>Ga0008836_101239_pt1 | contig 9561 bp, 21 predicted proteins | sample HotLakConsUCCR28_FD_62214 | JGI IMG/M metagenome (GOLD analysis project Ga0008836, IMG submission 62214) | Hypersaline microbial mat communities from Hot Lake, Washington, USA - Hot Lake Consortium UCC-R28 (Hybrid Assembly) ... | reverse complement strand
AGTCCACTGCCGGTTCATGCAGGCTGTATAGCTTCCTGCGGTCCTTCGGCTTCTGCGCCAGCAGCCGGTTCACCAGCGCCGTCACCTCCGTGATCCGCGCCTCCATCGGCCCCTCGGCCATCCATGCGCGCGGCCTGCCTGATCCCACCGTCCTCATATCCACGGGCAGACGGCCCTTCTCCGGGCAGAATGCTCGCTCAACGAGATCGCCATCACGATAGGCTGCGGCCTTCCACATGCAGCGAACATCATCGAGGTCTACGCCGCGCTCGTGCCTGAAGGGTCAGACGAAGTCCTCATCAAGCTTCGCGTGGCGCGCAAGGAAGCCGAGAAGAAGGGTCAGTGAAAGCCGGCCTGGAAGCTCGTCGCCGTCAGCGAGACGTGCGCCTCCACCGGAGGGCGGATCTCGAACGCCTTCGGAGCTCGGGCGAAGTCGTAGATCCTGAAGAGTTGCCACGCATCGCGGTTCTCGTCCACGATGCGCAGCTCGTTCCGCGAGATGTGGAAGGGCGTCAAGTCCCAGCCGTTCGTCGTCTTTACCTCGATCAGGCGGGGGCGACCCTCGGCCGTGAAGCTGGCGATGTCGTAGCCCGCGCCGTCACCCTCCTCACGGCTTACCCAGACGATGCGCCTCGCGAGATCGTCGCGTCCCGCTGCCCGCAGCGTGGCCCGCTCGTGGGCCAGCGCCCGCTCCTCTCCGGCAAAGCCAAGTGCGCGGTTCCGCTCGTCCCGCTCGGCGGTGCCGAAGCGTCCCGCGACGACCAGAAGCTGCCGGGCCTCCTCGCGCGGCGGGGCGTTCCTCAGGGTCGGCGCCAGGCCCACGAACAGCTGCGCGGAAGCCTCGGTCATTCCGCTTGTGGAGTCATGCGTCAGCCGCTCGATCCACTCCGGTCTCGCTACGAGCCAACGGTCGAGTGCCTCCGCCAGCGACATCTGGAAATTGAACCGCGGCAGGTAGCCTCGCAGAATCGGCTGGCCAAAGGCCGGCATCAGGGCGGAGATGTTGGCATGCTTGAACTCGATCGCGCCCTGGCTGCGTCCTATCTGTGCCTGGAGGGCCCGGTTGTACCCAGCCTTGGAGTAGGGGCGGCCGGCGAGATCGTGGGCGAGCATCGCGAAGTGGGCCGCCACGATCGCGTCATTCTCCTTGTCACTCCACGGTCCGTCGGCCATTCCGCCAGGGTAGAGACGCGCGAACCAGGGGCAACTGCCAATCACGCAAGGCGGCTGTTCTGTAAACCGCCCTGTAAACCGCGACCTGCGCGGGGCAGGCCGATCTCGCTAAGTGCTTGAAAAGTTGTGGAGGCGAGTACCGGAATCGAACCGGTCTTCACGGATTTGCAATCCGGTGCGTAACCACTCCGCCAACTCGCCTGAGCCTTGCGTGGCAAGGACTTAGACGATCCGCCCGCGAGGCGCAAGGGCGCTGCCACACAGTCTGCCACACATTCATGTTCCGGCCTCGTTCTGTTCTTCTCCGAGCATGAGCCGGATGCAGTAGGCCGCGATGGGGTTCACGGGCACGTCGCCCTGCTCCCATCGCCTGATCGTGCGCTCACCGTTCTGCCCCATGCCCCAGACCTCAGCCAGATCGCGCTGGCTGAGGCAGAGGGTGTTGCGGGCGGCGCGGAACTCAGAGGGGGTCACGGCACGCTCCGAACGTCTTGCATGGTCATTTCCCCGGAAGCTGCCATCGCAAGGGCGGCGCGGGTCATCTTCGGGGCGGCGCAGCACCCAGACAGGCAGCGGGTGATTTCTGCGGGATCAAGGCTGGCGCAACCCATCTGCGCCAGCTTGTTGATGATGAGGGTGCGGCGTAGGGGGTTCATGCCGCCTCCATTTCATCTTCGTAGGCGATGCGCGTGCCACGGTCGGAGCGGATGACGTACTCGTCACCGTTAACGGAAACGATCCAGAACTCGAAGCCCGAGCAAATGACTGTCTGACCAACTTTAAACATCGTCTTGTTCCTTTCGGCGGGCTTCATTGCCCATGACCCATATATAGGACATTATGACCGGTCTCGCAAGGTCTATTTGCGCATATCCTGCGCTTTTTCCGCCCTCGATCTCTGGCGCACATGCCGGGTGTAGTGCTTCACCATCGCCTCGGACTGGCCCGTGACGGCGGCAATCGTTTCGTCGTCGCAGCCCGCCAACAACAACTCGGCTGCGGCGGTATAGCGCAGGCCGTGCAGGTCATACCCTTCCGCGCCGATGGCCTTGCGCGCGTCAAGCATTGCGTGCGCAGCCTGGAAATAGGTCAGGGGCAGGATGCGCATGTCGGTGCGCGGCCAAGCGTCCAGAGCGGCGCGCAGATGGCCCGTGAGCGGCACCCACAGGCGCTTGCCGGTCTTGCCCTGCCGTAGCGTGATGCCGCCTGCCTCGATGGCCTGCCATTGCATCCGCAGCACATCACCGATGCGCTGGCCCGATCCCAAGCACATCTCGAAAACCGTGCGCTCGCGCGTGCCGTAGGCGTATGCCTTGCGGAAGGCTGCCACCTTGGTCTCGGGCCATGGCTGGCGGTCGCGCTTTTCGTATTTTACCTCTGCCACGCCCTTGCACGGATTGCCGCCGGTCGGCAGCAGTCCGTAGTCGATGGCGCGCTCCATCAGCAGGCGCAGGACGCGCAGGCGGTAATTTGCTTCGTGCGGTGACTTCGCAGCCCATGCGTCCTGCCACGCGATGACGTGGCGGCGCTGGATGGACTTGGGCGCCAGATGCCCTAGCTTGTCCCGCAGGTAGTCCAGCCGCTTGTCGTAGTCGTCGCGGGTGCGCGCGGCCAGCTTGCGATACTTCGGGCCAGCGATATACTTTCGGATGACATAGGCCATGTCCTGACCGGGGGCGACTGGCGCGGGGTCTTTCAGCAGCCGCTCGCGCTCTTGGTGCAGGGCGAAAGGCACCGGCTCACCTTCGGGAAACTGCGTCTCCAGCTTGGCCTCGAAGATCCGGCCCCCGATCCGCTTGCGGAACAGAAGCAAGCCGTCACGCTTGCGGCGGTGGATGTAGCTGGGTAGGTCTCGGCCCTTCATTCGCTCATGTCCACTAGGTCGGCTGGATTGGTATTCTGCGCAGCAAGTCGCGCTGGTGGAAGGATTCGGATCACGCCGCCACCCTTCGCGGGCAGTTCCACCGTGCATCCGGTCGCAGCGGCAACAGCAGCAGCGGCCTTGAGCATGGCAGGGGATGGCGACGGGGCGGGCATCAGGCGCGGTCCTGGGCGATGAGGGCTGACAGGATCGCGATCAGCCACGCGCGGGCGAGGCTGTCTGCTTTGGCAATTGCAGGCGATTTGCCAGATTCGTGCGGGGGCCAAAGCGCAACCGAAGAAGCGCCCGCCGCTATCCAACCCATTTCACACCCCCACCCCGGCAGCACCGCGTCGTGAAGCGCCTTGGCGGCGTCGAGGGAGCCGCGATACGCAAGGATCACGTAATCGACCTGTGGCAGGACAATTGTCGTGTCGCGCCCGTAGAAGCAACATTCCACGTCGGCCCACGCAGGGTCTTCCCCCGCCTTCACCTTGTCTCTCAGTTCTGTCAGTGCTTCGACGCGGGTCATGGGGCGGGGTCCACAGCAGCGCGGGCCTTGCGGGCGATGGCCTGCATGATGTTGGCGCGGTGGCGTTCCCACTCGGCATCTGTGCCCGCCCATGTCATCGGCGCGTCGAAGCCGACACCGGCGATTTCATCTAGGGCATCCCCCGCCGCGATCAGGGCCTTGGCTATGTCGGGGGCGATCTCGTCCAGTTCATCGCGGGCGGCGTGCCGGATGCGGTCAAGCCGATGCTCGCATTTCGGCAGGATCTCACGGGCTTTCTCGATCAGGTCCATCATGCCCGCACCTGATACGTCACAGGCGGCAGGGACACAGGCACCGGGCGGGTCATCGGCGGCACTCGCAAGGCGGGCTGACGGGCTTGGCGCACGATGGCGGCAGCCGTGGCACCGGCCCGCGCGGCTGACACAGGGTCGCCCGCAAGGATGGCGCTGCGCACCGCGTGAAGGGTCGTCTCGAATTGGTCGGTCTCGGGGTGGCGGGTCATGCTGCTTGTTCCTTTCCTAAAAGATGGGACTGTTCCAAAATGGTCTCGATTTCGGGCCAGTGGTCGGAACCGCTGATCCAAGTGCAAAGGTCGTCGCGGACGTAAACGAACGCTTGATCCATGAAGGCGCTGAATGCGGTGCCATCCATGGCGGCAAAGCTGATGGACGCGGGCACGGCGGCATATTCCACCCCAAGGCGCTCTCGGTCGGCCTTGGAAAGCTTCATGGTGGTGACGTGCCCGGTGGCGAGTTTCAGGTGGGTGTTGACCGCATCCCAATCCCAATTCTTGGCCGTAGGGCCTTCGCTCAGCGCATCGGCAACGTAGGTGACGAAGGCAGCGTAAAGCCGGTGCTGCTTGCCATTGCGGGGCTGCTTGGGTTCGATCTTGAGCGGCACACCACGGGGCAGGGCTTCCATTTCCATCGCGGCGGCTCTGGACGTGGGGATGAGGGCGTTGCCGGTGGATTTGACGAAGAGCGTGGTCATCTCACCACCCCGCCGCTTGAAAGCGGTCCCAGATAGCGCGGGTGCGGCGAGCGTCGTCGGTGCAGTAATCAGCGATCTTCTGGTGCTCACCATTGGCCCAAGCCTCGGCCACGTCAGCCCCGGAAAAGTCGCCCTTGCCGGGGATGCCCAGAGCCTCACAGAGCCGGTCCATGCTGACCGTGCCGCGCGCGCCAGCCCATGCCGTCATCGTGTCGAAAAGGGTCTTGTCCCACGGCTTCGGGTCGCGTGGGATCGCCTGCGGGATCTTCACCCCAAGGACAACGGCCCGGCACAGGATGAACCGCAGGTCAAAGCCGCCGATGTAATGGCCGACGAAGGTGTAGCGGTGATTGGGTCGGATCGCCCCGAAGAACGCGGCCAGCACATCTCGCTCGGCGTCCACGGTTTCCGCGTGGGCCGTGTCCGGCTCTTCGCCGTCGATGGCCCAGGAGATGGTGCAGATGTGGCCGTGGGCGGGGTCGAAGCTGGTTTTTGCGATGGCCTCGGCGGCGCATGTGTCGGCGTTCTCAGCGAGCCAAGCATCTATGCTCTCCTGCTTTTTGATGTTGCCAGGGGCCTTCACCTCCGAGCGGAAGCGGTCGCGGATGACCGGCGATTGCGTGGGGATCGTCTCTATGTCCACGAAACAGGTGTGTTCCATCATGCGGCTCCGGCGAGAAAGTTGGCGTCATCGGTGAGGTCGTCACCGGGCGGCGGTGCGGGCCTGTCAAACTCGGCCTTGCGCTTGTCCTTTGTTTGGATCACGGCAGGGACGGTTTGAAGTCCGGGGGTCTTTGCCAGTTCCGACCAAGCTGCCTTGAGGTCGTCGGGGTTTTCCGCTTCGTCGAGCCGCTGCATTGCGCCTTTGATCTGGGCGGGCGTCGGGCCTTGTTCCTGCCGGGGTTCGGCGCGGGGCTCCTGCTTGGGCGCGGGTTCTTCGTCCGCGTGCAGGTCGCCCTTGTGCCAGAGGTCGAGCGCGGCACCGAAGCGCATGGCGGCGTTTCTCAGCGCGTCACCGATCACTTCCTTGACGGCATCGCCGCCCTGCTTTCCGTCCGCGCTGCCGTAGCCAAAGCGGGTGTGGCCGCAGACGGTCAGCTTGATCCACATGCCGCCGTTGCGATCCATGGCAGGCGATCCGTCCGGCCCGAAGGCTACCGGCTCCCAATTCCAGAGCGGGTCAACGTCGAGCAGACGGTCGGTCAGCGCGGCATGGCCCACATAGTCCAGATGCACGGCGTTCTTGTGGTGCCAGCCGCCGCAAAGCTGGCAGTTGATAGCCTTGTTGCGGTCAGCCTGCCGTTCGTCGCGCTGCTTGCCGGACTCCTTCGGCAGCTTGGAAATCTGGTTCGCGGGGAACGGTTCGCGCAGCTTGGCGAGGCCAGTCTTGATTTCGGTCTGAGCGGTCATTGCTTGCTCCATTCGGTTGTCGGCACGCCCCGGATGATCCAGACGTACTTGCGCGCGGCGCGTGTGAGGTATTGCCAGTCCAGCGAGTTCCGCGGGTGAGCGCGGCGCTCGGAAAGGCACTGGCGGAGGTGGCGGCGGGCGGTCATTCGTAATCGCCCTCGAAATACGAGAGGTCGGCGCGGAAGCTCGCGATGGTGCCGTCCGGACCAATGTCGAGGATGACATAATCGCCATATCCGCCGCCGTTCGGCGCGAGCATTGAAGGGACATAGCCGTCCCTTGATGCGGCCACGCGCCCGTCTTCGCGGATCAGGCTGTAAGCGCCCGCGTCACAGACCTTGTAATGGGTCCTCGCGGTGACGCCGCCGGGCCAGTTATCAATCTTGCCCGTTTCCAGATCAATGTTGATTGCCCATGTGTCGCCCACGGCGAAAGGCATCTTGGGGCCATCTTCGTCCTCGGGCTTGCCGTTGACGGTGGCATCTTCCCAATAGCGAACGCCCATCACGCAATAGAGTTTGGTCACGTTCACGGTGGTGGGCACGTTCATTGTAAAGTCCATGGATCAGTTCCTTTCCGGGTAAATCGGCTCGCCATTGAACCTGCGACCGGGAATCTTGCGCTTGGGCCGGGTCAGTCCGGTCTGCCGCTTGTCCTCGCGCCGAACCTTCGCAGCGCGGGGGGCGCTCACATTGGCCGTGATGGCGGCGTGGCAGTCGGCGCGGATGCACCAGCAGTTATCCAGGTCGTTGCCGCCCTCCAGGATGGCTTCGACGCGGTGGTGATATTCGGGCCGTTCCTTGGGGTGCTTGCCGAACGTGCGCTCACATCCGCACTCGCAACGGCCACCGGCGCGCTGGTATGCGGCCTGCTTGGTCTTGAGCGAGAACTCGGCGCGCTTCGTCACATCGTCACCCTCGCCGCCGTAGCGATCCACGATGCCCAGAGAGGGGCGCAGAGAAGGGCGAACAGGAACAGCGCGGCCACAAGGACGTCCACGGGGCGGGGTGTCATTCCGCTGCCTCCCGGTACTGCCGGTCATGCCGGTCAACGTCACGCTCGTAGCTGGCGCCCCAGTCGGCCTCATAGGCGAGGTTGCGTTCTGCGCTGGCACGCGAGATTTCCGCCGCGTAGTGCAGAGCCTCGCGGGCCAGATCCGCACAGATGGCCGTCACCTCATGGGCGGTAAGTCCGTACTCGAATATGTCGTCGGCAAAGCGGCGGGCGTGCCAGTCAAGGACGAGGTTCGTCGTCTCGTGGCGGGTGCAGGGGGGAAGGCTCATGGTCAGTTCCTCCGTTTGGCGATGTTGAGCGCCGGCATGTCTTGCCATACGCGGTCGAGGGTGAGGGGGCGGGTCATAGCGCCACCATGGCGCGCAGTTGACGCTCTTGGGCGTCCCATGCGGCGGCCCCTGCGGCGGCCCCTGCGGCGGCCCATGCGGCGTCCCCTGCGGCGGCCCGTGCGGCGGCCCATGCGGCGGCCCATGCGGCGGCCCATGCGGCGTCCCATACGGCGTCCCCTGCGGCGTCCCGTGCGGCGGCCCGTGCGGCGTCCCGCTCACCCTCGCCAGCATCATCACGCCGGAGCATGGCGATCTGAGCGCGGACGCGCGTGTCGTCGGGGCGCTCGGCCTCGAACAGATGCAGCACCTGCTCCGCGCACCACGCCTGAAAATGCCGGGCCAGCCTGTCGTCAGGCATGGCGTAGGAAAGCACCCAAAGCGCGTCGTCCAGCCCGTTGCTGTCGAGCACAGTCAGGATCGGCAGGGGCTTGTGGTCGGCCTTGGTCTTGCCGAGATGGGCCAGAAGCTTGGTCCAGCCGTCATGGCAGGGCTGCGCGGCACGGATGCGGGCCAGCGTCGTGGTGGATGCGTAGGAGGCGGTCATGCCGCGTCCTCCGAGGCAGGGGCGACATTGGCCGAGGCGAAGGCGGCACCGGCCAGCGAGGCGGACACCTGCGCGGTGGAGCGCGGCGGGTCGGTCATCATCGGGGTCAGCACGTAGCCGAGGGCTGCGGCGGTCTTCGCCAGATAGCGGGTGACGCTCTCGCCAGAGTGCCCGGCGTTCCCGGTGCAGCTCTGACGGGATGCAGCGGTGGCCGCGTAGATGCCGGTCTGAACGGCATACTGAGCGGCGAGGTCATAGTCGGGGGTGCTCATGGTGGCCTCCGATGCGGTGGGGTTGGCGCTGGCCCGACCATCAGGCCAGCGCGCAGGGGTGGGGTGGTGCAGGGCAATGCAGCCTGCGGGGGTCGATGGAGGGAATATGCCAAATGACAAACAACGGGTCAATAGGCAAAATGCCAAATGACAAAATTGGACATGCCAGAAGGCGAATCGCGTGCTATGCTGCCCCGGTCAGCGCCAGGGCGGCGCGCAAAGAAAAACCCCGCCGAAGCGGGGCTGTGTCAGTCGGAAAGGGCGAGAGCTATGAGGGTGTCAGAGCTTCAGATCAACGATGAATCGGTGAGCCTTATCGTGGGCGGTCTTGCCCTCGAATGTCATGAATTTGCTCTTGCGAGCGGCATCCCGAGCCATTCGGTTGAGGATCATCTGCCCCTCGTCCTTGGCATACTCGGCAGTCATTCGCGCCACCTGCTCGACATCGTCGATGTTCCCGCATCCGGCGCAGCCGACCTGGCGGGGCTCAGCATCCGCTTCTCCGATGAAGGCTACCGGCTCCTTGCAGATGCCGCAAAGGATAGGGTGGCTGGTTCCGTTGATCGCGATGCTGACGGTGTCGTCGGTCATATCTTGCCTCCTGCCCAAAGCACCTTGCCCACAACCTCGACCTCATCGACCGAGTATTCCCGAGGAGGGTAGCGGTCGCGGTTGTCCGAAATCACCATCACATGGCCGGGACGTGAATGGCTCAGCCGCTTGACGTGCAGCACGTCGTAGATTCGGATCACGAACAGGCCCTCGTAGCCGAGGCTGGTCTTGCTCATGTCGAGCATCACGATGTCATCGTCTGACAGCGTCGGCTCCATGCTGTCACCCTTCACCGAGATGATGGTGAGGTTCGCCGGGTTCGTCGACGTGATCCGGCGCAGATAGTCCGGTGGGAATGCGAGGGTGCAACGCACATCCTCTGCATCGACGACCGCCCCATCTCCTGCGCTGGCGCGCAGATCGTACACCTGGACGAGCGGGTAGCCTTCGGGCCCGACCTCTCCGATCTCGACGCGCTCAGGTTGCACTGCGATACATGAGGCGCCGCTATCCAAAGCATCGAGCGCAGCCCTTAGTCGTTCTCCGTTCTCAGTGGATGTGGACGAAGCCGGTCGACGTTTGAGGTTTACGATGACGCTGTGGCTCACGCCGGAAATCTTCGAGAGATCCGTCGCCGATATGATCTTTGCGTCAAGGGCCTCTGCGACGCGATCCCGAATGCTCTTGCTCATGCAGTCAAGAATGGCGCGACCTCGCTGACAAATCTATTTGCCAAATGACATTGACAACGGAATGTCTTTTGGCAAATATGCCGACATGAATGACCACCCCGACATCCTCTCCGAAGTGCAGCAGTACTGCGAGAGCGCAGGCATCGCGCCTTCCACGCTGGCGCTGCGAGCCGTCAATAATGCTCGGTTCTTCGACCGGTTCGCTCGCCG
>Ga0008836_101206_pt1 | contig 9794 bp, 9 predicted proteins | sample HotLakConsUCCR28_FD_62214 | JGI IMG/M metagenome (GOLD analysis project Ga0008836, IMG submission 62214) | Hypersaline microbial mat communities from Hot Lake, Washington, USA - Hot Lake Consortium UCC-R28 (Hybrid Assembly) ... | reverse complement strand
GCGATCGCCGCATCGACGGCGCTGCCGCCCTTGCGCATCACCTCGACGCCGATCAGCGAGGCCTGTGGATGGGAGGTGGCGATCATCGCCTGTGTGCCATAGACGGCGGAGCGCCCGGGGCGCTGGAAATCACGGTTCATGCGGTCATCGTCTCCCTCGGTGATACGCGCCGGCAACGCCGATCCGCGCATCCTGCATATCGTGCGATCATAATCTCTGATCGATGCGGGCGCGCCCCCTGATCCTGCGCAGAAACGACGAAAGGGATGTGGCGTGGCGCGCGGTCGCAACGGCTGCTCAGCGCGCCATCACGTCCTTTACCGTCTCGACCAGCTGCTTGAGGGTGAATGGCTTGGGAAGGAAGTTGAATTCCTCGCCCTCGGGCAGGTTCTTGCGGAACGCGTCCTCGGCATAGCCGGAGACGAAGATCACCTTCAGCCCCGGATGCTTGCCGCGCAATTCGCGCAGAAGTGTCGGCCCGTCCATTTCCGGCATCACCACGTCGGAGACGACGAGATCGACCGGGACTTCCTGCTCGTCCATGATCTCCAGCGCCTCGAGCCCGGATGCGGCTTCGAGCACGGTATAGCCGCGCGCGGTGAGCGCACGGCCATTGACCGCACGCACCGGATCCTCGTCCTCGACCAGCAGGATCACGCCCTCGCCGGTGAGATCGCGCGCCTCCTCCTTCGCGGCCTGGGGCTGTTCCTCGTCGGCGCCCTCCTCCGGGACATGGCGCGGCAGGAAGACCCGGAAGGAAGTGCCCTGCCCGATCTGCGAATCCGCATAGATGAAACCGCCCGACTGCTTGACGATCCCGAACACCGTCGACAGGCCGAGCCCGGTCCCCTTGCCGATATCCTTGGTGGTGAAGAAGGGTTCGAAGATCTTGTCCATCACGTCGGGCGGGATGCCGGTACCGGTATCGGAAACCTCGACGAGGACGTAATCGGCGCCCGGCATGCCGGTCAGCGCGAGTTCCGCGGCTTCCTGCGCTTCGACATTGGCAGTGCGGATGGTGAGCTTGCCGCCATCGGGCATGGCGTCGCGGGCATTCACCGCCAGATTGACCACGACCTGCTCGAACTGGTTCACATCCGCCTTGATCGGCCACAGATCGCGCCCGTGGCGCAGATCGAGCTCGACCCGCTCACCCAGCAGGCGTTTGAGCAGCATCGACAGATCCGACATGACGTCGCCGAGCTGCAGCACCTCGGGGCGCAGCGTCTGGCGGCGCGAAAAGGCGAGCAGCTGGCGCACCAGGCTCGCGGCCCGGTTGGCATTCTGCTTGATCTGCATGATGTCCTGGAAGGCCGGATCGGTCTGGCGGTGATTGGCCAGGAGCAGATCGGAATAGCCGATGATCGCCTGCAGGACGTTGTTGAAATCATGCGCCACACCACCGGCGAGCTGGCCCACGGCCTGCATCTTCTGGGCCTGCGCGAATTGCCGTTCGAGCTGACGCTGCTCGCTGGTATCGAGCGCATAGAGCAGGACCGCCTCGCCCTCCTCGTTCTCGCCCTCCTCGGCCGGGCTCAGCCAGATCCGCGCCGAGCGGGCGCCATCACCGGCGAGCGAGACCTCGACCGGCGCGACGCCCGAGCGCGCCTCGGCGGCGTCGTGCAGGGCCGCCGACAGCGCCTCGCGGTCCGTCTCGGCGATCTGGGCGAACAGGTTGGGCCCGTCATCCTCGCCGCGCTGCGCGGGGCCGAACAGCCGCGCGAAGGAGGCATTGGTGCGCAGGATCCGCCCGCCGCGCTGGAGCGTGGCGATGGCGACGGGGGTATTATTGAAGAAACGCGCGAACCGCACTTCCGCCGCGCGCTGACCCTCGGCGCTGCCCTCCTCGCCGGCGGAGCGGTTGAGCACCAGCGAGCGCGAGGCACCAACCTCGCCGTCCTGCCCGAAGGCGACACGGTGATAGATCCGCACCGGCATGGCCTGCCCGTCACGGCGGCGCATGTCGAGATCGAAGGTCTCGGTGCGCACCTCGCCGGGGGCGCCGGTGATCGTGGTCATGATCGCCACGACATTGGCCGGCAGCACATCCTCGATGCGCAGGCCGCCGGAGCCCACCTCGGCGAGATCATGGCCGAGCCAGGCGGCGAGAGTGGCGTTGATATAGGCGATCGAGCCGTCGATCTCGACCGAAAAGAAGCCCGCCGGCGCGTGATCGAGATAGTCGATGGCGTGCTGCAACTCCTGGAAGACGTTCTCGTGGCGCTCGCGCTCATGGGTCACGTCGGAGACGCTCCACAAGGTGGCCGTGCCGCCGCCGGGACGCGGGAGCGGGCGCACGCGCACCCGGTACCAGCCGAAATCCGCACGGCCGGCGAGGCCGGGCGAGAGGCGTATCTCTTCGGCCAGCGCGCGGTGTTCACGGGCGGCCTGTGCCAGCCGGTAGATCGCCTCGGAGACTTCCGGCGCGCCGACGAACAGACGCTCGACCGGTTTCACATCCGCAGGATCGCGCGCGCCGGCAAAGGCGAGATAGGCCTCGTTGGCATAGACGATGCCACCATTCTCTTCCGTGACGACGAGCCCTTCGCCGGCGCTGTCGGCCATGGCTTTGGTAAGGTCGTTGCGCCCGCTCGCACCCGAGAACTGCAGGGCGCCGATGGCATAGGCGGCGATGAAGAAGACGCCGGCCACGGCGAGCAGGGCGAGAATCGCCATGATGGCCATGCGCGCCTGATCACCGCTGAACAGGTTCAGCCCCAGAAACGCCACCGGCAGGGCGATGGCGAGCAGCACCAACAGCCAGATATTGCCGGATTTCTCCGACCTGTCGATGGTGCTGCGTGCTTTGTCGCCCGTTGGAGCCATTGATTGGAAACCGCCTGTGCTGAACGTCACTTATGCCCGAATACGCCGCAGTCGCAAGACGTATCCGATCACTTCCGCGACCGCCTTGTAATGTTCCACCGGGATTTCGTCCTCGATGTCCACACTGGCATGCAGGGCCCGCGCGAGCGGCGGGTTCTCGACGATGGGAATGGCATTCTCGTTCGCGACCTTGCGGATGCGCAGGGCGAGGTGATCGACGCCCTTGGCAACGCAGATCGGCGCCTGCATGCCCTGTTCGTATTTCAGGGCCACGGCATAGTGGGTGGGGTTGGTGATGATCACCGTGGCATCGGGCACCGAGGCCATCATGCGCCCGCGCAGGCGCGCCATGCGCGTCTGCTTCATCTTGGCCTTGACCTCGGGGTTACCTTCGGTCTGCTTGTATTCGTCCCGCAACTCCTTGCGCGTCATGCGCTGCTTGTTGTACCAGCGCGTGCGCTGATACATCAGATCCGCAACGGCGACGAAGAAGAACAGCACCAGAATGCCGAGCAGCATCTTCATCGCGCCGCTCTGCGCCGCCTGCGGGATCATCCGGGGTTCGACCTGAACCAGCAGGTCGAGAGTATCTCTCTCGCCCCACAGAATGATTCCGGCCAGCACCCCGACGATCAGGATCTTGAGCAGGCCCTTGGCGAAATTCACCAATGCCTCCACGCCGAAGAGGCGCTTGGCGCCGCTGATCAGCGAGATCCGCTCGAGCTTCGGCTGAAGCGGGTCGACGGTCCAGAGCGGACGATGCTGGATGGCGCCGCCTGCCAGCCCGGCGAACATGATGAAGATGAAGGGCAGCGCCAGCACGCCGAGCATGCCGAGCAGCACGTTGCGCGCCACGATGTAGAAACCCGCCCCGTCGGAGGGCACCTGATGCGCATTCATCAGGAAGCCGCGCATCTCGTCCATGAACCCGATGCCCATCGGGCGGGCGAGAATCGCGATGCAGAGCGCGAGCCCGCCCAGAACGAACAGCGTATTGAGTTCCTGGCTCTTGGGCACGTCACCCTTGCGAAAGGCTTCATCCAGTTTTCGCTGGGTTGGCTCTTCCGTACGATCGTCGTTTTCGGCCTGTTCCGACATCTCAATGCCTCACAGACCGGCGATCTCGGCCAGATAATCGCCGATATCCTCGAGAAACACGCCCATCATCACGCCGACCACGGCGAACAGGATCACCATGCCGAGCAGGATCGTCGCCGGCAGACCGAGGAAGAAGACGGGCATCTGCGGCATCAGGCGCGCGAGCACGCCCAACCCGAGATTGAACAGGATCCCGAAGACCAGAAACGGCGCCGAGATCTGGATGGCGAGACGAAAACCGCGCGCAGCCGCCTGCACGCCCAGTGCCGCGGCATCCCCGGCCGACGGCAAGCCGCCCGGTGGCAGGAGATCGTAGGAATTGCGAATCGCAGCAATGGCGAGATGGTGCAGATCCGTCGCAAAGATCAGCGTGATGCCCAGCAGCGAGAGAAAATTGCCGATCGCAGCCTGCTGACCGCCCATGGCGGGATCGACGGCCATGGCGAAGCCGAGACCGATCTGCTGCGCGATGATCGTGCCCGCCGTCTGCAAGGCGCCGATGATCAGCCGTGTCGCCATGCCGAGCATCAGCCCGACGAAGATCTCGCTGATCAGCAGCGTGATCAGCTGCGGCCCGCCCTCGCCGATCGGCAGCGTCGCCTGCGTCGCGGGAAACATGACGAGCGTCAGCAACAATGCGAAGCTCAGCCGCGCCCGCGCCCCCAGAGACTGCTCGCCGATGGCGGGGAGAAGCATCACCAATGTGCCGACCCGCGCGAAGGTGAGCAGGAACGCCACGGCGATCTGGGGAATCAGCAGGTCCATGGGCAATGATATTAACCATATTCCGCGCGCCGTGCCCCTGATTCGTGCCGTGCCTCACCATCAAAATCGTCGCGCGGGATGCGCGCCTGCCGGTCATCAGCCTCCCGTGGCGATCTGCTCTGCGATCCGGCGCATATAGCCGCCGAGCGCATCACTCATGAAGGGCAGGAAGATCAGCAGCGAGCTGAACACGGCGATGATCTTGGGCACGAAGATCAGGGTCTGCTCCTGGATCTGCGTCAGGGCCTGGACCAGCGAGATGGCGAGACCGACGCCCAGCGCCACCAGCATCACCGGTGCGCCGACACGCAGGAATGTGAAGATGCCGTCACGCGCGATGTCGAGAATGAGCGAGCCTGTCATGGGATTGTTCCGATACCTGTTCATGGCTGCGCAAGCGCCGTCAGACCGGCATGCGCATGATTTCCTCGTAAGCCTGGATCACCCGGTCGCGCACGGCGACGAGTGTCTCGATCGCGGCCTCGCTTTCGGCCACGGCGGTGACGACGTCGACGACATCGGCCTTTCCGGCCGCGACGGCTGCGCCCTGCGCCTCGGCGGCCTGCCCGCTCTCGCGCACGGAGCCGAGGGCGGAGCCGACCATGGCGGAGAAATCGGGCAACTCACCCGTCTGAGCCGTACGCCCGGCGCCGGCGGCGGTGCTGGTCTGGCCGATATTCTGGACGGCGGCATAGGCGCCGGCCGCGAAAGCGTTGGTAGCCATGGGCGGTTACTCCCTCTTGCCGCGCCGTCAGGCGCGCAGGATGTCGATCGTGCGCGTGATCATGCGGCGCGTGGCGGTGACGAGGTTGAGATTGGCCTCGTAACTGCGCTGGGCCTCACGCATGTCCATCTGCTCGATGAGCGAATTGACGTTGGGCAGTTTCACCTCGCCGTTTTCGTCGGCGGCGGGATGGCCGGGGTCGAAACGCGTGCGGAACGCGCCCTGGTCCTCGCGGATGCGCCCGAGTTGCACCGTGTGCGACTGCAATTCGCGGTCGAACCGGTTGGTGAAGCTGGGCACGCGCCGGCGATAGGGATCACCGCCGGGGGTGTTTGCCGTGGAATCCGCATTGGCGAGGTTTTCGGCGATCACGCGCATGCGGCCCGACTGGGCCTTCAGGCCGGATGCGGCGACGGAAATGGTCTTCATGAAGTCCATGGGCGATCACCTTGAAAGAGGTCAGCGTCTGCCTGTCGCGATGCGCAGCATCGAAAGGCTCTTTTCGTAGAGAGAGGCGGCGAGCTGATAATCCGACTGGTTCTGCGCGGATCTCAGCATCTCCTCCTCGAGGTTCACGGCATTGCCGTTCGGGCGCACCTCGAAGCGCGCCGCGTTGCGTTCACTCATGCCGGGGCGCGCCTGGTCCAGGGCGAGATGCCCCGGCGCCGTACGCGCCACCTGGAGATTGCCACCGACGGGACGCCCCCGTGCATCGAGCTGCGGCTCGGCCACGTCGCGCGGCTTGAAGCCGGGCGTATCGGCATTGGCGACGTTTTCCGCGATCACCTTCTGGCGCGTCTGGTGCCAGTGCATGCGCGTCTTCAGCTTCTCGATCAGCGGCAGACCTGCGACGGACACCGGACTTCTCCGTTACTCGAATCGCGTGCGGCCCTCCGGCGGCACTGGGCAAAATTTGCCGTGCGTATGGTTAACGGGGAGTTAAGGAGGGGTTAAGGATGACATGCAAATGCCGCTTTTCCCCCGTTGAAATCCACAGAATGCTTGCGCGCAAATGCATTGAAGGCGATAACGCGTGTGGCCCTATCGATCAGCACGGCCATTCGTCTGCCGTGCGCAAAGAAGAGCGTGCGTCCATCTATGCTCGGTTTTGAAGTCTCACCCGTCGTTCAATACGTCATCGCCTTCGCGATCATCGCGATCCTTCTGGCCCTGTTCGCCATCGTCCTGAAGCGGATCGGCGGCAAGCGTTTCGCCATGGGTGGCGAGCGCGGGCGCGGGCGTCAGCCAAGGCTGGGTATCGTCGATGTCTATGATCTCGACCGCCAGCGCCAGCTCGTGCTGCTGCGCCGTGACAATGTCGAGCATCTCGTCATGCTGGGCGGGCCGAATGATTGCGTGATCGAGAGCAATATCGTGCGCGCGCCCCATGGCCGGGCAATGGCCCCGCCGGCGATGGAGGTTCCGTTCGAGCCTGCGCCGGAACAGGCTATCACCGGCCAGCCGGGCTATCAGCCGGGATTGTCGCAGGGTTCGCCCCCGCAAGCGGCGGCACCGATCGCCGCCGCCGCGATGGTGCAACCCGCCGCTCAGCCGCCGCCTGCCGCCTCGACCGGCGCGCCCCCTGCGCAAGCAGAACCCCCGCCACCCCCGGGATTCGCCCCGCAGCCGCGCCGGAACGCCGTGCCACAGCCGGAGATGGAACCGCCGGCACAGCAAGGCCTCTCGCAGGCGATGGAGCCGGTCGTCGCGCAGCCCGCGCAGAAGCGCGCAGCAGAACCGGGGGCCGAATCCAGGCGCGGCCTGTTCGGCTTCGGGCGACAGGCGCAAACACGACCCGCCGAAAAGCCCGCGCCGCAATTCCCGCCGCGCCCGCGCACCACGCCGGTGGCGCCCGACAATCCCCCGCCTTACCCGCCGCGTTCGCGCACCACGCCGAACCTGCCCGATGCGCCATCCGACAGCGCCGGGGAAGCGCCGTCTCACGCGGCGGTCGGAGGCGGTATGGACGCGACGCGCCTTTCCGGTGCAGGCCTTGCAGCTGCGGGCGCCGATGACGCGTTGACTCGCGCCGGCGGCGAAGCCGTGCCCTCCCCCGCTTCCGCTCCGGAGGCCGCTCCCGCCGCTCCCGCCGCTCGCGAGGATGCGCTGTTTTCCGATATGGCGCGCGAGCTCGAAGCCGCTTTCAAGCGCCCGGCCCCGGCTGCGCCCGCAGACGCGCGGAGCGCCCGCGTAACACCATCCCCCGACGCCCCCGTCGACACACGCGGTGATGATGCACCGGCTCCAGAAGCGCCCGTTTTCATCAGCTCCGAGCCGCCCGCCTTCCCGGCGCGCACCGCCCCGCCGGTCGCAGAGGCGCCGCGCCGACAGAGCGAGGATGCTTTCTCCATCGAGCAGGCTTTCGCCGAGGCCGTACCGAGCAGGCGCGAGGCCGCCGGGTCTGCAATTGACAGGTCTCCTATCGACGACTCTCCTCTTGTCGAGTCCGCTCTTGCCGAGTCTCCTCTTGCCGAGTCCGCTCTTGCTGAGTCCGCTCTTGCCGAATCTTCGTCCACCGGGACCGCGCCTGAGATCACGGCACCCGAAACCGCGCCGGTCACCGGGGACGGCTCAGACGATCATGCCCCCGCCGGAAGCCCGCATGCTCCTGCACCCGGCATGACCCCGGCTCCGACTTCCGGTCCGGCGCATTTTGCCTCCGCCATCGAAGAGAGCCCGCAACCGCAGGCCCCTCCACGCGCTGATGTGCAGACGGATACGCAAGATCCGGACCCGCGCTTCCCGAAAACAGAAGAGCCGGCAGCATCTCCGGCCTTCGCCCAGGCGCAGGCAATCATCGCTGAAGAAGCGCTCGCAGAAGCAGCGGAAGCCGAGGCCGCGCCGGAAGGTGCCGCGCATACGCATGCGCGCTCCGTCGATGATGTCGCGTCGCACGCACAGCCGGGATCCGAAACGGCACCGGAGCCGGAACTCACGGCCGATGCCGACACCACGGAGCCGGCCATCGAGGAAGAGCCAGCCGCCCATCCCGCAACCGGGGCATTCGCGCCGCAGGACACTGTGCGCGCAAAGCGCGATACGACCGTGCAGGATGGCGTCACAGAAGAACCCGCAGCCCAGGCATCTGCAGACGAGGCATCCGCAGACGAGGCGCCCGCAGACGAGGCATCTGCAGACGAGGCACCCGCAGCGGAAGAGGCCAACACGGCAGATCAGCCACAAGCCGAACCGGCGCCGAAAGAAGAAAAGCCCGGCGGCAAGGTCGATCCGTTCTCGGTAGACGAGATCGAAGCGGAATTCGCCCGTCTGCTCGGACGCAGCACGGACAAGGGTCCCAAAAGCTCTTGATAGCCCGCTTGCGCCCGCTTGCCGCGCTTGCGCTGCCGTGATTCGCGTCGCACCGTCCCGTAACAGGACATGCGGAGCGAATCAGCGGTGCAGGCGGATCACGGGGGCAGGAGCCACACAGGCATGGGTTGCGCGAACGCGCTGCGGCGTGATCGCCGGGAGCGCGCGCGCGCGCGTCTCATGGCCCTGCGCATGCCCGCCGCCTGCCTGGTCGGCACGGGTGCCTTCCTCCTCGCCTTCCCCAGCCTCGCCCAGACCCTGACCCTCGATCTCGGTGAGGAGGGCGGCGTCACCGAGCGGGCGCTGCAACTGATCGCGCTGATCACGGTCCTCGCGCTCGCACCCTCGATCCTGGTGATGGTGACGTCCTTTACCCGGATCGTCGTGGTGCTTTCCCTGCTGCGCTCCGCATTGGGCACGATGACGGCTCCGCCGAACGGTGTCATCATCGGACTCGCGCTGTTCCTCACCGCCTTCGTCATGGCGCCGACGCTCCAGGAAGCCTACGAGGAAGGCGTCGCCCCGCTCATCGCCGGTGAAATCAGCCAGGAAGAAGCCTTCACCCGCGGCGTCGCTCCGTTTCGCACCTTCATGCTCGCCCATGTCCGCGAGCGCGATCTCGAACTCTTCATCGACATGTCGGGTCAGACCGATCTCGAGGGCCCCGACGATGTCCAGTTGCACGTGCTGGTCCCGGCCTTCATGATCTCGGAGCTGCGGCGCGCCTTCGAGATCGGCTTCCTGCTCTTCGTGCCCTTCATCATCATCGATCTGGTGGTCGCCTCGATCCTGATGTCGGTGGGCATGATGATGCTGCCGCCGATCACGGTCTCGCTGCCATTCAAGCTGATCTTCTTCGTGCTGGTCGACGGCTGGAACCTCGTCGCGGGATCGCTGGTACGCAGTTACGGCTTGTAGCGCCTCAGATGTCGTCGCGCTTACGCGGCTTGTCGGTTTCATCCGCATTCTCGTCGCGCAGATCATCGTCATCAAGAATGCGCAACGCCGCCCCTTCGAGATCCTCGTACTGGCCCGAGCGCAGCGACCAGAGGAAGGCGATCAGCCCCATCAG
>Ga0008836_101192_pt1 | contig 9893 bp, 8 predicted proteins | sample HotLakConsUCCR28_FD_62214 | JGI IMG/M metagenome (GOLD analysis project Ga0008836, IMG submission 62214) | Hypersaline microbial mat communities from Hot Lake, Washington, USA - Hot Lake Consortium UCC-R28 (Hybrid Assembly) ... | reverse complement strand
TTCCTATTACCTCAAATCTCAACCTACAATCCAGTGAACCGCCGGATACGAGACCCGTACGTCCGGTGGTGTGTGAGGCGCTCCCCGTCAGAGGAATCTGGCGGGGCCGTCTACACGATTGTAAAGCGTTTTTAATTCACATTATTATATTTATTTCGTCTCTTTTCAAAAGCGATTGAACCTCCTTCAAGTATTCTACAAATCCCATTGTTTATTAAATCATTTTCAAGGGAACCAGATTCATATGTCAAACCACCAAGTTCATTCTTTGCTATAATTATCTGTTCGGAGTCCGAATTAACAACCAAATTAGCATTATGGGATACAATTATTACTTGTCTAAATTCTTTGATTTCAGAAAACAGCTGTATCAATTCTTCATTAATAAATTCATTATCTAAATCATCTTCTGGTTGGTCAAAAACCAGAGGACCACTAAACGTTTGAGTGGCTAGTTTCAAGCATAAATAAATAGTGCCTTTTTGCCCAGCAGATAAATCATCCAGTTCATCACCTTTGATTGTGATTTTAGGTCTTACTTGAATATACTTATCTCTAATTTGCTTGTCTAAAAAGATATTGGCAATGTCGTTTTCAATGCCATCCCAGAAAACCCCTTCGTTATCACTTTTAATTTGTTCAATCTTTTCAATTGTAAAGTCTAAAACACTTTGTGTGATATTATCACCTAATATTAGTATTTCCTTAATTTTATCAAATTTGGATTTGACTACACGACCATCAATATATTTTCCTGCACTCGCAAGAAATTGATTTACATTGAAAAATATTTCGCTTTCAATCTTTATGTCTCTTTTGTCTAGAATATTTCTAATTAAAAGGTTTTCTTTTTCACCTCTATTAGGATTATCAAATATGTTTTTCTCCCAAGTGTCATTAATTGATTTAGCTTCTAATAGTAAAGCCTCATAAAAGCTTTTAATTACTTCATTTAGTTCTTCTTTTACAGTAGATAATTCGAGTTCTTTAGCTCGAATGTTAGCAATGTGAGCTTCTATTCGAACTATTTCATTCCTATAATTTTCTAGATTGTTTAATAGTTGAGTTAAATCACCTTTAAAGTCTTTAAAGTTGTTTTCTCTTATCTGATTATTTTCTAGTGTTAAAGCTTCTATTTTTTTAGTTTCTGAGCTAACTGAATTTTCAATCTCGTCATTTTGTGTTTTAAAATTTATCTCAGATAGACTTAGTTCTTTTAACAATGGATTGGTCTCTTGCTCAAACTCTTCTAGTTTTATTTTGACCTTATTTAGTTTGGCGATTATAGCTTTTGAAATTTCTATATTGGCTAAGTTTTCTATATACTTATCCAATAAATCTTTGCTGTCCCTGTCAGTTGCTAAGGCAATATTTTCCTTAATGGAATCTATTTTCTTATTGGACAAACCTATATCATTTATAAGGTTGCCATCTTCATCTTTTTTATTTAGCCAGTCTTTAATATTCCAGAAGTTTTGGAACTTTTCTTTAATATCTAATTCATCAAATTTCTCAATTGGTTTTTTGTACCCTGCACCTTTTAGAATCTCAATAATTTCTTCTTTCAGTTTCTCTTGGTCATCAGCTATCTCTTTAATTTTACTTTGATAAATAAAAGTAAACGGTAACTCAGTTCTTTTAGACAATTTAAACTCTTTGAGAGTCGATTCATTTGATTGTTTCCAATTAATTATAACATCATCACTAAGCAACAATTTACTCTGTAGTTTTTCGTCAATTTCTTTATTAAAGGCATTTGCCACATAATTAATCAGCATAGATTTTCCTTGACCTCTGCCACCAATTATTGATACTAAGTTTCTGTTTAATGGAATCTCAGTAGGGTTAAATTCCAATTTAGAGTTTTCGGAATCTATAACTTTGGAATTAGATACAATTTTAATAGACTCAAATACTGGTTTATCAAAATCAAACTGTGGATTCTCCTTTTGAATCTTAACCCGTTCGATAGGTTCAAAAACTATTTGCTTAAGTCCTCCGAAAGTTAAGTCAGCTTTTATCCAGCAATATTTTTCTATCGGATTAGATTCTTTGTCTTTTAGTTTACCAAATGGGTAGTTTAATTGGTGTGAATCACTCCCTTTAACACAAGGCATATTTTTACCAACTTCTCTCAGACATCTCTCACTATGAAAAAAATCAGTCTGTTTTTTATTGCCTGAGCCTAAAATATGTGCTTTATTTATTATTCCGAGTTTGAAGTATGCATCATTAATAGGGTCAATATTATCAATTCCACCATATTCATCATATGGTACCCAAACTAAAAACTTTCCTTTAAGAATATCTGATTCTTCAAGTGCTTTAACAGTTTTGAAGAAATCAAATGAAAGTTCATTTAGTTTATCACTTTCTGCGTGACCAAGTTTTGTGAGATTTCCACCTTCATAGAAACATTCTAAAGAGTTAATTTCAGTGTTAATTTGCTTAATAGTGAGTTGATTGTCGAAGATAATATGAAAATTAATACTTACCCCACCATCAGTTGCCGTAGAGGATTTATGGTTAATTTTATTATTCATCCTAAATTCTACAACTGGGAATAGAACCTTTCCTTCAACACCTCCCAATTCTATGATTTTAGAGTATCCCTCAATAGTCGAATAGTCATTAATCCCTATGACATCTGCTATTGAGCTTTTTAGATTAGAAATGAAATTTGGATAATCACTCTCAGTTCCAAAACCTGAAGCAGGACTATGAACGTGTAAATCCCATATTCTCCATTCAGAGCCTCTTTTAAAATCCATATTCATTTTGTTTTTCTAATGCTTTACAACTTGTATATCTATTTACCAAAGGTGTATAAATCCAACAACCCCTTGTTAGATCTGTATACCTTTGTTTAATTTTATTATAGGTCATCGAAGGGGGATTTGATTCTTCGGATACTGTTGTCGGTTACGTGTGTATAGATTTCGGTCGTCCTGCTACTCTTGTGACCGAGAATCTCTTGGATATACCGAAGATCGGTGCCATTTTCCAACAAGTGAGTGGCATAACTATGCCTAAGCCAATGTAAGGTAACCGGTTTTTTAATCCCAATTTTTGCTATGGCAGACTTTAATACCTTTTGCAAGCTTCCCTCACTGTACTTGGTACCTGATTTTTTTCCTTCAAACAAATAAACCGTTGGTTGCTCAAATTTGTAATACTCCCTCAACAAATCTACGATTTTTGCCGATAAAGGTACAACCCGGTCCTTTTTACCCTTGGACTGTCGAACGATGAGCAGGCCTCTGTTGGAATCCACATCAGTGATTTTTAAATTCAATAATTCACTTCTCCGTAGTCCACAGGCATAAATCAGCGACAGCATGGTCCGATGTTTCAGGTTTTTGTGAGCATTCAAAATCCTTTTTACTTCTTCCTTAGCCAATACATTTGGTAACAATTTAGGTTTCTTTGGCCTGTCTATAATTTCAGGGTTTAGTTTCTTATGTTGCCTGATGCTGAAATACAGTTTGACAGCATTGATAAACTGACTTTGATAACTCGCAGAAAAACCCTTCCGGATAATGTAGTGGGTATTGAAATAGACGAGATCTTCATTCTCTATTTCACTTAGCTCCTTGTTGTCCAAAAAACTGAAAAATAAAATCAATGCTCCTGAATAGGTTTTGATGGTGCTTTCTGCATAGCGCTTATTCCTCATCCATTCTATAAAAGATTGCATTTCCTTTTCTGTTTTAATATCCAGTTTGATGGTATTAGGAAATTCCCTCGCGATGTCGATTTTTTTAAGTTGGGAATAATCCAGCCAGACTTTCCCCCGAAAAAATTGAACCAGCTCGTCCAATTGATCCTCCCGGTAGGGTACCCACCAGGCCTTGTGCTTTCGGGACCACTGACATTCCGGGTAGGTTTTTACCAGCTCCTTTAAAGCAAAATCATAGGGAAATTCCAGACAGATTACCGGCAATCCCTCAAAAACAGCGTTTTTTAACACTATGGTTTTCATACAAGAAAAAATATACCAACAATATAGTGGATTTTTTTGAATCTGAAAAAACACCCTATTCCATTTTCCAAAAAACAACCTGCATTGGCATGCAATGAATTTTCCCGGCAAAAAGTTAATGCCTGATCCTTGTACCCCTTTCCGGCAACCCTGACTACTCCTGCGGCGTTACCAGGTCCAGGGTATAATTCAATTCCGAACCAAGGGGCTTTTCTTCCCTATCCAGCAAATGCAGTTTGCCTTCCTTGTCCTGCCGGAAGCTCTTGACAACATTGCTGCTGTCATCAAGCAGGCGGATGGCCATGGCACCAGGTTCGTTTTCCAGGCCGTAGACCACCTCGTAAATCCCTTTACTGACAAATTCCCGGTCACCTTCATCAGTGCCCAGATAAGTTTCGGTCAGTTCATAAGCCCTTTCTCTTTTTTCCGGGCTGTTTTCCAGTTTGAGCAATGTGCGGATACCTTCACAGTCCGCACAAGGGAGCATGCCTTCGTAATACATCCAGGTGGAAACACTGCTTTCCAGTACAATTTCTTCCCTGGTGCCCGCCTCTTCCATGTCTTCTCCGCTGTACCGGCTCTCTTCTGTAGGAGCATCACAGGAAAAGACCAAAAGGAGCAGGATAAGGGTGATCCGGTTTTTCATCATCGCTTTATTTATTTTCCAGTAATTTAGGCAATTCCTCCAGCATATTTTCAATCATGGCCGCTAAGTCGTAATCCGGTTGCCACTGCCAGTCCTCCCTGGCCTGCCGGTCATCGATGCTTTGGGGCCATCCATCCGCTATTTCCTGTCGGTAATCCGGTGCATAACTGATGCTGAAACCGGGTACATGCTGCAATATGCCCTGGTATAATTCTTCCGGAGTAAAACTCAAAGCAGCCAGATTGTAACTGGACCGGATACGCAGCTTTTCCTTCGGGGCCTGCATCAGGGCCAGTGTGGCTTTGATGGCATCCGGCATGTACATCATGGGTAGCCGCGTGTCCTTTTGCAGGTAGGAACAATAGGTATTGCCTGCCAGGGCCTGATGAAAGATATCCACTGCATAATCTGTGGTGCCCCCGCCGGGAGGGGACTTGTATCCGATCAATCCCGGGTACCTCAGGCTCCGCACATCTACGCCAAAGTTCTTGTGGTAGTACTCACACCAGCGCTCTCCGGCCAGCTTGGAAATACCATAAACGGTGGTGGGTTCCTTTACAGCATACTGGGAAGTATTTTCCCTGGGGCTGTGCGGACCAAAAACAGCAATGGAGGAGGGCCAGAAAATCTTGTCCAGCTTGAACTCCCTGCCCAATTCCAGCAATATCAGCAAACTGTCCATATTCAATTTCCAGGCAAAAAGGGGCTTTTGTTCCGCTGTGGCAGATAGGGTGGCTGCCAGATGGTATACCTGGGTGATTTTTTCCTCCTGGATACATTGCCTTAACTTTTGCCTGTCCAGGACGTCCAGTACGGCAAAGCGGCAATAGGAGAACTGCCGGGCCGCTTCCGGATTGATGTCTGTGGCCATCACAGCCTCAGGACCATACCGCTCACAAAGTTTCTGGGTCAATTCCGTGCCCAACTGTCCGGCTGCCCCGGTTACCAATAGTTTATCCATGCGGGTTTATTTTGATCTGCGCTAATTTGACGCACAATTTCAGAATTTTATAACAATCATGTGTCATTTTTCTTTAAAAATTGTAATTTCATCTCATCAGAAAAAGCGGTATTACTTTGGATTTAAATTTTAACCTTCTACCCATGTACGGAACCTTACAAGCACAGTTGCAACAAGAATTGGAAAACCTCAAGGCAGCAGGACTTTACAAAGAGGAAAGGGTGATCCATTCCCCGCAGGGGGCAGAGATCCTGCTGAATGACGGCAAGCCGGTGCTGAATTTTTGTGCCAATAACTACCTGGGGCTATCCAGCCATCCGAAGGTAATCGAAGCCGCCAAAGCCGCCATAGACAGCCATGGTTTCGGTCTTTCTTCGGTAAGGTTTATTTGTGGCACACAGGACATACACAAAACCCTGGAAGACAAGATTTCGGAATTTTTGGGTACAGAGGATACCATCTTGTATGCAGCCGCCTTTGATGCCAATGGGGGGGTATTCGAGCCGATTCTGGGTCCCGAGGATGCGATCATTTCCGATGCATTGAACCATGCCTCCATCATTGACGGGGTCAGGCTTTGCAAAGCCATGCGTTTCCGGTACCGCCACAACGATATGCAAGACCTGGAAGCACAGCTTAAGGCAGCAGATGAAAAAGGTGCCCGGCACAAACTGATCGTCACAGACGGGGTCTTCTCCATGGATGGTACCATTGCCCAGTTGGACAATATTGTGGCCCTGGCAGAGAAATACCAGGCCCTGGTCATGTCGGATGAGTGTCATTCCACCGGCTTTATGGGCAAAACAGGCCGGGGGGTTCATGAATTGAAAGGGGTGATGGGTAAAGTGGACATCATCACCGGTACACTGGGGAAAGCCCTGGGTGGGGCTTCCGGTGGCTTTACCTCCGGCAGAAAGGAAATTGTGGAACTCTTAAGGCAAAAATCCCGGCCATATCTCTTTTCCAATACCCTGGCGCCGGCCATTACAGGGGCGTCCATAGCCGTCTTTGACCTGCTATCCAAAACCACAGAGCTGAGGGATCGCCTGGCAGCCAATACGGCTTATTTCAGGCAGGAAATCAAAAAGGCCGGCTTTGACATCAAGGAAGGCAGCCACCCGATCGTCCCGATCATGCTGTATGAGGCTCCACTGGCACAGCAGATGGCTGCGAAGTTGCTGGAAAAAGGGATTTATGTGATCGGCTTTTATTACCCGGTAGTCCCGAAAGGGGAAGCGCGGATCCGGGTGCAGCTTTCTGCTGCCCACGAAAAACAGCACCTGGAAAAAGCCATTGCCGCCTTTACTGAAGTGGGAAAGGAACTGGGGGTGATTGGCTAATGCATGCTATGATAGTTTCACCACAGATGGCCACAGATTAGCACAGATTTTTTTTCCGGTGCTGTTACTACAAAAACAGTAACCTTTGTTACTCCTTTTATGATTCATAGTTGATCAATACCGATCCTTAAAGATATTTATGGCTTAGCTCCCATTTAATCTGTGAGAATCTGAGTAATCTGTGGTGCCTATTATTATTTCACCACAGATGGCCGCAGATTAGCACGTTCTAACTTTTTCAAAGTTTAGAACTTTGGAAAAGTTTGGTTTAGTTTAGTTTAGCTAATTTAGATTAAATAACCCCTACACCTCAGTAGGCTTTTTAAAATCCCGGGGCTTATCCGTCTGACTGATAGGTTCAAATTTCTCATCAATCTCCTCTCCGGTCAGGTAGTTGTTAATGATTTCCCTTACTTCCTGAAAAGAAAGGTTGTGCAAGATTTTGCCGTTTTTGGCCAGGGAAACCTGTCCCGTCTCTTCCGAAACAATCAATACCAAAGAATCGGTGGCCTCTGACATCCCTATAGCAGCCCGGTGTCTCAAGCCAAATTGGGCTGGTACTTCTCGCTCAGTGACCGGTAGGATACACCTGGCGGCTTTAACGCGGCCATTAAAAATGATGACCCCGCCATCGTGCAGGGGAGAGTATTTGTTGAATATGGAAACCAGGAGTCTTTTGGAAACCACGGCATCGATCAGGTCTCCACTTTCGGCGTAAAACTTCAATTCGGAATTTCTGGACAGCACGATCAGCGCCCCGGTACTGCTGCCGGAAAGCGTTTTGGAGGCTTCAATAATCGGGGTAACATTGAAGGCCAGGCTTTCTCTTTTTCTCCAAAACAGCAACTCCTGCCAAAGGTTTTCATTGGAAAATATGGAAGATTTCCCCACAATGAGGAGAAATTTTCTGATTTCCTGCTGGAAGAGGATAATGGCAGCCAGTACACCTACCCCCATAAACTGACCCAGAATAATGGTCAGCAACTCCATCTGTGCGGCACTCACCACCAGGTAAATCAAATAAATCGAAAGAAACCCCAAAAATATTTTAATGGCCACACTCCCGCGCATCAGTTTGTACACCTGATAGATCAGTATACTTACCAAAGCGATGTCTATCAGGTTGACCAGGGAAACGTCCAAAAAACCTATTTTAAAGAGTAATTTCAAGTGTAGAGTTGTTTATATATTTTTAAAGTTTCATTTGCTTCTTTTACATCGTGCACCCTTAAAATGTTGGCTCCGTTCATCAGTGCAGCCATGTGCAGGGCAGTGGTTCCATTGAGTGCTTCCTCCGGACTGCTTTTCAATAATTTATAAATCATGGATTTACGGGAGAGCCCTACCAAAATTGGCAATTGTAAGGTTTTGAAATAGGCCAGGTTGCGGATCAGCCTGTAATTTTGCTCCAGGTTTTTGGAAAATCCTAACCCTAAATCTACTATTACATCTTTTATGCCAGCTTTATAACAACTGCTTATTTTCTCTGAAAAAAAATACAGTAATTCTTTTTCCAAATGTTCATAATCTGTAAAAGCCTGCATGTTCCGGGGTTCACCTTTCATATGCATGCAAATGTAGGGTATTCCCAAATTTCCTACGGTTTCTTGCATTTTTGGATCCAGGTTGCCTCCTGAAATATCGTTGACCAGGTCTGCACCGGCAGCGACAGCTTCTTTGGCTACCCGGTGCCTAAAAGTATCAATAGAAACCAGGATTCCGGAAAACCTTTCCTTTATATCAGTGATAACGGAAATTAGCCTTTTTAGTTCTGTTTCTTCAGATACAAAATCTGCTCCCGGCCTGCTGCTGTATCCCCCAATGTCTAAAATATGAGCCCCCTGGGCGATCATGGATTCCGCTTTAATTAGCACCTCTTTTTTTCCTCCGTTGATTCTGCTACCCTCATAGAATGAGTCAGGTGTGCTGTTGATGATCCCCATGATCCAGGGCTGGTCCAAAGCAAACAGGTTTCCTTTGATCTGAAGTGTTATTTTTGGGGGAAATAAAGTATCTTCGGCATTAGAAACCGAACGTAAATCGTCAAACATAAAATTCCATTGCTTTGGAAACACAAACCGCAAGCGAATATAATGAAGTTATTGGCCTTTGTAAAGAACTTTTTAAGAAGAAGACGCAGGACTATGGGACCTCATGGAGGATATTGAGGCTTCCTTCGCTGACGGACCAGATTTTCATCAAGGCCCAGCGCATCCGTTCCATTCAGGAAAAGGGGCAGCAGAAGGTCACAGACAGCATTAGAGATGAATTTATCGGTATCATCAATTATTGTATCATCGCCTTGCTTCAGCTGGAATTGAAGGAGGACAAAAGAAAAGAAATTTCTTTTGAAGAACTCGAACCCTTGTATGACAAATGGGTCAACGCCACCAGGGAATTGCTGGCCAATAAAAACCATGACTACGGAGAGGCCTGGAGAAGCATGCGGGTAGCATCCATGACGGATATTATTTTGATGAAGCTGTACCGGGTAAAGCAAATTGAAGATAACCGTGGAAAAACCCTGGTGTCCGAGGGGGTGATTGCCAATTATCAGGACATGCTCAATTATGCCGTATTTTGTATGATTAAATTAAATGAAAATGATCATTAAAACGATATTGTACATCGCCCGGCTGTTGGTGGGCGGGCTGTTTGTGTTTTCAGGCCTGATCAAGGTAAATGACCCGGTGGGTACCTCCATCAAGATGGAAGAGTATTTTGATGTTTTTGCCTCAGATATCTCTCCTCTATTTGAACATCTGAAGGCCATATCTCTACCCATTGCGGTGATTTTGGTCATTCTTGAAGTAGCGTTGGGTGTCATGATTCTGGTGGGCTGGAAAGTGAGGACCGGGGTATACCTTTTGTTGCTCATGATCCTGTTTTTTACCTTTCTCACCTTTTATTCGGCTTATTTTGACAAAGTAACGGATTGTGGATGTTTCGGAGATGCGATCAAAC
>Ga0008836_101187_pt1 | contig 9921 bp, 8 predicted proteins | sample HotLakConsUCCR28_FD_62214 | JGI IMG/M metagenome (GOLD analysis project Ga0008836, IMG submission 62214) | Hypersaline microbial mat communities from Hot Lake, Washington, USA - Hot Lake Consortium UCC-R28 (Hybrid Assembly) ... | reverse complement strand
ACCGGGTGGTAGTTGGCGTAGATGTGGTCGATCGTGGGATATTTCTTCTTCAGCAGGTGGATCAGCGACGCTTCGTCCAGCGGCACGCCCTTCTTCTTGGCGACCATGGCGAAGATCTTCAGGAACTGCTCCTGCGTCGGGCCGTCGATCTTCACCTTGAAGAAGATCCGCCGCAGGGCGGCCTGGTCGAAGATCTCGTTGGGGTGGAAGTTGGTGGAGAAAACGACCAGCGTGTCGAAGGGCACCTCGAACTTCTCGCCCGACTGCAGCGAGAGGATGTCGTAGGAGTTTTCCATCGGCACGATCCAGCGGTTCACCAGCGCCTGCGGCGATTCCTCCTGCCGGCCAAGGTCGTCGACGATGAACACGCCGCCGGTGGATTTCAGCTGCAGGCTGGCCTGGTAGGTGCGGCTGACGGCGTTGTAGTTGAGATCGAGCATCGACAGCGTCAGCTCGCCGCCCGTCATCACCGTCGGGCGCGTGCACAGCAGGTAGCGGGTGTCGAACCGCGCCGCCGCCTTGCGCAGCGGGCTGGCCTCGGCCATGTCCTCGGTCCGCTTCACCGGCGTGTGCACGATCGGGTCGAACATGGTGATCACCTGCCCAGCATAGGACAGCGCGTGGGGGATGTAGATGCTGTCGCCCATCGCGGCGCGGATGCCCTCGGCGATGGAGGATTTGCCGTTGCCGGGCGGGCCGTACATCAGCACCGACCGGCCCGAGCCGACGGCGGGGCCAAGCTGGTCGATCAGGCCCCGGGGCAGGATCAGGTGCCCCATGGAGCGTTCCAGCATGTCGCGTGTCAGCTTCACGTCGCGGATCGACTGGCGCTTGACCTGCAGCTTGTAGTCTTCCAGCGGCACCGGCATCGGGCCGTAGTATTCGGATTGCGACAGCGCATCGAGCGCGCGGGCCTTGCCGCCGTCGGTCAGCTGGAAGCCCATTTCCGAGCTGGAGGTCGCGTGCAGCGTGCCGGTGGCCTGCATCAGGCCCAGGTCGCGCAGGTTGTCGATCAGTTCCTGTGTCAGCGGGATCGGCAGCGCGATGGCCTGCGCGATTTCCGAGGCTTTCTCAACGTTCTTGCGGAACACGGTCTTGAGCACGATGTCGCGCATCATCACCGGCGTCAGCCCGGTGTCGGACAGTTTCCGCAACGGCGGCGGCGCCAGCAGTTCGGGCGTGGAAACCTGCATGTTCATCTGATCGAGCCCCGTGATGTCATCGACTGGAACCTGCCGCCCGAATACGGCGGTTTCGCGGCGTGGATGGGATCTGGACGGGGCCGTTACCGGCCCACGCCAAGCCCCATCGCCAGGTAGATCACCAGCGTTCCCGCCAGCGCCACGCCCATCGGGAACAGCTTGCCCTGATCCCACGAGGCCCAATCCGCCGTCGCGCGCCTGAGCGCCGGAACCCGGCCCGCCGTGCGATGGGTGATCCACGACGCGATCAGCACCAGCGTGAACAGCATGAGAAAGAACAGCGCGTCGCCCGGCGCCACGAAGGGCGCCATGGCGGCGGCGAATTTCGCGTCGCCCGCCCCCACCATGCCCAGCGAGGTGATGATGAAGCCCGCCAGCAGCACGATGCCCAGCGCCGCAAGCCGCCACAGGTAGATGTCCAGCGTCCAGGCCCCGGTGGCATAGACCAGGATCAACCCGATCCCCAGGAAAACGGCCGCAAGTGCTAGCACGGCGACATTGGGAATGCGCATGCTGCGCAGGTCGCTGAGCGCGACCCAGACGCAGATCGGCAAGGCGAAGGGCAGGAACCAGAGCGCCTCGGTGGATGTGAGCGAGAGGGTCATCAGCCCCGAACCTCCGTCTCCAGGGCATCGAGCGCGCGCACGGCGGCATCGAAATGCTGCGGGTGGGTCTCGATCGCCTCCGACAGCAGGGCACGGCCGACATCGACCTCGCCTTGCTGGATCGCCGCCAGGGCTGCGGTGTGCAGCAACTGCGCGCGCTCGATCTCGGACATGCGCACCAGCGGCAACTGGTAGTTGCCCTGCGCGGCGCGGGCCAGCACGAGGTTGTTCTTGGCGGTGAACAGGTCCGGGTCATAGCTGATCGCGCGCTGGAACAGATCCTCCGCGCCGCTGAAATCGCCGCGGGACAGACGGGAATAACCCCAGTTGTTCAACACGTTGGCCGGTCGCGTGGTCAGGCCCGCCGCGGTCTCGTAGAAGGTGTCGGCGCGGGCCCATTCCTGGTTGCTGTCGGCGATCATCGCCTCGAGCCGGTAGCGCTCGTAGGTTTCCACCGTCGGGGGAATCTGGTCGAGCTGGCCTTCGGCCTCTTCCCACTCGCCGGCCCGGATCAGCGCGCCGGCATAGTCGATCCGGTCCTGGTCGATGGCGGCGTCGCCCTCGACGATGGCACGCCAATGCGGCACGGCCTCGTCGGCCCGGCCGGCCCGCACAAGGCTGGCCGCAAGGCCGCGGCGGAAATCGACCCGGTCGGGACTTTGGGTGAAGGAGCGCTGGAAATAGGCCACCGCCTCTTCGGGGGCGGCTGCCGTCAGCATGATGTCGCTGAGATTGCTGTCGTCGATCACGTTCAGCGGGCCGCCAGCCCGGTTCACATCGCTGGACCCGGTGCTGTCGCAGGCCGCCACGGCCAGCGCGATAACGACCGCCGGAATGATCCGGGGGGTGAGTGTCATGGGTGACCTCTTACTGCTCGATCTCTTGGCCCCGGTTCCCATCACGGGTCGACGCGAAGTTCGAAAACTCCGCCCCCACGCCGGATCAGCCCAGGGCCGTTCTGATTATTGGGGTCAGTATAGACGTTGTTTTCCATTCGCGCGATAGCCAGTCGCAGGTTGTCGCGAATCGCGTCCGAACGGCCACTATCGAGCGCGAAGGCGCGTTCGAACACCCGCCGTGCCTCGCCGTATTCCGCGCGTTCCATCAGCGCCACGCCCAGGTTGTTCCACGCCGGGACGAAGGTTTCGTCGAGGTCGAGCGCCTGGCGGAATTGCGTCTCGGCCTGGCCCACGCGCCCGAGCGCCAGATTGGCCGATCCGATCGAGGTGACGACATCCGCGGTCAGCCCGCTGCTGGCCGCCGCGCGGTAGTAGGCGCGCAGCGCCAGCTCGTGCTGGCCCGCATCCATCAGGCGGTCGCCCACCAGGATCTGGTCGACCTCATCCTCTAGCACCACGGTTCCGGGTGGCGCCGCGACCTCCAGGTCGCGGAGGATCGGATCGAGCCGGTCGTCGTTCGATGACCCGATGCAGGCCGTCAGGCCTGCTGTGGACACCAGGATGATGAGCCCCCTCATCATGCCCTCCCTCTGGTTTTGCGCGGGTCTTGCCTGCCCTTGTGGCTTACATCCCCTGCAGGTTCTGCGCGATACCGTAGATCGACGGACCGATCAGGATGATCAGCAGCGGCGGCAGACAGAAGATCATCGTCCCGAGCGTCAGTTTCGTGGGCAGCTTGTTGGCCTTCTCCTCGGCCCGCATCACGCGCTTGTCGCGCATTTCCGAGGCATAGACCCTCAGCGCCTCGGCCACCGAGGTGCCGAAGGTGGCGGACTGGATCAAGGTCGTCACGAAGCTGTTCACATCCTGGACTCCGACACGTTCGCCCATGTCGCGCAAGACACGCGACTTGTCCTTGCCCGCCTTCATCTCGTAGGCGACGATCTCGAACTCCTCGGACAGCGCCGGATAGCCGGTGCGGATCTCCTTGGCGACGCGGATGATGGCCTGATCCAGCGACTGGCCGGCCTCGACGCAGACCAGCATCAGGTCGAGCGCGTCGGGAAAGCCGCTGGTGATCTCGTCGGTGCGGTTCTGCACCCGCCGCTGCACCCAGTATTTCGGCGCATAGTAGCCGACACAGCCGGGGATCAGCACGGTCAGGATCGAGTTCTGCGCCGATCCGCCGCCGCCCGACAGGATCACCGCCAGCGTCCCCAGCAGCAGCCCGCCGATGCCAAGCGCGAATTGCGCAAAGTGAAACGTCTGCACCGCGCTCTTGGACCGGTAGCCGGCGCGCACCAGCGTCAGCCGGGCGGCGCTGAATTCGGCCTGGTCCTGCGGCTCGAGGTACTGGGAAAACCGGTCGAGCCGCCCGTCCTTGCCGCCCCGGCGCAGGGTTGCGGCAGCGGCGCCGGTGCTGTCGGTGCCAAGCCGCATCTCCTTGATCCGGTCCAGCGGGTCCTTCTTCTTGAACAGCATCGCCGGCAGCGCGAGCAGAACCAGCAGCAGGCCAAGCCCGCCCGCCGCGATCAGCGGCCCCAGTTCCCCCAGCTGCGCCACGAGGAATTCGTTGGCCTGGTCGAAGAGCGTGGTCAGAAATTGCACGGCGGTATTCCTTCGGGTCAGACCTTGATGTTCACGAGCATCTTCATGAAGATCATGTTGAGAAACAGCATCACGCCCACGACGGCACAGGCCGGGATGAACACGGGCGACAGCATCACCTCGTCATAGTAGTCGGGCTGCATCACGTTGATGCCGACCAGCGCCAGGAGCGGGAACACCGACAGGAAGGTGCCCGACCATTTCGCCTCGCCGGTGATCGCCTTGACCTTGCGAAACAGCTTGAACCGCGCGCGGATCACCTCGGACAGGCCCTGCAGGATCTCGGCCAGGTTGCCGCCCGAGGTCTGTTGGATGCCGACGGCGACCGCCAGAAAGCGCAGATCCTGGCTGTCGAGGCGTTCGGCCATGGCCCGGATCGATTCCGACACATCGCGGCCATACGCGGCCTCGTCGGCGATCACGCCCAGCTCGGAGGCGAGCGGATCGGCGATTTCCTTGGACACGGTGTTGATCGCCGAGACGAACGGGTGGCCCACCCGCAGCGAGCGCACCATCAGCTCGATCGCATCGGGCAGCTGTTCGTCGATCATCGCCAGCCGTTTCTTGGCCTTGGAATTGACCCAGTAGACGACACCGCCCACGCCCATGCCGACCGACACCAGAATCCGGATCGGCAGCGCCGCACCGGTCAGGATGGTCATGCCGAGGAAGGCCGCGACGCCCAAGCCCACCATCACCATGATCAGCTGCGGCGGGGTGAAGGCGATGTTGGCCTTCTGCGCCTTGTCCGCGATCAGCGTGTAGAGCGGCAGCCGCACCGATCCCTTGTGCTGATCCATCTCCTTGCGCAGCTTGGCCAGCACATCCTCGCGCGAGGTGCCCTTTTCCAGCATCGACAGGCGGCGGTTCACCCGCGCGTTCAGGCTGATGGATTTGCCGAAGATCGCCAGGTACACGCCCTCGACCAGCATCACGACGCCGACGAAGATCCCGATATAGATAAGCGGCTCGATGGACAGCTGCATGGGGCTTACTCCGCCGCGATGGGCTCATAGATGGAAGCGGGCAGGTCGTAGCCCCACTGGCGAAAGCGTTCTGCGAAATGCGAGCGCACACCGCAGGCGGTGAAATGACCGATGATCGTGCCGTCCGGCTTGAGGCCGGTGCGCTGGAAGCGAAACACCTCCTGCATCGAGATCACCTCGCCCTCCATGCCGGTCAGTTCGGTGATCGACACCATCCGGCGGGAGCCGTCCTGCAGGCGCGAGGCCTGCACGATCAGGTTGACGGCGCTCGCCACCTGCGCGCGCACGGCCTTCAGCGGCATCTCGATGCCGGCCATGGCGACCATGTTCTCGAGGCGCGAGATCGCGTCGCGGGCGTTGTTGGCGTGGATCGTGGTCATCGACCCGTCGTGGCCGGTGTTCATCGCCTGCAGCATGTCGATGACCTCTTCGCCGCGGGTCTCGCCCACGATGATCCGGTCGGGCCGCATCCTCAGCGCGTTCCTGAGACAGTCGCGCTGGGTCACCGCGCCCTTGCCCTCGACGTTGGGCGGGCGGCTTTCCATCCGGCCCACATGCACCTGCTGCAGCTGCAGTTCCGCCGTATCTTCGATCGTCAGGATGCGTTCCTTGTCGTCGATGAACGAAGACAGGGCGTTGAGCGTGGTGGTCTTGCCCGAACCCGTACCGCCCGAGACGATGACGTTGAGGCGCGTGGCGACCGCGGCCTGCAGGTAGGCCGCCATCTCTTCGGAAAACGCGCCGAAGCGCACCAGGTCGTCGATCCCCAGCTTTTCCTTCTTGAACTTGCGGATCGACACCAGCGACCCGTCGACGGCCACCGGCGGCACCATCGCGTTGAAGCGCGAGCCATCCTTGAGGCGGGCGTCGACATAGGGGTTCGATTCGTCGACGCGGCGGCCGACAGCCGACACGATCTTGTCGATGATGCGCAGCAGGTGGCGTTCGTCCTTGAAGCGCACGTCGGTCAGGCTGAGCTTGCCGGCGCGTTCCACGAACACGCGGTTCGGACCGTTCACCAGGATGTCGTTGACGTCGGGGTCCTTCAGCAGCGGCTCCAGCGGGCCGAGGCCCGTCACCTCGTCGAACAGCTCCACGTTGAGGGTCTGGCGATCCTCGCGGTTGAGCACCATGCCCAGCTCGTTCAGCTGCTCCGACACGATCGACGTGATCTCGGCCCGAAGCTCGTGCTCCTTGGCGCTTTCCAGTGCCGAGAGGTTGAGGTTGTCGAGCAGGCGGGAGTGCATCTCCGTCTTGATCTCGTCCAGACGCTGGCGGCGCTTCACGTCCTTGTCGCCATCCGCGGTCTGGGCGGGCGTCTTGGGCGGCGCGACCTCGGGGCCGGGCTTGCGCATCACCCTGGCCAGCGCACGCTGTTGGGCGGCGGCATCGACCTCGGAGACGGGCGCGGGGTGCCCGGCGCCCTCGGCGGTCGATGAGGGGCGGGCAGGTTTCTTGTATTTGGCGAACATCTGGCTGCGTCCCTTGGGTTACTTCTTGGCGACGGCATCGCCGAGCATGGCCTTGTGCAGGCCGTCGGCCAGCTTGGCGATCTCGCGGCGCAGGGCGTTCTTGCGGGCGGTCTGGGCCAGCGGCTCGCCATGGTCACCGGCCTGCGACACCTGCTTGCCGCCGTCGGGCAGCAGGGTCGAGATCTTCACGCCAAGGCTTTCGGCCAGCTTCTTCACCCGGCCCTTGCCGTTCAGATCGGTGATCCCCGGCGCGCGATTGAGCACGAAGTTGAGCTTTTCGATCGGCAGGTTCTCGGCACGCAGCGCCTTGATGAAGCGCATGGCGTTCTGTGCCGAGCGCATGTCGAGCTCCATCGTGGCGAAATACACATCCGCCCGGTTCAGCACCGTCTCGGTCCACATCACCAGCGTGTGCGGCATGTCGATGATGACGATGTCGAAACACTGGGTGGCGAGGTTCAGCAGCGCCTGCACGTCTTCGGGGCCGATCATGTCGATCGGCAGCAATTCCGGCGGAGCGGGAAAGATCGACATCTTGCCCTCGTAGCCCAGAAGCGCCTGCTTGAAGGCCTCCACGTCCATGGTCTGCGCGTCTTGCAGAAGCTCGATCACCATGTCGCGGCGCGGCAGGTCGAGATAGGTCGAGATCGTGCCCGCCTGCAGATCAAGATCCATCAGGCACACCGATGGCGCCTTCTGCCGGTCGATGCTCGCCAGCTCCCACGCCAGGTTGACCGCGAGCGTCGATGCGCCGGTGCCGCCGGCAAGACCCTGCACCGCGAAGACGGCGGCCTGGCCATCCATCCGCGGGGCGATGTCCGCGGGCCGCGCGGCGTTCTTCGCGTCGGACGCGGGCTCCGGCTCGGGATCGGGCTGGGCGGCGGGCTTGATCCGCGCGGTCTGCACCTGTTCGGGCTTGGCGTTGCGCATGCGCCCGATTGCATCCTCCAGCGCGCCTTCGGCCAGCGGGTAGGGCACGAAATCGCCCGCGCCGAGGCGCAGCAGTTCATGCAGCGTCGCCGGGCTCAGGTCATGGGCCACGATCACGGTGTGGATGTTGTGGGCGCGACAGGCGAGAATCAGCTCGCCGATCTGGCCCAGATCCGCGGCGTCATCGGCGGTGACGGCCAGGGCGTAGAATTCGAGGTCGGCGGCATCGGGCTGGTCGAGAAAGGCGCGCGCTTCGTCGAAGGTCAGGTCGCCCCAGGCCTCGCCGAGAACCGATTCCATATCCTCGATCAACAGATCGAACTGGTGAACGTTCCGAGACACGGTGCACGCGAGAATCGGCGCCGGGTCTGATCGCAGTGCAAGTCCGCTACTCATTCCTCAAGTCCTATGCTGCCCGGATTTCCCGGGTCGTCGTTCTGCTCGGGCGCGTCGCGCACCTAAGACACACAAGCGCCCCGGCCGGAGCCGGTCGCCGGGCCCTTCTCCCCGACTTTCACGGGCAAAAGCGGCAACAATAGGACCGAAAATGGGGCATTCGTTTGCAGCTGCGGGCCTTGCGCGGACCGGTGGGCAACGCGCCCGCCGGTCCGCGCAAGCTCACTCGCCGCCGTCGCCTTCGGTCCCGCCGCTGGCGTAGGATCGGTAGACGATCTGGGCGTAGCGCCCGTCCAGAACCATCGGATGGTTGGCGACGAAGCCGCTGACCTCGGTCACGGTGCGGCGGTTGCGCCGCTCTTCCGAGCTGGTGGCGACGATCGGCTGCGTTTCGCCAAGGGAAACAAGCGCGTCCAGACGCGACCGCTCGACGCCGAGGCCGACGAGGTAATTCACCGCCGCGCGCGCCCGGCGCAGGCCGAGGCGGTGGTTGTAGGCGGCGCTGCCCACCAGGTCGGTGTGGCCATAAACCGAGAATCGCACCTCGGGGAAATGCCGGATGAAGGCCGCCTGCTGCTGCAGGACCGTCCGCGCCTCGGCATCCAGCGTCGCCGAATTGAAGGCGAAGTTGATCGTGGTCGGCACCTCTTGCGCAAAGCGCTGGGCCAGCACCTCGCCGTATTGCAGGCGGCCGGTGTGATAGAGGGCGTTGTTCATCGTCGGGTTGCCGAACCCGCCCTCGTCGATCCGCGCGCCAAGCTCGCGGTTGCCCGGTTCGCAGGCGGCAAGCGCAAGGCCTGCGACCAGCAGCAGCGCGACGGGCCGGGGGATGGTCGGGGTCTGGGTCATGATCCGCATCGTCTCAATCCATCACATAGCCGTAGGAACCGGTGAAATTCTGGCGTGCGACATCGCCTGCCGCGGTGCCGGCAGGCGGGGCGCCGGCTGTCCGGCCCTCCCAGAACAGCTCCCGCCCGGAGGGGACGGTGACCCGGTCGGTCGGCAGGGCCAGCGCCTCGCCGCGAACCGGCTGCACCAGATGTGCGGTGACGATGACGACCAGTTCCGACTGCTCGCGCTGGTAGCTGGCGGAACGGAACAGCACGCCGAGGATCGGCAGGTCGCCCAGCCACGGCACCCGGCCGATCGAGTCGCGGAAGTCGTCCTGCAGCAGGCCCGCGATGGCGAAGCTCTCGCCGTCGCGCAGTTCGACCGTGGTCGAGGCCGCGCGGGTCCGAAGGCCCGGCACACCGAAATCATTGCCCGGAATGTCGGCGTCGATCGAGCTGACGGTCGTTTCCAGTACCAGGTTGATGATGTCCGCGTCCACGACGGTGGGCGTGAACTCCAGCCCGATGCCGAAATCCTGGAACTGGACCGAGACGCCATCGTCGTCGCGGACCGGCACGGGGAACTGCCCGCCGGCCAGAAACTCCGCCGTCTGTCCCGAAAGGGCGGTCAGGTTGGGTTCTGCCAGCGTCCGCACCAGCCCCTCGGTCTCGAGCGCTTCGAGCATGACGTTGAGGCGGACGTTCCCGCCAAGACTCGCGGTAAGGTTCAGCACGCCGCCCCCGTCCGCGGTCGACGAACCGGCGAACGTGGAGCCCGCGGTGGAATCGGTCAGGCCAAGCTCGACGCCCAGTTCCTGCCGGATGGTCCGGCTCATCTCCGCGAATCGGACCTGCAGCATCACCTGCTGGCTGCCGCCGACGACCATCAGGTTCGACACCCGCCCCGGCGTGTAGCGTTCGGCCAGTTCCATCGCGCGTTCCACGATCCGGCCCGAGCTGACCGTGCCCGACAGCACGATGCCGTCATTGGCG
>Ga0008836_101174_pt1 | contig 10037 bp, 8 predicted proteins | sample HotLakConsUCCR28_FD_62214 | JGI IMG/M metagenome (GOLD analysis project Ga0008836, IMG submission 62214) | Hypersaline microbial mat communities from Hot Lake, Washington, USA - Hot Lake Consortium UCC-R28 (Hybrid Assembly) ... | reverse complement strand
TTCGGCAGTCGGTTGGCGCATCGCGGCGGTGACCTGTTTGCGGGTGTACTGCTGGCCGAGGAAGGTGGCGGTTTCGCTCGTTTCCAGCGCTTCGATGGGGGTAACAGAGGCTTCGTAGGACTGGCCGAGGAAGGAGAGTTTCATGGGGGCAAGGCTCCGTAGGTGGTTTGCTGTGGATAGAAACAGCCGCTGCCAGCAAGCTTGCTGGCAGAAAAGTGTGTTCTTCCTCACACCAGGCTGTGACTTCGCGCTGGCAGCAAAAAGCCCTTCACCGGCGGTCGCTGCCGGCAAAGGGCTAACCAGACATCAGGAGTGTATCGACTACGACTAGAGTGCCCTCATCGACAGCCCTAAGCACGGGGGGCGGGGCGACCTGGGCAAGGGGGGCCAGGGATTAGCTGGCTAGATGTTCGTTGAGGCAGTCGATCGCGGTATCAATGCCTGCTGCTGCCGTTTGTACGTTGGTATCTTGCAGGCCCTCGGCTAAGCAATGCTCAAGGTAGCCCAGCTCGATGACCAGGCGCTGGGCGATCGCTCTCAGGCGACGCTGACGAGCAGTTAAGCGGGTAGTTGTTGTTGTTGTGGGGTTCATGGCGGGAGTCCTCGGCGGTTCGGCGTTACCGCAGTGATATCGCGCTCCAGCTTGTTGCAGCTAGACCGGAAATCTCAACAGGCAAGCTGTTGCGAGGTAGCTGTAGCGGCTCGCAAACAGCAGGACTCATGCTCGCAAACAGAGCCTTTTTCGGCTCAGATTAAATGACAATAACAAGGGGTCTCGGCTCAGATTATTTGCGAATATGCTCAGATTAAGTGCAAACAGCTTGCAAACAAGACTTTCAGCTCACATTAAGTGCGAATAAACCAAAAAGCTTTATCAGCAAGCTTTCCAACCGATGCCGTCCTGGCTGAATAGCTGCGGGTTGTGCAACTATTCCTATGTCTTACTGGGGTTTTAGGCTATCCGTCAAACGAAAAACCAAGGGTTTTCGAGCATAACTCCTGAGTGATATAGGCCAATTCTAGGCCACAAGTTCAAAACCGTAACTTTCTGCGCGTATGCGCCCGCTGGTCCAAGTAGAACGGACCTGGTGCATACTCACGGTATATTAATTTCTGTGAAGAATTATGCTGCTAAGATGCCCGCTATTTAGATTTGCTTGACTTTTTGAGGCAAAAACGCTCGTTTAGAGCAATGAGGCCCTGAAAAATGGGATTTAACGCAACTTACCCACTAATATCTTCAGCAAATGGAGATTCAAATGTACTTGCTGGGGCTGAAGAGGAATTGTGTTTTAGCAAAGCCTGACTCATCTATTGAGCCGCTAACTCATCCGATGATGGGGGGCTACACGGCATACAGTGAGATCCGGAGTTGGATTTCGGTGGTATCTCGAATCTCAGAGTATCGCCTGCCACAACCATTCTTTGATCACTGAACACTCTGTCTAATAACCGTTTTAGGACTTTTGCTGGTAATTTTGGCCCGTTAATCAGGGCTGAAAGTCTCGCTCAAGAGGAACTGATTCTATGAAAAGGCATTGTTTCCCTGTAATCTTAGGCCTCCTGGAAGGTTTAATCATTGATATAGCGGTTCCCGATTCGATGAGGTACAGATTGATTTTGAACGCCTTATTCAGCAAAGGTTTTGCCGAGGTCTACTGTACCTCACCCAGGAAAGAACCGCTGTAAGCCAAGGAAGGGCATGCGGCGCTGATACGCTGAATTGAGTAATGACCGAAGGTAGCTTTCGTAAATCGGCGGAATTGGTAGATATGGCAAGTAAACGGACACGAGAACGGACAGTAAATTCGGCTGGGGGCTTCATCAGAGATTTTCAGGCATTTCTCATGCGAGGTAATGTCGTTGAACTAGCTGTGGCAGTCATCATTGGTGCAGCTTTTGGCGCAGTGGTGACCTCGTTCATTGAAGATCTGGTCACGCCCTTAATCCTGAATCCGGCCCTACAGGCAGCAGGCGTTGAGGATATTGCCAATCTTTCTTTCAACGGAATTAAATATGGTCTGTTTCTCGCCGCTGTGCTCAATTTTGTGGTTATTGCCTTCGTCATCTTTCTCATGGTTCGGCTATTTGAAAGGGCCAAGCGCAAGGAGGAAGTAGAAGTGGCGGCTGAGCCGACGATTGAGGAAGAGCTCAAAGATGTCCTAATCCAACTCAAAGATGCCATAAACCGGAAGTTTTAAACACGTTTTTCTGTCTAGATGTAGCGCCCTGCGAGCAGTAGAACTCGTGCTCGCAAACAGAGCCTTTTTCGGCTCAGATTATTTGCGAATGGGCTCAGGTGATCTGCAAATAGGATATGGCCCAGATGTGGCCTAAATGACACGCGAGTTATGGGCTGCTCGCCTTGATCCTTCGTTCCACAGGGTGGGCCAAAATCTCGAAAATCGTAGGGATCGTGGCTCTGTGACGCAGCTATTCAGTCAGAGAAGTATCGCTTGCAAAGCTTGCTGTTAAAAGCTTTCGGCTTATTCTCACTCAATAGGAGCCGAAATTCATTTCAAGTCTTCGGGATCCATACCGAAACCGACCCTGCAGCACAGCTAAACTCTCCCCATCCCTTGTCGTTGGTCATCACTGGGGTGGAAATATGTTCGGTTATGTCGATGTAATGGGTATCAGGCTGCCCGACTTCCATCCATTTGTGCCCGGCTTCGCCATTCGTTAAGACCACCGCTATCCCCCCTGGATGATCGGCATTGCCGAGGCGGATCCAGCCGATGGTATTGGGGTGGTCGAAGTAGTCATACTGGTCGCCAAAGGCGTAAGTTTGCCGCACATAGAGGAATTGGTCAATCAGCCACTGGTGGCTGTCGAGCCAGATTTCATACTTGTTACCGTCGTTTCCGGTATCAGTGTAGTGGGCACCGTAGTAATCGACGTAGAAAATACAGGGGTAGCCATCCTGCCGTAGCAAAATTAGAGCATAGGCCAGAGGCTTGAACCAGGGCTCAACTACCGACTCTAACGATTGCAGCGGCTGAGAGTCATGGTTATCGACCAGGGTCACGGCCAGGGCTGGTTGCTGGCTGACCAGCGTGTTGTCAAAAATTTGCCGCAGATCGTAGTCGCTGCCGCTCTTGCTCGCTTCGCAAAAGTTGTAGTGCAGCGGTGCATCGAACAGATGGACATCCCCACCCGTCACCTCGATAAAATGGTGCAGTGCCTCAATTTTGTAGGACCAGTACTCACCCACGGCAAACAAGCGTCTGTCGGCAGTGCGACGGCAGTGATTGAGCCATTTAGGGAAAAAGCCCGCTTCTACATGCTTGACGGCGTCAAAGCGCACGCCATCGATGCCGGTGGTTTCGACGTACCAGGCTCCCCAGGTTTTCAGCGCCTCGCGCACCTCTTCAGATTCCATATCAAGGTCGCAGCCCATGAGGTAATCGAACGCACCTTTCTCCAGGTCCACATTGTCGTCAAAGCTCTTGCCTTCAAAGAGGTAGACGGCGTCAAAGTCCGGGTCGTTTTCATCGTGGTCAACGCCATCGAAATGCCACCAATGCCACTCCATGTCGGAATATTTGCCCTGTCGACCGGGAAAGGTAAAGTGGGTCCAGACTTTGACCAGACGGCGATCGCCGATCGCTTGATGACGGTTTTCCGGGTCGTAGAGGGTAGCGTTGACTTCTTCCGTGGCGTCAGCCCCCATCATATGGTTGAAGACGACATCTGCATAAACCCGAATACCGGCTTCCTTAGCCACTTTAATGGCGGTGATGTACTCGTCTTTCGTGCCGTATTTGGTCGGCACCGTGCCTTTTTGGTCAAATTCTCCCAGGTCGTACAGGTCATAAACGCTGTAGCCCACGTCGTCGCTTCCCGTGATCCCTTTGTAAGCTGGGGGTAGCCAGACTGAGGTGATGCCTACTGCAGCCAATTCCTCCACCTGTGTCGCAAACTCTCTCCATAGACTGCCATTGGGTGGTAAATACCAGTGGAAGTATTGCATCATCACGCCATTGGGTTCTGACATTGTTGACATTCTCCATGCGCCTGAATGACGCTATTCAACAAATATTTCAGAGGTCTATTTTTTGGCCAATCTTTCCAGAGATGGATTCTGGGTCACTCGTCCTATCCTGTTGAGGCTGTGGTTTTGAGTTGTCTGATAGTGCGCGATCGCAATTTTCCAATACATCTCGAACAGGAGATATCTGAAGTGGCTCTCAGGGGCGGCTCTCAGGCTTAGGTTAACCATACCCGTATATCCCTGAGATCTCTCGTGTGCTTATGTGATTAACTCAGATGCATTGGCGTTTTTGAAGGCAATAGGGCTGGCAAAGTGATGGTAAAAGTTGCTCCTGTCCCTTCCCCCTGGCTCTCAGCTTGAAGCGTACCATTGTGCAAATGGACGAGTTGTTGGGAGATCGCTAGACCTAACCCTAAACCGCCATGTCGGCGCGTATTGGAGCTGTCAGCTTGCCGAAAGTAGTCAAAAATGTAGGGTAGGATATGGGGCTCAATGCCTTCCCCACTGTCAATGACCTGAATATGGATTGCCTGATTCTGCTGTTCTAGGTGTACAGATACCTGTCCTTGCTCAGGCGTGAATTTGATGGCATTAGTCAGCAGGTTTTCAATAATTTGCTCGAGCCGATCGCGATCGCCATAAACTTGAACCACCGTTTCATCCAGTTCCTCCTGTAGCCGAATCATTTTGGCGTCAGCGTCAGGTTGGACGGCTTGCAGAACCTTTTTGATGAGAGGTACCAAGTCTACAGGCTGCTGATTGAGACGGACTTTGCCACCGAGTAAACGGGAGACATCCAAGAGGTTCTCGATCAGGTGGAACTGCGATTTAGCATTCCGGGCAATGGTTTCTAATGCCCGAGCCATAGTCGCTTCATCCAGCTGGCGGGTTTGCAAGACCTCAGACCAGCCCAAAATGGCATTCAGGGGCGTGCGGAGCTCGTGGGAAACGATCGCCAAAAACTCATCCTTTAAGCGGTTCGCTTGCTCCAACTCCTCCGACTGGTGCTGAAGGGTATCCAGCGCGGTTTGTAATTCCCGCCGCCTTAAGCTGACTTCTGCCACTAACGCTTCTACGCTTTGATTCTGACTGTTCAGTTCCTGCTGCAAGCGATCGCGGACCCGCTTCACCACCGTCAAGTTGCCGACTCGGGCCTTTAACTCTTCCACTGAAAAAGGTTTGGTCAGATAATCTTGAGCCCCCTGGCGGAGTAGCTGCACCCGTAAATCATCGTCAGACTTAGCGGTCAGCATCATGATGGGAACATTGTCCAGCTCGGGATGGGTGCGGAGTTGTTGCACCATCTGCTCACCGCTCATGGACGGCATCATCACGTCGCTTAAAATCAAGTCTGGCCGCAGCGAGAGGGCCTGCTCTAAGCCGACCTGTCCGTTCGTGGCAGACGCTATGCAGTATTCAGGGGTCAAGGTTGAAGCAATGAAGCGGCCCATTTCTAGGTTATCCTCAACCACCAACACCAGGGGTTTATCCGCTGCCTGAGCGGCTGCCAGTTGGGCAGCAGCGGTCAGGCGAACGATGCGGAGTTCTTCGAGTACCAGATCAGTCATTTCTGGGTGTGGTTTGGCAGCGGCATCTGAGATGGTGACAGCAACCGTAGCAGGAGCCCGCAGCGGCAACTTGACGACGAATTGGGCACCTCCCTCTGGGGCCTTGCCGACAGCGATCGTGCCAGCCTGTAGCTCAACAAAGTCTTTGGTAATCGCCAAGCCTAAGCCCGTGCCACCAAATCGACGGGTCGCGCCCCCTTCACCCTGACTAAAACGTTCAAAAATGGTTTCTCGCATTGCCTCTGGGATGCCTGGGCCACTATCGCGCACCGTCAGCATGGCCCAATCAGACGAGATAGGGGCAGGGCTGGCTGTCCCGTCAGAATGAGAGGATTCGTCGGTTGGGGTCGTGGATAAAATGCAGCGAATCGTACCCCCTTCGGGGGTGAATTTGAACCCATTGGAGAGCAGGTTCAGGAGAATTCGTTCGACCCTGGTCACATCCACCTGACTGACTAAGGTTTCTGGAGTCTCCACAGTAAAGTCGATCAGCTTCTCCTGGGCCAACCCTTCAAAATTAGCCGCTGTCAAGCTCACCAGTTGCGCCAGATCCACTTGAGTGTAGTCAAGGGCAATTTTCCCCGCTTCCAGCTTCGAGACATCCAGCAGATCGTTAACTTGTTTGAGGAGTAAACGAGCATTGCGATTGGCCATTTCCAGGTCACGCGACTGTTCCTGGCTCAGCGTTTCCTGCTTCAGCAACTTTTCTAAAGGACCGAGGATCAGGGCCAGAGGTGTCCGGAGTTCGTGGCTGACATTGGTAAAAAACTGCGTCTTCGCCTGGTCAAGCTCTGCGAGCTGCTGATTGAGCGCTTCTAATTGACGATTAGCGGTTTCTAGGTGAAATCGCCGTTCTTCAGAGAGTTTGGCTGATTCGACCAGGGCTAACGCCTGCGGGACTAAAAATGGTAAGACGCTCGCAGTCGTGACAGAGGCGATCGCGGTCAACGCCTTTAAAGCACCAGAAAGCCAGTAAGTGGGATGCCACAAGGTCCAGACGGCCATGAAGTGGGTACTGCCGCAGGCCACAATAAACGCCCCAAACGACAGAAACATCCAATGAAAGGGAATTTCTAGCCGGGTTTTGTAAACGAGGTACGCCAGGGTGCCTGAAATGGCGACGTAAGCAAGGGCGATGAAGGCATCAGAGAGCAAGTGCAGCCATACCAAACTAGGCTTCCATAAATAACAGTGCCCGTGAGGAATAAATCCGTTCGCCGCTAGAAGCGAACTCCACCACTCTGGAAAGAGCCAAGTGAATGCTAGCAACGTTATCAGAACGGCCCCGCCATAGCTGAGACTACTGCGATTAATCCCAATCATCTTTTAAGACACGTATTCAGGGTATTTATTGGCTTATGTAGCTATTGTTACCCGCATTAACGGAGTTCAACCAAATTAATTGAAAAACCAGCCTTTTGATAGGGTCTTTGTGACGACCTGAAACCTTTTCATCTAGAAGAGACGCTGCAAGGTTGTAATTGAATTGCCTCATCACCATTTGGGCGTCTTCGGGTCATCTACCGAGAACTAGCACATTGGCTGAAATGTAAAAAAGACGCCACCCGAGCGAGGAGTTGTTCAAAATCAATGGGTTTGCGAATAAAATCATTTGCCCCCAAGGCCAACCCCTGTACCTCACTCGCCTCTTCATGGGCTGTGACCATCAAAATCGGCATAAATGGGATACTCGCATCTCGGCGGATTCTGCAGGTGATGTCGTATCCGTTCATGTCAGGCATCATCACATCCATCAAAATCAGATCGGGCGGTCTTTCCCTCACCTTTGCTAACGCAATCTCCCCATTCTCGGCGGTATCCACTTCATAGCCTTCTGACTCCAAAATAGTTTGTAGCAAAAAGAGATTGTCGCTCAGGTCATCAACTACTAAAACGCGGAAAATCGAACGAGAAGACATTTAATTAAAGCCGAATAGGGCATCTAAATGAATAGGAATTGTTTCACAAACTTCCAATCTTACTTTAGGTAGCATCTCTTGGCATCTTACTCAAGATAGAATTACCTGCTCATGCTCAATATGATGTAATTATTACCTTTAAACTTAAAAATTCTCCTTTCAAGTCCACATTTCAGTTTTAGTGGATCCGAATTGATCTGCTCGGCCAGCACTTCATGCATCGGTGTAAGAGCACGAGGAATGCCCTGTCGATTTTGATATTCAGCTCTAGAGCTTGTCTTCTGCCTTCGCTTTAAACTGCTGGCTTTGTAAACCAACTCTAAGACAAATATCAATGTGGAGGACATTGTCTTAAATTAAGAAGTTATCTACAGGTTTATGAGTAAGCAATTTCCCCGATATCTGACTGAATCAGGAATTAAATGGCGAGGTTGGCTCACTAGGGAACTGCTGGAGGTCTAATCTCCATTTTTTACGTTTTGGCTCTAATCGAAGGGTCGCAAATAAATGGCTAGGCCGTATTTCGAAGCTTCTCTTGATGATCCCCAACTTCCACCCAAACGCCTAGATTTAAATATGGAAGAACGAACAACAAAATCTTCAAGCGACCGCCAAACAACTGATCAACGCTTAGCGACAGTTTTAGAGACCTTGAATGAGGCTTTTGTGGAAGTTAACCAGGCTGGAGTTGTCGTCCGCGTGAATCATCGGGCTGAGGAGTTATTGGGGCGATCGCGAGAACAGCTGTTAGAGAAGACGTTGGCAACCGTGTTTCCGCCCTCCGTTGTGGACCTCCTCTGGAGCCACTTTCAAGGGGTTGTGGCCAGTCAATCGGTAGCTCAATTCGCGACGTCTGAGTGGCCCCAGTACTCGTCCGTCAGCATTCGCCTCTGTGCCATGCCGACTGGGGCAGTGATTTACTTGCAGGAAGAGGCCGCTTCTGCAGCAACGACCGGGTCCCATCTGCCGATGCGAGAGCAGGATTTTCTGCAAGCTATTTTGGATAACCTCCAGGCTGGGGTGGTAGCCTGTGATGCCGATGGCAAAATTGTGTTGTTTAACCAGGCGGCTCGACAGTTTCATGGCTTGCCTGAGCGTCCCATCCTGCCGCATCAATGGGCCGAGCATTACGACCTCTATCTGCCCGATGGTGAAACCCCCATGGCCGCAGGGGATATCCCCCTGTTTCAAGCGTTGCAGGGGCAGATTGTCGATAACGTCGAAATGGTGATTGCCCCGAAGCATCAACCGCCTCAGACGTTACTCGCGAGTGGCCGAGCCATTGTTTCACCGGACGGCCAAACCCTCGGAGCGGTGGTCGTCATGCACGATATCACTGCACGCAAGAAGATAGAAGTGGCTTTGCGGCAAAGTGAAGCGCAGCTATCCAGTATTTTTGAAACCATTCCAGATGGGGTGGCAATTCTAGATCGGGATGGTCACATGGTGTCAGCCAATACCGCTGCCCAGCAAATCCTGCGCCTGGCCCAAGGTGATCTCTCAGGGCGGGCCTATAACGATCCCGCCTGGTCGATCAGTGCCGTTGATGGGCAATTTTTTCCTGAGGAGCGCTTGCCATTTGCGCGAGTCATGCAATCAGGCCAATCCGTTCATGGCGTTGAGCACGCGATCGCCCATCGCGACGGCAGCCGCACCGTCCTGTCTGTGAGTGCCTCCCCGCTCTTTGGCGAAACCGGCGACATCAGGTATGTCGTCACGGCGCTCAGCGATATCACGGCTCGGGTCGAAGCCGAAGCTGAGCGGCAGCGGACAGAGCAGGCTTTGCAACAGTCAGAACAGCTGTACCGCTCTTTGGTTGAAACCGCCGCCGAGGGCATCGTGCTTCAGCAGGCCGATGGCGAAATTTATACCTGCAATGCGAACGCCGAGCGTATTTTGGGCCTCACGGCCGCCCAAATGATGGGCCGCAGTTCTTTAGACCCGCGCTGGCGGGCGATCCGCGAAGATGGGTCGCCGTTTCCCGGCGAGCTGCATCCGGCGATGGTGACGCTGCGCACGGGGCAACCTCAAACCAATGTGATCATGGGCGTTCACAAACCCGATGACACCCTCACCTGGATTTCGATTAATACGCGCCCGCTCCGTCAACCCGACGATGAGCAGCCCAATGCGGTAGTCGTCACCTTTTTTGAGGTGACGGATCGCAAACAGGCCGAGGCCGAGCGGCTGCAACGGCTGCAGGCTCAGGCGGCCCATGCGATCGCCGAAGCCAAACAAGCGCAGGCCGTCTTTTTGGCTGATGTCAGTGCGGCCTTATCGTCTTCGCTGGAGTACGAACAGACGCTTCAAAAAGCCGCTGAGGTGGCGGTTCCCTACTTTGCCGACTGGTGCAGCATCGATTTGGTGAATCCGGATCACACCATCAGCCGCGTGGCGATCGCTCACCAAGATCCCGTAAGGGTCAAAGCTGCCTGGGCAGCAATTCCAAATTCAAAAATTCAAGAGGAGTTAGGCGTCATAACGGGGTCTGAATTGGCGAGCATAAAGTCAATCAGATGCTGCCAACTCTCGAAGAGCAGATACTTCGTCAGGCTG
>Ga0008836_101168_pt1 | contig 10068 bp, 9 predicted proteins | sample HotLakConsUCCR28_FD_62214 | JGI IMG/M metagenome (GOLD analysis project Ga0008836, IMG submission 62214) | Hypersaline microbial mat communities from Hot Lake, Washington, USA - Hot Lake Consortium UCC-R28 (Hybrid Assembly) ... | reverse complement strand
TCATCAGATCGCGCCCGAGAATGAGGTGAGCCGAAGAGCTGATGGGCAGAAATTCCGTGATTCCCTGAACGATGGCGAGGAAAATCAGATAATACATGGCCATCGGATTGTCAGACTCTCGTTCGCTGGCGGCGCCTTGACATGGATGGGCTTCGACAGTCCGGCCCGCACCATACGCGCCAGGTCGAGATGCACCGTCCCCGCTGCGCCGGAGGTCGTCTCGACTGCGTCTTACCCGCAGATCCGCTCCCGCTCAAGTGCCGCGTATCATTCGCTTCCGCCTGAGCCGGCGGGATGTTCTTGTCAGGTGCAGACAGCCGGAGATTTTTCCGCGCGATCCGTTCCGACCCGGCCTGTTCCTGGGCGCCCCCTGTTTATGTCGATCAGTGCGAGATGCCGAAGCAGCGCCGCAGGGCGGCAGCAGCCCATGGCAGCCTCCGACAGGCACGACTGGTTTTCCGCGCTGAATGCCCGGAAACCGGGAAGGTCGGGTCTTGGCCCCACCTTTCCAGCCGAGCAATCGGTCGCGAGGACCGATCCGGAACCCATCCCCCTCCACAAATGTTGACCCTCGCACCACAGCTGCGGTTAGCTCTTCTGGCCGTGTTGCGTTTGGGGAGGGTGATGGCTTTGGATGATCGGGAAGAGGATAAACGGGGGGATGGCCCGCGTGATCGCGACAGCGAGCGGCGGCGCTCGCCTGTTGATGACGAGATCGCGGCCTTCATCGATGATCTGCTCTATGGGCGCGGTCGGGAATTCCTGAAGGCGGCGCGGGGGCATGCGGCGGATTATGCGCAGCGGCGCAAGGGGGATGCGGCGCGGTCCGTGGAGGATGTCGCGCGCTCCTTGCGCGATTCCGGGCATGCTTTCGACGACAGGCCGCATATCCGCGATTTCGTCGATGCGGCGGCGCTCGGGCTGGAGAACCTGGCCGATGATATCCGCACCCGCAGCTTTCGCGACATGGTCGATGCGGCGGAGGATTTCGCGCGCGAGCGTCCGGTGCTCGTCGCGGCGGCGGCGGGGCTCGCGGGTTTCGCGCTGGCGCGCTGGCTGACCAGCCCGCGCCGCGAATCCGCGCCAATGCGCCCCCACGCGCCGATGCGCCCCCATCCCGATGATGCGTGGAGTGAACCCGATGACCGAGCATGATCCGCGCGACGACGACCAGGACGCGCCCCGGCCAGGCGGAACCGGGCCAGGCGGCACCGGCTATGGCGGCGGCGATGATCGCGGGCCGCGCGCGCTCTACCAGCTCATCGCCGATGCCCTGCGTGAGGCGACCGAGCTGGCGAGCAAGGAATTCGCGCTGTTTCGCGCCGAACTCGCGGAAAACATCTCCCGCCTGATCGCCGGGATCGCCATGCTGATCGTCGCCGCGATCTTCGGCGTCGCCACCATCGTTCTGCTCACCTCCGCGCTGGTCGAATGGATCGCGGTGCTGGTCGGCTCGGATGCGCTTGCCGCGTTGATCGTGGCCGGGGTGACGCTGTTGCTTGCAATCATCTTCGCCCTGATCGCCCGCAACCGCCTCTCGCTGACCACGCTCGAGCCGAAGCGCACGCGCGAATCGGTGAACCGCGACGGGGATATCTTCTCCGGCAGGAGGCGCAGATGAGCCGGCGGATCGAGGAGATCGAGGCGGATGTGGCGCGCTCGCGCGCGCGCCTCGAACAGACGCTCCAGCGCATCGAGCACAAGCTCTCGGCCTCCGGCATGGTCGACGACGCGCTCGCCTCGCTGCGGCGCACCCGCCACGGCGATGTCGTGGACCGGGCGATGGGTGCCCTGCGCGACAATCCCGTACCGGTCCTCGCGGTGATGGCGGGAATCGGCTGGCTGATCGGGCGGGCCGGGAGCGCGGAGCGCGATGCCGCCCGCGCTGCGCGGGCGCGGGAGCGTGCATACCGGCGCGAAGCGAACGCTGCATCGAAGGACGCATCGAACTCTTCACGCAGTGACGCGTTCTCTGAGGGAAGACAGGCGCCGGATCCGGCGTCCGGCATGTCTCCAGGCGGGCGTGTCCCGCCCGATGTGTCACCGCAACCGCGCAGCTGAGGAGTATCGGCATGGCCGACGACAAAGACAAGAACGCACCGGATGAGGGGCAGGAAATCCCCAATCCGGCCGGCACCTATTCCGCAAGACCGTCGGCGCGGATACGCCAGAGCGCACGCTCGGCGTCGAAGATCGCCGAGAAGGCGCGTCGGCAGGCGCGGCACGAGGTCGAGGAAGAGCTCGAATCCCTGCGCGCACAGCTCGACGCCTATGCCGAGCACGCCGACGAGGCGACCCGCGAGGCCGTCGAGGCGGCCCGTCGCCGCGCGCGCGAAGCCTATCGCGACCTGCGCGAAAGCGCAGCGGAAACCTACGACGATTTGCGTGAGCGGGCGGAACACGGCCTGGACGAAGCCGGCGAATGGGCCCGCGAGCATTACGACGAGGCCCGCGAATGGGCGCATGAGCATTACGACGAGGCCGTCGATGCCGGTCGGCGCGGCTATCGCCGCAGCCGCGCCTATGCCCGACAGCACCCGCTCGCAATCGGCGCGCTCGGCCTCGCCGCCGGGCTCGTGCTGGGTGCGCTGCTGCCGCGCCGCGATCCGCCCCACCCGCCGCGCTGGTACGAGCCCGAGCATTACGGCTACGAGCGAGATCAGCGCCGCGCGCGCCGGCGCTGGTAAGGCAAGAGATCAGGCGACGGCGGTTTCCGCCCCGGTTCTGGCCTTCGCGTCGAGATCGCTGGCGCATTCCGGAAAGGTCTGGCGCAAGGCGTCGCAGACAGCTGTGAGCGCCGCCTCGATTTCGGCAAGTGTGCCGGTATCGGGGCAGAGCCCATCCCGTTTGGCCGCCCCCTCGACGGCGGCCAGCATCTCGACGAAATCGAGCGCCCCGATATTGGCGCTCATCGACTTCAGGGCATGGGCGGCAGATGCGCTCGCAGTGGCGTCGCCGGCTTGCGCGACGGCGACCAGTTTCTCGAGCGCAGGCGGCGCATGCTCGAAATACAGCCCCACTACGCGCGCGAGAAAGGCACTGCCGCTGCCGGCCCCCATCTCGCGCAATTGCCCGATCACGTCCGGATCGAGCAATGCGGACGAAGTCGCATCGTCACTATGCGTGACGGCTGGACCGGGAACGGTGGTTTCATCAACTGACGCGGCAGCCTTCGCGACAACCGGCGACTCGGGCTCATCGCTTGCTGGAAGCGCATCGGTCGAAACGGGCGTGAGATAGTGCAACAGGGTCTCGCCCAGCTGCTCGATCGTGAAAGGCTTGTGAAGCACCCCGTCCATGTCGCAATCGCGCCATGCATGCGCGTCAGCACCCACCACATGGGCCGTCAGCGCCACGATAGCCCGGCGCGCCTTGCCCGTCCGGGTCTCCTCCTGGCGGATGCGGCGCGTGGATTCGTAGCCATCGAGTTCAGGCATCGAAAGATCCATCAGGATCAGATCGTAATCCTGCGCCTGCGTGCGCCGCCAGGCCTGGAGCCCGTCTTCGACGAGATCGGGAACGAGTCCGAACCGCGCCAGCGCAGCGCTCGCCACCTCCCGGTTGACCGGGCTGTCATCCGCGACGAGCACCCGTGACCCCGTAAAGCACGGCAGGGCATCACCCTGTTCGAGTCCTGTCCCCTTGATTTCGCTGAGCGAATCCCCACGATGCAGGCGCTCGAACAGCGCCAGAGCCTCCTTGATCGAGACGGGGAGCCGCATCAGGGCATCGGCATAGCCACGCCCGATACAGATCTCGCCATCCTCGTCACCGATCGCGGCCAGCGCGATGACCGCACCTGCATTGGCGGGGCGCGCGCCGAGGGACTTCAATGCCGCCGCTTCCATGATCCAGAAGCCACGCGGCGCATTGTTATTGCGCGCCTGTTCAGGCCCGATATCGACGAGGGCGAAGCCGCTCAGTGTCGCCAGCGCCCCGAGACTCTGACGAACGCCCTTTCGCCCGCCGCTGAGGATGAGCGGTAGCGCATGCTGGGCCGGGCGGGGCGCAATGGCGTATTCGGTCTCCGCAGGCAGTGTGACGGGGATGACGAAACGGAAGACAGACCCCCTCCCCGGCTCGCTCTCCGCGCTGATCTCTCCCTCCATCGCCTCCACCAGGCGCTTGCAGATCGACAAGCCGAGCCCGGTTCCACCGAAGCACCGGGTGGTGGATTGATCTGCTTGTGAAAACGCGGCGAAGATCTGGGTGAGCTTGCCCTTCTCGATGCCGACGCCGGTATCCTCGATACTGATGCGAAGGCTCTGCGTGAAGCTTTGCTCCCGCCGCAGACGGATCAGCACGTGACCGGTCGCGGTAAATTTCAGCGCATTGCTCGTCAGATTGGAAATGATCTGCGTCAGGCGGGTCGGATCCCCCATGATGAAGCGCGGACAATCCGGATCAACGATCGCGGCGAGATCGACTCCGGCTTCACGGGCACGGGCCGCAAACAGGGCCGTCACCGTATCGGCGACTTCGTAGAGATCGACCGGCATGCGCTCCAGTTCGAGCTTGCCGGCCTCGACCTTGGCGAAGTCGAGGATGTCGTTGATGATCGCCAGAAGTGATTGCCCGGATCGCGAGATCACTTCGGCATAGCGGCGCTGACGATCGGGAAGGTCGGATTTTGCCAGCAGCTCGGCCATCACCAGCATCCCGTTCATGGGGGTGCGGATCTCGTGGCTCATGGTGGCGAGGAACTCCGATTTCGCACGGTTGGCCTGTTCGGCATTTTCCTTGGCTGCCACGAATTCGCGCGTGCGGGCGGCGACATCCTGCTCGAGTTGCTCGCGCTGCCGGCCGAGGCGCGCATCACGCTTTCGGATCTCGCCGATCATGGTGTTGAAGCTCTTGGCCAGCTCGCCGATCTCGTCCTCGCTGACCACCGGAACATAAGCGTCGTAATCATGGCTCGTGCGCACGCTGGCCATCGTCCTGGTCAGGACATGCAGGGGCCGCGTGATCTGGCGCTGCATCCTGATCGAGATCGCAAGCCCCACTGCGCCGGCGAGTATCATCGCGACGAGGCCGACAAGCAGTATATCGACGAGCCGCATGCCGAGATCGCTGGTATCGCTGACCAGTTCCAGATGACCGACAACATCCGGACCGGACCGGACCGGAACCCGGACGCGCACACTCTGCGACCGCAACACCGCGAAGGGATTGGCGACACGCCCCTCCCCCAGATCGAGCGCGCGCTCGTTGCGCAAGGTGATCGCCTGGCCCATCTCGGCCAGAAGCCCGCCCTGTGCGTCGCGCACGCCCACATATTGCAGGCCGGGAATCCGGGCAATCGCCCGCAGCGAGGTGAGGATCTGCCCGCGATCATGCGCAGCAATCGCTTCTGCGGCGCTGGCAGCGATGACATGGGCGGTGGCGGTGAGGGTCTCGTGTTTCTGGGTGCCGTAGCGGTCCAGTTCCCGCACCATGCCGATCAGCGAGCCGACGAGCAGCGCGACACTGACTGCGATGAGGATCAGGCGACCCAACTTCCAATTGATAGAACGGTTCTTCATCGGCGCCCGAAACTGGTTTGTCTGGATCCCCACTATCGAAGATTTCAGTAAGCGTTTGATTAACCCACGTGTTTAAGCGGAAAGTCATATTTTTGGTTGTATATGGGGATCAAGGAAGGGACAGGGCATGCTACTTGGACGCACCGATCAGGGCTTCGTCTACGTTTTCGACCGACCGGTGCGGATTCTCGCCGTCGATGACGACCCGCTAATGCGCGAATTCGCGGCATCCCAGCTGGCCCATCCGGGCGGCGAGATTGTGACGGCCGAAGACGGTGAGCAAGCCTGGGAAATCCTGCAAGAGGACGAGGCCGGCTTCGACCTGGTCCTGAGTGATCTCGAAATGCCGAACATGACGGGTTTCAGCCTGTGCGAAGCCATCCGCTCCAGCCCGCGGCACGCTCATCTGCCGGTTGTCGTGATCACCGGTCGTGACGACATGTTCGCCATCGACCGCGCCTATGAAACCGGCGCCACATCCTTCGCCACGAAACCGGTAAACTGGCGACTTCTCGGCTACCAGCTGCGCTATGTCATGCGTGCTGTCACCCGGGATGCGGCCGCTCCGGCGGAGACGGACGCAAACCAAAAGGCGCAGGAGCCCGTTCCGGTCGCAGACGGCGAAGACACCCCCCCACGCGATAGCGGCGTGCCGACACTGGCGAATGCCCTGCGAAGCGTCGCGAGGGCAGATGAGAACACCCTCATGGCGCTGCTGAGCGATCCGACCCTCGCCGACGATCCGGCTGCAATCGCACTTCTGAACCGGTTGCTCGGGGGCGCGACGGGCCCGTGCACAGAGGATGCGCCGGGAAATCGGGCTTGCGAGGAACCGGATCTGGCGAGTCCACCCACAACCGGGATATCACCCGCGCCGGAAGTCATGGAGGCAAGGATTCAGGAACCCGTCGCCGAGATTCTCGACGATTCCGCGATAGCCGGCACCGAAACAGAGACACCCCCCCCCCCGCCTCCGTGGCATCGAACGACGAGAGTCCTTGCTGCGCGCAGATGGCGACGCGGCCAAACGCGGAAAGCGACACCATCACCCGCATGCGTGCCCAGCTTGCTTCCCGAGCCGACCAGCAGCTTGCGGTCTCCGCATCCGGCAGCGGGCGAATCTCCTCCGCGCTGTCCTTCTTCCGCAACCGCAGCTCGAAACGCAACGGCCAGCAATGATGACGAAGCCCTTGAAATCTCGGATACCCGGCAGACGCATACGGGAGAAAAGACCGATGAGCGGGTACGCCTTTGGGAAAGGCCGCGCGATTGCCTTGGCTGCGCGTTTCGTGCGGGATCTGCGCGGTGGCATCGCAATGAGCTTCTCCCTCGCACTCATTCCCCTGCTCGGCTGTGTGGCCCTCGCCGTCGATGTCAGCACCTGGATCGCAGCCCGCACGGAACTGCAGCGCATCGCCGACGGCGCCGCCATCACCTCCGCGCGAGAGCTGCGCGTGGGCTTCGCGACGCCCGAGCAGATCGCGGAAGCGGCAAGGGCCTATGCGGAGGCTTCGATCGCAACCGGCGCAAAGACAGCCATCGCACCCGTTGTCACAGCCGAGGTCTCGGATGATCGTGATGCAGTCACCATCGCGGTTTCCAGCGAGGTGAGCCCGATCTTCTCAAGCATCTTCAACACGCCGATGGCGCATGTTGCCGTGAGCGCGACGGCGCAGCTTTCCGGACGCGAACCTGTCTGCATGATCGGCACGACGACGAGTTCGTCATCCTCGTCATCAGCCGGTATCCGCCTGCGTGACAGCGCCCATCTGGACGCCGATGAATGCGGCATCTTCTCCAACGGTCTGGGAAACAGCAGCGTCAGGATCCACGGCTCGCCCCACCTGACGGCCGGGTTGGCCTGCGCCGCCGGTGCAATCGACATGAGCGGCGGCATCATCGATGCGGACATGCAGGAATACTGTCCGCCGATCGGTGATCCGCTGGAGCACAGGCAAGGGCTGATTTCCGACAGTTCGACCTGTAACTCAGAGAGCGGGTCTTCCTCGCCGCTGCGTTACGACAGCCCTGGGGACTATACGCTCAATTCCAATTACCATTGTAGCGGGATCGTCGTTGAAGACGGCGCGCGTCTCACATTCGGCAGCGGCACACATTATATTGGTGGTGACGGTCTGGAAGTTGACGATGGCGGTATGGTCGTGGGGAACGACGTCACGCTCGTTTTTCTCAATGGTGCGACATTCGAGTTCGATGAGGACAGCAGCCTGTCCTTCACGGCCAGCCGCAGTGGATCGCTCGCCGGCATTCTCTTCATCCAGCAGCCTACGAAAGACATCGAGGATTTCGTGATTTCCAGCAATGATGCACGGCAGCTGCTCGGCACGATCTACCTGCCGACAGGCCATTTGAGCATTGATGGCTCGCAACCGGTTGCGGGTGATTCCGCCTATACCGTGATCGTCGCCCACGAGATCGATATCAGCGAGCAGGCACGCCTTGTTCTCAATACCGATTATGCCGCAACCGATGTGCCGGTTCCCGAAGGTGTCGGGCCACGTTCGCAAGTCAGGCTGTCGCACTGAGGACAGCAAAGGAGGGGCATGACGACCTTGCGCTGGCCCCTCCGCTTCATTCACGGACGCGCTCAGCCGACCAGCTGACCCGCACGCGGATCGTGCTTTGCCAGCCTTGCAAGCAGGTAATCCACCTCCGCGCGGGCCGTGGCGGAAATCGCCCCGCCGGGCTTGCGCTGGGCCTGCGAGGAGATGATCCCACGCCGTTGCAGCACGTATTTGCGCACGGCGAGACCGGCGCCCGGCTGCTGCTCATAGCGGATCATCGGCAGATGCGCATCGAACAGGTCATGCGCCTCGTCGCGCTTGCCGGCCTGGGAGAGCTTGACGACATCGACCAGCATGTCGGGGAAGGCGTAGCCGGTCATCGCGCCATCTGCGCCACGCTCGCATTCGAAATCGAGGAACAGGCCGCCATTGCCGCACAGGATCGAGATGTGGCGCATGGAGCCGTCCTGCTCGAAGCCACGCAGCGCCGAGATCTTCTCCAGACCCGGCCAGTCCTCGTGCTTGAGCATGACGGCAGAGGGGTTGTCCTGCACGATCCGGCGGATCACGCCCGGCGTCATCACCACGCCGATGGCGAGCGGATAGTCCTGGATCACGAAGGGGATGTCGGGGCCGATCGCCTCGACGGCCTGTGCGTAGTAATTGACGATCTGGTCATCCGTCCTGAGCGAGGAAGGCGGTGCGATCATCACCCCGGCGGCGCCCGCATCCATCACCGAGCGCGAGAGCGTGCGCATGGCGGCAAAACCGGGAGCGGACACACCGATCACCACCGGCGTGTTCCCCGCGCGCTTGATGATACGGCTCGCGATGGCACGGGCCTCCTCGCCGTCGAGCTTGGGGGCCTCGCCCATCATGCCGAGCGCAGTGATGCCGGTACAGCCCGCCTCGACGAAGAAATCCGTCATCCGGTCGATGGAAGCGTCATCGACGCGGCCATCATCATGGAATGGGGTCGGGGCGATGACGTAGACGCCCTGTGCGCTGGAGTCGAGCATGGCTTTGTCCTCAATCAGATATCGGCGCAGGCCGGCACCCGCCGACCGCTTTCGCTCTTGGTAAGCCGGGGCGACCGGCGGAGGCAACCATTGCGGCTCCCAACCTCGTTTGCGCGAAACGGCGCGATCGCCGTTCAGGCAAAATCGCGCAGGAGTTGCGCCTCCACGACACCCATCGCATCCTTGCTCTCTGCTTGCCTGCCCCCCTGCGGTGCGAAGACCGCTTCGAGCACGGCACGCCGCTGCAGATGCCTGGAAATGGCATAACATCCCGCCTGATGAAACCGGGCTTTCGGCGTATGACCTTCATCAAGTGCATGCCACGCATCCTCGTGAGCACGAAAGAACGCGCGCACGCCATGCGTTTCGATGAGTTGTCGTGCATGCAGCTTGCCACGACGGCGTGTTGCGCGCCATTGCCAGCGATCGATAATATACATATCGAACCTTGAAAATTTTATTTTGCTCGCCCACCCAGCCTGATAATAAATTAGTATTCAGTCCGGTTCCATCTTCAATGGTAATTTGATTATTTATTGTGGAATACCTGCATTTAATAAATTCTTATCGATTCTTGACTTGGTGCAAACTTGTCTCTTTGCAGGGCAAACGTGGCCTTATGGCGGAGCTGAACAAGTCATCCGCCACCTGTACCTTTTCCCTTGCGGTTTCTGGAATCTGCGCTGCGGGTCGTGCGCCGTGTCGCGCATCGGAGCGAATCACGACCCGCAGGTGGCGGGCAGTTGCCTTTGCATGGCAACCCGATTCCGGTCATCGCCCTGGAGCGCGTTGCGACCTGACGAAGTCAGGCCGGGCGCCCCAGGTCATTGTTTAGCGCAACATTTTCTCCGTCAGCCGGTATCTACCTGACGGCATGATGCTCTAGACAGCGGCTTTCCATCAAAGCCGACGTGCCTAAAAGCTCCAGCTGGCGCGCTGGATGACCACGCGATAGCCATCAGGGTCCTCGAACGTGCGACCGGAGCGATCCCAATACGGATT
>Ga0008836_101167_pt1 | contig 10124 bp, 7 predicted proteins | sample HotLakConsUCCR28_FD_62214 | JGI IMG/M metagenome (GOLD analysis project Ga0008836, IMG submission 62214) | Hypersaline microbial mat communities from Hot Lake, Washington, USA - Hot Lake Consortium UCC-R28 (Hybrid Assembly) ... | reverse complement strand
CGACGCAGATGTGATTTTGCTTACCTTTTTTCTTGCCGTTCTTACGGATATGAGTCGCTCCACACTCGGGACATTGCATGGCAGATTACCCCTAATTCATACCCTCATTATGCAACGCCCTTGAGATGACATCAGCATATAGCTCTGAGTTAGGAGCGCTGATTTACTTGCAGGCGAAGAGGTCTACTCTTCTTTGTCAGTAGGTTGCAGCCCCGCCTCAATCTGGTCGATTTTGACGGCGTAATTAAATAAGGGTTCATTGTTCTCATCCATCACGCCCCCGGTGTGGAGCGCCACTACATAAAAATTGCCGTCAATTTCCGCCAAAATCAGGCCGCCGGAGGCACCCCCCGTGGTATCGCAGTCATGCACCCAAAACGGATCGGCATCAGAAAGGATGCTGCATCCTTCATGGACGCCTGCCGTCTCACCTGGATTATCGGACGGAAAATCGCCCGAGTAGCCCACCAGATTGAGCCGTGATGCTTTGCCGAGCAGCACTTCGGATGTCAATGCCTGCCAGCGCAGGGTGCCATAGCGATCGCCCAATGGTCGATCTAGCTTCACCAAAGCCCAATCATTGGGGTCAGGATTTTGACCCGCCGAAAAGTCGGTGCCGAGTTCAACTTCGGTGCCCCAGGCCATGTCATCAGCATTGGTGATGGCCCCATTGATGAGATTGGGCTGAAAGGCGATGCGCTTGTGCAACTGCTGGGTCTCTGCGGCGATCGCACAGTGAGCATTCGTCAAGACCACATCATCGGCAATTAGAGTACCGGTACAGAGGCTCAATTCGCCGTCTGCCGTTTCAGACACAATGCGCCCCACCGCTGACCAGGGATAGTCGCGATTGTTCATCGGCACGCGATCGTCATCGCCAGCGACAACCCGATCTGTGTTGGGTGACGGGTCAACATTATTTAATAATATCGGTGCTGCTGCTGGCGAGGGGAACCAATCGGGGCGATCGCCCGCGAGTTCCAGTTCTGGGGTGGGGTCGGTAATTTGGGCATTGACTGAAGATTTTTCGCCAGTCAACAGCCCCGCCGTGATCACTACTGCTAGCGTCAGTCCACTGAGATAAGCAAATTGTCGAGTCCGTTTCATCTTTTTCACCTCACATCAATTCAAGTATGGCAGTCAGGGGACGGTTCCTTGAGAAGGAGCCGTCCCCTTGGGGCGAGCTGGCATTACATCCAGAGATTATTAGCCACCGCCTCATTAGGCAATTGACTGAGTTGGCGTTGCAGTTCAGCCCGTAGCTCTTGCGCTGAGGTGAGTTCAGGATCGAGGGCCAACGCCTGCTCAACGGCAGCCAGGGCCGCTTGATAGTCGCCCAAAGCGGCTAAAATTGCCCCCTTGCGGAACCAGGCGATCGCCCAATCAGGCCGCAGCGCGATCGCTTCCTCATAAGACGCCAACGCTTCTTCATAGCGACCCAGTAGGGAAAGGCTGTGACCGTGATACAGCCAGCCCCAGGCACCTTGAGGCATCAGCACAATTGTCTGGTCAAAGGCGGCAAGGGCCTGCTCGTATTGCTCTTGGCTAAACAATGCGAGGCCTTTGCCGTGCCAGGCTTGGCCGATGGTGTCATCCAGGGCGATCGCTTTATCAAATGCAGCCACTGCCGCTGCATAGTTCTCTAAGTTCAGATAGCTCTGGCCCAGTTTGACCCAACTGGGTGCATGATCCGGTTGGCGCTGAGTTGATTGCTGTAAGGTAGCCGCAGCGTCAGCATATTGCCCTGCGTTATACAGCGCGATCCCGCGATGATAGTAGCCGCCGTAATGGTCAGGATTGAGCGCGATCGCCTGCTCATATGCCTCCAAAGCCGCTGCCAAATCACCTTTGTCATCCAGGGCATTGGCCATCCACAACCAGGCACTGTAAGACCGATCGTTGCGGGCGATCGCGGTTTCAAAGGCGGCGATCGCGGGGTCAAGTTGGCGCATGAAGTACAAGCTGAGCCCTTTACCTGTCCAGGCGGCTTCTTGGCTGTCGTCCAGGCGAATCGCCTGCTCAAACGTTTGTAGCGCTTGTTCATAATCACCGGCTTGGAAGGCGTCGTAGCCAGACTCGACTAGCTGCTCGTAGTCGGTAGCTTGGGCGATTTCCGTGGCCATCGCTAGCGTGTTGGGGGAGGTGGGCTGATGAGAGTTGGGGCTGGCTGCCTCAACGGTCGCAGGCGATAAGGCTGATAGGGTCACCAGGCAAATGCTTGCAGCGGCACTGCTCAACCAGGTCGTGAGTTTCATGAAAAAAATCCTCCAGGGGAATGATTGGCTTCTGTAAAGAGCTATCTCTGCCGCTGGAGGACTTATTCAAGTTTTGAGCCGCTTATTTGTTAATCAGTTACTCGATAACTTCAATCGTGGCGGCAAAGACCACGACAGAGCCATTATCCATACCTTCATTTTTTGCGCCTGGGCTAGCGCCAGTTCTGCTGACATCGCCGAGCAAGCTACCCAAGACATTAGTGATGCTATCTTCAGAGCCACGTACAGCTTCCCGAGATTGATCAAAATAGATATACGAATCAGCTGAGCGGTCAAAAATGCCTTTCAGCACCCTTAAAGTATCGCGGAGCTGTTCGCGACTGGCAATGACCAACACTTCAAAAAAGCCTGAGGGGCCATAGACTTCGGTTTTAAAGGGAGATGCGGCGGTCGAAATTTCTATGGTTTGTTCAAAGCCCAATAACGCTTCGTTTTCAGGAGCATTCCAAGTGCTGGGGTGATAGACATACATATCACCATTGTTTTCAGCTCCAATGACTGCTATGTAAAGCGGATCAGGCTCTTTGTTGGTAATAACTAAAGATAAGTTTTCGCCCGCCCAGAGTTGAGGGACTGCAGGCGCTTGCGCCCCTCTAGCAGATTGGCTCGAAACAACTTCCAGACCACCGCGTTCAACAGAACCGATCTCCATCTCAACACTTAGACCAGTTGTATTCGCATTGATGATGCTTTTAAGAGCCTGCTGGGCTAGCAGCAGCTTGAAACGGGGAAATAGACGAGCGATCGCTTCCGCAGGATTTTCAAACCCGGCACCGAAAGTGTCTGACAGCGGCTCTAGATTTTCTTTGAACAGGCCAAAGCTACCAGATTCTAGCTTAACGATATCAGAGCGATCGCTGATTGCAAGTCTTTCAAGCGCTGGTTGAATGCTGACATCGAAGCGACCGATCAGTACGTCAGCCTCACTGCTGAGGGCAGCGTTAGCATCATCCGGAATCGTCACCGGAGTCACCCGATCCAGCCGTTCAAGTTGCTGCCGAACAGCCTCTAAGTCATCCCCCAATGACCCGTGTAGTCCGACCTGCAATGAGAAATCGGTCGGAATGCCGCGCACCTCTTCTTGTAATAGTGTACCGGGACCAACACTGCTCGGTCGGGCTATTACGTTGCCTTCCTCGTCAATAAAGCGCGCTGTTGCCTTAAGACGATTAAGCCGTCCCTGTTGCTGCAAGCGAGCGACGACTTCTCCGTTTGGCCCCAAGGCTTGATAGATCGAATTTTGGGCTTTCAACGCATTAGGCGTCACGCCGCCCAGCCAGAGTTCTACCGTTTGGTCATCGATAACTTGCCGCACGACAGCCTCAGCGAACGGTCGATCAGGTGTGACTAGATAAGGTGGCTGTTGATCGAGAGTAGTATTCGGTTGCACAAAATAAACCGGGTCTTGGGGGTCTCCCTCATCGATAGCACGGGTAATGCGGGCTAAATCAACAAACATGCTTTTCAACGATGGCGGTGTCTCTTCGCCGACTTGCCAGAGATACCGGGTCAGCAAATAAGTGAAAATACCCGTTTGGAACCCGGAATACGACTTTTCAGCGGCGAGTTGATTCGCACGAGCCGACCCCATGGCGACGCCCCTAGCGACGCCAGCCTCACGGAGTTCTTTAAGGGTAGTCTCCGTTAGTCCCAGATCGGCCATCAGTTCTGCTTGCAGGGTCAATTCTGCCTGACTAGGATTGCGAGCTGCTCCGGCTTCGCGATCAATGGCTCGGTAGACTAGATTACCGCGTACACCGCCTCCGGAATGGCAGCTATCCAGGATTGTAGTGAAGTTCTCTGTATTCACCTTTTTACTCAGTAAAAATAAAGTACTGCCCAAAATATCGTTAACGGTGTCTGCACTGCCAGTTTCTTTCGTATCAATGGGAACGAGGGTGCCGACGAGCCCTTGGAAGTCACTGTAACCAGAAATGTTGAGATACTCAGATTCTTCGTAGTTAAGGGGTTGCGGGTCGCTGACGTAGGAACCATGCCCTGAGTAGTGGAAGATTGCCACATCTCCGGGTCGGGCTTGCCAAAGATGATCGCGAAACGCATTGATAATAGTCTGTCGAGTTGGGGTAGTAATGATGTCGCGGGCGGGTAAATCTAGCGTACCGGCTGAGTTCTCATCCGTCACAATCAAAATGTCTTGCGGATTAAACCCATAGCGATGCACCAGCAGTTCATATTGCAGTTGCACGTCATTAGCGCAGCCTGATAAAGGGCGTTCATAGTAACCGTTGATGCCAATCAGGAGCGCTAATTTTCGAGGTGTGTCTTGAGCTAGGGCGTAATGAATGCGATCGCCCTGGCGAAAAAAGTCAACTTGATTGAGGCCAATAGCCCCTAAACTGGCTCCGGCTAGCTGCAAAAAGTGACGACGGCGCAAACGAGGCATGGTTCACGATCTCCTGTGAAAATTAATTGTTGAGAACTTCAGGGTAAATCTACAGGTCACTATGGCTGCCGTAGGATAGCTTATTCACTTTCGCCAATCAGCGTAAAGGCAGCCCAATCTTTCGGATCGGGATGGGTTTGCGTCTCTTACCGCAGTGTTTGGGCTTTGGTCTACAAATGGTGTATCTCGCGCACATACCAAGACCTGTCCAAGCTTTAAACAATCTTTACTTTTTTCAACAAAAAATCTTGCTCTTCCCTCTTAAATTAAGTGTTAAGTTAAGTGTTAAAGAGTACATGCAGCTATGGTCGTAAGGAAAGTTGATGATGCTTAAGAGAAAACTGGCTATTGCTTCTGCTTCTTCATTGGCTTTATTAGCTGCGTCGATCTTACCGTTGCCTCAGTCTTTAACCCTGCTGTTACCATTCGCCACAGATAAATCTCTGGCGGTTGATTTCCCACAGGCTATCAACGGAGTAAGAGTCAACGAGTCTAAGCGCCTTGCTCTGGTAGTAGGGGTAGATGATTACCCTGAAAGCCCATTACGGTTGCCGGTTCGTGATGCCGAGGCTATTAAACAACAGCTGGATTCGGTTGGCTTTGAGGTGACACTTCTGCGTAACCCATCGCTTGGTGAGTTCATTGATGCCAGAGAAGCATTTATTGAAAAGATAAATGCTTCTGGTGAAAATGTAACCGCTTTATTTTTCTATGCAGGACATGCAGTTCAATTTGAAGGCCATAACTATTTGATTCCAGCTGGATCTAGACTGTTTCCTTCCCCAGGACAGGCTTCTACACCTCCAAGTAAGGGGGACTATATTGATCAAGCAATCGATGCTCAATCTGGTGTACTAGATTTCTTGAGCGAGTCAAGTGCTTCACAAGTGATATTAGTGCTGGATGCGTGTCGTACCAATCCTTTCAATTCAGACCGTCGGGCTGGTGCAAGACCGTCTGGATTGGCCGCGATGGAGGCCCGACCCGGTGGAGCTGATGCCTTCATTTTATTTGCGGCCTCTCCTGGTCAAGTAGCCTACGACGGAGAACCTACTGCCGCTAATAGTCCCTTCACTCGTGCTTTTGTACAGGCATTATCACAACCAGGTTCTTCACTAGAGGTTGTTTACAGAAGTGTCTATAGTCGGGTAAGAGAAATTACGAACGGTAGTCAGCAACCTTACCAAGAAGGAATCCTATTTGAATTTAATTTCATTGACCCTGTCGTATCTCCGGTTGCTATTTCTGGTCAGGCTCCTTTGCTTGATACAGGCGTGGAACGAAGCCAATACGATGTAGTCAGAGATGGGTACGATCTGTTGAAACAAACATTAGCTGATCGATCCATTGATGAGATTGAGGCTGCTGCTGAAGATGGAGATGCAGAGGCACAATACTTAATAGCTATTGCTCATCTAAAGGGGGAGGGGGTTCCAGAGGATACAGAGCGTACAGCATATTGGTTGAGGCGGTCAGCTGTGCAAGGGTTCAGTCGTGCTCAGTTTGCCTATGGTCAACAGCTTTATTATGGCTGGGGTGATGAAGTCCCCGATAAGTTGGAAGGCTTTGATTGGTGGCAAGTTGCTGCCGAAAACGGTAACGCCTCTGCGATGCTGGAAATTGGCTTTGCCTATCTTTATGGAAAAGAGGGAGTTGCCGAGAGAGATTTGGCTAAGGCGGAGGAGTACTTCAATCAAGCTCTATCGATTGGGGGGGTAGAAGCTGAAACAGCTCTAGGTAACCTTCATACACGAATCGCAGCGGAAGCCTATCAATCTGGTGATACTGAAGCTCTTGAACTAGCCAACGAACGAAGGCTGGCCTATTTTCAGAGCGCTGCTCAAAAAGGCTCGGGTAGTGCCATGTACTTTTTGGCAGATATGTACCAACATGGAGACTATGTAGAGACTGATTTGCAAAAAGCAGTTGAGTTGTATCAGGAAGCTACAACTGCTGGCGATATCGATGCGGCAATCAGACTAGCGCAGATTTATGCAGATGATAGTGAAGCGGGTTTAGGTGAAGCGCAGCCTGAGGAAGCTGCTAAATATTTGCGAACTGCGATAGATTTAGGCTCTGAAACCGCAGGATTACAACTGGCCGACCTTATTAAAAATGGCAAGCTTGGAGTTACATCTGAGCTTTTTCAAGAGGCTGTTAGCCTTTATGAGCAAGCACTAGCTGATGGGTACCTGAGAGCTGCAGTAGGGCTATCAAATCTATATATGGATGGAGTATTGGTAGAGCGAGATCTAGAAAAAGCTGAACAATACGGTCTAACTGCTCTTGAACTTGAAAAGACAGTGGAGTCTGATAGTGAGGATGCCTGGCCCATGTATGTTCAGGGTGCCTACTATAATTTGCTAAAGCTTTATCAGGAAGAAGGTTTACAGCCGACTAATCCTCAGTTGCTTCCGGTTCTTGAGGCCCGTGTTGGTCCGCTCAACGGCGGAATGAAGCGTTTCACAGTCCCAATTATTTGTGGTGCCTTTAAAACTCCTTTTCAAGTGTATATATGGGATTGGAGGTTAGATGAATCTCCGACCGATGCACAATTTACCTGGATTGAACAAGCTAGAGGCTGTGAAGTTCCTGACGATGTTGTTGAGTCATTTCAAAAGCTCTACACAATTGCTCGCGAGAATGATGTTTCTTTTTCCGACCTTACTGTTTACGCTCTTGAAAATGCAAACAATGCTCAAGAGCAGGATAATGCAGATACTGAAAACTGAGGTAACTATTAATTATAGCACTTCTCATCCTGGTGAGGTACGAGCCTGAATCTGAGATTCAAGCGTGGCAATCACCCTGGGAATTCTGCTGTACCTCGCTAGCCTGAAAAAGGCTGTATTAATCCAACAGTGTCACAAACTGGGAGTTTGTTCAGAGAATCTTGAGGAAGTTCGCGATCGCTCTTGCGTATTGAGCTAAAGCGTTTTGAGTTTCAAAGATCGGGTTCGCAGATTGCCTAGTTTTAGCAGTCCCGTATCATTCGTCAGCAAGATTGCTTCTAAGTAGGCAGTTGCAATTAAACGTAAGACGCCGTAGGTTGCGGTTAAGGAACGAAACCCAACACCCGCATGGGTTACGCTATCGCTAACCCATCCTACAGTTGAATCAGCCTAGCTACTTAGTGTCAATGTTGTCGCTGCAATGATGGCATCAGGCAATTTCAGCCCATGATGTCGCCGCAATGTGATCGCGGCATTTTTGACTTCAGCATTCAACTCCACAATTTGTAGCTGTTGCAAAAAACCATGAATCTGTCGTTCTGATTCTGTTGTCAGGCTTGGATACGAGAGCAATTCCATCTCCGTGATGACAGAGGCCGCATACGTGCCCGCAGGTATCGGCTCAGCCAGGCAATCGCCCAACAAATACAAGACGATATTCGTATCCAGGACGAAAGGTGTTGGCCTCTATTGCCATGCGTCGCGCTCTTGATGCTGATAGTCTAGTGGGTCAATCGTGAGCTGAATCGCCCCGGCAAATGCCATCAGGTCTTGACTGTTATCCTGTGGAATCTGATTTTCCAGCAGCGCCTCGATTTTCTGCCAATCTTGATAGCTGATAATGACGCCAATTGGCTCCATTGCTTCGTTGGTGATGATTTGCTTTTTGATATCGACCATAGCCGCACCGAACTTTACTAGTAATTTTAGTGTAGCTGTAGGGGCGATCGCCCCACCCCCTCACTCCTTTATTCTCGTCTGCCAGGACTGGCGGGACGGTTGCAAATGAGACGCGATTTGCAGATGATAGGCGGCCAGACTGGACTCTTCCAGAATGGACTGAAACCCCACGATCCGCCACTGCTCTCATCTCTGCATACCAGGCGCGATTACAGCTCAGCATAAACTTGCTGCAGCCAGGTCAAAATTGATGACTTGAATCGCGTTGGAAAAAGGAGATCATTTGTCGGGAAATTCTATACTGAAAGCACACTGACTGGCCCAGATGTCATGATTGCTTCCTCAAACGTCACGACTACCCAGGTATCCCTGGCGGACTGGCTCAACAACCCACCGCCCCGCACTGAGTGGATTAACGGCACCCTGCGGCAAAAGCGCAGTATGACCCTCAAACACAGCAAGATTCAGCGGCGGTTGAGTACCTTGTGGAGCCTGCACGTCGATGCTCATCATTTGGGAGGAGAAGTCTACACGGAAGCGCTCTGTCAGAGCCAGGAGCAGGGGCGATCGCCCGACGTTGCTTACCTCACTCCTGAGCTGCTGGCCCAATATGGCGATGCTAAGGTGCTGCCCCAGAGTTTCCCCCTAAGCGGCGAAATTGTTTCGCCGACGGATCTCGCCGAAGACGTTCTTGCCAAAGCCGAGGAATATTTGAATTCTGGGGGAGACGAAGTTTGGTTGGTTTATCCCGAAGCCGGATGGATTCTGGTCATCACCGCCGCCTCCCGACAGATCTTTAGCCGGGGCGAAATTGCCACTACCCAAAAACATCTACCAGGATTTCAGGGTAGCGTTGATGAGTTGCTAGCTTAGAAATACGCGATCGCGCCTCATCCCTACCACCCTTCCATTCTCGTTGGCTAGGACTGCCGGGATGGTTGCAGGTGAGCCGCGATTTGCAGATGATAGGCCGCCAGACTATACTCTTCCAGAATGGACTGGAGACCCGCGATCGCTGCTTTTCCCGCTTGTTTATGCTGGCTAAGTTGCGCCACTGCTTTTAACACGTCACCCAGCAGGTCTCGACGATTTTCCAAGAAGGGGTTAGTTATCAGGCTGTCCAAGACAGATTCGTAGCAGGCTAGCGCAAACAGCAACTTTTGCTGCTCGGCATAAACTCGTCCCAAATAGAGGAGCGTGCGATTTTCCTGCTCCAGGGTAGATAGGGTGTAAAACTGTGTCAGTGCTTGTTCCAGAATTTTTTCCGCCTGAGGCCAATGCTGAAGCTCAAAATGGCTGACCCCGAGTTGATAGAGGGCGATCGCATAGTCATGTTTGGCGTCAGTGTCTTCTAAAATGGCCGTGGCGGCTTGGCTGTAGGCAAGGGCGCGATCGTAGCAGCCTTGAGCTAAAGAGACGGCGCTGAGGCCGTTTAAACTTTTGCCGATGCCGACAGCATCCTGGGTGCGTGTGAAGTGGGCAAGGGCAGTGGTCAACTTGTTTCGGGCTTTATCTGGCTGCCCGCATTGACAGTAGTGCTGAGCCCAGAAGATATCGGTGTAGTCTGCGACTGAGGAGAACGGGACATGGCGACGGGTATTGACCACTTGCGTGCAGGTGACAGTCGGAGTAGTCACTAAGCAGGACCGTTGGGAAGGGGAGCACATACCAAAATCTCTCCGTGAGGATGGACATTATACGGCGACAGGAAGTAAGTTTAGGATTTTGAGTCAGAATTAGAGAAGCTCTGACTCAGCTTTTCAACATGATTAAGCTCACGTTTTCCTCTACCGATATCGAAGCCCTTCATTA
>Ga0008836_101166_pt1 | contig 10141 bp, 9 predicted proteins | sample HotLakConsUCCR28_FD_62214 | JGI IMG/M metagenome (GOLD analysis project Ga0008836, IMG submission 62214) | Hypersaline microbial mat communities from Hot Lake, Washington, USA - Hot Lake Consortium UCC-R28 (Hybrid Assembly) ... | reverse complement strand
AAGAAAAAAGAATGCCCCTGATCTGGCTGCATGGCAGGACGGTTAAGATTTTGGATAGAAAAATACTATCCGTTCGCAGGCAGATGGAGGTTTTTTTAACGAAACTAGAAGATCGGAAGGTGGGCCGAGACAGGAAGCTTGCCGACCGGCTGGCGTGGTTTTTTGCAGCTGATTAACACCTCATTTCTTTGCTATTCTTCTTCAGTTTGTACACCATCAATAAAGCCGGACAGCTTTTCCTCTATTTCTTTTGGCGACGGCAACAGGTCTTTGTATTCTTTCGGAAGCGTTTCTGTCAGGGTATAACCGGCTATGCCTATCGGGCTTTTTGACTGCTTCAGGGCGTATTCCACGATTGTTCTGCTTTTGCTTTTGCAGATGATTATTCCGATGGATGGGTTTTCATCTTCCTGTTTTACCTTGTCATCGAGTACCGCCAGATAGAAGTTCATTTTCCCTGAATATTCAGGTTTAAAATTGCCTGCTTTCAATTCAATGGCCACCAGCGACTTTAGCTTCCTGTGATATAAGAGCAGGTCAATATAAAAATCCTCATCCCCTGCCTGTAACCTGAACTGATTGCCCATAAAAGCAAAATCACCGCCCATTTCAAGTAAAAACCTCCGGATGTTTTTCATTAAAGCAAGCTCCAGTCCTTTTTCGCTGTGCTCTTCGGCAATCTCCAAAAAATCAAAATTGTATTCGTCCTTTACTGCTAGCTTGGCCTGATACCTGAATTTTTCCGGAACCGCTTCATCAAAGTTGGTCTGGTTGAGCAAAAACTTTTCGTAGGATTTTCCTTCTATCTGGTGGATCAATACATTTTTTGACCAACCGTATTTTTGGGTCATTTGAATATAAAACTCCCGTTCCAGATCATCTTTACACTTCTCCATGATCACCACATTATGGGACCAGCCAATTTCTCGCACCATTGGTGCGAGTTTTTCATTTCCCTGATAATGAGCATAAAAACCCCTTATCCTCCATAAATTGGCAGCAGAGAAACCCTGCAGTCCCGGGAATTCGATTTGTAAATCTTTTGACAAGGTTTCTACTATGGACTTTCCCCAACCGTGCTGCCGCTGCTTCTCCACAATGCTTTTTCCTATTTCCCAGTACAGGGCCAGCAGGGTTTTGTTTACCTGTCTCAGCGCCTCATATTGCGACTGGTGTATTTTCTGCCTGATATCACTGAAAAACGCTTTGTAAAGGTCTTTTTCCAAATTCTCCATGAGGGTAAAATTACTGTTTAAATTTACTTTTTCCATGACATCACAATTTGCGATATCATGTCTATTTAATTGGATGATATTGATTTAACGCCGTCTGCAAGGCTTCCACGTTTGCCTGCCTGTACTTTTCTGTGGCAGACGGATATTTATGGCCCGCAAATACCTGGACGATTCTAAGGTCTTTGCCCGCTTTTAAAAGGTTGGTGATTACCGATTGCCGTATCGTCAGGGCGTTTACTTTTCTCGGACGGTAAATATCATAGTTCCGCCTGATGTGCTTGGTGATGTCTTCGGCTTTCATCGGCCCCTGCCGCTGTCCGATAATAAAAGCTTTGGTCCGGTTTTCCCCTAACCCTTTTGCCTGCCCGTCTGAAGCTTTGAGAAGGCGGGGCCTGGTTTCTTCCAGGTATTTCTTGAACAGTAATATCTGGGCAGCTTTGAGTGCCAGCGTCCTGCTGTTGTTCTTTGCCGATGATTTGATGTAAACGGTGGCTTCCCCCAGATTGATCTCACCGCATTCCAGGGCTTCTATTTCATTGGGCTTCAGGGCCTGATAAACCAGTAATGATATGAGCACCCTGTTCCGGTAATCCAGAATGGCGTAGCGTTCTTTTTTGGCCGTCAGCAGCTTTTCCAGTTCTTCCGGGGTAAAGAGGTCCTGCAACTGAATGTCCCTTGATTGTTTGTCCCTTAGTTTTATTGACCTTGCCGGGTTGTCTTTTCGTTTGCCGCTGGCATGCAGGTAACCGTAATAGGCTTTGATGCTGCAAAGTATCCGGTTGAGTGTGGCCGGGTTGCCGTAGCGCTTGCGCAAAGCCCCGAGGTAATCGGCGATGTCCTTGTGCATGGCCCCGGCCGCCCCGGGCTGGTTCTGCAGGTAGGCCTGTATTTCCCGCCCGTAAGCTGCTGCCGTTTTGGGCGTATACTGCTCCTGTAAGTATTGCTCAAGTGTCATAGTTTCCGGATCTGGTTTTGATGCACCTTAGCATAGATCTGCGTGGCTTCCAGATGGCTGTGCCCCAAAAAGTCACGGACCTGTTCCACCGGCAGGCCGCTTTCCAACAGGTGCGTGGCGATCGAATGCCGCAGGTAGTGTAAACTGATCTCCCGCCTTATCTCCGTCCTGGCCGCTACCTCTTTCAGCCTGCGGTTGTAACTGTCCCCACTCATTCTTGTCCCGGTCCCGTTCAACATAAAAGCTTCTGTATCTTTTGCCTTTTTTGCTGCGCCCCGTGCTTCCAGATAATAGTTTTCAAGTTCCCGGCTTACTCTCGCTGTCATGGGTACGGCCCTGCGTTTTGCGCCTTTTCCTTCCCGCACGTAAAGGACCTGTTGCCTGAAATGGATGTCCCTGGTGTTGAGCTTTACGGCTTCCGCCCTTCTCAGGCCACAGGAATAAAACAGGTGCAAAAGGGCGGTTTCTTCGATCGCCTGACAGGCATGGAACAGGGCTTTGATCTCGTCTTGTGTAAACGGTTCCCTGCGGTTGGGCACGGGGCTTTTGAATTTCATGGTGCTGATGGGGTTTTCCCTGATCTGCCCGGTGACTTCCAGCCAGCCGAAAAAGATCCTCAGGGCGTAGAGGTGGTGGTTGATGTACTGTTCGCTCAATGCCCCTTCCTTTCGTTTGTTCGGCCTTTGCCGCAGCCACTTGTAAAAGCGGACAATATCGGCAGATGTCATTTCCTCTATTGGGCTGTGCCCCTGGCTCTCCAGGAAGGCTTTTACGCAGTCCGGGAGCATGCATACGCTGCTCTTGCCGTAGCCTATCTGCTGTAGGTAGTCCCTGAATTCCCTGACCGTCTGGTCATACGTAGGCGTCATATTGCTGTCTTTTTTGATGGGGCTTGCACAACTTTACCGGACACCGGAAGCCAGTCCTCCATAAGCGGGGACAGCGGCCATTTATTTTGATCCCTGCCTGTTTTCCGTGTTTTCCCTGCTTGCTACCGGTACTTCTGGCTTCCGGTCTGGCTTCCGGTCCATGCCGGAAGCTAACCCGTTTTCTTTGTTTTTTACCGTTACCAGTTGCTCTGTCAGGTGGGATTTGATCCTGGCTCTTAGTGCGGTGTAGTCGTCCCAGTGGCTGATCCTGTAGGTAAAGCCCCGGTTGGCAAAACCATACTGACGGACGTATTCCAGTGCTATCAGTCGGTTCAGATAAACCTGCAACTGGCTTTTCTTAAGCCCGCTGGCTTGCATCGCATCAAAACGGTTGAACTCGTAGTCTTTCCCTTTCTTTTCAATGAAGGTTTTCAGGGATTCGTAAAACTGCCTGAGCGGCCCGTCCAGCTCGTCCACTTTCAGCACAATGCTCTCGAACATGATCCCTATGGCCGTGGCCAGGTCTTCGGTGGTGGCGGTCAGTCTTCCCTGTCCGTCCTTTTTCCGCTGATACTGGTTCACCACCGTGATGATCTTGATAAAGCCCTGGAACAGCTCGTTCAGTCTCCGGATCTTGTGGGCTTCTTTGGGCAGGCTGACCTTGCCGGCAAAGGGGTTGACCACCTCATGGGGCTTTAGCATCCGCATCAGCTGCTGTAAAAACCGCTTGGTTTTCTGCTCTTCCCTCCCGTCAATGATGCCGGCCGCTTTCCGGTCCTGGTAGCGGATGATCCGTTCGGTCTGTCCGGAGCTCTCATCCACCGCTATCAGGAACACCCGGCTCATGTTGTCCTCGTAGACCTCGCCTTTGGTGGTACAGCACAGGGAGGCCACCGGGCCTCTGACTATCCGCTGCCCCTCGCTGATCTGACCGCTTTCGTTCTTGACCGACACGGCACTGCGCAGCTCCCCGCCGCTGATCAGCTCCCGGGCCGAGTATTCGGCTTCCTCGGAGAGGCCGTCCATGTCCTCCAGGCAGAGCAGGTGGTTCACAAAATAGGTCTCCGGGAAGTTGTACAATGCCTTGTCGCTGATCCGGGTGAAACGGTCCACGTTTTCTTCCGGCATGCAGTCGCTGACCTGCCGCATCAGTCTTGTCTTTCCGCTGCCGGAGGAGCCCTGGATCAGGGCGTGAAGGGGTTCCGGGAGCTTGTGGCTGAAGGCAACCAGGAACAAAAATATCCGGTTGTGGTCCTCCCCGACTATGCCGGTCTTGCCGAGCAGTCCGCCCAATCTTTGTATGAGTCCCGGTTGCTTGGCAAAGGCCTCCAGCTCCTGCCGTTCTTTGGCCGTCAGTGGCGTAAGCTGTGGGCTCTCCCTTTTCTCCGTGGCAGCGTTTACTAAAGTTTCCCGGTATGCATCCAGTACATCCGTCAGGCGGTAAATGTCTTCTTCCAAAAGGTCTTTTCTCAGGTTCAGCCGCTCACTTACCTCCTTGCACAGGCGTTCCACCTGTTTGTCTTCATACAGGTCTACTTTATTGCGGCTCTTGCGTTTGGTTTCGGGGTGCTCCACCTGCAGGGTCACTTTCATGCTATCGGGTGTCCTGCTGATCCCGCCCAGGATGGCGTAATGGGATGCTTTGCCGACGTAGCTGAGTTTGTAGGGGTTGCGGGTGTCAAGCCGGGCACCGCTCCCGGCGGCTATTTTTCCTGTCTTTGGGGCCTCCGGTTCCTTTGTGTCCCGGCCTTCGGCAGGCGATCTTTCTTTTTCATCCGGGGCATTTTCAATTGAAAATTTATCTGCCGGCAGGCATGAAAGAAAAGTGCCTGCATTGCCCCAGGGAAGGCGGGCTTCCAATAGATGGGCAAGCACCCCGGGTTCATGAGCCTGCAGCAGGCTGTTCACATCCTCGTTTTCCGGCACGTCCACGCTGCTCAATGCCAGTCCGGAGTTCAGGGACCTGAGGGTTTCGGCATGTCTGCTTACTGCTTTTCTGCCCGGATCGTCCCCGTTGAGAAAAAATATGACCTCGTCCAGGCTTTCCAGGGATTTGATTGCTTCGGTGTGCTCTTCGGTTAGCCCGTTGGTGCCGTACAGGGCCAGGATACCGTATTGTTTGGCTATGGTTTCCTGCTGCAAAAGGCTGGCCGCATCGATGATGCTTTCGGTAAGGATCAGCTTTTGGGTTTCGGGGCCGGGGTATTCCGGGTAAAGCCCGGATCTGTCTTTCAGGTAAAAGTGCCGCTGGTCCTTGTTGTCGGTGGTACTGCGGAAGTACAGGCCGCCGACCTGTCCGGAACGGTCCCGCAGCGGAAAACAGATACAGCCCTTCGCAAAGGGTTTGTACCCCTGACCACCGGAACGGGTATTGCTGCCGGAGGGGGAAAGCAGGCCCACTTTCACGCAGGCTTCGATCAACGCATCTTCCTGCTTTGCTCCCGATACGCTGCCGCTATCGGGACTTCCAGCTTTTCTAAACCTTCCAGCGTGGTGGAACTGCCCGCTATTGTAGCCTATTTCCAGTAGGGTTGGGTCAAGGGACCTGCTTTCCAGATACTCCCGTGCCGGGGGGCTGTTGGGCACGGCATTCCTGAAGTAGGCGAACATTTTGGTCAGTATCTGCTCACGGCGGACGGTTGGCTTCACTGCTGGGCTTACAGTTTTGCTGGGGTTATTTGATGGGTTGCTTTCTCCGGCTGAAAGTTCAATGGCTTTCTTTATCGCTTCGGCTTTGCCGCAGCTTTCTTTGTACATGATAAAATCGATCACGTCCATGCTCTTGCCGTGGGTCGGGCAGTTGGAGCTGAAACAGTAACAGGTCTGCGTCTTGTAATACACCTGCAGGGACGGGGTCTTGTCCGGATGGAACGGGCAGTTCAGCCGTAGGTGCTTGTCGGGCTTTAGGCCGTAGTGGTCCAACACTTGGGATAAAACGAGCCGGGTTTTGATTTCAGGGATTTCCATCTCAAAATATTTTTTGCCATTTTGTACATCGCAAAACTAATCATTAGTGTACTATTAGGCAACTAATGTAATGACAAAATGGATATTTATTGCTTAAAATGGACAGTATGGCTATCTTTGTGGTGTTTCAAATTTTAGCCAAAGATGAGTTTAGCCAACAATATTAAGCGTTTACGAGAGGAAAAAGGACTTTTACAGAAGGAAGTGGCCGCAGAAATGGGCCTGGGGATTTCCCATTACAGCAAGATTGAAAACGGACAAAGGGAAGCTTCCGTGGAACTCTTGGGTAAAATGGCCAAGTTTTACGGCATCACCATTGACCAGATTGTACATATGGGCAATGAAGTCCCCACCGAGATTACTTTAGAGGACAAAACAGCATCCGAGCAAATACGCCTAATTGCCGAGCTGGACGAAAAGGACAGGTCCGTTATCTTCGGTCTTATCGAGACTATGCTCACCAAAAAGAAGTTCAAGGACTTCTTTCAGAAAAATGTGGCAGCTCTATAAAGCAAAAACCCGGACATGCCGGGTTTTTTTAATTTTTAATCTATGTTCATTTTCAAATGAACAGTCTTATTTCCTAAACTATCTATTCTATATACTTTAAGAACTTCTGCACCTGCTTCTTTTACTACAATATCATTTGGTTGAATCCCGTGTCTTTCAAAAAAAACAAATCTTTGCAATCTCAATTTATTCCCATCCTTATCATACAACACTGCTCTCAAAGCAGGCGTTATTTCAATTCTTTCTACCGTAAAATCGATTGCCATTTCTTTTTCTAAATTAGTTCTACTAATAGAAAAATAAATAGTCGCAAAAACTACTATTGCTACAAAAACAACTAAGAACACTGTTGAACTTCTTTTCATTTACTAATTATCTTTTGAATTGACTTGGAACAATTGGCCAGCTATAACTCACTCCGCCAGTTGCACCACCACCAATAGATGCACCAATACCTACACCACCAGAAATCCAAGTAGGCCTACTAACCAAAGGTGAATCCTGAAATCCAACCGAACCAGTGATAGAACCACCTAAACCAAGACCTGCATCGGCACTACCGTAAGTACTCCATCCAAGTAAACCATCTCTAGCTTGACCTCTTTGTAAACTTCGCATATCTGAAGTTGCATAATAACCCGCACTAAAATTAATTAAAGCGTCACCTGATACTTGAGGGCCACCCTGACCACCAACTGTTAATACAGCATAGGGTGTAAATTGCGCATCGTGCCCTCTTGTAATCCAATTAAAAGAAAAATCAGTATTAGTTCCTGCAAATGCAGTTACTGAAGATGAAAATGATAAAGAAATTTTATCAGGGAAATAAGCTCTTGCCATCGGGCTGTTCCAGGCATCTTGAGCCGCAGCCTGTCCTCTGTAATACCCTTTTTCCAATAACGATGGTTTTTGGGCCGTTACAGTTACTTCATTTAGCATTCCTCCCTGTCTTGTCCATTCGCCATTGCCAAAGGTGTAGTCCGCACCTCCCGTGGATGTATAGCTTTGGCCGTCCGTGGGGTCTATTACATTTTCCTCACATTCGGGACACCTTCCATCAGGGTCATTGTATCGTATTGGATTATTCCAAAAGGCACTATAAGGAGACATTCCTATCTGCCTTGGATGGTCTGCCAAGGGGTCAACACTCAAAAACTTGGCTATGGAGGGGTTGTAGATTCTGAAACCGTAGTCGTAATGGCTCTTTGAACCCCATTCACCATTGCTATCCTCTTCCATACCATTAAACCCATAACGGTACACCCCTGCACAACAATTTCCTGAGCTTTTCCAACCTCCTCACAACCTTTTTCCGGGCCTGCCGGCAGGTAAACAAAGAACGTTTCGCCCCTTTGGACAACCATAAAGATAGTTTTTTCTTTTTCAGTTGAAAAATTTCAATTAATATTTGTCCTTCCGAAAGACTTGAAAAGGATATTTTTTTTTTCTGAAGACCAATGAGGAATACACCATAATTTGAAAAGTTTGTCGGCAGTTCAAGTCCCATTTTTTTGAGTTTACTCGTTGATGGGAGATTTGTTATCTTTTCATCTTTTGCAGGGGCTATCTCGTATCAAAAACATCAGGTATTTTTCCAAGGCAGTTTTTTTCTCATATAGATGATCTTTAAATAGTCTCCTACCATCTTTCTATGCCCTTTTCCCTCCTACATCACCTATTTCTCATAGTGGACCATTTGGGGATTGGTGATCAGACCATCTGCCCTATCCAGTAATTGGTTTCTGATTTATACTATTTTTTTTAAAGGAACCTTTTGGACCCCAGCAAAAACCCTAAGGATGGCTCCAGGCTTTCAATTGGTAACTCTTATGATGTCAACAATATAATCAGCTCCCTTATGAACACAATTATTCCTCCTACAATTAAAAAGTAAATCAACATATCTCTTCTAATCTTATCTAAATAATTAAATTTATGGATACCTACTTTATCTCTCCTTATGACTCTAAAGTAGAGATATATACCCAAAATAAAACCAATTACCCCAATAAAAATCATCATCATTTGTTAATTCCAGGAACGATCTCTATCCCAAGAATATCTATCGAGCTATTGTAAATTGAACTTAACACTGTCTCATCTGTAGTATTTATCAACTGCCTATTTTTAAGAACCTTGAGACCTGAAGTACCTGCCTTCCCTAACCCGACCATTCCCGCATCAATCACAGCAGTACCATAATTCCCCTCTAGTAAATTCATACTTGCACTAGCTAATCCAGACACGGTCGAGACCGTACCTCCAACAGTCAACAAACCAAATCCAAGATGGGGGACAAAAGGAGTCACTATAGTTCCAACTGCTGTTATTCCTGCTCCCGTATATCCTACACCATCAATGGTACTTCTAGTCATGTGTTTGGCAAAGGGCAAGGCTTCGCTCCTTATTCGCTTACTATTCGCCCTCATCCCCTTTACAACAGGATTACTCATTACCTTGCCGTGCGCGGTCGCTTCACCTGTTACGGTAAACGCTGACATTGACCTGACACCCTGGTCGATGCTACCGTCGGAATTGTACACTAGCGTATTACCAGAGGTCTCATCCAAACCTATTCCTGATTTTCCCAAATATTGATCTCCCGACAACGGGTCCAGGTCTTCAGCAGAGTTTACGTTGTCACGCCACTCAACCTTACCTTCTTTGTCCTTTACCCAATCATCTGGGGCAAGGCCGGTCGGGTCAACCATTCTTAGCGGATTGTCGAAAACAAAATTATACGGGGACCATTGTGGCATTTGATCTGAAAGGGCATCAACACCCCACCATCTTCCTACGACAGGATCATACTGTCTAAATTCAGTCGTATAGCTCCTTTTGGGGCCTTTTACCTCATCGTCCCCTTCAAGTCCGTTAAAGCCATAGCGGTAGGTACTGTCCTGAACGGTACGACCATCCATAGCTAATCCAAATGGATAATAGTCTGTCGTATTGATGGCTGTGGTCCAGGTACTGTCCTGATCCAGGTGGATATTATCACTTACGACCGCAAGAACATTTCCAAGGTGGTTTGATAATTCATACTTCTTGCCACCAAGTGTCCTGTAACCCGTTTTGGAAGCATAGTTGATTAGGCCTAACCTAGAGCTTCCATAAATTGCCTGCTCAGTCAAAGAATCACTTTTATATACGGCCATCACGTTACCTGTGGCATCTCGAACGTAGGTGGTCGTATCTGTATCCGTGATCTTGGCTATTCGGTTTCCTGATGCATCATATCGAAAATGAACCTCCGAATTGTCATCTTTGAATACCGCTCGTACTTTGCCGTAAGGGGTCCAGGCGATACTATCGATTCCCTCTGCATCGTCACTAATAAGGTTGCCAATCTGGTCGTAGGAGTAGTTTTCAACATCCGAACCGTCCACGTTCTTGAGTTTGTTGCTCTCTTCGAAGTAACTATATGTCAAGTCATCCTGGGGAGACGTATTCTCATCCAGTCGTTGTAAAGTTAATAAATTTCCGTTTGGATCATAGCTATAGTCCACATCATATGGTTTTGACCCCGTACCTCTTCCATTATATGTTGAGTTGTTGTACTCCGTCAGGCTTCTGGCCCGGACGATACGATGGAGCTGGTCGTA
>Ga0008836_101158_pt1 | contig 10212 bp, 10 predicted proteins | sample HotLakConsUCCR28_FD_62214 | JGI IMG/M metagenome (GOLD analysis project Ga0008836, IMG submission 62214) | Hypersaline microbial mat communities from Hot Lake, Washington, USA - Hot Lake Consortium UCC-R28 (Hybrid Assembly) ... | reverse complement strand
AGGTAATAGACTCAGACAAAACAATTACTAAAAACGTTATCACGAATGAGCAACAGAGGTATTTGGTTAACCTTTTCAACCTCTTTTAACTTGGGTGTCCCAGCGAGGAAAACAGGAAATAGTAGTTTCCTGAATATTAACCTAATTTCTTTTTCCATAAAAAAAGCGGAAAAAGTTTTCTCTTCCCGCCTTTAACCTGATTGGTAGGTATGATTATTTCCTGGCAATGGCCTTCTTCACCGCCTTTACAATGTTTTCCGCATTCAGTCCGTATTTTTCCAGGAGGTCCACTGGTTTGCCGGATTCACCGAAGGAGTCATCGACACCGACAAATTCCTGAGGGGCCGGCTTGTTTCGGATCAGTGTTTGGGCAATGCTGTCACCCAAACCTCCATTAAGCTGATGCTCTTCGGCCGTCACTGCACAGCCGGTTTTGGCCACGGAGGCAAGAATTGCCGCTGTGTCCAAAGGTTTGATGGTGTGGATATTGATCAATTCCACGGAAATACCTTCTTCTCTCAACATGGCTTCGGCTACGACAGCTTCCCATACCAGGTGGCCGGTTGCAAAAAGGGAAACGTCCTTTCCTTCGATCATTTTCCAGGCCTTACCGATTTCGAATGGCTGATCCGCTGGGGTAAATATCGGCCAGCTGGGCCTGCCAAATCGAAGGTACACGGGGCCTTCGTGGTCTGCTATGGCCAGCGTGGCTGCCTTGGTCTGGTTATAATCACAAGGGTTGATCACCGTCATATTAGGCAGCATTTTCATCATGCCCACATCTTCCAGTATCTGGTGGGTGGCACCGTCTTCACCCAGGGTAAGACCCGCATGAGAGGCACAGATTTTTACATTCTTTTCAGAATAGGCAATAGATTGCCTGATCTGGTCATATACACGTCCCGTAGAAAAATTGGCAAAGGTACCGGTAAATGGTATTTTACCGCCTATGGTCATACCTGCTGCCAGGCCCATCATGTTGGCTTCTGAAATGCCCACCTGAAAAAACCGGTCCGGGAATTCCTTTTGAAAGGCACCCATTTTGAGAGAACCGATGAGATCGGCACACAAACCGACCACATTTTTGTTTTTTCTGCCAAGCTCAAGAAAACCGTCACCAAATCCGGAACGGGTATCTTTCTTTTCTGTATAAGTATATTTGGTATCGAGTGTTTTTTCCATTTTTCAAACCATTTAATGATCAAGACTGATCGCTTTTAATAATCTCCCAGCGTTTCTTCCAATTGGCCCAGGGCCTTTTCCAATTGTTCGTCATTTGGAGCCACACCGTGCCATTTGTGCGTGCCTACCATGAAATCAACCCCAAAACCCATATCGGTATGGAGCAGGTTGAGTACTGGTTTACCTTTTCCCAGCAAGCTTTTCGCTTTTTTCAGGGATTGCAGCACGTTGGTGATGTCATTGCCATTTTCGGTGACGATCACTTCCCATCCAAAGGCTTCCCACTTTGCCTTCAGGTCCAGCAAATTCATGATCTCTTTCGTAGGACCATCGATTTGTTGTCCGTTCAGGTCAATGGAAGCGATTAAATTATCCACCTTGTGATGGGGCGCACACATGGCGGCTTCCCAAATCTGTCCTTCCTGCTGTTCTCCATCTCCCATCAGGGCATAGACGGTCTGCTTGTCACCATTCATTTTTTTGGTCAGGGCTGCACCAATAGCCACAGATAATCCTTGTCCCAAAGAGCCGGAGGCCACTCTGATACCTGGAAGTCCTTCTTCGGTGGCCGGATGCCCCTGAAGTCTGCTGTTTATTTTTCTGAAAGTGGCCAGTTCTTTGGTATCAAAATAGCCACTTCTGGAAAGCACACTGTACCAGACAGGGGATATGTGTCCATTGGAAAGAAAAAATAAATCCTCGCCTATCCCATCGATATTGAAATTTTTATTGTGCTTCATTTGATCAAAATAAAGGGCTACGAAAAATTCCGTACAGCCCAGGGAGGCTCCGGGATGACCTGATTGACAGGCATGCACCATCCTTAAAATGTCTCTCCTTACCTGAGAGCAAATCGCTTGCAATTGTTCTGTTGAATGTTTTTCCATTGATTTGGAATTATTTGATAATTTGATTGGTGTGTTCTTTGGTTTTAACCTTGGCAATGATTTCTTCGATTTTACCCTCCTCATCAATGACAAAGGTGGTTCTGGCAGTGCCCATGTATTTTCTGCCATACATGTTTTTTTCTACCCATGTACCGTATTTTTCATGCACGCTCTTGTCCTCATCGGCGATCAGGGGAAAAGGCAACTCATGTTTCTCAATAAATTTTTTGTGGGATTTTTCGGAATCGGAACTGATGCCCAATACCACATACCCCGCTTTTTGAAGGGCTTCATAATTGTCTCTCAGGTTGCAGGCCTGGGCGGTACATCCGGGGGTATTGTCTTTGGGGTAAAAATACAATACCACCTTTTTGCCTTTAAAGTCGGAAAGCCTGATGGGGTTTCCATCCTGGTCAATTGATTCAAAATCCGGTGCTGTTTGGCCTACTTCTAATGACATGATTATTGGTTTTTAGGATTGGTGAATTGATTTGAGGCCTTAAATATCGTAATAAATTAAATTTTTCTCCTATAAATGGACTCGTTATTTGCCCGATCCCTTACTTTTAAAATTACCTCCCCCTGAAGGGACTTGCCAGAAGGAGGATTGGACCATATGACGGATTGCTTGTGTTCATACCGCATCTGAATCCATTCCCCATCTACACAGGCCTCAAAATCCCTGATTCCGGACATACCATCCCGGATAACGAAGCGCAATTCATTGCGGTTGATGCGGATCGGACGAATACCGGGCGGCACCGTATCTGTAGCGAGTACAAATTTCCCAAAATTTCTGGTGGAAAATCGGATACTGTTGCCCTCCCAGCTACCACCCTGAAAATTTTTATAGCCATTGTCATACAGGAGGTACATGTGTGTTTTGGATTTGTCCCCCTTAAATAAGGGAGCATGGTAGGAAATGCTCATATTGTGCCACAAATACTCATAGGGGTCGTTGACTGAAATACCCTGGTAAAGTCCATCCTGCACATGACTTAGCCGCAAGTACAGGTCATCCAATAGTGTTTCCTTATCGAAACTGAGGGCCACACGTCCATCATTGTATTGTATTTCCTTATCGGCAGGGATGACTGCATTTACCTCAGGAATCAGGGTTTCGGTACATACATCTACAGAGTCAGGAATCCCCAGTCGCATGTCCCAAAGATAGGTCCTTTTATTGGTCCCCTCATAGGCGTAGGGTATTTCCATGCTGTAGCCATTTACATAGAATTTGGCCAGGCTGCCATTTTCTGACTTTGGGGCATTGATGATCAGGTGGTTTTCATTATAATCCAGACTTCTATTGCCGGAAGTATAGTTAAAATTCCTCAGCAGGGCAGGGGCTTCTTCTCCATAAAAATCAAGCAGCAAGTCCGTTTCATTGCCATAGGCATCTTTCAGTTTTACCCGTATCTCTTTGTTTACCCCGGGATCTGCGCTTATGGCTCCGCTGAATACCGAATCCGGCTCATAAAAATCAAATTTATTATTGGGTTTCTTGTACAGGCGGGTGTAGCGGTTTCGGTAGGTGTGAACCAGAATAAACCTGCCCAAATGAAAATCCACTTCATTTACCTCAGATTTGAAGATGCGTTGTTCCTGGTCGTAAATTTCAAAAATGGGAAATCCATTTTGGTTGTACATTTCATCCAGCTGATCATAGGCCAGCACCTCTATGCCCACCTTTCCGGAAATGTTGATGGTAGGGGGCACCTTGAAAGCACCACCGCTGTAAATCAGGGAAAACTCCTGCCTGCGAAACATGCCGTTGACCCGGCTGTGTTGGTCCAGGGGCGTAATGGCTACCCGCCTTACGATGGGGGAGGTGGTATCCTTTATTTCACTGAAGCCTGCATGCAGGGGATCGATGGCCCTGTCCAGGGAATCCCTGATTTCAAAGTGCAAATGCGGGCCTCCTGAACTGCCTGTATTGCCGGATAAAGCGATGACATCTCCTTTTCTGACAGGTATTTCGCCCGGTTCAGGAAAATATTCCAGCTCATTCTGTTGGGCTTCATAGATTTTGGACTTCATGTAGCTGGCAATGGGTTCCTCGAAATCCCGCAGGTGAGCATACACGGTGGAACTGCCGTTGGGGTGTTTGAGGTAGAGCACATTTCCATAGCCAAATGAAGATATCTTGATGCGGGAGACATAGCCCTCTGCAGCCGCATACACCGGCAAACCCTGCCTTCCTTCGGTCTTGATGTCCAGTCCGGTATGAAAGTGGTTGGGCCTGATTTCTGACATATTACCGGCCAGAAAGTTTTGTTTCCCGGGTTTGATAGGAAAAAGGTAATAATCCTTCGCTGTTTGGGAAAGTAGCGTTAGGATAAGCAGGAAAGACAATAAGAGAAAAAGGGATTTATTTAACTTCAAAGTCCAGCAGTTTTTCATTCTCCACATAAGCCTCCAGCCGGTCACCGATATTTACTTTCCCCACTCCTGCCGGGGTACCGGTAAAAATCAGGTCACCGGTTTTTAGGGTAAAAAATCGGGACACATAAGCAATAATCACATCGAAAGGAAAAAGCAGCAGGGAGGTGTTACCGGTTTGCCTTCGTTCACCATTGATATCCAGATGAAAGTTGATATCATCCAGTGCTTTGAAGTCAGACACAGGTTTAAATGCTCCCAGGGGGGCTGATCCGTTAAAAGCTTTGGAGATTTCCCAGGGCAACCCTTTTTCCTTGCATTTTTGCTGCAGGTCACGGGCCGTAAAGTCTATGCCGATGCCGATTTCATCAAAGTATTTATAGGCAAACTGTTGTTGAATGTATTTTCCTTCCTTGTTGATTTTAAGGACCAACTCAACCTCGTGGTGTATATTGTCGGAAAATTCCGGATGGTAAAAAGGTTCGTTGTTTTTCAGCAAGGCCGTATCCGGCTTCATAAAGACTACGGGTTCAGTTGGCTTTTCGTTTTGCAATTCTTCTACATGAGCGACGTAATTACGGCCGATGGCTAATATTTTCATTTTAATGCTGTTAAAAGAAAGTGCAAAGAAAATGATTTAAATATGATTTAAAAAGGGAATTTACATCTTTGGATAATGGATAATTTCAAATCCATATACATTTTATAATAATTCAATTATTTGGTTACAATTTAAAAAGCTGGAATTACATCTCAGGCATAGTATTTGAAACAAATAAGCCGTAACCAACCACTATTATTATGAAAAGGATATTAAGTATAATGTGCATTGCTATAGGCATAATTGCCTGTGAAAGTAAAGAGGGAGCATATTCTTCCGGAGATGATGCTGAAATTCAAAATGAAGCGGACACTACTACCATTGACGGTGAATTAAACAGCCGTGGTGCCCCCAGGGAAGGATTGCCTCATGAAGGGGCAGGTGATACCATTGGATTGGACCGGATTTTGCAAGAAAACAATGTTCCTGCCGCGGTCATTGAGAAAATTAACAGTGATGCCAGTTTAAGCAGTAGGGAAATTACCAGTGTAAGGGAATTTGACCGGGGGGACACTACCTTTTATGAACTCACATACGATGGTGAGGAGTCAAACAAAGTGGTTTTAGATCAATTTGGCGGTAAAGGTGACACAGAAGATGTAAATTGATTGCTATGGAGTTGGAAAATAACGTTTTTGCGACATGCTTTCCAATTCCTTTTGATTGGTGAGGTCAAGGCTTAGAGGAGTCAGAGATACCAGTTCGTGATTTACTGCCCAGCGATCTGTCCCTTCCTCTGTTTCTTCGATAGGTTGGACGGTAAACCAGTAATGTTTTCTTCCCATGGGATCCTTTGAGGGTTTTACCACTCCGTCATAGTGACGCACAGACTGTTTGGCCCAAACTATGCCGCGGGGATTGACAGGAAAGTTTACATTTACCAGGGCTGGGCTTTCTTTTTCATCAATCAGGGTTTTTAAGACCTTGGAAGCAAATGGTTTGATCGTTTCAAATTCAATTTCTTCCTGATGACTCGGCATGCTGAAAGCGATGCCTTTGATGCCCAAAAGGGCCGCTTGTTTGGCACCAGCCAGTGTACCGGAATGCCACATGGAATTACCGAGGTTGGAGCCTATGTTGATGCCAGACAATACCATGTCCACCTTATCCCAGTGAAAGCAACCGAGAGAAACGCAGTCAGCCGGTGTACCATTCACCCGAAAAGCTTCAAAATGGCCAATTTTGGTCTTTTTATAAGATAGGGGCCGGGAGGCAGTTATGGCGTGGCCCATAGATGATTGCTCTACATCAGGAGCAACAATTCTGACATCGCCAAAGTCAGCTGCTATTTCCGCAAGAGCTAAAATACCAGGACTATAAATACCGTCGTCGTTTGTTATTAAAATTTTCATTTACATTAAATTAAATGTTGATTTCAAACGTTAAATTTAAGGTACAAAAATCGGGCAATAAAATGGAATAATTTGAAAAAAACACAAATCAACCTTATCTATAATGAAACGGCAGGCGATGGCAGTCATTCCGTTGCAGGTATCGTGAAAAAGCTCAAAGACCACGGGGCCAATGTGCTGGCATGCAATAAAAAATCAGCTGATCTAAGGGATTTCCTTATAATTAAATGTGATTTTTTACTGATTGCTGGGGGGGACGGTACGGTACAGGAAGTATTAAAAAAAATAATACAGAACCCTGTACCTTTTGCGATTTTGCCTTTGGGAAGCGCCAATAATATGGCAGAAAGCCTAAATCTTGATGATTATTTAGGCAAAATACTACATAATTGGAAAAAAAGGAAAACAATACCCTTTAGTATAGGCTATTTGGAGCAAGAGGGGAAAACGGACTATTTTTTTGAATCGGTAGGGTGGGGGTTGTTTGCCGATACACTAGCCAGAATAAAGAAAGAAAAAAAAGGGTGGACCTGGGGTCCGGATGACAAAGTGGCATTTGGCCTGAAAAAATTAAAAGATTCCGTTGATCAGCTAAAATCATCCCACTACCAAATAGAATTGGATGGAAAGGATTTTTCGGGAGAATACTTATGGATAGAAGTGATGAATACGCCCTATATGGGTCCAAATCTCCATTTAGCACCAAAAGCTGATCCTGAAGATCAGTATTTGGATGTCATTTTGATAAAGAAAGCCGAGAAAGAAAAAATTGAACGGTTTATCGAACATCAAAAACAAATGGATCATTATGGATTTGATCTGGCCCTAAAAGCGAGGGAAGTTCTGATCAACTCTGAAGGTTGGGTGCATGTTGATGATGAATTATTGGAAGGGGAATCCAAGAATAGATCCCATCAAAACTGGTTAAAGCTCTGTTTGTATCCAAAAAAGTTACGCCTGGTACCTAGTTATTAATCCTAATGGTTCACAGAACCTTAACTGAAAGAAAGCTTTTTGTACGAAAAATCGCAAATTATTTGGTCCGTTGATTTTGTTTAAATGGAAAATATTCGATTATATTTGCATCAAATTAGAGAGATGGGTGAGTGGCGTAAACCATCCACCGCAGTGGGATAAACTGTCGTCCGTCTTTTGATGAATTAAATAAGAAAAAACAAATAGAGAGTTGGGTGAGTGGCTTAAACCAGCAGTTTGCTAAACTGTCGTACGCTTAACAGCGTACCGGGGGTTCGAATCCCCCACTCTCTACGGATCAAACCCTTTCTTATTGTACATCAATAGGAAAGGGTTTTTATTTTTTATGGGCTGTTAATACGGGTGTTGGATCAGGCAGGAAAGCGCAAGGTCTTATTTAACTTTTTTAACAAAAGGATGGCCAACACGACAAGGTTATAGTAGCATTCACAAAATACATCTAAAACCAGCTGGATCAATCTTTCATATAAGAGTGAATACCTGATTTCACAGTTTAGCTATTCGTTTACTTCCATCTGGCATCAATTGGCGGATACTTCTGGTACTGCTAGTCCGTAGTCGGTCCACATCCGTAGAGATTTACCGCATGTCCTGGCGATTTCCGGTAAAAATTTGATGTAACCTCTTGATTTATAGTTCGAAATAACTATATTGTTTTAACAAAAAAACAGGATCAGAATGTAGCACCCAGGCTGTATGCACGCACCGCTACTTTCAGAAAATAGCTTTATTCGGAACGTTGAGCTAAAATAATCAAAAAAACTGAACCATTGGTTAACCTTTGAAATCAATCAACTATGGGACTTTTTAACATCAATGATTTTGTAAACAAACCTGCCGACCTAAGAAAATCGCTGGTAGGTATTGATGGCTTTACCAAAAAGAACATCGAATTTATTATAGCGCACTTACCCTATCCGAACAAAGAAGCGTTTAGGGCACATATGGAGGAGATTGGCATAAAGAAATCCTTTCGTGACCGTATAGAGGAAACTATTGACGTTAAGCCTTCAAAGAAAGTTAATCCACGCATGGATCTGTTAGCAAAAAAATCTTTGAATCGGATTACCAATACCCACTTATCGGCAAAGAAAGTGTTCGGGAGGATGCTGAATGTTCTTGTAAAGCTGGGAAATAGAATAGAGCTTACTTTAGAAGATGAAGTGTTTTTTGCGGCTTACAAGGCTGAACCTAGTGCTGCAAAGTTTATAGGGCGGTTACTGATTGAGTATGCAAAAGACGAGAAGAAACTTGGCAGGTTTGATGAAGCACTTAATCAGGGAGGAAAGGGTTCCATTCTGGCATCTGTGAAAACTTTTGATGAAAGAGTGTTGATCAATGAGATCAACAACCGGACAGGAAGATTTGATAAATGGGCTCTTCAGTTGGAAGAAGAAGGCGACACTGAACCAGGAATTTTTTTGGCAGATAAAACACATGATGATGCCCCAAGCGTCCATTTTGACGAAAAGACACCTCCCGAGAGCAATAGCGAAAAAGATTATGATGATATTACCGAAAAAACAGTAACCATTGATGACAAAGTCAATATTTCCGTCACCACGAAGAGACGCAATGACGGAGGTGACAATATCAGTCGGAATAAGCCGGATAAGGATGATGGCACTCCGCTAAAGGACCCCGACTTCGAAAGCCGTATTACAAATCTCTTTGACGATAAAGGCGTGGGGTATGCCATAAGTATACATACCATTGAATGCAGGGATGTTAATGGAACCTTTGTCTACGACCTGTTTGATGATGAACTGGCTTTTATTTTTCAGGGAGATGTGATGTTTAAAAAGTCCGTGTTTCCAGTTATTGTGCCTACAAGAAGACCGAGAGAAGATGTGAGCGAAGGTGATGTGCTGAGTGACATGCGAAATTTGTGCAAGGAGAACGATGAAAAGTCCGAGCACCTGTTAGATAGAGACGAAACACGCCTCGTGAACCGATTGGCATATCTTGGCCAGGCCGGATTTTCACCCAACAGGCAAGATGTGAAGAACAGCACCTTTAACTTGGATGAATTCATTGAACTTGAAGGTAAATTAATGCTTTTCGAGTCAAATGACGAAATTCGACGGCTCATTAGAAGAATATTCCGCATTCTCAAAAGGCTGGCCAAACTGGCTAGGAAAGCGGCTGGAACCATTAGCTTAGGTGGAGGAGATTTTGTGGATTTCGTCACCGAAGAGCTCAATGTTGACACGTTTGATGATATTGAAATAATTATTCTTGAACTGATCGAGGAAAAGCAGGAGATTGGCTTTGCCAACTTCATGGTAAATGCGGGGCATATTGAGGAAACGTTTAAAACTAGTAAAGTGGAAAGTTTCGAAAATTCATTTGAGTTTGTAACCGATCAACCAGAGCAAATCAAAGTAGCAGGAGATGAAGGCTCGAGAGGACTTTATGAGATAAAACTCCGGTATGAAAGATACAAACGTAAGCAAACGTCAAATTAATGAGAAATTTGACGTTTGGAATTAGAAGGCCTTCCTGGTGGATGAAGGAACCGGACAGCCGGTAATGCCAATTATTTCTTCAAAACAATACGTATTTGCAGGGAAAGGCTTTGGTGGAGGGGCACTGAAAAAGATAATAGCCGGACTACAATTTGTTGTCCTGACGGCAGGCCAACTATACTGGGAACTGCTCTGGAGTAAGAGGCTGATTTATTTATCTTAAAATAGGGCTTCTTGGAAAATTCGATAAAATTTGACCACGTAGGATAAAACTATGTCCTTCGTGGTTTTTTCATGATTATTTGCTCTGATCAACAGTACAATTTCGCTACGGTAAAGTGCAA
>Ga0008836_101155_pt1 | contig 10242 bp, 7 predicted proteins | sample HotLakConsUCCR28_FD_62214 | JGI IMG/M metagenome (GOLD analysis project Ga0008836, IMG submission 62214) | Hypersaline microbial mat communities from Hot Lake, Washington, USA - Hot Lake Consortium UCC-R28 (Hybrid Assembly) ... | reverse complement strand
GACCGCCTGCGTATCGAGCTGCTGAGCGAAGAGGCGATGCGGACGAGTGCCATCGAAGGGGAGGTGCTGGACAGGGCCAGCGTGCAATCCTCCCTCCGCCGTCAGTTCGGCTTGAGCGCCGACGGCGCACCGTCAAGGCCGCGCGAACAGGGCGTCGCGGAGATGATGGTGGACGTCTACTCGACCTACGCCGCGCCTCTGACCCATGAGACCCTCAGCCGCTGGCACGGGATGCTGCTGGCACATGACCGCGGGCTCGAAACCATCGGTGCCTACCGGCGGCATACCGATGCGATGCAGATCGTCTCTGGTCGCATCGACCGGCCGACGGTGCATTTCGAAGCGCCGCCCTCCGCGCAGGTCCAAGGCGAGATGGACGTGTTCGTCGACTGGTTCAACCGAACGGCGCCAGACGGTCCAATGCCCCTGCCGGCTCTGACCCGCGCGGCGCTTGGGCACCTCTGGTTCGAAAGCATCCATCCCTTCGAGGACGGCAATGGTCGCCTCGGCCGCGCCTTGGCGGAAAAGTCCCTTGCGCAGAACATCGGCCAGCCGAGCCTGATCGCGCTGGCTTACACTATCGAACGGGACCGAAAAGCCTACTACGACCAGCTCGAGATCCACCAAAAAACGCTGGATGTGACAGACTGGCTGATCTGGTTCGCCGAGATCATTCTGAAGGCGCAGCAGGTGACGCTGACACGGGTCGCGTTCTTCATCGCCAAGGCAAAGTTCTACGACCAATTCCGTGATCGGCTGAACGAACGACAAGCCAAGGTGATCGAGCGCATGTTCCGCGAGGGGCCGGACGGGTTCAAAGGTGGCCTCAGCGCCAAGAACTACATCGCCATCACCGGCACCTCGCGTGCGACCACAACCCGGGACCTGCAGGACCTTGTGGAGATGGGCGCGCTTAGCCGTACCGGGGAGCGGCGGCATACGCGGTATTGGTTACGCTCAGTTAGGTCTGTAGCTGAAGAATTTAATTGTTTAAAGAAAAGCTTACACCACAATGCCGAAGGCCTATAGCAGATCAATAAAACCATTGAGCGAAAGAGCATTTCCCGCGAAAGACTAGAGTCTCCAACCCCTCAGAATGTTAACCCTCTCAATGAAAGCGATCGATGGCCGATCAACCCGGTTTGGCGGCACCTCAATCATTGGGAATATCTGCTCCTGAAAATCGGTGAGCCTCCCGTCGAGGGTCGCCGCCGTCAGTTCATCTTCCATCAATCTATTTCGGTGAATCCTATATCGAGTGTCAAATGTGACAAGCCCCCGATCATACGCGCGATGATGAACGGCACACAGCGCTATCCCATTGCTGGTTTCATCGGTGCTGTCAGGGTGTGCAGCCGGAAGGATATGTGCCGCATCAACAAGACGCAGTTGCATACCGCACATCGAGCAGGCGTTTGAGTAGGCTGTCAGCACTCGGCTCTTGAAATTCGCATCGCGTAACGCCTTCTTGGTCGAAACCACAGCGTAGCGACGCGGTTCTGGAAGTTGATCTACAATCTCTTGATCGTTGACGCTCTCGGGATCTTCGCAAATCTGGTGAAGTATATTCAAGGCTTCTTCAGAAGACCCGCAGGCGTGCAGTTCGCCCATGTTCTCCAAGTATGCCGCCATGTAGGCGGGCTTGATAGCAAATGCCACCTCATCCTCTCCCTTGAAGTGAGGCGAGAGCCCATTAATTCGCGCAGCTTCTAGGGCGGGCTGACGAATTTGGATGGATGGTGATCCTCCCAGAATTCCAAGGTGCTTGTTAACGTCATAGGCGGCGAAAACTCTTAAGGCTTCACACCAGCCAAGAATGACAGTTTTGCCGCCAACCTCCGGGACGAAACGCTGCCCGCCACCTATCTCAGGCAACCCGGTTACCTGAATTCGCCACTCGTCCGGAAGCGCGACTCGTCCACCAAAGGTGAGATTCCATATATAAACACGAACGCGGAATGAGCCCGCATCCTTGATAATCTGGTAAGCAGCGGGATGGTGCCCTTCTTCTGAAAGCCGCAGAAAGTCTAAGTTACTCCTTCTGAGAGAAGCCTCGAAGATACTGAGTAGAGCAGTCTTTCTGATTGGCGGCATGGCTTTCCGTGATTTTATTTGAAGTTTCAATTTAACATCTGCGAAGACTCGCTGTGAGCACCGATTACAATACCCCCTCCAAGTTCAACAATTTAGGTCATCGCGAACACAAAAGACACTTAGAAGTTCAGTCGCTGTCCACCTTTGGAAGGTTGCGAGATGGGAATTTGCGTTGCCAGGTCTCGATGAGGAAGAGCGCTGCCGTACTCGCGGCATGGATCGACAAACGGGCAATCCGCGCGTCAATACGGGCATAGCCCTTCTCGCGGCCGTGGGCGTCCCCGCCGTGGGTGCGAAGAGCCCCTACCCCACCGATGACCGTGGCCAGGCCGGAAAGGATTTGTCGCACATCATTCGCGATCAAGGGGTCGATGTCGGAGCGGTCAGGGGACAGACCAAGCGGCTGCTTCACGGCATTGTAGAGCCCCTGCACGTCCTTCTTGGCAGGGAGCGGCTGCCCCAGCTCGATGAGGATCGACCGGCACACGCTCTCGACCGTGCTACACGCGGCGGTGACGGCATCCTCGGGGTCGGTCTGGCTACTGGCGAGGGCGCGGTCCAGATCGCGGCTCACCGTGTCGAAGTCGATCACCTCGGACAGCCCGGCCAGATCCGCCAGGACAGGGACATTCTTGCCCGCCTCGACAAGCCGCATCCGCCCGCCCTGCTGCTGAAGCTCGAAGCCGTCAAAGCGCAGCGCGCGATTGAGATGGTCAAGCACGGCGACATGGCGTTCGGGCTCATGGGTAAAGTCGCGGGGGTCGGCAGCCGCCTCGATGATCTTCGTGAGCCCTCTTTCGGGCTCGAAGCCCCGGTTCATATCGAGCAGGCAGGTGGTGAGAGAGGGCACGCGCGAACCGTTGACGCGGAAGTCCACGTTGCAGCCACGCATGAAGCGCTCAATCTGGGGACCGGAGCGATAGATGCCGATGGGGGCCGGGCCGCTGCCCATGCCTGAACCGCCGGTGATGATGTCGGCGAGGGTGTCGATGGTTTGGGGCGAGAGCGGGAAGGGCATGGCGATCAGTCTTGTGGGCTTGGCAGGGGGTGCCAGACGGCCACAGGAGCGCCACTGGATGGTTTCATGCCCTGGGCGCTCAACAAACGGCCTGACTTCCGAGAACCCCTCTGGCTGGCTTCTGAGAGGCAAATATGCCCCTTTTATTGAACAGATAGACGATGCTCGCCTTCGGCGGTAGTGTCGGGAGTGCAAGCAGACGAAGAATTGTTTCAGGGCGGGCGGTGGTTAATGGCGGATGAGACAAAGATTTATGAAGTTGATTTCTTCAGATGGTTCAAAGACCGCCTGAAAGACAAGGGGCTGCAATTCTCGCAATGCGGTTTCAAATTGAAGGATGGGCTTGGCTCGCGCCATGACATCAATTTGGAAACCGGCTTCTGGAAGGAGCCGAATTACTCGGCGAACAAGCCGCCGCGATGGCTTTACCAGATCGAGCCTGCCGGGGCGGGCTGGAAAGCCGTCAATCCTGCGGGCGGCGCGCTGAATCTCGGCGCGATCAACGCTTCGCAGGAGGACAAGGCGGGGGTGGTGTTCCGCCTGGTGCCGCTCGTGCGGCAGGAGATGAACGATTATTTTCGAGATGACAGTCTCGAAGTCCACGCGCTCTTCGTCTTCCACGGGGCAACGCCGCAAGGCTCCTCGGCAGAGCCGTTCCACTTCGATCCCGATAGCGGGGCGATGAAGTTCAAGGGCGCTGCCCTGCCCTATCTGCTGGCTGGTCTTCTCGGGGTGCAGGCGCGCGACCATGAGGTCGAGGTCTCGATAGCGGGCACGCTGCGCAAGCTGACCTATGGCGAAGTGATCGACGCCTTGGCGGCGGATATCACGGTATCGCCGGAAGGCGGGGGGGCAGGGCCGATCCCCGTCTATGACCTGAGCGAGAAGCCTGAGTTCGAGCGCCTGAAAAAGGACATCTCCGACGCCTGGAAGGCGGCAGGGCCGGTCGTCCCTCTTGTAGCGGCAGCAGGCCCCGGCCTCGATGATGAAGACGAGGCAGCGGATGATGACGAGATCGTCGCGCCCGCTTCGCTGCATATCCCCGAGATGAGCGACCTTCTGGGCATCGACCCTGCGGTCTATCGCCAGATCAATGCCGCGCTCGCCTCGGGCAAGCGGCATATCATGCTATACGGCCCGCCGGGGACGGGGAAGACAACGCTTGCCCGCCATATCGCCACGGTGCTGTCGGGCGGGAAGTGGACACTGGTGACGGGCTCCTCGGATTGGAGCTCGCAAGACATCATCGGGGGCTATCAGCCGATTGGTGGCGGCTCGGTGGCCTTCATTCCAGGGGTGCTGCTGCGCCGCTTCGACCGCCCGCTCATCATCGACGAGCTGAACCGCTGCGACATCGACAAGGTGATCGGGCCGCTCTTCACGGTGCTGTCGGGGCAGCAAACCACCCTGCCCTACCGGCTCGACATCGAGGATAAGGATAGCCTGCAATATGTGATCCTGCCGGAGAGCAAGCCCTCGGCGGCGGCGCATGAGTTCGCGCCGGGGCCGCACTGGCGCTTGGTGGCGACGATCAATTCTATCGACAAAGCGTCCCTCTACCAGATGTCCTATGCGCTCGCGCGGCGCTTCGGCTGGGTCTATGTCGATGCCCCGCGCGATACGTCCGCGTTCCTCGAAGCCTTCCTGCGCAAGGAAGATCCAGCTTGGGCAGGACCGGCGGCAGGAGTCCCCTGCCCGCTTGCTGCCTTCTGGGCGGCCATCAACACGGTGCGGGTAATCGGCCCTGCGCCGATTATCGACGCCATCAAAGCCGTCCAGGCGATGGAAGAAGACGCGGAGTTCTTTGCCGCGCCGACGCCTTCGATGAAGGAAGCGCTGCTCGACGCGGTGGATATGGTGCTCCTGCCGATGCTCGACGGGATCGTCGTGCAGGATGCGGAGTTCCTCGCGGGCAACGCCATCGAGGTCTTCGGCCTCGATGCCGCCCAGGGCGAGCGGATCAAGGCGCGGATGGCGTCCGTGGCCGTGTAGCGAATCCGTGATGGAGACGCTCGACCGCGCGATCGACGATTATTCAGCCGGGGTGTTCCTTCGGTATTTCCGGCAGGGGACGGGCGCGGGGGCGGAGAGTCCTCATCTGGATCTCGCGCGGGACATGGACTTGCTGAGGGCGCATTGGGCGCTGTCGGAGCCCGTGCGGACGTTCCTGTCCTATGTGCTGAGCCATCGCCACGAAGCGCAAAGTCTGCTGCAATTCGTGCGACGGACGGATGATGCTGTGGCGCGCGGGCGGATTGACGCGCGGGGCACAATGCTCGCGCGGCGGGTGGCTGGCCATCCATCGCTAGTGATCTACGAAGAGCCAGTGCGCAGCTTCAACACGGGACCGAACCAGGTCGTGGCGTGGGTTGTGCAAACGGCTTCGACCTATGCGGCGCGGCTCTTCGCCCTTCAGCCTGCGGGCTCGGCCTACGCCCGCCTCGTTGAAGAGACGATGACCGACGTGACAGCGGTGAAGCGTCTCGATGCTTTGCGCGAGGTGCTGAAGAGCGTGGCCGTCCATCGCAGGCCAGGACCGGGAGCGCTGCGGGATGCGGCGCGCTCACGGCGGATGATCTACCGGCTGGCGATTGCCGCCTATGACACGCTGGCGCGGGTCGAGGCGGGAGACGAAGAAGCGCTGCGAAGCGTTCTGCGCAGCACGCTGATCGGGCCACTCGAACAGTGGCGGCGCTTCGAGCTCGCCGTGGGGATCGGGATCGGAGAAGCCCTCGCGGCGGAGACAGGCGAGCCGATGCGCCTTGCCCTTCTCGGCAAGTCATCGGGAACGCCCATTATCTCCTGCGGGCGGTATGACATCTTCTGGCAGGGGGGCGGCGGGCTATTCACCCCGCCTGCCCTGGAACCGTCCGAAGAGCGGCTTGAACGTGCTTTGGCGGCTTATGGGATGGCACTGTCACCGGATCGGCCTGACTTGGTGATCGCCGACCGGCTTGCGGGTCAGGCGGTCGGAATCGTCGAGGTCAAATATCTGGCGGGGGATACAGCGAGCGCCCGCTTCCGCGAAGCGGCGGGGCAGATTGTGCGCTATGCGCGCGGCTACCGGCCGGAGGCCGAAGTAGACGGGCTTGTTCGCGACTCGTTGATTGCTCTGAGCCGCGAAGCTCCTGCCCTTCTGGATGACGCTGCGCTCGCACCCCGCGTGGTGGATTTTGCGGGGCTGACCGATGGGCGGCTTCAGGCTTGGGTGCGGGAGCGGCTGCTTACTGCCCCTGCCTAGCGGGTCTAGGCAGGGGGAGGGGCTATCACTCGGCGGCGATCTTCGGCGATGCCTTCTTGCGCATCGAGGCGGGGCGCTGCGCTCCGCCGTCCTTGAAGAGCGGCACGTCTTGTTCCGCGACCGGCCGCGCACAGGGCGAGGCGATCTCGTAAGGAATGCCGCGATCCTTGGGGAGCGGCTGAAGCGTGGGCTCGAAGCGGGCGCGGGCACCGAGGAGATATTCCTCGGACAGTTCGCAGCACGTCCAGCGGCGCTTCAGGTTCTCGGCCACGACGCCCGTGACGCAAGAGCCGCCGAACGGATCGACTACCAGGTCGCCGGGATCGGTAAGGAAGCGGATGAAATATTCGGGAAGCTGAGCGGGAAAGCGGGCGGGGTGGATGGGGATGTTCTCGGCGCGGCAGTGATCTTGGTAGCGCCCGTTGGACTCGGTGTTGGCGATTGCCAGAAGGTTTGGCGGGACGGAGCCACCATTGTCCTTGTTGAACTTGTCGGAGATGTCATGGCCTGACGGGCGCAGCTTGGCTTTGTAGCCGTTCTTCAGCAGGTGTTCCATCGACTTGGAGTAGGGCTGAAGGACGCGCTTGTTGTTGGCCTTGGGGTAAGGTGTTTTCGAGAGCCACCAGACGGTGTTCACAGCGTCTTTGACGCGCACGCGGCGGACATTCACCCATTCGGCGGGCGTGGGGAGTTTGGACGGGTTGAACCAGTAGTGCTCCTGGCACAGGTGGAAGCCATATTCCTCGACGAGCATGACAAGGAGCTTGAAGTGATAGAGGCTGCGCGTTGGCTGTCCCGGCACCCATGCGCCGCCGATGTCGATGACGAGGCTGCCGGTGTCCTTCAGGACGCGATGGAAGCCTTCGGCAAAGGGTCGAAACCAGTCGCAGTAGCGATCTGCATCTTCATTGCCATAGCTCTTCTTGCGCACCAGACCGAAAGGCGGTGAGGTCATGATGAGATCGACGCTGTTTTCTTCAGCCTTGCTGAAGAGGTAGCTGCGGCTGTCGCCCCAGAAGATTTGCCCGTGATCGGTCTTTAGAAACGGGCGCAGGAGCTTCGCGGGAAAGTCGCGGGGGTTGGTTTTCTTCTCCCCCATGGAAAGCCCTTCTTCCTCGGTGAAGCGGCTATGCAGGAAGCGGATATACTCGCTGAGAGAGGCATAGCCCTGAGCGGCAGCGGCAGCCTCGATCTCGGTGCGCTCTTCTTCGGTGAGGCGGATGTTCGCGGTTTTTGTTCTGGGATTCTCTGCTCTTGGCCGTGCCATCGGGTTCCTCGCCTGCTTTACAAATGCACCCTAGCTGAGGGTTTTACGTGATACAAGAACCAGATGGATTAACTGCAACACAAAATTCGATCTTAGTCTTTGGGTGGGCTGCGGGACGTCAGAACACTGCTGGAGATCGTTGCAACTTCGAAGCCGATTGGGGGCTCACGCCCCCTTCTCGAACTTCATGACTGGGATGCCCAGCTTCTTGGCCTTGTCGGCGAGGTTCTCCTGGATGCCAGTGCCGGGGAAGACGAGGACGCCCACGGGCAGCACGTCGAGCATGGCGTCGTTGCGCTTGAAGGGGGCGGCCTTGGCGTGCTTGGTCCAGTCGGGCTTGAAGGCGACCTGCGTCACGCCCCGGGCCTCGGCCCATTTGGCGGCGATGAGCTCTGCGCCCTTAGGGCTTCCCCCGTGCAGAAGGACCATGTCGGGATACTTGGTCCGGACCTGGTCGAGCTTGCCCCAGATCAGGCGGTGATCGTTGAAGTCGGTCCCACCGGTGAGAGCCACCTTTGGGCCTGCCGGCAGCATCACCTCGGTTTCGGCGCGGCGCTTGGCAGCCAGGAAATCGCGGCTGTCGATCAGCGCGGCGGTCATATGCTGGCGGTTCACCATCGAGCCGGTGCGGGGGCGCCAGGTCGATCCCGTGTGATGGACAAACTCGGTCGCGGCATGATCGCGCATCATGTCCATGCAGTTGCGCCGTTCGATCAGGGTCAGGCCTTCGGCCGTCAGGCGCTCGAGTTCGGTGGATTTCACCTCGGAGCCGTCCTGCTCGCGCTGGAGGCGGCGCTGCGCCTGTTCGTTCTCGTCGAGCGACCGCTCGATCCGGGCTGTGGCGCGGTGGAAGAGGTTGACCTGGCCCCAGAGCACCTCTTCGAGGTCGGGTTCCATGCGGGTGTCTTCCAAGGTCGCGACGAGGGCATCGAAGATGTCGGCGACGGCGACCGCGAGGCGCTGCCCATCGGGCATCGGGCGTGGATCGGGCTCGTCAAATGGACGGAAGCCATAAAGCTGCAGCTCATCGAGCGCATGGGCGGTCTGGGATGCGGTGTGGGCGGGTTCATACGTGTCGTCGTGAGTGTGGATCGTCATCGGTTTCTTGCCTCCGGGCCTGTCTCATCCGCGCGACAACCCGCGCGGCCTTCATGGGCTGCGAAAGCTGTCACTGGGGACGCCCCCTCACCCCGCCTTCGGGGCCGGAACGCATGTGGAGGAGGGCGGCAGGCAGGCTATTTGTTTCGCGATGCAAAGCGGGGGCTCGTCCCCCGTGGCGGTAATAGCTTGCCTGCCGCCCCTTGATGGGGCGTCCCCTTTGACGGCCGCCTGCCCATCTCTTGAAGGCCGCTCGGGTGTCGGGTGGATGAGATTTACCCGGTAAGAGGCAAGGCGACGGTCAAGAGCCACGACAGGGATCCGTGACCCCTGCCCCGCTATCCTTGACGTCCTTTGCGTGATGCGGCTCAGCCTGACAGGCGCTGCTGATCCTCGGGCCCGATCTGCCCTGCCAGATGCTGGCGCAGCGCGTCCGCGCCGTTTGCCCGGAGATCATCGTTGAAATCCCCGAGCCGCGGTTCCAGCACATGGCAACCAATTCCGACCTCGGTTGCTCTGGCGCTCAACCTCTCTGCCGCGCCGCGCCCCGCCGGATCGCGGTCGATGGCGATGTAGAGGCGCTGAAGCCCCTCCGGCAGCAGGACCGCCCCGAGGTGACCCAACGACAGCGCCGCCCAGACTGGAAGGCAGGGCACAGCTTCGACGAGGGACAGCATGGTCTCGATGCCCTCGCCAATCACGAGGGTGTCGTCATGCGGGGTCAGCCTGACGGCATTGCCGAGGAGGTGACCCATGGCACGCCGCTGCGTCTGGACCCGCGCTTTCCCCTGTCCGTCAGGCGCCAGCCAGGTGCGATGCACACCCTGCAAGATCCCCGCCCCATCGGTGACCGTGGCGATCAGCGCCGGTCTGGGGATGCTCCGGGTCTGCCCCTCTTCCCGATGCCAGCATTTCGGGTGGAAGCGCAGGGCGCTGATTGTGCCGCCTTGGGTCAGGCCCCGGGAGCGGAGGTAGGTATCGGCAAGCGTGCCTGCGACCGGCACCGAGGCTGCAAACAAACGCGCCGCCGCCGCTGGTATTCCACCGGGGGCCTTGGACTTCCTTGGCACTGGCGCAACCGGGAGGACTGGCTGCGGACGGCCAAGATGCACCCGTGCCTCGGCCAGAAGATCGGAAAAGCGGGAGATCCCGGTCCTCTCGCGGATGATGTCGAGAAGATCACCATGCAATCCGACCGCTGCGTCCTGCCATTTTCCGCGCGCGCCCGGCCCCGACGTAGGACCGGTCAGCCGCACGAAGAGCGACCGGCCAGGATTGTTCTGCAGATCGCCCACGATCCAATAGGACCCCTCCCGCCGCCCGGCGGGAAGGTATGCGCGACACACGCTCTCTGCGTTTTCCGCAAGAGCGCGGATCACATCTTCGGTTTGGGAATACATGGCTCAACAACCTCCGCGTGCATGTAGTCCCGTCGCAGTACAACGTGCAAGCAGACGATCCAGCACGGCGATGCCGGTAGGATCGGTCGGGCAGAAGAGCCGAAGCTTCCAGCTGATGATCTCC
>Ga0008836_101150_pt1 | contig 10260 bp, 6 predicted proteins | sample HotLakConsUCCR28_FD_62214 | JGI IMG/M metagenome (GOLD analysis project Ga0008836, IMG submission 62214) | Hypersaline microbial mat communities from Hot Lake, Washington, USA - Hot Lake Consortium UCC-R28 (Hybrid Assembly) ... | reverse complement strand
AAGTTACGTCTTGGGGCGTATTGGTAGTATTGGTAAAGGCATCATCTGCTAAATCAGCGGCGGTTAAGCCATTCGCTACCGCAGCATTTCCAGCAGAGACTGTCAGACCATTCAAATCAAGCGCTGTAACATTATAAGTTACTACAGCTACTGATGTGCTGGGGTTGAAGTTAGCACCCAATGGCTGATCGCTACACACTGGGCCTACGGTCTGGTCTGATACCACAGGCTCAGGATTAACGGTTACTGTTATGGTAAAAGGCTCTCCCTCACAACCCTCAGGATCTGAGTTTGGCGTGATGGTGTATTCTACCGTGCCTACCGTACTGCTTGTATTGGTTAGTGTTCCTGTAATATTTCCGGTATTACTATCACCTATAGTAGCCCCTGTAACACTACCCGTTATATCCGTAACCTCCCATGCGAAAGTGCTCGCCACACCATTGCCACCATTTCCTGTATCATTGATGTTATCTTGTGGGTCAAAGCTAAATGGCACATCTGAACATACATCTTCTGTTTTAGATACCCCCACGGGCTCCGGATCTACCGTAACCGTAACGGTAAACGCATCTCCTGCACAACCCGTTGTGTTTGCCGTAGGGGTAACGGTGTATTCTATTACTGCCACCGTATTGCTTGTATTACTCGCTGTTCCTATAATGTTTCCGGTGCCCGCGTCATTTAACTCTACTCCAGATACCGTACCGGTGATATTAGTTACCACCCAACTAAAGGAGCTTGATACACCATTGCCTCCATTTGCAGTATCGTCAATGTTATCTTGTGGGTTAACATTAAAATTTTCATCTGAACAAACAGTAACAAATGAAGCTATTCCTACCGGTTCAGGATTCACAACAATTTCAAAACTTTCTGTTGGCCCCTCACATTCTACATCATAGTTGCTGTAAAAAGGAGTAACAGTAATGGTTGCTGCTATGTGTGCATTTGTGGTATTGGTCCCCGTAAAACTTATATCACCGTCCCCACTTGCCGCCAAGCCAATGGCAGGGTTCGAGTTTGTCCATTCATAACGCGTAGTACCATTGGTCTCTGAAGTTGTAAAGGCTTGTGTAATCACATCCCCACTACATGCTGTTATGTTATTGATGGCATCAACCTGACCTAATGGATTTTCTATGATCGTTAGGTTTTCTGCCTTCAAACAGCCATTGGCATCTTCTAACCACACAGCATAGTCTCCTGCCGCAAGATCTGTCTTCTTCACCTTTTGGCCAGCACTTACATTGGTGATTGGAGAACCAGCCAGTATGGTCATATCGTTGCTATCAAACACCGGGTTACTGAGGTCATCAAAATGCCCCTCATAAAAATTAATTTCATAAGTTGGGGTTCCTCCTGAAGGGGTGATGGCTATTTCGCCATTGGTTGCTCCTTGGCAGACCGCAACAGTAGAAATAAGGTTCAACTCAAAAGGGTCGGGTTCGGTAATGGTAAAACTTAGCTGTTTAATGCAGTCAAACCGCTTCGTTTCAAAGACATAATTCGTGAGAGGACTTAAGAGAAAATTCTGAATGATTAATTCTTCGTTTACTCTATCGGTGTAATTAACGGTATAACTCCCCGCCTGTAAATTAGTTCGGGAAAAAAACCCATCAGCGGTGCTTTGAGGCGCCCAATTTTGTACCAGGACACCATCGCGGACGATTTCAGTAAAATAGATTTTGGTATCTTCATTTTCCTCCCATCCACCAGAAAATGAAAACTTAACCTGACCATCGTTACCCCCAGGACATGAAACATTATCAATCACATTAGCTACGCCAATTACCTCTGACGGAACCACGATGTTAAACGTCATTTGACCTGTACAATCGTCTCCAGAAACCCAATCTAGTGTATAACTACCCACTTCCAGATCCTGAATAACCAACTTAGTCCCTGATTCCTGCCCTTGTAAATTGATGTTTTGGCCAGTTAAGGTCCAATCCATTGGAGGTGGTCCGTTGGTAAAGTTGATAAGTGCCATTCCGGAATTGGCATCTCCTTGACAAATCAATCCTGCAAAATCAATTTCTGCCCTTAGATCGTATGGTTCTGTTAGGGTAAGAGGTATGTTCGAAACGGTATTTCCACCCTCATCTGTCACAGTAACCCTGTAACTCCCCGGATCAATACCCCTTAGTTCGTTATCGTCTTCAAAAAAATCCTCACTCTCACTAAGGTCGGTTCTTGAAAACGGTTGCCAATCAGGATTCTGTTCCGTTCCCCTATTGATCTCCCACAGGAAAGTGACATTACCCACAGATTCGCCTATAGATACTCGAATTTTTTGAGCACAAGCTGCAGTCAATGTCCCTGCCACAGTAAGCTCCTGTCCCTTCAAATCGGACGGCGAAGCAACAAAGGACAAAATAAAAGATAGGAGCAAAAGCCTACGTATGGTTTTTCTAAAGCCGCTAGTTCCCGTGAGGCGTCCGCTTTGGATTAATACTTGCAAACGCCCCCAACCAACCCTTTTTTTCCTATGTCGCACATTATTCACTCCTGCGCATTTACTTTTTATTGAATAAATAATTGAAATTGAAAAGAGGAAAATAGCACGAATAAATCGCTAAACTTGCTACGTAAATCGTCTTGATGAATTGGACAAAATCACAGATTCAAGGTCATACGTATCCCCTGCGCGTCAATAAAATCAAAACAACGGCAAAAACGATTTAAAGATGAAGATAATTACCCGATTCCCTTTCCCAAATGCGGCCAATTGTAAACCAATTGTGGACTCTACAAAAGTTGGAGTAGCTATTGGGCCTATCCTTGTCGACGGTAATACAATCATGCCGGAAATGCCGGTTTCCTTACTCCTAAAATATATGTACGATCCTCCCCTTATTTAAATATTCAAAACATAAAAATCTGGTCTGAAGGTAATACGAATAGAAAAAGAAATTTCTTTTATAACAATAGCCCGAGGAACAGCCCTGTCCGTAAACCCACCCAAAAAAACTCTATATCGACGAAAATCCCCTGATTGTGTATCCGAGGAGCAAATCGAATAACCGGAAATTCTTCGATCAGCCCTGCAATGTCGGTATCGATTGCTTCCTGTTCTCCATTTCTCAATTGAACTTTTGCAGCCAGGGCACCCTTTGCACGGCCATAGGAACCTCCCAGTATCCTCCAGTCGATGTATATTCTGTGAGCGAGCATCCATTGCTTACCCAGATAAAAGCCTCCCGTCAATATCCATATTCCGATTGAATTTTTCGCCGTCGTCGGCCCGGGCAAAACTAATCTCAAAGTCTCCGTACTGTCCTCTTTAGCGAGCAATCTGAAAAATGTGGCCAAATAAAATCCGCTTCCTAATTCCCAAAATACCAACAAATCTCAGGTAAAACTCCATGATTGTCCAGAGAAATTTTATCCAATGATGACAGCTGTGACGCAAAGAGACCGAGACCAGTCGGAATGTATCGCACACCGACTCCCAGGAAAATCCGTTCTGTTAATAAAGGCTCCGAATGAATTTGTATATTCCTGAGAACTAACGAGGAAATATTCATCTTTAAAAGATTTACCCGATCTCCATGCCTGAATTGCGTGAATAAATTTTCGGAATAAAGAAAGCCATAAATATTCGGATACACATCAATTTTTCAAAAGCCTATATTTGCTGATTCTGTTACTCCGAAAAGAAACTCAACCAACAAATCCTCACTAATAGAATTCCCGAACCGATTTATAAGTTGATAGAGGTGGTGCAGACATAAGCCCAATTTTAAGTCAATTTCTGAGATGTCCAAACTCGAACATGCAAGTCCCTCCAATAAAACAATACTGACCCACTCCTTAAAATCAGCATCATGCCAGGTTTCAAAATGATCGACCTGCCACGTATGGAACTCGCTGGAATACTCACTTTAAAAGAGAATCATACTGTTGGGATACATGTAAATTTACCAATCACAACATCGGCAGGGAGTTGATTTGCTTGCATTGCTTTTGGCTACTGTTTTAAGCGATAAATAAAATCATGCTAATAAAGCAGAAGGTTTACTTAAATTTCCTCTAATCGAAGTTCTGACAACCATATCCTAAGCACTTTGATCAATTAGTCGCTGAATAATACGTGCTAAACTTTTCATCTTCCGTGCCAAACCCATACCTTTCCGTTCAAGTACATCAAGATCATAGGCTCCAATCCATTTTTGGATGTGCAACAAGTGAAGATAGCTTAAAACCATCTGTATTTCCCCTTCTGCTTCCTGAATCGCATCCAAATAACCCATACCAAAACCCATTGTCCTACCAAAAGCTATTTTGGCGGGAATATCCATAGCTGCCTGCTCTATCTTAATCAAAATTCCCTTTGTTCTTTCCTGAGAATAAAGATTTTCCATACAATTAAACACACGGGATGAGAATATCAGACTTTCTCTCCAAACCTCCATGTGCTGATATCCGTATTCTTCAATTTGTTTATCCATAATTTTTTATCATTAAAACAATTATAATATCAACAAACTAATCAGTAGGTAGTAATGCATGAAATAAATAAAATTGTCTTTGTTTAATGAAATTTAATTTTTTATCAGTAAATTATACCCAATAAATAGCAAAATAATAATTATCTATTTATTATAAAATACGCTTATATTTTTAGACTAAAAATATAAAATAATAAATACTTAATAAGGTAAACCGAAATTGCTCATTATACAAATGTAAAATAGTAAATTAACATACTTCATGGTAAAGAATTTAGATAAATTAATTCTTAACTCTTTAATAGTATAATATTCAAATATAAAAAAATAAACAAATGCAGTGTCAGAATTAAAATCTAATGCATTAAAAAGTAAACGAAGGTCAGTATTTTAGTTTAATAAATTTAAATACACTCGAAATTAAGTAAATTTAAATAAAATTAAAAAAGTATGTTTATAAATTTAATGCATTGGATGGAAGGAAAATGTAAATTATCACAATAAATTATTTATCCGACAAGTTTAATATTCAATAAGGGAAATATTTTAAATTTTACCCCCTTACAAGATATATAGAATTAAATTAGGGATTATTGTCATATAATAAATTTGTTAATTTGCTATACAGGCCTCTCCTAAGGGGTACAGTATACTCACCTACTTTAGCAAATTTCCCATTAAAAGAAGCAAGAAAATTGGTGTTTATAAGGTAAGATTTATGAACACGTAAAAATACCTTTTCAGGTAATTTTACTTCTACGTCCTTTAATATATTACGCATGACGTAAGACTTTTCTGAAGTAAATATTTTGGTATAAAGTCCATCGGCTTTAGCCATAATAATATCATTTGAACTCAAAAATACGGTAAATCCTTTCTCCCTAACTTTAAGAAGAGAAGATCCGTTACTACCTTTCTTCTCAGTTCGATCAACTCTTGAAAAGGCAAGCATTAAAGTAGTTTTTAAATCATCCATTTTATAAGGTTTCACCAAATAACCTTGCGGTTTTACCTTCAATGCCTTACTAAAAATGCTATTATCTGCGTAAGCAGTAGAAAAAATAATCGGTAAATCCCATTTTTCATTCACTTTATCCACTAATTCGATACCGTCCATAGCGCCGATTATCATTATATCTACTAATAACAAATCAACCTGATGGATCTCCAAGTACGCCAAGGTTTCCTTTGCATTATCGAAAACCGCTGGTACAATAAAACCTAATTTAATAACCTGCTCCTTTAAGTTCAGTGCCAGATCGTACTCATCTTCAACAATCAAAATTTTGCGACTCATCTTTACCAATTATATTAAAATTAAAAATTTCTCTGGTTTGATTGGTTGAGATTTTTAAAGACTTAAAAAACTAAATCTAATTTTTTTAACTTTTCAAATGACTAAATTGTTTAATTTATTTTCTAAATGACAATATAAAAAGTTGTCGGATTAGTTCATAATCATCAGTCTGATTCTCCCAGATATTATACAAAATTTCGAATTCCTGACTAAAAACAAAACGATCAATCTTTTCAGAAAGCGCCAAATTAATATAGGGATGAAATGTCGGTACTATATTCATTTTAGCAACGTTTTCCACAGGCAATAATTCATTATGAGATAGTCCCGAATATTTAACGACATTTTGTTCTGACGACTCAAAACTATACTCACCATTCAGACTATCAAACGTAAAAATTTCACCACCTTTACCCATCTTACATGAATCGATGATCAGTTTACAAGAATGAGAAATTTTGATGCAGTCACTGTCATTACAAAAATCTTTCTCGTTATAAGGTTTGAATTTATTTGGCAAGCTGTTGCTTTGGATATTTTCAAAACGAGTTATAATAAATTTTGTGCTGTCCAAAGAACTTTTAGATTCTTCAAGGTTCTCAAGGTATTTTTCTGCAACCCTTTTTGATGCACCCATTACATTATCTGGATTAAAGGCCTGATCAGTACTCACAAATACAAATTTATCAACTTTATAAATAATAGACAAATCTGCCAGGTACATAGTACCTAAAATGTTGTTACCTACAGCTTGAAATGGATTAGCTTCCAATAGTTGTATATCCTTATAGGCTGCCGTATGAAAAACCAGACTAGGTTGTTCATTAATAAAAATATGCTCCAAGGATGTACATTCTTTAATATCTCCCAATATTGATTCAGTTTCTAAGTAAGGATTAATTACCATCAACTCTTGCTCAGTATCAAATAATGCCGAATCTAATTGGTCCAATAGTAATAATTTTTTTACCGGATATGATGCCAACTGTCTACACAATTCACGACCTACAAACCCTGCTGCTCCAGTGACCAGAATTACATCCTCAGAAAAGTCATCATCTAAGATACGCTGAAGGTCTTCAAGAATCTTCCTCCGAAGTAAATGTTCACCTTTTACTTCTTTATAAGCTTGCATATTACAATCATCCTCTCTCCAAAACAGTGAAGTTATAATCCGACTAAGATCGGACACTTTAACAAAAATGTATCCATTAAATAATTTAGTATATTCTTTAAAAAATTTAAACAGACGAAGCTTAATTGTGCCAACCATACTTTCAAAATTCCACAACCAAATAATATAATGTACAAATTTGGAAATCGATTCTGAAACAGCTCCATAATTGCATTAGATTGTAAATAAAATGTATCGATAACTATAAGTATTTAAACTTCTAAAAAACTAGCCTTATTTTTCATTTGAAAAAAAATTACTAACATTGCAGAGTATTTTCAATTAGATTACTTAAATAATGAATATATTAGTTGTAGAAGACGATCCAGTTCTCAAAGCCGTTTTGAAACATTTTTTTTCCCTCAAGGGCCATGAAGTCATTGAGGCCTCCGACGGTAGACAGGGCTTGCAAATACTGGCTCAGAGAAAGCTCCCGGAACTGATCATCACCGATATCATGATGCCCCATATGAATGGGTACGAGATGATCGCTGAAATTAAATCCCACGAGGATTTACAGGATATCCCGTTAATAATCATTACCGCAGGAAAAATCGATCTGGAAAAATACACCGCTTCCGGAGCCAACGAAATTTTCCAAAAACCCCTTCCCCTCCACCGGCTTTTGAAAAAGGCAGAAGAATTGGTTAGCGCTGCATACCCTGAGTTGAAAAAGTGACGGTGACTACAAATTCCAACTTACTATCCACTTCTGCTTGTAGGGTAGCTCCATTGAGCCTACAATAGTTCTGGGACAGAAAAAGACCCAGTCCCAAGCCCTGCTGCTCTAAACTGTCCCGATTAAATTGAAGAAAAGGGCGAATCGATACGATCTGAGGTCGGTCGAATTGCTGCTGATTGTTCGTAACCGCCACCTGGTTTCTCTCACTACTGACGACAACTGCCTCCGATGGATCCCCGAATTTCCCGGCATTTTCAAGTAATTCCTGGATCACAAAGTCCCACAACGCCGGATCAAAATCGACTTCACAGTCATTGCCCTGCAGGTTAAATTCAGGTAAGTCGCTTTTAGCCTCTCGCAAATTCTTTAGGGTCTCAAAAAGCGACACCTTCTTTTTCTGGGGATGGCCAAGATTGTTGAGCTCTTGAAATAAGACCAGCTTAAGCAGGCTTTTGTTGAGTCGTTTTGCAGATTGAAAGGCACTCCCTATCCAATCAGCTAGTTGCTCATGAGACATGGGATGGGTAGAAAGTAAATCCTGATGCAGCAATTCCAGAATGCTCAATACTCCAAATAGTGGGGTCCGAAGCTCATGGAACCGAACGTTTCGCTCTTCGTTTAAAACCGCTTCCAGGTTTTGGTTGGCCCAGGCTTCTCGTTTCTCTTTTTTATTCAGACCCGCCTCTACCGCCTTAAACAATTCGGCCGACTTGATGGGTTTGGTCAGGTAATCTTCTGCCCCACCTTCCATCCCTTCCCGGATTTCTTGCTTACTCACTTTGGCAGAGAGAAAGATAAACGGGAGATTGGCATAAACCAGATTCTCTCTTACTTTCCGAAGCAATTCGTAGCCATTCATGCCCGGCATAAGAATGTCGGAAATGATCAGATCAATATCGGATTTTTCCAGCAGCTTCAACGCCTCATTTGCATCTGCTGCCGATAAAACTGTATACTTTTTGATTTCCAGCAATTCTACCAAATTGATTCGCAGATCCGCTTCGTCTTCTACCAGTAAAATTCGCTTAACTGATGTCATAGGGCAATGTTACATTAAATGATGATCCCTTTCCCTCTTCACTACTGAACCCGACTATACCGTTTAATTTCGTCACCATTTCATGGACGATGTTCAGACCCAAACCCGTGCCTTGTATGGTCGACACATTCTTGGATCGGAAAAACGAATTAAAAATGTATTTTTGATCGGCTTTGGGAATGCCGATACCATAATCGTTTACGCAAAAGCAATAGGTGTCTTCCTTAAAAACCAACTTGATTTCGGGACCCATTTCCGATCGTGACGAGTACTTATAGGCGTTGTCAACCAAATTCAAGACAATGTGGTAGAGTAAACGATCGTCCGTTTTTACTTTCTTTTTGCGGTTTGGAAGCAGCAGTTTGATCGGTCGTTCAGGCAGGTGCTCGTTGGAAAAATCACGCGCAAAATCTTCGAAAAAGTTTACCAATTCTACTTCCTTTAGTACCACTTCGATCTTTCCCTCTGCATTTTTTTCCAAAAGCATGACATCGTTGATGACCCCTGAGAGTCGGTTGACTTGGGTACCAATACGCTTTATATGCTGTAGCCCCTTTTCCCGAACGGCCGGGTCGGGTATTTCATGCAGGTAAAACTCCAACAATTCGTTGCTACTGGAAATCGTGGACATAGGGGTGCGCAGCTCATGGGAAGTCATGGAGATAAACATCGATTTCAGCGTGTTCAGCTCCTTTTCCTTCTCATATGATTCGGTCAGCCGTTCCAGAATCATCTCTCGTTCGGTTACATCTCTAGAAGTGGCAAGTAGGGCATAGGTTTCACCCTGCTCGTTTTTTATCGGTTTTCGGTACACCTCCAGGTATACTTTCTTTTTCGAAATCTTATGTCTATGAATAATTATTGCCTGAAGTTCCTTTTCCAGATCATTGATGTCGGTACTAGCGTTTTTAACCACCCCCTCATGCATGGGGTTGACTTGTATCATCTCTTCCTGCTCGTACCCCAGAATTTTTTTAACCGAAGGCGAAATATAGGTGATGGTCATGTCGAGATTGTGAATAGCAATGATGTCGTTGGTATTTTCAGAAATCAATTTGTACAGATTACTGGCCTCTTCTTTGGCTCGCTCTGCCAGCTCCTTTTCTCGCTTAATCCGGATCGTTTTAACTAGGTTGGCATAACTGGAAATCAACGGCTGCAGAAGTTTCACATCTTCCAAGGTATAGTCCGTAGGCTTGTTGCCAAAGCCCATCAACCCCACCAACTCGTTGTGTTTCAACACCGGGACACCCAAGTACCGGTGCAACGGGGGATGCCCCTTCGGAATGCCACCACTCCGAGGATCATTACCCGCATCATTGGTGATGACCGTTTTTCCTGTTTTGAGTGAGTATCCAAAAAGTGTATCCAGGTTTCGAAATTCGATACCTGCCCGAAAGTTTTGCTGGAAAAATGCCTCTGTTTCCGCTGACCAGGCAATATTTGTGATGGTATGGGACTTGAGATAGGGACTCCCTTGCTCGTCATACATTACCTCTCCCATAAACCCAAACTTGCTTTCGATCAATACCAGGATTTTTTCAAAAAGTTCGTTTAAGGGCTCTCGGAAATCCTCTTGTTGGTAGAAGTTTAATTGGGTTTCGTTTATGGCTT
>Ga0008836_101134_pt1 | contig 10491 bp, 13 predicted proteins | sample HotLakConsUCCR28_FD_62214 | JGI IMG/M metagenome (GOLD analysis project Ga0008836, IMG submission 62214) | Hypersaline microbial mat communities from Hot Lake, Washington, USA - Hot Lake Consortium UCC-R28 (Hybrid Assembly) ... | reverse complement strand
TTGTGCTGCGCTTAATCGCATGACTCATCTAGGCATGCCGGATAGCTATGTCTTGGATGCTTAAAAATTACTCCCCATTCCGGAAATCAGTCATCAGAAATCATTTATGCAACAAAGCCTTTGCCAGTTCCTAAACGCTGGTGGAAACATTGGCTAAAAGGGCGTAGTTTAGCAGTTCCTAAACTGAAAATCAGGGTCAACCGCGACTATGGTCGCTTGAGCGCCCAATACTTTAACCGGCTAGGCTTACCCTTTCATATCTATGATTTGCGTCATGCCCATGCTGCAAGAATGGCGGTCAGTGGTATCGATGGCATGGTGGCTGCCAAAACTCAAGGGCATTCCTCAAAAGTGCATGAGCGGATCTACCTCAATTTTATGGATGAGGAGCATTACCGAAAATTGCTGGACAACATGGGGGACTAAGCCGGTTTACGCTGCTCGGGTGGTGTGCCATAGACCTTTCGCAAAGCTGCCACTTTGACGGCATAGCAGGGGCGGGAACCGTTGCTCGTATCAATATAGTCTTGTCCGTATTTGAGGAACCCAGCCTTGATATCGTCGCGAATCTTGGCTGCTGAGAAGGCTTTGCCCAGCGCTGCAGCGCCGTCTTCTAACGGTACCCACTGACGTTCAGACCGCTCTCGATTCAATTCCTCAATCTGAGAGAGAATGGCTTCGTTAAGTCGCTGTTGGGCTGCGATCGCCGCTTGTAGAAGTCGTAGTTCCTCGGTCATCTTAAGCCACCTCCCAACATTACCCTTGACACTATTTGTTCACTAATTGCTATGAGCTGCTCCTTGACCCGCTGATTCCCAGTTTCGAGATATTGCCAAAAACTTTGCTTCGCGTAGAAATCAAGGCTGTCAAGGGTGTCAACAATGTTTTTGACTTCATCGGCATCTCGGGATTCCACCGCTGCAATCGCCATGGCTTCTAAGTCTTCCAAATCATCTTGAGTTAAGGGACTATAACGGTTTGACTCTGACTTCCCATTTTGAGAAAGACAACCGTCTGTCAAATTTTCAAATTCTTGAGGTTTTAATAGCTGAAAGCCCTTACTTTTAAGGCTTTTAGCAGTTTGAAACTCGTCAAGATTTTGGGAGCTCGTTTCAAGCTTTTCAGGTTTTCTTGAAAAACGCTTACCTGACTGCTCCAAGTAGTCCATCTTCACAAGTTCTTGGAGAAGTTCAGTATGGTACTTGGATGACCTGTAGCAAGCTTTCTTTTCTCTTCGGCTCCTATGCTCGTCTTTGAATTTCACTTTTGCACTGATTTCGGAGGGAAGAAAATCATCCAACTGGTGTTTCTCGATTTGAGACCAAACTTTGAGCAGATCTCCCGTCAACTCTTGCGTAGGAGCATTACGGGCCATCAGTAATTGATTCTGTTGCCAGTAGAAATGGGTCCATCGCGCCGCCATTTCAACAGTTTCAGCAGCAATAGTAGGGCTTGGTTCGACGTCGGCTAAAGCTGCGTTTATTAGGTGCAACCAGAGTGTTAGGCGAGATAAGTATGTGCCCATTTTCGCTGCTGCGGCTGCACTCCCCAAATCGCTGTCATTGTTGACGTAAACAATTGAGCGGTAATGATTATAGGCAGCTTGAAAAACAGGTTTAGCAGTTTCACTCAGTAGATAGTCTTGCTCTGGCAGGGTCTCTAGCCGCTTATGCAAATTGGTTAGGGTATTAGTTAGCTTCGTAGGAGGAGTCGGATTGGAAAAATCTAAGTAGGCCGGGGGTGTATCTACCAGGCAAAATAAATACCGTGCCCACAAACCTCGCTCGTCTGCATGGTCGCCCATGAGTCGTTTCAAAATTTCAGGTTGAGTTGCTCCGAGTCTTTGGAGGGCAGTTCGGGTAAGACGACGCTCTGCACGATTAGTCACCCTATCTGGATCCAGTTCACTACCGTTGAACTCGGATAGGTCGGCTTCTGCTTCTCCCCCATCGCCTTTGCCACGGCTAAATCTGCCTAGCTCTGAAAGAAACGCGCTGCCTTCGTCTCTAAAACGGAGTAAACCGCGTGGGTTTTCGTAGTGCACCAACGCTCGTGCTTGGGGGGTGTCATCTCGAAGAATGTACCGCCGTCTTGTAGGAATTGTTGGCTTGGGGGTATCTTGTTTCTCGCTTGGTGACAGCGTGTTGAAGCAATCGCACTCCTGGTCGTATTGCTGTAAAGCCAGCTGGTAATCTGCATGAGCAACATCTTCCAAAAGTTCTAATCCCGATTTAGCTAGATTGAGGACTGGTGTTTTCAGCTCTCCAGTTCGAAGGACATTAAGCGCCCAAAAAATAGGCTTTTCAACCCAGCCAGCAGCGGAATTCACAATTAATCTTGACGACGTGCCAATGGAAGTCGCTAAAACGGGAATCAGTGCAGTTACAAGAAATTCGGGAGCGATCGGCATTGCCTTGGCTGTCGTCAACAGCTCTGCTGCAAACTTGCCACCATCCCCTTGCAAAGCTTCCGCGATAGGCAACTTGGCATAACGCGCGGCGATCACATCGGGCAACCGCGCCGCTGCTTCGCCGGTTGCTATCTCAGAAGTTTCTGCTTGATCAAGTTCACTTTGCAGTGTCCGGTCGAGATTATTGATGAGGTTTAGGGTTTTACCACTGAGTTCTGCCAATAGGGACCGTTCTATTTGGCGTTCTGACTCAGGTATCCCTTCAAGAATTAGTGCTTCTAGCCGCGATCGCACTGCTGAAAGAGGTAAATACCCCAATCGCTTAGTGGCTTCATCATGGGTTAGCCCGAGGTCCTTTAATAGGGCGATTGCCTCTGTCTGTAGCTGGGATAAGGGTACTCCGTAAATTCGCGCCAATCCTGCTAGGGAAGCGATCGGGGATTGTGATTCTAGCGTTGCCGCTAGTAGGTCAGTAACATAATTGCTCGAGAATTCAGCCGCCGTAGGGTTCTTGGGTAGTTGTCCGGTCTGGTGGAGCACGTTAGCAATTGTGCTTACTTTCTCGTCTACAGATGTTCCCTCCGGAGCTGCCGAAACCAAATCGCGAATGCGGTCAATCCCGACCACTTCAAGAGCTTTGGCTGGATTACTATCAAAATTCATTGCAGACCTCCTTGGGTGTTGGCTGGGATAAGCGGTTTGACAATACCGCCAGTTCAGTGAGGTCTGCGCTACACTTAGCGGCAAGAACACCTGCCCTTAAGACACAAGGGGCAAAATGACACCTTCTTTCTATGGTGTTACTATGGGATCCAGGATAATTTGACATAAAAGTCCCTCACGCTCTCCTGCGTGTTGCAACAAATAAAAACCTTTGGCCTGAGTCTTGCCGGACAGTTATTTGGTCAGAGGTTTTTTAATGGGTTGACTCAACACAATCCTGAGTCCTTCTCTTAGAAGGGCACTAGCAGCTATTCCTTGAATACGTGCTCTATCCTTCACTGCTTGCCATTCTTCTGGCGATAAAGCCACTGGTATTACATGTCTGCTAGCCACATAACTAATCCTCCTTGCGCTGTGTAGTCTGAATCTAATCCAACCTGTTAACAGCTGGAAAAACTGGCCAAAAGCCAGGCTTGTGTAACGAAAACGTTACACAAGCCTGGCTTTTGGCAATCAAGAAAAGTTGTTTAGATTGGCTCGAATAGTTCTCCTGCTTCTTCTACCGTTTGGAATAGAAAGTCCCTCTTTGTTCCATGTAATAGATTCATTTCGAAATTTCAAATCATCGGTTGCTTTGTGTGCAGCTAGCAAACGCTCCCAAGCAGGAGCAAACTTTGGATGATGCCTTAGTGGCTGAAGAGCAAGAATGTACAGTCCACGCTGCCCTTGCTGTTTGTGCAATTCGACCCATTCCAAGTCTTGAAGTTGAAGCTGCATTGCTTTGAGATAGAAAGACTTAGCGTGGTTCTCTAGACGTTCAGCTTTAATTAGACTTTGTGCCTTCTCTGCTGCTTTGGCGAGCCTCTGAGCTTCTTGTTTTGCTGCTTGTGCTTCTTGCTGAAATTTATCGTTAAAAAATTTACGTTGGTCGATTCGCCAATTTCTGCTTGCTTTGGATGGAGTTTTATTCAGATAGTTTTGTCCACTTACAGTCTCTCGACAAAAAGGAGAACTACTTAAATCATTGATAGAGAGTAATTCCTGCACTTGACCGATATAAATCTCTTTCAAGGTCGCAAAATAGTATTCAATTGGTGTTTCATGCGAAAAGTCATATTCACTTTCCTGGGCGTAATTTTTGATTTCAGACCAACCTAGGGATATCAAATTGAATTCTGACAGCAGCAATTTCACTCGCACTGAAAGCCTTTTCTTTTCACTCTCGATAAATTTTTCATCACCACATTCATCAATACGATAGAAGGCAGGATCTTTGTCTAGGATTCCAAATTGATGATGACAAAATGAGAGCAGGTCCCATTCGACCCTCATAGCTGCTAGCTTCAAGAAAAATTGCTGCTCTGGTTCGACTCCGACCGACTTCAACATTGCGTTTGCGATGTCTGTAGATATTGAAATTGCCTTACGTAAAGCCTCAGATTCAGTAGCAAAACAAGCATCTCTGCAACTCTCTAAAAAACCTTGGGTATCCGGTAATGCACTTCGAGGCCCATTTGATTCAGATTGGCTCTGACTCATCTTTTCTTCCCTAGTCAACTTAAAAACACAAAGGCTATTTCGGTATAAATCAGAAGAACTACCGCTCGCTAACTTAGCCTATTAACCTGCTTTATCACTGACCTACCTGCTGGTACTTCTCAGGGAACCGCTGCTTCACACACGTTTCGACCAGGTAGGCGGCGAGATTAGCAGTCGGTCGCCCTTCGTCTTTTGCCCACTTTTCCAAGTCCTCGAATACCGAGTCGGGGAGTGTGATGGTTGTGCGCTTACTCATGTCTTCTTGGCATGTAAATTGTGCGCTCATATTAGCTCCTTCATGCTCTTCATAAGGTGATCGCATACTATCAGCACTTATTAGCACTGAATCAGCAGCGATTGTATGCTAGCATCCTTTGTGAGTAACGGATCAACCCGAGCTAGCAACTGGGTTCAACGGATTGCAACGGCTGGCAACGGTTGAAACGTGTTGAAACGTAGTTACTTCGGTACGTTGCGAGGTTTTGATTCATGACTATTCAGAACGTCTCCTTGGGAGAGTTCGAGCGTCGCCACGGTGTGAATAAGGGCACTGTGAGCAAGAAAGCCCGTGAGCTGGGCTACTTCACAGCCGAGGGTCTGACGCCGGAAGCTTACGAGCGGTTGAAGCTAGAGCTGAACGTAGGGGAGGAGAAGCCAGCGCGGGAACCTGAAGCGATGCCACCGCAAGACGCAGCGGGAGCCCTGGGGCATTACTTTGGTGGCACCTTGGGTGCGCCGGGAGGTGAGGGGTTCTCGCTAGGCGATATAACTCAGCGAACCCAAACACGGGAGTCGCGCCGCTTGACGGTGGCGCAAGGATTTCAGCATGTGACTTTTACGCGAGAAGATCGGCGGTCCATGCTCATCCAGGCCGCGATCGCCGATGCCGATGATGACGCGGAAGCCTATGCTGCGGTCTACCAGGCTCGCTTCAGCAATAATCTGCAGCGCCATGGGATGGCTGGAGGGATGGTGATGGGAAAGGACGTAGATGCCATGCCAGAAGACGATGGCGGTGGCTCTTCTACGGCAGCTTGAGCTTAGCTGTGGTCGTTGTTGTGCTGGTTTTCTGGAAACCATGACAAGGAGTGAAAGGACCAGCAGCTCTGCAATCAAGGAGATTAACCGTGAGACAGGCAAAATCGGATTCAAGCTTTGCCGACATCAAGCGCGCCACGCCTGGACCGATCCAGACCACGCTCAAGCGCTTTAAGAATGCTCCTCAGAGGCTCCATTGGGGCTTAGGCTTGGGAGCTTTGGCACTAATCGGAATGGGGGCGATCGCCCTCACCACTCTGGAGCAACCTGAGGAGGAGGCCATCAGCTCAGCCACCTCAGACTATGCCTTTGTTACCTTGGATCCGCTCTATCTGGCTGGTGTGAAGCCTGAGGATCCCGCGCCACTGGCGGCGGATAAGCTCAAGGCGGTTTTACCCGACTACGACCGCTGGCTCCAGCTCCAAGTGGCGGCGGATCTTGACTATCCCATTGCCAAGGAGAGTGAGCGGCTTCTGGAGTTTGCCCGAAAGGAGGCCAGCGGCGGTGAGGTGGAAACCATCGATCCGGCCAATGATTTGGATTTGAGTGGCTGCCTCCAGCAGTTGGAGGCGGTGGAGTGTGTGCTCCTGAGATATGCCGGTGATGGGCTGGCCATGTATCGGGATGGCCTTACCAAGGATGACGCGGTGGCGATGGTGAGCGGCTCCATCCGATACCACGCGGCGATCCGCGCCTTATTTCCGCTCACCTTCCAACGAACTGATGGCACTGAGACGCTCCAGGCGCTGGCAAACCAGCGTTACGCGGTGTATCTGCTCAAGCAATACTTACCCGCCGCTCAAAGTCCGCTCTCACCCTTTGGGGGCCAGCCCGCCACTCTGAGTGGCGACGCGGCGGCGCTGGAGGAGGTGGCCCAGTGATTTACGGAATTATCAACCGACTACTACGGCGCTGGCGGTCTAAGGCTCAACATGTGTGGATGCTCACTCGAGACTTTCAGGATTTGTTTTGGCAGATGCCACCGGCAGATATCGCCATTCAAGCATGCCTGACTCTAGTAGTGGTCTTTAGTACGGTGGCGTTCTTTGCGGTGTTTGGTCGGTGGCTGCTGGCTTTGACTGTGCTTTGGGCGTGCTCACTCTGGCTGCTGGCTCTACTAAAAGCAATTTGCAACCTATTCAAGAGAGGTACTAACCGATGAAATACCTTTCTACACATTCGCAACGCTGGACGGCACGCGGCCTGGGTGTCCTCAGTGGCTCCATGATGCTTGGCGGCGCTGGCCTCATCATGGTTAACCCACAATTTCAAGACAGAAACCAGCTCCAGGCGATCCACAAGCTAGGCTCCCTCCAGGAGGACGTGGTGGTGAGTGGCGGCGGGATGGCGGCGCGTGGCCTTGGCTTTGTGCTCTTTGCGGGTGGGCTGGCCACCGGCGTGGCTTCATTGTGGCTCAGTGATGGAGAGCCGCGATCGCTCACCCCAGAAACCGTAACCCTCGCCGCGTTACCGGATGGCCGCGAGGCGCTCCTCCTCCCGCCTGAGGATGAGGTGATGGAAGAGCTGCGGCGGCGCGTCTCTACGCTCATTCATAGTTACCCGTGGCTCAAGTCCGTTTTGCGCTCCTTCTGTGTAGTTCTCATCGGGCCAAGCGGCAGCGGTAAGAGCACTGTGGCCAACGCGATCGCCATCCTCAGGAGTATCCTTTGGGGCTGGCCAATCGAGATACTGGATCCGCATGGAGATAAGAACATCCACTTTGGCACCTGGAGCGCTGGCCACCTCTATGGCTCCACTACGCTCTCCAAGGTGCCACCGGCTCAGCAAATTGTGAGCGCCTGGGAGCGGGTAAGCCAGCCCTATGAGCCCTTCCAGGCGGACAAAGGCCAGCGCCGCTCCATCATCGTGGATGAGTTCACCGGGTGGGCTGATGGCACTGAGGCGGCTGAGCTAATGAGCCTCACTCAGCCAGTACTTGGCCATTGTCTGAGGCGCGCGCGTGGCTTTGGCACCGCGCCGATACTCCTCCTCCACGGTGATAAAAAGGGCACTGCTGGCGGTGAAGGTTTACCCAGTGGCCTCCTCTCACAGCTCCTCAAACTGGCGGCGGTGGTGGAGGTGCAAGGTGAGGCTGATGAGTGGGGAGAGGTGGGCTGGAGCGGTAAAGCGCGGTTCAAAAAAGCAGCGGTCAACTACTCCGATGAGGCGTTAGAAAACATCACCATTCCCGACCTCATCTATCCCGGTAAGCTCCAGGCTGAACTTGGCGAAATTTTGGATTATCTCGGCATCGGCCTGGATGACGATCCCCTCCAGGAGCAGGTGATGTCGCCGGAGCTGAAGCGAATTGATGACGCGCTCAAGCAGCGCTTCGATTCGCCCGAATTTACTCGGGCGCTGGAGGACATTTACAACGGCCCCAGCGCGCCGCCGTTGGATGATTCAGAGAATACCTACCCGGAACCGCAATGGAGCCAGATTCGAGCGAATGAGGACGCGATCGCCCTCCTTTCATACCTCAAGAGAAATGGCCACCGGAAGACGGACGTTAACGCATTACGAAAGAACTGGGGGAAGCGTCAGGATGTTCATTCCCGCGATGATATTCGCTCTCTTTTATTAGAGCTAAACGCCGCTCACATTGGCGAGTGGCTAGACGATGCCGCCACCCGCTGGCGGGTATTGCCTGAGTGGGGGGATTTTCCCGAATGGATACCAGAATAGCGGCGGCTGGCGGCATGGCGGCAGCTGGTATGTCAGGCTTTCAGCGTTTGAGGTCTGCCGCCACCTGCCGCCATGCCGTCAGGATGCCGCCGACCTAATGGCGGCGCTGGCGGCACGTAAATCAACCGAGTCGAAGGAGGCTCCTATGGGCAGAAAAGACGAAACGATTGAACTCGAAAAAGTGACCTATCAACGCCAGGGATTAGTGGGAGAAATTGCCACAGGTTTTTATGGCGTGATTTGGACTGTGACCCATCCCGGCAAGACTCTTTTAAGAGGCTTTGGCATTGTGGGCGGGATCAGCGCCGTGTGGTTTTTGGTGAACTTTGGCGCTCACCTGATCGCTGGCCAGCCGGGTACCGCTCAGGCTCAAGGTGGAGATGTGGGATCATGGGGCCGCGCCGCCGCCGATACGGTGCGGCCAGCCGCCACCAACGCGGCGCAAGTGGTCACCAATTCGGACGGTAAACAACTGCCGGTGGTGGTGCATACCCGTGAGTGGAATCCTGCTCAGGAGGGGCAATAACGGCCTATGGCGCTCAAGCTTTCCATCATTGCGATCGCTTGGGCGCTGGCCATCTCTGATGTGTTAGCGCCTGGGCAATTCACCTTTAAGCCCCCTTTTGAAGTGAAGGAGGAGGTGCAGGTACCGTGGTAGCGCTCCCACTCGTTTATAAAGGCATCAAGGCCAATGGCGGGCTGATCGGCTGGCTCCTGGTGGCGATCGCCATCACGCCGCCCGCCGTGGTGATGCTCCATCCCGGCGTGAACCAAGCCTCAGATGTTTTCCTCCACCACGGGATTCGTATCGCCACGCCTGAGGTGAGGATGTTTGGCCGGGTGGTGGTGCCATCCAAGACGATATGGGAGCTGGAGCCACGCCTGAAGCCAGCCGCTCACGAGCATCCTTTTGAGCCACTGGCGGTGGCCGCTCCTTACTTTCTGGATGAATCCCCCCCCGGCTCCTACGATTTCACGCTCATCGATCCCGCTACAGATAGTGATGTAGTGGCCATGCCCTCACCCTGCGGCGGTCAAGTCATTGAGACCGGCTACTCAGCCGGGTATGGCTACTTTCTGGAATTGGACTGTCGCGAGGGCCATCTGTTTTTCATGTCCCACTTCTCGGAATTGCAGGTCGAAACTGGTGCTTCGGTGGTGAGAGGTTTTCCGCTAGCCATCCAGGGCAGTACCGGCAACTCCACCGGGCCACATGTCCATGCTGAGATTACGCCCGCCAGTGGCAACCGCACCAACCGAGCCGAAACGCTCCCGATCATGGAGGCGGCGATCGCGTTTTGGGAGGCGGGCCAAGCGCCAGCGCCAGCGCCAGCACCGCTCACGTTAGGTGAGAGTCCCCTGAGTGATGAGGAACTGAAGGCGGCGATCGGCAACGCGGAGGGCACCGCCAATGTGGATGGCACGCCGAACCACAACTATTTTGGCCACACCGATCCTGGTAACGGCGCTCATAACCTTGGCTTTTTTAGCTTTCAGCATGGCGCGGCCACGCCTGAGGCGGCGGATCAAAAACAGCTCCAGCGCCTCAGAAATGCGGAGCGGGAGATCCAGACTCAGGCGGCGGGTAAGTTTGGCCAGCCGCTCTCTGAGGCGGCGCTCCTCACAGCCTTGGACTTATGGAACCAAGCGCCACTAGCGGGCCAAGATTTTGTGAAACATCTACCCACTCCCGACCCCTCACCGGAGCAAATCGTGGAGGCGCGCGCTCAGGCATTTGTGGAGCCAGCCACCGGCGCGCTCAATGCTCCTGGTTTAGGTAACTCCTGGAGCGGGGTGAGGACTGACCAAAGGAGACGGACTGAGGAGGCGCTGGAGACGTTGCAATATTTACGGCGGGAGAACTGAGATAAATGAAAATCCGTGTGCCGGTAGAGGTGGCGATGGTTTTAGCGCGCTGGAGAACTTTTGAGATGTTGATGGAGGACAATACCAGTGAGGTGGTTTTGGCGCTCCTGGTGATAGCCAGCTTTCTAGCTGATGATGAATAATACTTGAACGAACACACTGAAGAGATCAACCCGGATATCTCACCAGCCAAGAGGGGTCGGGGTGAAAAGCCAGCGAGAATGTAATAACCACAAAACATTCAGCGGTTTATCAAGATGCCCCCGACCCCAACAGAGTGTAACTCGCCG
>Ga0008836_101122_pt1 | contig 10694 bp, 7 predicted proteins | sample HotLakConsUCCR28_FD_62214 | JGI IMG/M metagenome (GOLD analysis project Ga0008836, IMG submission 62214) | Hypersaline microbial mat communities from Hot Lake, Washington, USA - Hot Lake Consortium UCC-R28 (Hybrid Assembly) ... | reverse complement strand
ACGGCCCCGAGGTGACCGGACGAGAGCGCCGCCCAGACGGGAAGGCCGGGCACTGCCTCGACGAGTGACAGCATGGTCTCGATGCCCTCGCCGACCACGAGGATGTCATCATGCGGAGTCAGCCTGACGGCATTGCCGAGGAGGTGACCCATGGCACGCCGCTGCGTCTCAACCCGCGCCTTTCCCTGACCGTCAGGCGCGAGCCAGGTGCGATGCACACCCTGCAAGACCCCCACCCCATCGGTGACCACAGCAATCAGCGCCGGTCTGGGGAGGCTCCGGGTCTGGCCCTCCTCCCGATGCCAGCACTTCGGGTGGAAGCGCAGGGCGCTCATTCTGCCGCCTTGGGTCAGGCCCCGAGAGCGGAGGTAGGTGTCGGCAAGCGTGCCTGCCACCGGCATGGAGGCTGCAAAGAGCCGCGACGCCGCCGCTGGTGTGCCGCCGAGGGCGTTGGGCTTCCTTGGCATTGGGGCATCCGGGACAACCGGCTGCGGACGGCCCAGATGCGCCCGGGCTTCGGCCAGAAGATCGGGAAAGCGGGAAATCCCGGTCCTCTCGCGGATGATGTCGAGAAGATCACCATGCAATCCGACCGCTGCGTCCTGCCATTTACCACGGGCCCCCGGTCCAGACGATGGCCCGGTCAGCCGCACGAAGAGCGACCGGCCGGGGTTGTTCTGCAGATCGCCCACGATCCAGTAGAACCCCTCCCGCCGTCCGGCGGGAAGGTAATGGCGACAGACGCTCTCTGCGTTCTCCGCCAGAGCGCGGATCACATCTTCGGTCTCGGTATACATGGCTCAGCACCCTCCGCGCGCATGTAGTCCCGTCACAGGACAACGTGCAAGCAGACGATCCAGCACGGCGATGCCGGTAGGATCGGTCGGGCAGAAGAGCCGAAGCTTCCAGCTGATGATCTCCGAGAAGAAGCCATCGGCCTTGAGCCGGTCCTTGGCGGCTTCGATGAAGCCGGAGAGCTCGATCCGGTTTACGCCCATGACACGTGAGCGGTGGAGTTCCATCCCCTCGGCAAGCCGCACCACGGTCTTGCCCTCGAGAACAAGGGCATGGACTTGGGCCGCCGTGAGTTGCGGCGGATCGCTGGCCAGCGTGGTCGCGACCCAGGCAGGCGAAACCCGGCGACCGATGATGCGCTGGCCGTCATCGGTCTGCAGCCGGTAGACGCGGGTTTCGTCCTGGGGGAGCTGCTTCCAGATCGGAAGAAGCAGACCCGCCACGATGTGCAGCGTGGATTCCGAGAACTCCGGCACCTCGGCCAGTTCCGCGGTCCAGGCAGTGGCGAAGGCCGAGCGGTCAGCTTCGAGCCAGTGGGTGTCCTCCATCATCCGGGCAGGGACAGTGCTGGCCTCAGTTGGCCGGATCAGCCGTAAGCGGGGCTCGATGGTGCCGTCGTCCATCATCAGGCTGGTCGCGGGCACCTGCACGGCGGCCCGACCCGAGCGGCTGTTGACCAGCAGGCGTGCCTTTGGGTCATCGAGCCAGTCAAGCGCATCCGCGAGCGCGGTCGGCGTGTTCCGCCGTTTCTCCGCGATGGTGAGGAGTTGGGTTTCTGCGCCGGAGCCGGGATGGGTGTAGATCACCCGTGCGTCGGTGACGCGGAAGCTCTCGGCGCGCAGGTTCTCAAGCCCGAGATCATAAACCCCGGCGGCGATGGCGCCTTCGATCCGCTGATCGAGCAGTTCCTCGAAGGCAGAGAACAGCACCGCCTGCATATCGATCGTCAGCGCCAGCAGGCGATTGAGGAAGGTCGTGATCGGCGGCAGGTCATCCTTCAGCCCGTTGTCATCGGTCAGGCTGAGGCCGGTGGCGTCCTCGAAGGCCCCGAGCGAACAGCCCACCACATCGCCGCGATAGATGCGGCGATAGAGCTGTCGCAAGGCGCCGCGGGCGGAAGGGGACTCGAGATTGTCCTCGGGCCGGAACAGCCCCTGCCCGCCGGTCTGGCGCTGGCCGCGCGTGATAGCACCCAGCGTGTCGAGGCGGCGCGCGATGGTCGACAGGAACCGCTTTTCCGCCTTCACATCGGTGGCAACGGGCCGGAACAGCGGTGGTTGCGCCTGATTGGTGCGGTTGGTGCGGCCGAGCCCCTGAATGGCGGCATCGGCCTTCCAGCCGGGTTCGAGAAGGTAGTGAACCCGCAGGCGCTGGTTCCTGGCTCCGAGATCGGCGTGATAGCTGCGCCCCGTGCCACCGGCATCCGAGAAGACCAGGATGCGCTTTTCGTCATCCATGAAGGCGGCGGTTTCCGCGAGATTGGCCGTGCCCGCCCGGCTTTCCACGATGAGGCGCGCCGCAGGACCCTCGCCTTTGCGCACGATGCGGCGCGAGCGGCCCGTGACCTCGGCCACGAGATCGGTGCCGAAACGCTGGACGATCTGGTCGAGCGCGCCTGGCACAGGTGGCAGCGACGCCAGCTTCTCGATCAGCGCGTCGCGCCGACGGGCGGCCTCGCGGCATTCCACCGGCTGGCCATCGCGCACCACGGGGCGCGAGGACAGGTTGCCCTCGCTGTCGGTGAAGGGCTCGTAGAGCTGCACCGGGAAGGAATGCGCGAGGTAGTCCAGGACATAATTTGCCGCGTCCGCGTTATGTAGAGCGCGGCGCTTCATGTCGTTGATATGATGTTTCATTTCGGGATCTCCACTCGGCATAATCATGATGCCTCTGCTCTCAACCGCAGAAGGACACCCCGACATGACCTCCCCCTCCAACTCTCACCCCGGCAGCGCGGCAGCCGGAAGCTGATGCATGCTTACCGCAGAGCTGTTTGACCGTTGTGGTCGGAGGGAGGGGACAACTTGGCGGAAACCACAGGTGGCGGACAGGAGCGGGACAGAAACAGAAATGTCCAGAGTTCGGGCACGGCTGGCCGAGCTGGATAAGGAACAACGTCAGCTTCTGCAGGAGCTTTCGGCGCTGGAGGCCCAGCAAACCGCAGAAATAGCCGCGCAAGCCAAACGTCCATCCTTTGAAAATGCCCCCGTCACCAACATGTCGACGTCGGGCGAAAAGGTCGAACTGTTCCGCAACCTGTTTGCTGGCCGCCCGGACGTGTTTCCGGTGCGATGGGAAAACCGCAAGACAGGACGCGCCGGCTATTCGCCTGCCTGCTTCAATGAATGGGTGAAAGGCATCTGCGGAAAACCGACCGTCAAATGCGGGGACTGCAAGCATCAGCGGTTCATACCCCCCGACGCCAGCGTCATCGAACGGCACCTGCGGGGCGGCGATGGCCCTTCGGCTGACTTCGTGGCCGGCGTTTATCCTTTGCTGCGGGATGATACCTGTTGGTTCCTAGCAGCAGATTTTGACAAGGCGTCTTGGGCAGAAGACGCCAGTGCCCTGCTTGCAACTTGTCGGACGAAGGGTGTGCCTGCTGCACTGGAACGGTCCCGATCGGGCAATGGGGGCCACGTCTGGATATTCTTCGCCGAACCTGTGTCGGCTCGGGCGGCTCGCCAGCTTGGATCGGCACTGATCACGGAAACCATGGAGAAACGGCCAGAGATCGGATTTGCTTCCTATGACCGCCTCTTTCCGAACCAGGATACGATGCCCGTTGGCAGCTTCGGAAACCTGATCGCGCTGCCGCTCCAGCACAGTGCCAGGAGGGTCGGCAACAGCGTCTTTCTCGATCCAGACCTTCAGCCATTCGAAGACCAGTGGGCGTATCTGTCGACGCTGCCACGGATGTCCGCGGAGGCGGTGGCCGATCTTGTTGCGGCTGCCGAGGCTTCTGGTCAGGTACTGGCCGTCCGGATGCCGGTTGATGATGAAAACGCTGACGAGCCGTGGAAAATGTCGCCGTCGCGACGCCCGAAGACAAAGCCTGCGGACGTGGTGGTTCCGCCCAACATCAAGGTGACAGTCGCAGATCAGGTCTATATTGACCGAACCGGGCTGCCCTCTGCGATGATTGCCCAATTGGTACGGGTCGCAGCTTTCCAGAACCCCGAGTTCTATCGGGCGCAAGCGATGCGACTGCCCACCTTCGGAAAGCCTCGCGTGGTCTCCTGTGCCGAGCTGCACCCACGCCACATTGCCTTGCCTCGAGGCTGCTTTGATGAGGCAGTTGAAGTCCTGACCGAACACGGTGCGAAGGCAGAACTGGACGACCAGCGCAGCGATGGAACCCCGCTGCCGAACACGGTTCGGTTCTTTGGTGAGCTTCGGCCGCCGCAACAACGCGCCTTCGAGTCCCTCACCGCGCATGATACCGGCGTGCTTGCCGCGACCACAGCCTTCGGCAAAACCGTCGTCGCGTCGGCCCTGATTGGTCATCGCTCCCGAAACACGCTGGTTTTGGTGCATCGTCGTGAACTTCTCGACCAGTGGGTTGAGCGGCTGAAGACTTTCCTTCAGATCGACCCCAAGCAGATCGGTACAATTGGCGGTGGAAGGCGGAAACCAACAGGCATGATCGATGTGGCGCTTATCCAGAGCCTAGTGAGAAGCGGCGAGGTCGACGATATCGTGGCTGACTACGGCCAGTTGATCGTCGACGAATGCCACCACCTGTCTGCGGCGAGTTTTGAACTTGTCGCGCGCAGAACGAAGGCGCGCTATGTCGTCGGTTTGTCGGCAACCGTCGCCCGAAAAGACGGGCACCATCCCATCATCTTCATGCAATGCGGCCCCGTACGGCATCAGGTTCATGCCAGATCGCAGGCTGCTGAGAGCGGCATTCGGCATCGGGCGCGCGAGCGTCACACGCGGTTCAAACTGCCTGAAGTGCTTGCGATGGCGGAACGGCCATCGATGCCCGCGATCTATGCCGCTCTGGCTGACGACGACGGTCGAAATGATCAGATCTTTGATGATGTGCTGAAATCGCTCGAAGCGAAACGGTCCCCGATCGTGCTGACCGAGCGCAAAGACCATCTGGATTATCTGCAGCAGCGGTTCTCCAAGTTTGCGAAAAACCTGGTCGTGCTGCGCGGCGGCATGTCGGCAAAGGACCGGAAGGCCGCCGCCGCCGCGTTGAATGTCGCGGATCGCGAAGAACGGCTGATCCTTGCGACCGGACGCTACATCGGTGAGGGCTTTGATGACTCGCGGCTGGATACCCTGTTCCTGACCATGCCGATCGCGTGGAAGGGCACGCTGGCGCAATATGTTGGTCGCTTGCACCGACAGCATGACGGCAAGAAAGATGTTCTGGTCGTGGATTACGTGGATAGCGCGGTGCCTGTTCTGGCCAGAATGGCGGCAAAACGGCGTTCCGGGTATCGCGCGCTTGGATATGTGATGGAATAGCAGCGCCCCATCCTGCGTAGGACGCTGCCGATGCATGGCGAGTCAAGGACTCAGAACGGTGCCGTGGTCATAGCCGCGGCTTCGCGCCGGTCGAGGCTGCAAGGATCGCCATCAGCTTGTCCGACGGCGGCCGAAACTTGCCCGGCTTGATCAGCGGGGCATGGTGCGCATCGAGAAGGGCAAGCTTCTCAGTCGGGTCTGCGCGCAAGTACATCTCGGTCGTCTGGAGGCTGGCATGACCCAGCCAAAGGGCGACCTTGCGGACATCACCGGTAGCCTGCAGCGTGTGCATGGCACAGCTGTGCCGCAGCACATGCGGGGTCACGTGCTTGTCGGCGATCGAAGGCATAACGCGCTCTGCCGTAGCAACGTGTTGACGGAGCCGGTAGGCGAAACCATCCCGCGTCATCGGACCGCCATCGCGGTTCAGGAACAGTTCCGGCCCAACATCGTTGGGACGGACGGCCAGCCAGGCCCGAATGGCTGCTTGCGTCTCCTTCCAGAGCGGCAGCACCCGCTCCCGACGGCCCTTCCCGAGCACCCGGATATTGGCGAACGATCCCTTCGGGAAATCGTCCATCCGAACTGCGAGAAGTTCAGACGCCCGCAATCCTGCGGCATAGGCCAGGTGAAGTATTGCCCGGTCGCGCAGCCCTGCCGGCGTTCTGCAGTCTGGCGCTGCAAGAAGGGCGCGCACTTCCTCCTTCGTCAGGTAGTCGATCAGCTTGGCATCCGTACGTTTGACGGGCAGTGCCCTGATCATCATCGCCTGTTCCAGACAAGCCGGACGCCGTGGTTCAAGGAAGCGGAAAAATGCCTTGATCGCTGCCAGCCGTGCATTGCGGGATCGCACGGTATTGGCCCGACCCTCTTCGATGTACTCGAGAAAGGCCCTGATCAGTCTGACGTCGAGATCCTCGATCGTAAGGTCAGAAGGCTGTCGTTTAAGGCGTTTGGCCGCAAACCGTAGCAGGAGGGTGAATGCGTGGGCATAGGCGGCGATGGTATGTTGGCTGGCGCCACGTTCGTCGGGCAGATGCTTTTGCAGGAAAGATGACAGGTCAGGCGCGAGCGGGGTCATGCTGCACCCCCGATCCACGCCTCTTCCGCCCTTGCCGCAATCATTTGCAACAAGACAGGCGTGGCTTCGAGATACCAATAGGTATTGGCGATATCGACATGGCCGAGATAGGTGCTCAGGGCCCGCATGTGCCGCAGGACGGACTGCGGATCAGTCCCGCAGGTCTCCAGGGACCGAACCGCGAAGGTATGGCGCAAATCGTGTAGCCGGGGGCCGGGACCAGTCGGATTGCCGTAACCGAGCTTGCGCACGATCCGTACGAAGACCACGTGTGCTCTCGTCGCCGTCGGTGCGTGACCGTGCCCGAGCACGAAAAGGTCATGACCGGCATCACGGACGATGCGCCGCTGATCGAGATAGCGCTCCAACGCTGCACGGGTCGAGGCGTGAAGAGGGACGAGGCGGCTCTTGCCAAATTTGCCCTTGTGGATCATCAGGCCATCTTCCGTCAGGCCGTCGCAACGCAGGGACAATGCTTCCGAAATGCGCAGACCTGTCGAGGCCAGCAATCCGAACAGCGTGTGATAGGTCTGCGGGCTGATCGGGGTCAGGCCTGGAACCAGCAGCGCCTCCGCCAGGATGCCATTGATCTGGTTCTGCGACAGGATGTGGGGAGCGGGTCGGCGGCGCCTTGACCGGCCGAACAATCCTGGGACTGGAACCTCGTGCTGCACGTCCTCGGCATGCAGGAACATCGCGAAGGCGCGGGCCTGATCATATCGGTCTTGTGCAGAATTAGGCGTGGCCGCCCTGCCTGCCCAATCGAGGATTAGTGCCGCGGTTAAATGCGGATCGGTCCGGTCAGCAGCAAATGCGGCGAACTCGCGCAGAGACTTCTCATGTTTGGCAAACCCCTTTCCGAGGGCGCGATGCAGGTTGATGTAGCGGTCGACATGGCGATGCATCATGCTGCGTACCCCGGCCAAGGCTGGGCCACGGTCCCCAGCATATCGACATCGACCTTGGCGTAGATTGCGGTTGTGTCGCGTGAAGCGTGGCGCAGCGCGGCCCCAATCTGATCCAGTTCCGCCCCACCGCGCAGCCATGTCGAAGCCAGCGAATGCCGAAACACATGTGCGCCGGTCGGCAGGCCGACGAAGCCGCCGCGGGAAAGGACTCGAGAGACGATACCGGCGATCTCGGCCGATGAGCGAAATGGGGTGAAAGGGGCTTGGACGCGTAAGAAGACCCGATCGGATGCAACCACCGGGCGAGCGCCCTCGATATAGGCGAGCAGCGCATCACCGACGTCTTGCGGCAAAGGCATAAACACCCCACGTCGGCTTTTGCCGTGCAATCGCAACCTGCTCGCGCGCCAGTCGATGTCGCGGAGATGGAGTTGCCAGATATCGCCAGCCCGGAGGGCCATCCGCGCGAGAAGCAGGATGATGGCGCGGTCCCGCACCTCAACCGCGGTGCCTGTGCCGCAGGACGCGACGATCTCTTCGATGGTCGAAGCCGGGATCGTCTTTGGGACGGTCGAAAGCCTGCGTCGCACCCCTGACGGCACCGCAAGAAGCAGCGACGGAGCACACAACCCCTCGCCGATCATGAAACGCAAGAATGCGCGCAAGACTGTTATCGTCATGCGGACTGACGATCGGGAGCGGTCCTCGCCTTGATCCAGAACGATCGAGCGGACGGCCGCAGCGGTAACCCCCTGCGGTTCCGATCCAAGCTTCATCAGCCAGCGGCCTAACTCTTGCTGATAGCGCCTGATCGTCTCGGACGTGGCGCCGCGCTCCCGGCGCAGCCAAGTGGCAAAATCGGCGAGGCGTGGATCGGCAGGTAGTTCAGCGGCCACCGCCACCGGGATCAATCCTTCCTCTCTGAGGAAAGCCACGAAGGCGCGCGCACCACGGCGGCGATCCTCGTTGCCGGTGCCTTCGACCCGCTTGCCGCGTTTGGTCTTGATCCCGCACTGACAGTTATGATGGGCAAACTGCTCGATCAGGTCGTTATCGATATGGCTGGCCGGAATACGTCGCTGTAGAGCCCATTCCGCAAAATGCCGCGCCTGACACATGCGTGAGTTGTAGGTGACCTTGCCGTAGCCTTGGCCAGCAAGGCACGCGGAAAAGCCGGCCAAATGCGGGCCGAGCCGGGCAACCTCGTCTGGAATGGCCACATGGCCGGTATCTTCCAGATAGCGAAGAAACCTCCGGACCTCGGTGATGTAAGCCGGGTCCCGCAACTGCGCGGCGCTATAGCGGCCGCACCGGCAGCGGTGTCGCGCAAAACGACTGATCGCCGCAGTATCAAGATCCCTGATCGCGATATGCCGGCCGGCGACCCACTTCAGGAAATGCCGGGCGGCGCTGAGCGCGCCAGCAGACAAGTTGGGATTATCCGCAAGATAGCCGGAAACAAGTGCTTGGCCGATGACAGCCCCGGCGGCTGCTGCGCTGCCAGGGTGTAGGCGAGGTCCTCGGCATCGGGCGTGGTGACATGCGCATCCATCTTGGCCGACGCCGTTGACCGCGAGGGTCGAGCGGTGAGGCCGGACGCACGGGGAGGAATTCCCCGGAAAGGGGAAGTGGGCTGCGATTGAGCGACGGAGCCCGCATCCATCTCGAGGCGTGGCGGGATATCGGCCACGATCCGGGCCAAGAGGTGCGCCACATCGGGCGAGATGGACCGCGCCAGATCAGCCGTTATGCCACCCCGCTCACCGCCACGGCACTTGTCGAAGACCGAGATCCGGGTCTCGAAGCTGGTCCCGTGCTTGGCGAAGGCGCCACCCGACACAGCGCCGGGGAACACCAGATGGGCTGACTCGGTCAGCCAACCGAACGTCTCAGCCCAGGCCCGAGCATCGGGCGCGAAACTGGCGCCGGTGATGGCAACAAGCCGTCCACCGGAGACAAGGCGCGCGAGCGCCGAGCGCAGATGGCGCTCTGTCGCCTCGGTCGTCCGACCATCGACATTGGCCATGGCCGAGAAGGGCGGGTTCATCAGGATGACGCTCGGGCGAACGCCGGCGTCCAGATGATCGTCGATTTGCGCAGCATCGAAGGTGGTGACGGGACGGCCTGGAAAAAGAAGACGCAGAAGATCGGCGCGGATGTCGGTCAATTCGTTTAAAGCGAGACTTCCGCCCGCGATCTCGGCGAGGATCGCCAAAAGCCCGGTCCCTGCGGAAGGCTCGAGGACTAGGTCACGGGGCGTGATCTGCGCTGCAGCCAGCGCCACAAGCCCCATGGGCAGCGGCGTCGAGAATTGCTGGAAGCGCTCCATCTCCTCCGAGCGCCGGGTATGCGTCGGCAAGAGGCCCGAAACCCTGGCCAGGATCGGCAGCAGCGCCGCAGGCGAGCCAGTACGGGCCAGAAGCGCACGGCCGAACCTCCGCAGGAAGAGGACGAGCGCCACCTCGCCCGCCTCATACGCGCGCTTCCAGTCCCAGGCACCATCGGCGTCAGAGCCGCCAAAGGCGCGCTCCATTTCAAGCCGAAGACGCAGCGCGTCGATCTGGAAGCCTTGGGTGAGATCGGGCTGCAGCGCTTCGGCAACGGCGAGGATCGCAGGCGCGGGATCGCGAGATGGAATGGGAACGGGAGGCGCAACAGGTGCGAGGTAGGTCATCGGGAAACTCCGGAATGAGAGACAGGATCAGGCCCGGACACCCTCTCTCGGGCACCCTCAGGCCTGATCTTTCCCCGCCCATCTCTCCCTCTCGAACCGGTGCGTTTCGTTCGCTTGGCTTGATTTTGTTCCTGTTATGTTCTATATTGCAAAGCGAGTCAGTAAGGGAGTTTCCCGATGGACAGCACCTCGCACGCCTTGCCCGCGACACCGAAGCAGATCGCCTATGCGCGCTCGCTGGCCCTGCGCAACCAGACGCTCCTTCCGTGGGAAGTTCAGCAGGACCGCCGGTCGCTCAGCACCTGGATCGAGACGCAGGCCCAGCTGAAGCCGGTATCCGACATGGACCGCCTGCCGACCTCAAAGCAGGTGGCCTTCGCGGAGAAGCTCGCGCGCATCAAACAGCGCGCCGTTCCGGAGGAGTGCTTCCGTGACAAGGGGCTGATGTCGAAATGGATCGACGGGAACAAGTAACTCTGGGCAGACCCTGCGGTGATCGAGACTACTCCAGCCGATCAACAACGGATGCCCCGCCCGACCTGGCAAGCGCGATCAGGCTGGACTGGATCTTGGATGTGAAGGCGGAACTGAACGTGCCGATGGGCGTGCGGTCCTCCCAGACATAGGACCGCTCCAGAATATCGGTGTTGATCTCGTCCAGCATGACCCATTTTCGGACATGGGTTTCTAACCCCACGCGCTGCGACTCGATCTGGGGCACCTCGATGAACTTGCGCGAGGCCAAGGGAGGCTG
>Ga0008836_101111_pt1 | contig 10831 bp, 3 predicted proteins | sample HotLakConsUCCR28_FD_62214 | JGI IMG/M metagenome (GOLD analysis project Ga0008836, IMG submission 62214) | Hypersaline microbial mat communities from Hot Lake, Washington, USA - Hot Lake Consortium UCC-R28 (Hybrid Assembly) ... | reverse complement strand
GCGGTAGCGAATGGCTTAACCGCCGCTGATTTAGCAGATGATGCCTTTACCAATACTACCAATACGCCCCAAGACGTAACTTACACGGTTGTACCTGTGACTGCAGGCGGTTGTGAGGGTCAGCCTTTTACCATTACCGTCACTGTTAAAGACCCGATTGTGATCAGTGGTGATCCAACGGATTACAAGGGTTTTGGAATTTCTTGTTTTGGGGCAAATGATGGAGAGATTAGGCCCACTATTTCAGGAGGGAAACTGTCCACGGACGATCCAGCTTATGTATATAACTGGACAGGGCCAAATGGCTATACAGCGAATACAAAAGACATTGATAACCTTGCACCAGGAACATATACCTTAACGGTTGGTGATGGGGTAAATATTTGTCAGCAGACGAGATCTTTTGAAATTACCGAGCCTGACCCTATCGTTGTCAACGGAGATTTAAGTGATTACAAAGGTACCAACATTAGTTGTGCTGGCGAAGAAGACGGGTCTATTGACCTGATCGTCACAGGTGGTACAGGTGCTGGCACCTATGTGTATAGCTGGATAGCCAGAAATGGAGGGGTTATTCCTACAGGACAAGAAAATGCTGCACAACTCGCCGGAATTCCAGCGGGTGAATATGAAGTAACCGTAACAGACCTCAATAATTGTACACCCGTTGTTGAAACCTATGTCTTAGATGAACCCGATCCAATAAACTTACTAGAAGTGGATGACACAAGGGTTAATGTGTTGTGTTATGGTGAACCGACAGGTAGCATAACAGTTACCGCTTCTGGTGGTACACCGGGTTATATTTATGCTTTAAGAGGCCTTACTTATGCTGGCGATAGTGTAAACACCCAAACTGCAGTAGTACCAAATAATTTGCATACCTATGATCAACTTCTCGCAGGTAATTATAGTTTATCAGTAGTAGACCTTAATGGTTGTGAGATGGTTTTACCAGATATAACCATTACGCAGCCAGGTGCGCCGCTTCAAACACAAAATATTGTGCTTTCTGATTACAGTGGTTTTAATGTGAGCTGTTTTGGCGATACCAATGGTTCCATAGATTTAGAAGTATTAGGTGGTGTAGCTCCATACCAGTATGCTTGGACAGGCCCGAATGGGTTTACCTCCTCATCGCTCAATCTTCAGAACCTAGCTGCTGGAGATTATGAATTAACCATCACAGATAGCAATAACTGTACTTATATTGAGAACATTGAGATCACCACTCCTGAGGAAATAATATTAGATGTTACGCCTCAAAATGTACTATGTGGTGGTGCTAATGACGGAAACATCTTTATTAATAATATCACAGGAGGCACAGGAACCTATCAATTTGTTTGGATAAAAGATGGTGAAGGAGAGATCAAACGCAGCTTCACCCCAGAAGATTTAAGAGACATAGGTCCGGGTAATTATGTGCTGATTGTTACGGATGAAAATAATTGCAGCAAGGTACTCAGTTATGAAATATCAGAGCCTGAGCCCTTATTGGTAGATGTGGCAGAAAAGACCGATAATCTATGTTTTGGTGACTCTAATGGAAGTATAAATATAAATGTGTCAGGAGGTAGAGGACCATATACGTATGCATGGACGGGTCCTGAAGGTTTTACTTCATCAAATAAGAATTTGAATGGGTTATTGTCTGGGGATTACCAATTAGTAGTAACAGATGCTTTGCTGTGCAGCACACCGCTTGAAGTATCAATAGATCAGCCTGAAGAGATTTTGATTAATCCGGATTTAACCAGGGTTACTTGTCATGGTGGAAATGATGGAGCGATTTCATTGAGTGTAGTTGGCGGGATACCTCCCTACACCTATCAGTGGGTAGGCCCCGACGGATTTGGATCGACCAATAAGAACCTATCCAACTTATTTGCCGGCACCTACAAGCTACTGATAAGGGACGGAATTGGCTGTGAGTTTAGCAGCGAGTTTGAAATTGTTGAACCAGAGCCTGTACGGATAGAGGCGACTGTTTCTTCATACAATGGGTTTGAAATTAGCTGTAAAGGCGGCAGTGACGGTTTTATTGACCTGACAATTTCAGGGGGAAATGGAGATTATCAAATTTTCTGGGAAGGCCCTAATGGATTCCGATCTAACTTAAATAGGATTGAAAACTTATCTGAAGGGCTTTACGAGGTGTTGGTAATTGATGATAAAAACTGTTCTGAGCGTACCAGTTTTGAACTTAAAGCACCACAGGATTTAGTAATTGACAGGAATGATGTGTTGATTAATGATGTGTCCTGCTTTGATGGTAGGGATGGTAGCATTTCAGTAAATATTAAGCAGGCATCGGTTGCACCTTATGTGTATGAATTAAGTGGTCAGACAATCAGTGGTATTCCTTATTTTGAGCAGAGAAGCAGTGATGATCTTACACTTACCTTTGATAATTTAAGATCAGGTAATTATGCTTTATTTGTCTCAGATGCCAATGGCTGTTCGCTCAGTGAGCTATCGGATTTGGAAGTGTCCCAACCGGACTTAGCTTTGGATGCCGATGTAGAAAGTACAGATAATAACTGTTACCAGTCAAATGATGGGACAATTTTAGTTAAACCAAACGGTGGAACTGCTCCTTATACCATTGTTTGGAACAACCTTTCTCAATCCTTTAACATGTCTAATTTGGCACCAGGATTATACACGGGAATAATTAAGGATGCAAATGGATGTGAATTCACTGTTGCCGCAGAGATTTTAGAGGCACCTATATTTGAGGTAAGGGAAGAGGTAAAGGATATCTCTTGTTTTGGTGAGCGAGATGGTTCCATCAAACTCGAAATTATTGGAGGTGTAGCACCTCTCAGCATTCGTTGGGATCATGGCCCTCAAGAGCCTGAATTATTTAATCTTGGACCTGGAGTTTACCGAGCTGTTATCACGGATGATGAAGGGTGTCAAATCATAAAAGAAATGGTCATCAATGAGCCGCAGCCCCTTGATTTGTCTTCACAGGTACAAGATGCTTTAGATTGTGACGACCCTAATTCAGGAGCAATAAATATACAGCCATTTGGTGGAACTGCCCCTTACACGTTTGCTTGGAGTAATGAAAGTACTGAACAGAATCTATCAGGAATTGGGCCAGGAACATATAGTTTAATCATGACTGATGTGAATGGATGTTCGGTTGTGAGGCAATTTACAGTTATCCGTCCGCCAGCCCTTGAGGTATCCGTAGTACAATCTTCTGAAAGGATTTGTGACCCTCGGGGATTAAAAAGCAGATTTGAAGTTACTGTAACCGGTGGTATTGCACCTTATTCCCTTACTTGGAACAGGGGGAATGTACAAAATCAAGGTTTAGTGATGGAGACAGAAGAATTAGGAGTGTTTGTTTTAACAGTTGAGGACGGTAGGGGCTGTGTGATAACTTCCTCTTACCAGGTAATTGAAGAGGATCCGCTCATTCCGGATTTTGACTTCAAGTCTGCTTCTTTTGATTTTTCATTTGAAAATCTGGTAAATTTTGATGTGATCTTCACCAATTTGAGTGAAGGTCTATACAAAGAGATCGTTTGGGACTTTGGAGATGGCAACCAAAGTATGGATTGGGAGCCGGTTCATCAATATGCCAAAGCAGGGGAATATGAGATAACCCTAAGGCTCAGGGATTTGGACGATTGTGTGGTTCAAACCACCAAAAAAATCAAGATTACAGATTTCTTTTTTCAAATTCCTAATGTTTTCACGCCAAATGCAGATGGTGTTAATGATTTTTATTTTCCAAAATTCATTCATCTCAGTGAAATTGAATTTTGGGTGATGAATAAATGGGGTGAATTGATCTATTATTCAAATGACTTGGATTCCTTAGGTTGGGATGGAGAACTTAATGGATGGGAGGCCCCTATCGGGAATTATGTTTATAAGGTTAGGTACAAGACCTTAGATGGAAGAGAGTTTACAGACACAGCCACCTTCTTACTAGCCAGATAAATTCATGAAATTGAGAGCAAAAGTTATAACCTTTATTTTGTTTACACTGATTCCTTCTTTATCGATTGGACAGGATTTTCATTTTTCTCAGTTTTATGCAGGGCCATTGAACCTAAACCCTGCTTTTGCCGGAGCAAGTGAAGAAACCCGGCTAGGGATCAATTACCGAAAGCAGTGGCCCGGATTGGATTACAACTTCAACGGCTACTCGGCATTTGTGGACCACTACAGTTTTGATTTGAATAGTGGATTCGGGCTGGTAGTAAATGCTTTTAACGAACAGCACTTGAATTTAACAAGCAGTGAGGTAGGAGTATTTTATAGTTATAACCTGAGCATTTCCCAAACGCTCAACCTTAGATTTGGTAACCAAACCTCTTATGTCAGAAAGAACGGCAACCTATCCGGGCTACTTTATGGAGATCAGATTGATGTTTTTAACCGGACGATTTTGCCCGGGTCCATTGATAATGTGAATCAGATAGATCCTTTTGGCTACCTTGACCTCTCTTTTGGGCTGTTGTTGACAGGGGATAACTTTTGGTTGGGAGGTAGTGGATACCATCTCAATAACCCCAAAATGTGGTATTTGACGGATGCTGATTTTGAGTTTTTGCCCAAAAGGTTTGCCGTTCATGGTGGGGTTCAGTTGGATCTTATCCCCTCCAATTACCAGTCCGGGGCGCAGGAAAGCTACGTTACCATCATGGGAAGCTATAAGGCACAAGGGAATTTCGATCAATTGGATATTAGTTCTCAAGTAAAGTATGACGCCTATATTTTTGGATTGGGTTTTAGGGGTATTCCGGGTAATAATGGGCTTCCCAATTCGGATGCAATGATCCTCTTGCTCGGGTTCTCTTTAGAAAACGGGATCCTAATGGGGTATTCCTATGATTGGGTCCTGGCGCAAAGTTCCAGACAGACCAGAGGGTCTCACGAATTTTCTTTGAGGTATCAATTTTTCGCAGGTAACCCTCGAGATAGGAATCAAAAGCAAAAGATATTGAAGTGTTTTCATTACATGTTTTGATTTGGGTATGAGAAATCAAATAAAAGGTCAATTGGTGTTTGTTGGTTTATTGCTGCAGCTGTCCTGTGTAGAAGAGCGGGATGCTGATCCCTCCTTTAGTCTTCCGGAGGTGGTAACCAGTGAAGCATTTGATCGTACGGTTGTGGATGTTACCATAGGTGGCATAATTGTAATGGATGGGGGAGAACAGATTTCTGAGAAGGGGGTGCATTTTAGTAAAGATTCCATTTTTACCGCCGATGACCCCCTTTTTTTTTCAGACGAAAGTGGTTCTGACTTTAAGGTTTTGGTAGGTAACCTGAAGGCCAACACCACCTATTTCTACCGAGCATTCGCAGCAAATTCATCGGGGAAAGCTTATGGGAAAATGTTAGAAGTGACCACTGCAGCATCACTTCCTGAGCCTCCGGGTTATCCTAAACAATAATTATATATCGCAATGCATATGTCAATTCGTTACAGGCTTCATAGTTTCACGATTATTTACATGGCCTTACTATTTACAGGGCAGGCCATGCTTTTGGCGCAATCCGAACAGGGAAAAAGGAAAATTCTTCAATATTACCAATCGAAAAATCTAGGAGAACTTTCTGAACGGCTTCACATCAAATGGATGGTTGACCGAAACAATGGGCTCGTAGCGGCAGGAAAACGAAACTTGCCGCTAAAAAAAAAGTTGTTGGATGGAGGGGTTTCAGAATTGGTTAAAATGGGAAAGCATGGAAGTCCGATCTATTTCCGGACCTTCAATTCAGAAGCATCTCGCACTACAAGGACGAATTATCTGCAAAACGGAAGCCCCCTGGGACTTAATCTCAATGGGGAGCAAATGGTGATTGGCATCTGGGATAGTGGTCACCCAAGGGTTTCACACCTGGAGTTTCAAAATTTCACGGATCATATTGTAATTGGTGATGCAAAGGAACCTGAAACCGATTTGCATGCTTCTCACGTTACCGGTACTATTACTGCATCAGGCTTAAATGAAATGGCGAAAGGAATGTCTCCGTTTGCCCAATCCATTGCGTTTGATTGGGAAAATGACATTGCAGAAGCAGCAGTTCAGGCTGCTAAAGGGCTTCTTTTATCGAATCATTCCTATGGCTGGGATTCGCAATGGCTGAGCGAAGACGGTTATTCGTTTCTTTTTGGTGCATACAATGACGAGGCACGAGAATGGGATGAATTGATGTTCGAAGCGCCGTATTATTTGATGGTTGTTGCAGCTGGGAATGATGGAGAAAAGAACTATAATGAGGTTCCGATGGACCCGGTATATCCTGAGTATGACAAGCTCTCGGGTATGGCTACCGCTAAAAATAATCTCGTAATTGGTGCAGCTAACCCGGCTGAGATTGATTCAAATGGGGATCTGGTAGGAGACGTGGTCATGGCTGTCTTTAGTAGTCAAGGTCCTACAGACGACCTCCGAATTAAACCGGATGTGACTGGTCAGGGCGTAGGAGTTTTGTCTACGGGTTATTCTTCAGATCAGGAATACCTGATTTTGAGTGGGACCTCGATGTCTTCCCCAAATGTTTCAGGTACTTTACTCCTCTTGCAGCAGTACGAGGAATTAAAAAAAGGAAAATTACTGAAAGCAGCGACCCTGAAGGGAGTGGTTCTCCATAGCGCAGACAATGTGGGTAGCCTTGGTCCTGACGCCCATTCAGGTTGGGGCTTATTGAATGCCAAAGCAGCAGTTAGCTTGCTCCAGGAAGACGGTAGAACCACCCGTGTTCTGGAAAATCAATTGGTTGATGGGCAAACTAATACATTTGTTGTGGCTTCCAATGGTGAGGAGCCGTTGCGTGTTTCTATTTCCTGGACCGATCCGCCAGGTCAGCCAAACTATGCATTGAATGACCCCAGTCCGGTCCTGGTCCATGATCTTGACCTGAAGGTCTCGAATAAAATAACGGATTTCTACCCCTGGCGCCTGACCGCTGTCAATCAAAATGCGCAAGACGGCCGAAATACAGTAGATCCATTTGAACGGGTAGATATACTGGATGCGGAAGGGATGTATTCTATAACGGTTAGTCATCTCGGCATCCTTGAGGGTAATCAGGAGTACACGCTGATCATTTCCGGTTTGGCTCCCCTTCCGATCCTCGGAGAAGTTTTACCAACGGAAGTGACTGAAAATAGCATACAGGTCAGTTCATCGATTGTTTGGGAGGGATTCGGAGGGATTCAGGACAAGGGGTTTCGCTGGTCGGAAACAGAACGAACGGGTAGCAATAGCGAAGATCAAATTAGCCTCGGACAGGGATCAGGGGATTTTTCGTCTAAAATTTCAGGTCTGAAGCCAAATACTACCTATACAATAGTTGCCTATGCAGAAAATGACGAAGGAACGGTCAACTCATCTCTAGCTACTTTCACAACCCTTGCTACCGTTCCTTCAGTATCTGAAGTACAGGTTTCCGATATCAATTCCTCGGGTGCGGATCTTTCATCGGTGATAGTTTCAGATGGGGGCTTGCCATTGACTTCGGCGGGATTTGTTTACGGGGAAGTGGCTGGTTTTGCGCACAGTGAAGGCATCCGGGTATCTGTTTCAGGCAGTACTTTGGAGACGATCTTGGAAGACCTTCACCCAAACCGTACTTATTATGTACGTTCTTATGCGGAAAATGAGCTGGGTCTTTCAGAGGGTGCAGAGGCATCATTCACCACTATGGGAGCTTTAGCGACTGTTTCAGCACCGGACACCCTTGATGTAGCTGTAGGTTCAGCAAGGGTAGCGTTTCGACTGGTAGAAGATTGGCAGATGGGGGTAGACGAAATAGGTCTATTATTTGGTAAGTCTGAACCGATAACGGTAGAAAATGGAATTTTTTTCAAGTCTTCAGAACTTCTTTCGTTCCACACGTTTGATTTAGAGGGACTTCAACCTATGAGTACCTACTACGTAAGGGCGATGGTGAAAAATAGCAAAGGGATTGGTTATAGCAGGGTCACTTCATTTACTACTGACCAGGACACGATAGCCCCCGACCTGATAGAATTGAAATTTGAAGACGAGGTTGATTTTGAAATATCCGGGGGCCATCCAGTCCAATTTTCTGCTTTTGATGCGTTTGGCTTGAAAGATGTTCGTGTCAGGTATAAGGGGATTAGGAAAAATCCCTTATCCGAAGACTGGGAGGAATCTGAAAATTTGCTGCTAGCAACTGTTGATTCGTTGAGCATGACCTACGAACTGCCAAAAAGTAGCTTTGATGAGCTTGGGTTAATGCACTATCTCCGTTTGGAAGATGTGTCAGGGAATGTCTTCAAATCGGGAATTGGGTATTCCTACAATAGGTACACGACTGAATTTCCGTATGTTTACCCGCTTAGCCATGTAGGCCCACGTGTATCGGATTACCGAATGTTTGGTTCCCCGTTGATTTCAGATCAGCCTATAACCGAACCGTTTATTACCGCTTTAGGTAAAATGGATCCCTCGCTTTGGCGGATTTTTGATTTGGATCAGGGTGATGTCGTTGAAGTAAGTGATGGGGCGTTTTCGCAACCAGGTACTGGATATTGGCTTATAGGTGCAGCACCAGCAAGTATACCTTTTCAAGGCCATGTCGCCAAAGTAAGGCATGATCGGCCATTCCTACTCCAATTAAGGAAGGGGTGGAATTTACTAGCCAACCCCTATCCGTTTTCGATTTTCTGGCAGGAAATAATGGAGGTCAATCATCCTGTCAATTCGCTTCTTTCAGATCCAATAGTATACGACGGTGATTACAAATTTGTTAATAAATTACCGCCTTTTCAGGGCTTTTACATGTATGCCCCGGAAGATGCTCTTTTGGAGGTTCCAATTTCTAATACACAAGAAGGAATAAAATCAACTGAGTCGTCTTTACCGAAGAATGGATGGCAATTGCTGATGAATCAAGGAAAGGTTCCGGATGCAGCGCAGGCAGTCTTGGTTTTGGGTATGGACAGTAGGCCAGAGATAGTCTCGGGCAATTTGCGCATTCCAGCGTTACCGAACGACCCACCCAAGCCCGGGATCACCATTTTTGCAGAGGAGACGCGAAACACCCCTCTTTCAAGGCACATTGTTACTCCTGATTCGATCTATTCCTGGATGATTAAATTGAATGCAGATCCATCGCCAGAAAAGAGATTTCTAAGCTGGAGAATTCGAGGTGAATTTCCGGAAAACTACGGATTGTATCTCTTACCTGATGTCTCCAAGGAGCCAATCGATATGCGTTCAGTGACCCGATTCGACCTGATTAAACCTGGAATGAGCAAATTGTATATAGAGTTTAGGGAGGAGGAGAAAACAGCATTTGATGGGATAGGTGTTGGTGCTCCCTTTCCAAATCCGACCGATGGGCGTATAGCGATTCCATATCATAACGATACCGGCAGACAGGCAGTGGGGCGGTTGATCCTATATTCTTCAAATGGGCGGGTTGCTATGGAGATGGAAGTCCCGTTGAATAAAGGTTCTGACCAACTTGAGATAGGGGTGAATCATTTTCAAAAAGGCCTCTACTTTGTGCGTATAGTGGTTACAGATCCCGTTATTTCAGAGGATATTTATAAAATTTGGCTGAAATAGGGTTGGTGAAAATGGAAACCGATTTTTAGATGAATGACTATTTTAGATATAGTGCACTTTCCAAGTGGAATTAATTGTAAAGCTATAAGCCTTGAGAAACTCGTCAGGAAATGGCTGGATGGAATAGACATCGGTCATCAAGAATCCCAAAATATAGAAGGCTCTGCGGGTACATAAGTTTAAACATGCCTTAAGTCTCGGTATGGCTCACCATAGATTGTGGAATATCTAAAGTTATACTTCCTTTTATTTACATCCCTATACATCTATTCGGATTCTTCTGGTAAAAAAGAAGACTTTTGCTGCAGAATCAAACCAAGCTCTTTTGCCGTCTTAAAGTGGTTCATCCAATTACCTGTTAAAACATTTAGTCGATGATAACGAAAAAAACTTTTGTGCGTCTCTCTATGGCGTCATCATTATTCCTGGTTCTTCTTTTTATTTTTGATAGTAAAACACTGTCTGTTACCTTACCAAGGATTAGCCAATACATTAATTTTGATGATTTAAGGCTACCAGGGGAAGAAGATTTTTATGAAGACAAACTAAATAGCCCTGAATCGAATACTAAAAAACTAGCAGTTGTAAATGATTCAGTAGATCCAAATCTCGATACAGATGGCGATGGCATTCCTGATATAGATGATCTTGATGATGATAATGATGGGATACCAGACCATGTGGAGTCACCAGGATGTTTCTTATTGGCATCAGAAGTGGATATGATAGAGGTGACTACCAGCCTCACGAATTACAGCACGAATACAAGTTATTTATTCGAAGAACTCTATGATGGGGTTTATGATAATATGGCCTCTTTTGGTAGCCTAAATACACCAATTACCGGTGAGACGGTCTATGAATTTGTTTTTGCTCAACCTGTACCGATCAAGGCTTTTGAAGTAACACATAACTACAGCATCTTCAAGTCGGGAGCTAAATTTAAGATCCAGGGGTACGATGGTTCTGCCTGGATAGACTTGTCTGGAGAGATAGATGGTATTGATAATACTAATTCAACCAACACTTACAGCATATCTCAGAATGAGGGAAATTATAGTCGTTACCGCTTTTACGGGATATCGGGTAATACTGATTATAATAGAATTTACGAAATAGACCCCATACCTTCCGATTCCTTCAATCCTTCATTATTTCCTAAAGCCGAGTGCGAGGATGACTTTGATGGGGATGGTGTGTTCAATCACCATGACCTGGATAGTGATGGAGATGGCTGTAGTGATGGAGTTGAGTCT
>Ga0008836_101108_pt1 | contig 10875 bp, 8 predicted proteins | sample HotLakConsUCCR28_FD_62214 | JGI IMG/M metagenome (GOLD analysis project Ga0008836, IMG submission 62214) | Hypersaline microbial mat communities from Hot Lake, Washington, USA - Hot Lake Consortium UCC-R28 (Hybrid Assembly) ... | reverse complement strand
TCGTCAGGAAACCGCTCCTGAAACTCAAATATTGACAAACTTCTATACCTTTTTTCCATAAAACCGCTGTTTGATGGTAATATAGCCCTATTTTTACTATTAAAAAAGCGCCTTATTCAAATGCTTTAATTACAATAATTCTTATTGGAGTTTTTATTTTAATTGAATGGCGAGGTCGTGAAGGGCAGTATGCAATTGCTAACTTGGGGCTGAGTTGGAAACCATCACTAAGGTATGTAGTCTATTACTCAATTATATTTGTTATATTTTGGTTTGGGGGGAAAGGGCAAGAGTTCATTTATTTTCAATTTTAATGAATGCTATGGAACAATTTGTAAGGAAAATATTAATTTATATAATAGTTCCCCTACTTTTAATGTTGCCAGTTTTATTTGGATTTGATTATTTAGTAAAAAAAATTGCGCCATCCTTTAAAATACCACATGATATTTCAAAAGTGTTTATTGGGGATTCACATATTCAATGCGCCATTAATGATAGTATTGTACCACATAGTATTAATATTGCTATAAGTGCAGAATCTTTTTATTTTTCTTACTACAAACTGGAGAGACTATTAGATGTAAACCCCTCAGTTAAGCATGTTTATCTGGGATTCAGTTATCATAGTTTATCCAACTACTATGATGAATTAATAAGTGGTGATTTTTCTTCTGAAATTGCACCTAAGTATTTTTCTATTTTACCCCTCAAAGAGCAATTTAGAATGCTATATTGGAATAGAAATAGTATAGCTCCTTTTGTTAAGGGAATAATTACACAAGGAATATATCAGATTTGGTTTAAACAATATTTCCCCTATATCGGAGGCTTCTCTGATTATTTTAAAGAAACCAGCGCAGATCAATTGTCCATGGATAAAAGATTAATTTTTCAATTTTATAACGAAGGCAAGGTGAATGGTTTTTCAGGATTAAATATTTCTTACTTAGGGAAGATTATTAAACTTTGTAAATCGAAAAATGTGCGTTTGACAGTATTAAAAACACCATTGCATTGGTATTATTTTAATAAAATACCTTTAAGTTACAAAAATAAGTTAGATGAAATTTTAAAATCAGAAAAAATTGATGCTATCGATTTAGTGAACCTTAAGCTTTCCGATGAATGTTTTATTCCAGATGGAGACCATGTGTCCTTCTTGGGAGCACGAAAAACTTCCATTCAATTGAGAAAAATAATTCAATAGTACCTGCCACAGTTGGATCAGCGAATAGCTGTTACCTGTATTGACCTGCATTTAGTGTACTTACAATTTATTGAAGATAAAAGTGTGAATCAGCTAAAAAACCAGGCTGTTATTGTAGATAACGGGTTAAAAAAGGAGCCATTAAAGTAATGGCGATAAAGATAAAGCGAACTTCTCATTTGGTAGCACGACTCAACCAATTCAATGAAACTTTTGCTATTTATGCTGAAGTTTCATAAAGAGCATGGGTGATTTTGTGTGCGGCTTGCCGAATAGAGAAGTAATTTTGAAAGCATCTTTCAGCCTGTTTACCCATTTTTTCTTTTTGATCGGAAGATAATTGTCCCCACCGTTTCAATTGGTCGGTTACTCCCTTTTGGTCGTCTTTGGCAATCAATCCCCCCTCTGAATCAGAAATTTCTTTCCAGATATTTACCTGATCCGAAATCAGTACAGGTTTGCCGCAAGCCAGCGCTTCCACTACAGCAATACCAAAATTTTCCTGGTGGGAGGGTAGTACAAAGGCCTCACAGCCGTAAAATGCAGCCCACTTTAACTCTCCGGTCAACATGCCTGGGAAAAAGATGGCTTTTTTCAACTTTGGGTTCTCTTCAACCATGTTTTGTAGCTGCCGTCCATAGGCTGTGTCCATTCCCGGACCTGCGATAACCAATAGGGGTAGTTGACCCTGAAAATCTTCGGCGATTAATTGGGAATAAGCCCTGATCAATAAATCAACTCCTTTTTTTTCATGAATTCGACTGAGAAACAAAAGGAAGGGTCTATGTTTTATTTCCTGACATCTTTTATGAAATACGGCTGCCATTTGAGGCGTGTAAGGCGGTGGTTCCGGAATCCCATATCCTACATTCAGCTCTTTTGCCGGTTGATAGGGGGAAAATGTATTCCTGGCCAAAACCAGCTCTTGTTCGCAGGTAAATAATAGCCCCTCCGCCATGTGGATCAATTTTTGTTCAATCAGCTTCCAATAAAACCAATTTCGTACAGGCTTTAGCTTTCTGCCTTTGGCCTTTTGAAAATAGGGATCTAGCATGCCGTGAGGCATCACAAACAATTTTGGCTTTTTACCTCTAATTTGAGCAAGCGCATTCCCAACAGCAAAACCAGGATAAAGCCAAAGCCCGTTTACAATTACTGCATCAAACCTTTCCAAATTATTCTGCAACCAGGATTTCAGTTTTGGCGTATATGCCCATGGGTTGTTTGCAGGACCCAGGTGATAGGTAGTGAAGTTGTCCAGGTCAACATTTGCTGTATTGGGGTCATCCATACAAAGGACTTCATTGTAGATCCCTTCTTTATTTAGGGCCGGAACAATATTCCTGATTCCCTGGCTCACTCCTCCGGAGCTCTGCTCCATGCTCCCAACGACCTGAAGAATTTTCATGTGTTTATGATTTGCTTTTAGTAGTCACATTCCTGTACTGAGTTTTTTCACGAGAATCTCGCAAATGATAATCATCTCAGTTTTTAACGTTTTCGTTATGCTCGATTTTATCTGTTGATATTTGTTCTTTAGCAGCCATCTGGAATGCACAGGATAATCATTGTCTGTGTGAGAACTATACCACAGGGATATTTCATATTATTGCTTGGATATATTTTTCGATTGCATTCGCCGACGATGAAAGTATTTGATCGTATTCAATTCCTATCTTTCGGTTTGGTTTACCTCCTATTAGAAATTTGAAAATGTTGTATCAATAAATGGGAATAAAAATGGAACTAAAAAGCATCTCGAACACCGAGTAAAAGGAATGTAATTTCTTTTCAAGATCATTTCAGAGAATATTGCTTCATTTTATAATTCTCTCATTTTAATCTGAACTAAAAACTTATAATAAGCGATATTGATACAGTAGATCAGGCCAGGCACTCCTTCAATTAATCCAAGAGTTAAGAAATAAGCCTCAAAAAAACTTATTAGCGGCCATCCCGGGATTTTACTTAACCAAGATTTAACGCCGGGTTGCGTAAACTTGCTTCTGATGCAAATATATTTTTAAATGGAGGACAGTACTTTTTACGATAAATGGCTTCTTGTCTGGAATACTTGTTGTGACGGTTTATCCAATTGGTCCAACCTTTGGAAAAGCTATTGTGAATATAGGGTTCTTTGATGTATTCAATCCGGCCATTTACCGAATGCTCTTTTTGACCATATCCGAAATCTGTGAACCTTGCTTTTCCTTTGTACAATAGCCTAAATTGCCATTTGGGAAAGTTATCAGAACGTTTAAGCCACTTGCCATCTAATATCATTTTACAGCAGCATTAAAATCCAGATACCTGTCCATCTGCTTCAGATATGGCTTTTTTGACAGCCATTTCAAATGCAGGTGTTGCAATCTCGTCAGAATCTAGAAACAGCACCCAATGGTATTTTATCCAAAGCGTAATTTCTTTGCTTACCAAAGCTGACAAATAGATTGGAGTTGATATTTACGCCACAATTTTTTGCTATTTCAATGGTGCGATCTTCACTTCCAGGATCAAGTATATGGATGTCATCTGACCATTTCAATGAATCCAGGCAACTCGGAAGGTCACTTTCCCCATTTTTTGTCAATATTATTATGGAAATCATTCAATAAGCTAATTCAGTGGGTATTTAAAAATTTATTTTCCTCAAAAATCCGTTTCTTTATTGGCTTACAGGGAAAGCCGGAACAAACCATCCAGTCAGGCATATCCTTGGTCACTACCGATCTTGCACCGATCACACATCCTTCCCCTATGCTAATTCCGGGATGGATAAAGGAATCTGCTGCGACCCAACAATTGTTTCCAATAATTATGGGTTTTGTAATAAGTGGAAATCCGGTTAAGGTATAGTCGTGGGTTCCGGTACATAGATGAGATCCTTGGGAAATGGTAGTTCTTTTACCAATGAAAATTTTATCCTGAGAATACAAATTAGCACCCGGTCCTACGGTACATTGATCGGACAATTCCAGGTTCCAAGGGGCCCATATCTTTACTTTAGGATAGACTCTGACCTGTTTCCCTACTTTAGCTCCAAAAATTCTAAGCATAAAGGATCTCCAGTTGTGAAACGGTATGGGAGAATAAGTAAAAAATAATAAGTAAACGATTCCCCATGAAAACCTGGCCAATCGGTTGCTCAATGGAAAGGAAGCTCCTGTTATTGTATCTTGATTTACCATTTTTTGGTTTGATAAGGGGAATTGAAGCATAATTTTTATTTTTAAAACCATCTGTTCGATCAAAATCTGTAGCCGGTAAAAGAATCACTATATCTGTGTCCCATGAAGGAAATTGATATCAAAAAATCAATTTAAATGCTATTGCGTTCAATTAGTTTTGCGTAATGTATACTGAAATTAAACTAAAATAAAAATACAAGTATAAACTATTGACCTTTAGCTTGTTCCATTTATTGATTCCAAAGCATTTCTGTTTTTTATCATTTTGGAGGGGTTACCGCCTACTACTGTCCAGGGTTCCACATCTTTAAATACAGCGGATCTGGCAACGACAACTGCCCCATCACCTATATTGACATTGGGCCCAACAAAAGCATCCGCCGCTATCCATACTTTACTGCCTATTTTAATGTGTTGACATACCAATGGAAAATCAGGCAAGGTGTAATCGTGGGTGGAGGCACAAAGGTATATTTTCTGGGATATCACGGTATGATCACCAATTTTGATTTTTCCCTGATTATAACAATCGACTTTTGGTCCAACACTGGAAAAGCTACCTACCTCTAAATTCCAGGGGTCGCAGATTTTGACGCTTGCCTGAAAACTGCTGTTACTCCCAATTTTCGCCCCAAATGATCTCAATACAAGAGATCTCCAGCTCTTAAAGGTTTCCAAATTAAAAAGTCTGAAAAGAAAAAAAATAGCAAAACGGCCACATTATTCGGCCAATTTTATTCTTCCAACTAAAACCAAACTCATAATTTAACAAATCAAAGCCCTTATTGTCCATTGCCTTAATAGATAAAATGCAAGGTTGGTTTTGACGAAGGGAGTAAAGTTATTATTGTAGAAATTGGGTCGAAAATACTTGTCTTTTGCCAGGCTTCCCCCTAAGCGGGCATATACGATAAAGTTCCGGCATCTAAATAACTTTAGCTTATCTGTTACTGCTGAAAGGTAATTTGACTCAGACAACATTTTTTCGGTTACCGAATTATATTTGTAGATATTTTCAATGAAAACAGGATCCTTTGATGAATTGGCGCTTATATCGTGTAAGACATAATTGTATATAGGCATAGGCTCTAAGCTTACCTTTATCGTATTGTTTATAAATATATGTAAATTAAATAATACGTCTTCCTGTAATAATTTGGTAAATTCATAATTAATGTTTGATAACAACTCTTTTTTAAAAAGTTTTCCCCATATACATCCTTTTATATCATTTCTAAATAGATTTTTGAGGAGTTCTATCCTACTTTGCTTTAAAGGTAATATATTTGTAGTAAGTTTCTTTTTTCCATTTAATAGTTGATAGTTATTTCCGATAACCAAATCCGAATCATCCTTCTTCATTCGATGCACCAGTAATTCAATAGCATTTGGTTCCAGGAAATCATCTGCATCCACATTGAAGATAAGTCTACCGCTTGACTTTTTAATGCCTTTAATTCTAGACAAATAGGTGTCCTCATTTTTCTTGTTGATTACAAACAGGCGATTATCTTTTTCGGTGTATCGATTTATGATATCAAAAGTACCGTCAGTGCTTCCATCCTTTACAACATTATTTCCAGGTTGGCATAACTTTGATCTAAAGTGCTATCCAGACACTTTGAGATCCATTTCTCAGCGCTATAAGCCGGGATAATTATAGAAACCTTCACGGCTAAAAATATTCAATTATTTATACAAAGTCTTAATGAATTTTACTTCAAGAAATAAATGATTTACCGATCCAAAAGAAGTATTGAATGTTCATTTATTTCGTCAATCCAAGGAGTGATAAGTATTTTTGTGTCATTTTTTTATTTCGAAATCTTGTTATATTCAATTTACCTTTTTCAAATATTTCCATTTTTTGTGTAGAAAGCAATTCAAAAGCATCAGCAAATTCTTTGGGATTGGTAGGATCGGCGTGAAAGGCTGAACCATTACTTATCTCTGGCATAGGGGAGATGCTACTGGCAATTACAGGTGCACCGCAGGCCTGGGCCTCTATCAGTGGCCAACCAAACCCCTCTGAAAAGGATGGGAAAATAAAAGCTTCACAAAGGCTGTAAAGTGCTGTTAATGTCAGATGGTCTGGATTTGGGACGATTACCACCCGATCCAACAGGTTCAAATAGGCTGCATGCTGCAACAAATCATGATCTGGCGCCTCTCCGGCAAAGCATATTTGACCTTTCCATCTGGTTCCCAACTCCTTTGCTACATCCAAGAGTAATTTCCTGTTTTTTCTGCGATGGTTTGAACCAACATGGAGCATGTATGAATAGGGTGCAGTTATCCCGAATTTTTGGATCAATGGAAATGCCTGTTTTTCGGCCATTGGTTTGAACTCTCCATTAAAAGCATTATAGATCACCTTGTACTTTTTTTGGTCATTCTTGAAATCAGGGTTTTGGTGCAATTCGATCAACTGATTTAAAGTAAACCGGGAAACTGCAGCCAATTTTCTGACTTTCACCAAGTGGCTCAGAATCCATTTTTGATATAGTTTACCTGTTGGAGTTGCTGTACAGTAGGCATCTTCATAGCCCATAGATCCTCGGATGGCCAATACATCATGGCAGGTTATGGATGTTTTTTCCAATGGTAAAAACCGGAGATAAGGAGCATTGGAATGATCGCAGATGTGAAAAAGAGCTTCCTCATTTCGGATTTTTTTGAGGAGCAGACGGCTTATCAATACAAGTTGAAATATAAACCATTTGTCTAAATACCCAATCCATTTTCCTATTCCGGATTGAGTTGATTGAAATATGGAACCAAAAATAACAGTCGGTTTCCAAATGGTTGTTGGATATCCGGCTTCCACAAATCCTGATTGTAACATCAAGGCAAATCGCTGCATGCTCTCTTGCTTATCGGGAGAATAATTTCCAATTAAAATAATTTCCATAAATGGGATGAATCAAGTGTTTGTAGGAGTCGACGGGTGATTGAATGAGGCAATTATTAACCCCCCTATTAAGGTACTAAAACCCAATGCAGTAGGTTGTGCCCATTGGCTTTGTAAAATAGTCAACAAGCCAAAGCTCAGCAGAAACCAGGGTAAAAAGTCCCCTTGCATCACCTTTTGGAATGAAGCCAAGGTAAGTTTAACGACAACTCCAATCCTAATCAAAATTACACCTAAGCCTAAAAATAGCCCCATTTCTCCAATAAGCCTTCCCCATTCATCTTCTGCAATAATAAAATCCCTACTGCCAGTCATCAATACACTTCCAGCATTTGTGCCCATGCCAAGCCCATATCCCCAGAATGGCACCTCGTCAGAATTTAGGATAGCATTTGAATAGCTACCTAAAAATCGCTCTATTAACGTACCCTTTAATCCACCTTCTGCTTCACTTGCATTTTCGAACCGCGTAATAAAGGCTTCAAAAGCGGTAGAAAAATAGTCTGTTTGTAATAATATACCTACGATTATTACTACACCTACAAATGAAAAAAGCCCTAAAAAGAAATATCTTGGATTTTTTGCCACTGCAATAATTACAAACAGTATGCTTATAAGAACATGAAATAACAAAGAGCGGCTTATAGAAAGTGGAATTGAAAACAAAAGGGAAGTCGTAGCAATAATTAATACTACTTTATTAATTTGTTTCGTGTTAAACCAGAAATAAAATATATAAGCCGTCAGTAGTCCAAAGAAAAGTGTAGTTCCATTTGTAAAAGAAAATGTTCCTGGAGGTCGAAAAAAACCCATGGCACCATCGAAGCCTGCTCCCTCCATATCGCCACCAACCCCTCTATTTACAAAAGATGTCTGTGGACTAAAAAACTGAAAACCAATGAGTATTACCATGGGAAAAGCCATGTAAATGATCATTTTTCCAATCATTAAAACATCACCTCGATCAAAAAAATTTCCTATGATAAACATCAGAGGAAAATGCAATAGTAGGATTCTAGCTCCAAAAAGAGCAACCAGTAAATTCCCATGGCCTACAAATAAAGCCGTGTATATACTGATAATACCTATTAGAAGCATGAATGATAGATAAGCATTGGCCGGGAATAAATTTTTTTTCCAAGCCAGATAAATGAGAAAAAGTGCAATGGGATCCCTAATTACAAGTATGGGAGTCGCCAAACCCGGAAAAACCCATTTTCGCAATGCACCCTCAAAAATTAATAATAAAAAATAAAGCCAAATGCCTTTTTTTATTAAAAAGGTAGATCCATACCCAAGACTTTGGCTAATTAAATTTTTTGAAACAATTGTACCTTGGTACTGCAGTGGCATAATTCAGTTATAAAAACCAGGTATATGAATTTAATTTTATCAATCAAATGTGGATTGTAGGGCCTTAACTATAGTGGAGCCATATTTCGGCCATGTGTAATTTGCAGCATGTCTCTGGGCTTTTAAGCCCATTTCTGAAATACTGTCCCTATTTTCTAGAAACCACAATAGTTTTTCGGCAATTTTTTGCGGAGCACGAATAGGAACTAAAAATCCCGTTTTTCCTTCAATAATCAAATCCGCTCCTCCTGTGTTTGGTGTAATAACTAACGGTAAGCCTTGGCTCATTGCCTCCTGCATGACCAAAGCTCTTCCTTCCACAATGGAGGGCAGACAGAAAATATCGCAAGACCTCATGAGCTTCAATACTTGATCATGTGGTCTTCCGGCCTCATAGATAAAATGAGGTAATTTTTTTTTATAAAAATCCAGGGGTGCTAGCAAGGATCCCATAACTACCAATTCTATATCAACCCGATCAACCAATCGCACGGCTTCAAATAAATCAGCCAAACCTTTCCTCTGACCCATGGAACCCACAAATAAAACCCTTAATGGTTGATTCTTTTTCCTAATTTCCTCATTCTTTTTAATTTTGATGCAGGCATCAGGTGATCCAAAAGGAACCATTATTTTTTTTTTATTTGATGCCCATCCAGGAATGGACTCTAAAACGAATTGTCCGGGACAAACAACGATGTCTGCTAATTCCATTTCTTTTGTTTTCCTTGCGAGCTTTTCCTCCGAATCTTTAATTCCCCCTCCGAGAGTAGCAGACCAATCAGGGTGTCGGTCTACTTCTTCTGCCATCAATGCATGACCAGTTTCCCAATAAGCTATCGGCAGATCGTAGATACATTTTAACCCTAGCTTTTTAGCTTGTATAAAAGTTTCAAGAGCTCCATCCTCATAGGCATAAACAGCATCTATTTTCCTTTTTTTACACAAATTAGAAAGACGATTAGCACTTATTTTATCGAAATCCCGATAAACTGCATCAACTGAAACAATTCCTTTTTTGTGATCGGTTAAATAACTTATTCCCATTTTTAGAGATATTAACCTTAAAATTTCTAGCAAGGGCCGGGTCATGATTTTATCACTACTAATAGGGAAAGCCCTCCTGAGTAATTCCTCTTTTATTTGATTGGGAAATAATTTGAGCCATTTAGCCCGAGGATTGATAGATATGGTTGTTCCGAAGCCAGCAAGCAGACCTTCATTTTCTAGTGCTTTGAGAATAGCTATAACAAATTGATTTCCAGTAGGGTGAAGTACTAAATATTTCATTATTGGGGGCTTTATTTAAAACGGTAATTTGTTAATAAAAAAAATCATCAAAAATATCAGCTTTGAATGAATTAAAAACATTGAATTGAGTATTTTCAAATTATAATTTATGTGAGAAAAATAAAGTATAAATTTTAAATTTATTGCTTTTAGTAATATCCAACAATGTTTAAAAAATTATTGAATTTAAAATTGGTTTATTCTTTTATTTAGGAAACTAATTAATTATTCCCACTCATCCATAAATAAAAATTATTCCCTATCGCTTCCCAGCTTCTGTTTTCCCAGAACCATTGGTGCAACGCCTTTCTTTTTATATTCAAATTATTATTCTTTATATCGTTTTCGAGTTCACTAGGCCTAATGATAAATTTTCCCGGAGGTTTGTCCAATTCAGAAGATACATCACAAACTACAGGGACTCCGTGAGCAGCTAAAGATGCAAAAGTGCCAGATTTATTTAGACTATCTGAATCTTGTCCAATAAAAGCGAGCTCAGAAGCTAATAAATACTTCGAAATATCGGATGGCGACAAAGAACCGGTTTGGACAAGTACATTGTGACCGAACATGGACTGAGCAAGTTCTATTTCACGTTGACTATACTTTCGATCAATGGGTCCGATTGAAATGAGTTTACGCATACTTCCTGAAGCAAGGCTGGCTTTCAAAATATCCATATGCTTTTCGAGCGTCCACAATCTGGTGTGTGGTAAACCAAAAATAACCCATTCTCCTGAAATTCTTTTGCTACATAAAGCGTCATTTTTCTTTTTTGGGATAATATTCGTACCAATTAGTGCACGATGAACCTTTTTTCCTTGAGTTAAGCCATTGATAAATTTTGTTTGCTCTGGAGTAAAAGTTGCAATATAATCAGCTAAATTTAAGATTTTTTTACCTCCATAGGCATAAAAAGAATG
>Ga0008836_101101_pt1 | contig 10964 bp, 8 predicted proteins | sample HotLakConsUCCR28_FD_62214 | JGI IMG/M metagenome (GOLD analysis project Ga0008836, IMG submission 62214) | Hypersaline microbial mat communities from Hot Lake, Washington, USA - Hot Lake Consortium UCC-R28 (Hybrid Assembly) ... | reverse complement strand
TGTGTGGGATTGCAGGAAGGGGATCTCGGGGAGTGAACTCATGTCTCTGTTAGACCAGATTTTTCCCCTCTTGGCAACCCCGGGGCCCTAGCTTTACCAGCCAATATTGAGAAGTTGCGGAGAATCATCCTGTCCCAACCAGAAGTTAACTTTTTGTAAGGAAATATCTGATCGAAAAGACTCAACAGAGAATTCAAGTTCTATGGACAAATATGGGTGTTCCATTAACTGCCCATAGAGAAACTTGTAAACTCGTGGTAATGTATCAGACTCATTTTCAGTTATCTTTTCCAGTTCCTCTGGAGTCGTGATCTTATCGATGTTGACATCCAGTTGGAATTTAACTGCAAAATTACGACTGATATCGTGGCAGTGGATGAACTCGCGATAACTGCCCAGATCAGCCAATTTCCCTTTAGGAAGTAAGGCAATTTCCGAGTCCTCGGCTTCTTCTAGAGTCTGCTTCAGCAGCATCAACGACTGAATGATAGAGCTTTTTCCCGCTGAGTTTGGCCCATAGATCAGCGTAATCGGGCGCAACGGCAGCAGACCTGTGTCTGCAAAAGCCTTAAAGTTTTTGAGTTGAAATTCTCGCAGCATGGTCTTTACCCGAAAGGAAAAATTTGAGCGTAGCTGTCACGGTCAGTGCGTCGTCGCAACTCACCCACATACCGCTGGCGAGGATCTTGAGTAGCCCCAAACACAGTAACCACCTGATATTCATCCAGATCCGCAATCCACACTGGAGACGGTTTGACACCACCCCGCACCTGGCCGCAGAGGTTGCCGTCGTAATCCTGACCCCGTTTGAAGTCTTGGTGGTGCAAGACCGCAAGGGCATAAGGCTTGCCGAAGTCTTCCTGGCCGCTGCACACCACGATACGGCAATGCTGGTCAACAGCATCCGTCCAGCGATCTCGGCTCACTCGCCCTGCTTCCAGAGGTTGCCGGGGATTTACTGGCCGATCAGCTAATCTCCCCAATGCCTCATGAAAGATTTGCAACCGTTCTCGGAAGCGCTGTTGAAATGCTCTTACATTACTGGGCAATTTCCAAAAGGAATCGTCTGTATCGGGAATCAGCGTAGACCCCCGCCACCAGGGCGCACGGTCCCGATTCTGGCGAGAATAGCAGGGGCGTCTAGCCCCCTGACCAATACCTCCCAGGTGAAACATCATCCAGGTCAGGTTTTTCATCAGAGTTTCAAGATCGCGCCGCTGGTTAGCAAAAGCTTCCGACGAATAGGCCAGAATTAGTCGCCCCGACTGTTCGCCGCAGGGGTCATCCTGGCCCTGCCTTGTCGGTCGGGCTTCCCGCTGCACTACCCGGCCATCGGCAATTCTAACAGCGACCTTGCCCCGTGCCTGTCTGGGGTTAATTGCACCAAACAGTTCTCCTTCCAGACGTTGCACTTCTCTGGCAGGCAATACTCCCCGTGCAAAAGTCCGGAACCAGTAGCGCAACATCGACTTAAACGCTACTGGACGCACTTCGGCATCGGGATTACCCCGCATCTGCCACTCCCGGCGACGATCGTTCCAGTTCCACTGGGTAAATTGTTGTCGCCCGTGGATCAGCTGCCCCTCCAGGGCAAAATCAAGGCTGAAAAATTCGGCTTCGGTTTTAGACTCGCCAGCCCGCACCAGGCTGCCATAGCCCGTGTTCACCTGGGAGCCAATACCTGCCGATAGACCACGGCTGAGCCAGCCTTTTACTTTCTCGAGAATTTCGTCCTTGCTTTCATCATCTAGCTGAGCAGTCGGACGAACGCCAATCAAAAACGTGGCTTCTTCCAGAGAGAAAAAGGGATTGGGATTGGGCGAGTAAAGCAACTCTCGCCCTGCTGCATCCCAAGACCAAATGTTGTTGGCCATGTCTACCGCTAAGCCGCCCCCATTGCCAGACCGCTGGGGCAGGGGATAAGCATCCAAGAAAACGACCTTGCCAGATCGCTCCTCACTCTTCTTACTGTCCAGATAGCCAAAATATTGCCGTGAGATCGCTTCCTCTGCCTGCCGCCAGGATATCCCTTCCTGCTCCATGACCTCTCGAATGGCCTGGGTGCGGGCCACCCCCCGCAGGGTGCTGGCAGGAATGTAAGGCATCCCTAGAGCATCAAAAGCAGGCAGTAAAATACTCTCTGGTCCGCGATGACCCCCGACTCGAATCCGCCACAGGCAACGCACCTGAAACGTGTTTCCGTCACCAGCAATGAGCTTAGTGCGGTTAGTCAGGGTCGTGAGGCGATCTCGGTAATTGGCGTTCTCCTCCGCCATTTGCAGAATTTGAACTTTGGTGGGGTCTTTATACTCACTTTCGGGCGATCTCATCCAGCGTAGATATTCCACGAAGCTGGCAGTTGGATCAGGAGATGCTATGGGGTCAACTAGCCAGGGCGAAGGTTGGTCAGCACGATTTCCATTCCCACCATTGCCTCCCCGACGACTCCCCCCGCCATTGCCCCCCTTGCCACGGTTGGCACCTACCGTAATCACTTTCTTAGGCTTTCCCGATTGTCCTTTATGGCCGGGGCGACCCATTGGAGAAGGCTTGCTGGAACCCCCTTTCTTTGGCCGATCAAAAACCATTTATGCTTCTCCCTTCACATCGTGGTATACCGCTGTGGCCCAAAAGCTAAACTCCTGGGCAATTTTCAGTCCCAGTCCTGTCAGCCCCAAATAGTTATCAGCATCGAGTTGCTTGATAGTTTCTAGTCCAGAAGCAGTCGTTAGCCCTTCCTTTCCGGAAATGGTTTCCAGACACTGAAAGAACTTCTTCACTACTTGCTTTTTGCCTTCCTGACTGAGTGCTGTTTCCTCTGCTTTGAGGCGCATGAGTCCCCAGGTTGAGAGGTAGGTATATAGCTCTACCGCCTGATTTTTTTGTTCTTTGAGACGAGTATCGTCTTGACTAGGTTGATGTCTTAACTCATGAAGGGCCTCATAGACAGGCGTACTCATAGTGCGCGGATCAAAAACTTGCATGATGCCCTCCTTAGTTCTCATATAGCCAGGTCTGAACAAAGCCCCGCCCCAGACTTTCCTGCCCACCAATTTGCAAAATGTCGTGCTGAGACACTAAAGCTTCGAAATCACCTTTAGCGTCATTGCCTTTGCCATTGGCCGCAGCAGTAATGCCCCAGGGAAAATACATCAGGGTATCGGGTGGGATAGCCTCTTCATAACGGAACCCTCCATCCACAGTTTTATGTTCATCCAGTTTGATTTTGACCTGCCGCCACAACGCCATCTGCATCAACGTGGCACAGTGCTGATCAGGCAATACCAAGACTCGTTCAATACCCTTAGTTTGCTCAGTTTGGGGAACAAAAATCTTCCAGGTGTTCCAGTCCTGTAAATTGCTCGGTTGCAAGATGGCGTCTTTCAGATAAACCGGCTTTTGGCTGCCCAAATTGGTACAGTAGTCTGCTGGTATTTCAGCCTCAACCTTGTTCAATTTGGCCCATCGCCTTAATAACATGGGGCTGCTCACCCAAATCACGCCATGACTCAGAGAAGGCACTGGCATCCAGAGAATGGAGCCGTCGCCAATCCATAAAGTGCCCTGGGTCAGGTTTTCATCCTCGCCATTCGTGACATCATCGATTGTGTTACCCCACAGACCTGAGCGTTGATTTTCGGGTGTAGCGGCTCTCAGTCGGCCCCGAATACTGCTAGAGGGAATGTAAGGCAATTCTGTATGAGATTCACGGGCAATGCCTAGCAGGTTGCCTTCTTGGGTAGTGCCGCCCGTATGGAGCGGAGAAAGGAGATAGAGATAAACTAAGTCTTCGATCATGATTCGTTTGCTCCATAAGGAATCCAAAGTAGTTCCGAGTAACCCAGCTGTCGCCATTTATGCACTTTTGGATGTTCTGGTTTGTCCTGGTACAGCCCCTCTGGGCGGGCGAGGTAATACACACTGCCAGGGGGCGCAGCAAAGACTTGAGGAGCGGGAATGCTATTCCCGTCCTTAAGCCAGCGGCTACTAATCGGCACCGGTCGATCGGCTACCACACTGACTAATGGTCCAGGGGTTTGATTTTTGTTTGGCCCATGGGCCAGCTTCCATTCCCATGGCCAAGCACGGCAGGTGGCTACACCATTACGGTTGCGTTCAAACACGCCTGGTGTGACCAAGTAAGCCAGTGTTCTCCCCTGGATTGGATTTTGTGCCAAAGCGGCTTCAGCCTGAGCATAGTTTTGCTGCGACTGCGCCTGAAGATGCTGCCACTTTCCATCTAATTCAGCACATCGCTCGACCCGCACTCGATGACCCTCGCCGCCTAAGTGCATCGTGGTGGGCACGCCGATCGCCTTTAGTTGATTGTGCGTATCTTCATCCAGTGCGATCGCAAGACTCCAGCCTGGATGCAACCGAATAGCATTTTCCACAAAATAGCCATCGCTGTCTTTGACAGTGCGCTGCCCTGCCTCAATAGAGTTATGGGGACGGGATTCAACATCCCATGGTTCAGGCTCCATACCGCTTGGACAACGCCAATCGGCTTTCGTCAGTGACTCACCGTTGAGAAGCCTCAGCACCTGGTCAGCTGCCAGAAACTTACGGAGCTTGTCTGTTTCTGGCTTGTCCTCAAACACAGACTGCTTTTGAGCTGTCATCAACGGCATAGGCATCTGCCTGTCCCACTTCAGGCGGGGAGATGGCTCGATCCAGTCCACAGGTGCCAATCGCTTGTCGCCCACATAGTTCAACGGACGCGGTAAATGTAACTGTCCGTGATGACATAGAAACGGCCCTGTTAAACGCATATTATGCCGGGTTTGCAAGACACTGCGAATGGCTCCTGCAATGGCGTGCCCATGTGGAGGGAACACACTACCAGCCCAAGCACGTTCCCCTGGTGTAAACGGCTTTGCGTCTCGAAATAGCAACACATCTAGCGGTGTCAGGGTGTACCAGCGTTGTGGCTGATTTGAGCCTGCGGAGGCCGTTATGGGTTGATGGGCTGTCGCAATCATTGGTCACCTCCTGGCAGTTTGATCTGTCGTTTTCGCAAGACAAAGGCGGCGAGCTTCAGCCAATTCACAATCTCACGCTGCCGTATGGCTGGGTCAGCCTCGGTTTGGTGCCACAGTTCTGTCAGCCATGTGCTTAAGGCTTGGGCAAAGTCTTTTTTGGCATCATCATTACCAGCAAAGAAGTCACGGCGATCACAAAATGCCGCCACCCAAGACTCAATTGCCGCCTCAACGGGGACAGGATGTTGTTGCCAAACACTGGCCGCCTGCTCGAATAGAGAGGGCTCCAGGTTGTCGAGTTGCGCGAGTAGCGATCGCCACTGGTCGAATACCGCAAACTTGCTGGTAGCACCGAGTTGATTGCCGTTGCCATATAGCACTCGTACCTGTACGGCATCCTTGGCGGTTTTCGGATCGCCTTTCACCGAAAAGTGGGCTTTTGCCTCGGCTTCGGCTTCCCAGAGTGATTCCAGGGCGATCGCCAGCGGCACTGAATTGTGAGCAATCACCACCCCAAAGCTAATGCTGGCATCCTGCCCCATCGTGAAGAGAGGCCTTTTAGGCAATTGGGCCGATTTGGTATCTCCTTGCCAATGCCAGTAATCATCGCCACTACCGAAGTAGTCCTTCGAGAGCGACTTAAAGCCTTGACGCTGTCCCACCCGTCCTTCCTCTGGATCTTTCTCTCCTCTAAAGCACTGGCGAATATCCCAGAGCCAGTTATCCCATTCCCACAAATTGGTGTAAGCCAAGACATCATCGCCGCCACCGTAAATCAAACGTCCGGCATAACGTTGCTCTGTCAAATAAGGAACTAACTGATTGGAGAAGTCCAGCAGAGCCCGGGATAGGGCGTTATAAGTTGCCGGTCCCATCCGTTTCTTGACCTTAGTACTGAATTCTTTGAAGGCCGCTTTAAGGGGTGGGGGCAATGAACTTTGCTCAACTTTATTCGCCAACCCTGACGGCATATAGTCTCCGTAGGCTTTCATATGTTTGCCTTTCAGCCAGCCGTTCATGTCATCGCCATCGCCAGCGGCCAGTACATACCAATCTGCCGGAGAATTGCTGGGATAGTAGCGATCGATCACCTGTTGCACAGCTTGGCAATATTCCTTGCGAACTCCGGCTAATTCTTGCTGTAAGTCTTGAATAATGAGCGGATCTTGTTCGCGTTCAATTTGCTGTTCTAGCCGTTCTATCTCTGAGCTTTCAATTTCCTCAAATAGCCAGTCTGCATTCAAGAGCCGCGAATGATGAGGGCGCAATTCAGCCTGTTGGTCATCATCGATCCAGGGAATACCCCACGCTTGCTTTGATGAATGTTCTAGCCATCCTCCGATGTTTTGAATGGCTGTTTCAACCGCGCGCCCTGCCTTCGCAAAGTTGCGAACGTGATCATCCTGGTCTTGATGAGATCGCAGATAGCCCGCGACTCCAGCGGTTAGATCAGGGTAGAAAGCGGTAATCTTGTCTTCACCGACCTCGAAAAGCTCTTGCAAAACATGGTGTAAGCCACGCTTGAGCACTTCCGTGGCGTTGAGTTGTTCGCTACCGTCAAAAATTCCGGCACGGTGCTGCCAGAGCTTTTTGACTGTCGTTTCTGCTAAATAATCATTATCAGGATGAACCACTGGCCCTAGCCCTGAAATGGTCGATCGCCCGCCAAAGGCCGTCGGCAACGTCCAATTTCGCGCATTTTTGGTTCCGGCTAAGGCAGTCCGCGTACTGCCAAAGGCGTAAGGCCACCATGAGCCAATGTTAACGCTGAACTGTCTACCCTGGGTGTCCTGTCGATGCTGATACGCTTCCCGTAAGAAGTTCAGCTCTTCTGGCGTGAATGGGGGTAAGGCTTGAGACTGTTCTGGTTTGTTTTTTTCTGGTTGTCCTTTGCTTTGTTGGCTAGGTTCAGGCTGAGCGACGCGATAAAGTTCGTACAGCGTTTGCAGCCATTCCTCAAGCTCCTGGCTGCGGTTTAGATCCAGAGCGGCGGTTTTAAGGTTGTCAGCATCATCGCCAATCGGCACTGCACTCCAATAGGTCTGCCATTGGCTATTCAGCCAGCCTTCCCAGGTTTTGTGATCTTGGTTTAAATATGGCATCCAGTGCTTTTCGTTCTGGAGGTTATTGAAGACTAAACTGCCGAGCTTGAGCCATTCTTGCTTCAGTGCCGCTTTGGCATACTGCATCGCCGCTTCCACTTTGGATTCTGGCAACAGCAGCACAATCACATTCGGGAATCCAGCGGTAAGGAGTTGAGACTGCTCAGGTTCTGGTACCCAGTCAGAAAAGACATCTTGCCAACCTTCAAAATGAGTCTCCGGCACTCCATGCAGTAGCCAGTGATCGATCAACGGTTGCTGAAACAGGCTGGGATATAAGACGCTATCTGGTCCATACTGCCACGCTAATGCCCAGCACACTCGGGCCGAGAGGTAATGCAAAATCCATGACCCCGCCCAAAAGTCCCGCATTTTGCGGCTGGCTTTGATTAACTCTTGAATTGGTGTGAACGTAAAAGAAACGAGATGTGGCAGCTCTTTTTGGCTCTCATTTGCTGACCAGCGCTCCACATCTTCAGGCGTGAGGTTGAAACCTGCAAGGGCTCCAGAAAGCGCTGCTGTAATGCTGGCATGATCCCAGATGGAACTATCCGGCAGGCGAGTTTCCGCAGGCATTAGCAGCAGTGTCTGGTCATTATCAAATGCTTCGCAGGCTCTCATGGGTAAGCAACGCCATAGCCACCAAAATACCTTACGAGCATCGGTTTCATGCTTGATCTGTTCTGGCAGCAGTGTTCCTTCCAACTCTGTTAAAAAGTCGCTTCGTTTGGGCTGCATGAGTTTGGCATGAGCCGTATCACCAACTTTTAGATGGCGGCGCTTAGCGGAGAGGAGATGACGAGTTTCTAAGCCCTGCTCGTCATAGTTGATAGGAGTAGTAAGACTGCCGACGGCACCGCGATCGCTGGCTGAGGCAATATAGTCTGCCAAATGAATATGCTGAAGTGCCCTGCCGCCTGACTCTTCCGGGTCCCAGCCGTTCTGTACCCAATCCTGCATTACCGCTAGATCACGCCAGAAACTGTTTCCTCCGCGTCCGCGATTATCATGCAATGCCTTTAAAGCTGGATCATGCAACAACCCCCAAATCTTCGCTTGCCAAAACACCTGAGACATACGTAAGTCCTTCCCTGCTGTTTTCCAGCCAGATCACCAACGGCTTGCACTGAGTATGGACCAATTCACTGGGCTTTTGATCAAACTCAATGCGAATGACGAAATAGTCACCTTGTTTAGTCATTCCCTGCAGAAACTGGTAACCATCCTCAAAGAGACATCTCTTGATGAGTCTTATTACTTAGTCACTAGCTGTTATCTCTCGCAACCTTGCGTGAGTTTCCTTATAGATTGGTGATGAATGGCCCACAGTCCTTGTATTTCAATGCCTCGGCCCAAAGTTGAATGGACAATCGCATTGAGCTAACTCAAGCTCTCTACTTTGCTGCCTACAATGGGAGCACCCTTCATCCATGAGGGCTACCCATGATGGAACCTCTTTTGTGTCATATGCTGATTGGGCCACCCGGCAGCGGCAAAACCACGCTGGCTCAACAGATGCAGCAGATCATTCCAGACAGCCGAATTGTTTCTACCGACCAAATTCGCAAATCCCTATATGGCAACGAAGCCAACCAGGGAGACTGGTTTGAAATTGAAGCCGTCGTGATCCAGCGCATCAATGCCGCCCTGGATCACGACACTTCCGTGATTTACGATGCCACCAACGCTAAACGCATCTGGCGCATGGGATTGTTACAAAAACTGGCGCGACCCGGCGTAGATTGGATTGGCTGGCAGTTCACAACCCCTCTCAAAACCTGCCATCACTGGAATCAGTCTCGTCGAAGAGCGGTAGATAAAGCCGTCATCAACACGATGGCCGAAGCCCTGAAGCAGTTTCCGCCCCATCCCAGCGAAGGCTTTATTGCCATCTACCCACTAGACCCTGCCCAGGGGATTGAACCTATCCAAGCCAGGCTAAACCATCTCCACCGCAGCATTACCAACCGTAACAACCGCACCCGCTATAAAGACATTAAGCTGCATCGCTATTCCTCACTCTTAGATTTTGACCGCCTGCTGCATTTGATCAGTTTGCTGATAGCGCATCCCGGCCTGGGCAACCTGCAAACTCAGGCTCCAGAAGACCTCCAGAACCTGGTGGGCGAGTCAGCGACTCCCGTTACCGATTCCCTGGATGAAATCAGCCAGGTCATAGCTGCTCAAAAGGGGACTCTCTATGCCGACCCGGTTGAGATCGTCGCCGACCTCCGGTGGCTTGAATCAAATAGCTTTCTGACACCAACCCCCAACGACGCACCCCTCACCTTTCCCCCCATTGAGGCTCAAACCGTAAACCCTCACGCCTACAGTGATTGGGACGCCTTCCAGCGCCTGCTGACGACCATCCGCTTTATCAGTCACCACCCCTTTTGCTGGAATCCTGATCACAAAAGCAGCCTCACCAGTTTGATCGACGCTATGCAGCAGCGAGGCATTCTCGATGGGGATCGACAGGCAGCACTTCGAAAAGATTTTGAACTGGTGCTTAAACCCTTTGCTATATTGCCTCCCTTCCGATTACGGCGAGGTTACTTTATCGGCAGCGGTATTTTGTCAGAACACCAACTATTACGAGTGGCTAGGTTACTACAGGCCCAGGCCAAAACCATTCAGGACCCGGTGGCGCTGTCGATTCTCGATACTCTTAAAGAACGGCTCAAGCGCAGTCAGCACGATTTAGATAACCTGTATCCGGTACGGGCGATCGCAAACCGGACCATCGTTAATTCTGACTTGTTACCTTCATCGGCTATGGTCAGAACGCTCGACCAACTCGAAGCCGAAATTGAAGGTGGTTACCTCCTCGAACTTAAACGCTTTGCTGGGGGAGGTCGCTTTACGGATGAACCCGATCAGTTCTTTAAAGTCTGGCCTTTGCAAATTGTCTTTCACAATATTGGCTGGTACCTGGGGTATGAAATTGCCGCAGGTCCAAATGCGGGGCTGTTAGAGTTTGAGCGGCTAGATCGCCTGTTTCGCGGCCAACCCCAGAACTGCGATCGCAGTCTGGAACAACAACAGCAAGCATTAGAACGTCTACAAAAACTGCATCAGGCCTGCGGGGGGTTGTATCTGGGAGACGACCCTAAAATCCAGCAGCAATTTCTCAGTCCTCGTGCATCCATCCGCGATAGGGTCACGATTACCCTAGAACTTTGTTTCACAGACAAGCTGTTTGCCTTTATCAGTGAAGGCACTCAACGCTTTCCAGAGGACCAGATGAAGTTATCACCCAAGTTGGGTGTACAGCAACCCCAAAAGAACACCCTATTCTGCCTACCCAGAAGTGATGATCCCAAGTATCCGAACCGCTTGCAGGTACGATTACCCCAATGGTCGATTCATGATCGAGATCTGCGGCGGTGGATTGTTGGCTTTGGAGCTGATGTAAGGGTGGCTGCCCCAACGGAATTAATGCAACAGATTTCGACATTAGTCCAGGAAGTGGCTTGTATATACAGTTAAAAACGTTACGAAAGAGCAGTATTTTCAATCCAAGATGATTGGCCAAAGAAAAAATGTGGATGCAGAAGTTATATCGTCAAATGCTTGCAATTTAATTTGGCATTGATATTTTGTGAGGAGAGTGATCTGATTTTTGTGTAAACGCTTTCGGTTCAAAGTTTGAAGCATTCTGGAAACAGAATAGCAAAATGTGAGGTAGCGGCCTTCCAATTTTTGATGGGTCGGGTCCATCGCTTTGAAATATTGTTCAAGGCCAGATGCATCAACTTGAGGGTGCATCCCAGTTTTGCAAGTCTGCCCTCATCCCCCAACCCCTTCTCCCATTTTGGGAGAAGGGGAGCCGGAGTCAAAGTCCCTCTCCCGCTCTGGGAGAGGGATTTAGGGTGAGGGC
>Ga0008836_101096_pt1 | contig 11041 bp, 10 predicted proteins | sample HotLakConsUCCR28_FD_62214 | JGI IMG/M metagenome (GOLD analysis project Ga0008836, IMG submission 62214) | Hypersaline microbial mat communities from Hot Lake, Washington, USA - Hot Lake Consortium UCC-R28 (Hybrid Assembly) ... | reverse complement strand
CAGCAATCGCGCTTTCATATTCTCGACGAGCACGAGATCGTTGACGGCATCGACGAGCTCGGCGTGCTGCTCTACGGCCACGGCAAGAACGCCTATTGGTACGGTTCGCAGCTCTCCATCGAGGAAACGCGCCGGATCGCGCCCTACCAGAACGCTACCGGCCTGCAGGTGACATCCGCCGTCATTGCCGGCATGGTCTGGGCGCTGGAGAACCCGCAGGCCGGGATCGTCGAGGCGGATGAACTCGATTACAGGCGCTGCCTCGAAATCCAGCGCCCTTATCTCGGGCCGGTGATCGGCACCTATACGGACTGGACGCCGCTCGACAGCCATACCGGGCTCTATCCGGAGGATATCGATCACGACGACCCCTGGCAGTTCCGCAACATTCTCGTGCGCTGAGGGGGCGGCATGACGGATTTCGAAGGCGTTCACACGGGCGCGCTGCTCGGCTCGCTGGGCATCAGCAATGCCGATGCCGTGCTCGATCTGCGCGAGGCCGATGCAGCGCAGGCGGATGCATCCGTGAAGGAGCTGATCGAGCGCAGCCTGTTCATGCCGCGCCGCGCCGTTGCCATTCGGCTTTCGCCGCCGCCAGAGGGAGGGGGCGAGACACTGTTCCTGCCCGTGGGCCGGCAATTGCTGGCGGCACGCAGGCGGGGCTGGATCGCGCGGATGAGCCCCCTCCCCGCCCATGACGGGCTGGGTTATTTCGTGGTCTTTCCCGGGCGCGATACGGGGACGGCGGAAAGTAATGATTAACCACAATCCGCAAGAACACCCGGCAATACCGGCCAAGAGCGGCAATAGGGTCGCGACTCCCGCATCGGTTTAAGAATCGCGCAAGAAAACCCGTGCTTTCTGTCTGCTGTCTCCAGGATGGAGGCGTCAGACAACGGGAGAATTCCATGTCAGCTATCAACCTTTCCGCCGGTGTGCGTTCCAACCTGCTCTCGCTTCAGGGCACTGCCGGTCTACTCGAGCAGACCCAGAACCGTCTTGCCACCGGCAAGAAGGTCAACGGCCCGCTCGACGACGCCGCCGCTTTCTTCACCGCCCAGGGCCTGAACTCCCGCGCCAACGATCTTTCGTCGATCACGCAGGGCATGCAGAACGGCATGAAGACCATCGACGCTGCCTCGAAGGGTATCGATTCCATCAGCACGACGATGGAAACGATGATCGGTCAGGTCCGTCAGGCCTTGCAGGATCCGGGTAATGCAACAGCGTCAATCAACATCGGCACTGTTGCTGCTTCAGACTTTGACGACGGAAACAACATCACTATCGGTTCTGGCGATGACGAAGTCTCTGTTGATATCACACTTGATCTAAGTGGCGCCACCGGTGACACAGCCGCAGAACGCGCGCAGGCTGCTGTCGACTACATCAACGAAAAAGACGATCTTACAACAAATGGCATCACCGCAGAAGTTGATGGGGACGAAGTCATTCTTGTCAACAATTCCGGTCGAGAGGTTGCGCTTAACGCTGGGACCACAGATTTCTTCGGCGGTGAGACTTCCATCGCTGCCGTCGATGCCGCAAACATGAGCGATACGCGTCAATCGCTGATGAACAGCTACAACGACCTGCGCACTGAACTGGACGCGCTGGCCCGCGATTCCGGGTATAACGGCAACAACCTGCTCATGGGTGATGCACTCGAAGTGGTGTTCAACGAGCTCACCGGCGATGACCGCACCAGCTTCGAAATCAGCGCCAAGCAGGCTGACGGTACAGCTTTTGGCAATATCACGTCAGATCGGCTGGGCGGCGTTGAAGGTACCGCAAACAATTTCGGCTCGAACTACGAGCTGGAAAGTATGCTTGAAGGCATGCAAGACGGCGTGAGCGAGCTGCGCAGCCTGTCGAGCCAGCTCGGCACCGCGCAGACGATCGTCGAGAACCGCGAGAGCTTCACCAAGGAAATGGTGAACACGTTGCAGGCCGGCGCCGACGGTCTGACGCTGGCCGACATGAACGAGGAAGCGGCCAACAACCTGGCTCTGCAGACGAAGCAGCAGCTCGGCCAGTCGGCTCTTGGCCTCGCCATCCAGAACGACCAGTCGATCCTCCAGCTTCTGCGCTGATCGACCGATCCTTTCGAGACCTTGACGGCGGCGGGGCTTCCCTGCCGCCGTTTTTTACTTGCCGTTAACCACGCGCGCCTAGGCTTTCGCAGCGCAGCGGGAGAGAGCCATGCCCTTACGGATCGAGCTGAAGCCCAATGAGCGGCTGATCATCGGCGAGACGACCATTCGCAACGGGCCGAAGCGGTCGAGTTTCGTTGTGGAATCGCAAAGCCGGATCCTGCGTGAAAGCGATATCATCACCCAGTCGGAAGCGGATACGCCCTGCAAACGGCTCTATGTCGCGCTTGAACACATGTATCTGGCCGACGATCCACAAGCCGGCGAAACCGCCTTCATCGAGATCGCCAACCAGATCATGCAGGCGGCCCCGGGCACACGGGCGCACATTCTGGCGATCTATGAGCAGCTTCAGGAGCGCAAGCTCTACAAGGCGCTCAAACAGGCCCGCAAGCTCATTGCCTATGAGACGGAACTGCTCGCCCTCGCAGCAGGGGACAGATCCGCTCCCGCAGAGCCCGACGACAGCCGCAAGGCCCGCCCCGCCCTATCCTGATCGCCGAGATCCGAATCACGAAAGAACGGTCCCGCAGGGGGCCGTTTTCTTGGTATCCGTCGACTTGTTCGGTTTACGCGTCAGAGCGACGCGCTGAAGGTCGGTATGCTCGGGGGCTCGTTCTCGGCATAGAACTTGCGCAGGTTGAGCATGATTTCCGTCGGCAGCTGAAAGATTACCTCATCGCTCTGAGTGTTGACGACCTGAAACAACAGAGCGCCGATTTCGGCATCACGCTCGAAACGCACTTCACGGTTGGCCGAAAAACTGTTGCCTGAATCAGAATCAGCATCCTGATCCGCCTGAGGAAACTGCGCCTCGTCGATGGCCGTTATCGTTGCTTCCGCACGGCTCTCACGCAGCATCGCGACACCTTCGCGTCGGAAATCTGCAGTATATGACCAGCTTGCGCCAGCACCCAATCCAGGGTCCATCATGGCACTACTCCTGATACGAGGTGACAGGATATCAGTTTCGGATCAACTTCCTCCTAAGGCAAACGCTCGAATTTTATTGAAATCTTATTGTCTGTCTCGATACTTGATAAATACTCATACCGCATCGCTGCATTCGGCAAAATCGCCTTAAGCCATTTTTAAGGCACTATGGTTAAAAGTCGTGACGGAAGTTCACTCGTGAGGTTGTCCATGAACTCGGCTGCCAATGCCTACGCGAAAGTCGCGAAAGCTGCTCCTCTCCCGCCCCGCGAACTCGAAGCTACCTTGCTGATCAAGGCTGCCGGCAAGCTCCAGGCTGCGCATGACCAGCTCGAGAGCGGTGCCGCGCCGCTCGACGACGCGCTCGCCTTCAACCGGCAGCTCTGGACCATCTTCGCCACCTCCGCGACCACGCCGGAGAACCCGCTTCCTGCCAAGGTGCGCGAGAATGTCGCCAATCTCGCCGTTTTCATGCTCACGGAAATCCTCGCCGCGAGCACGCGCCCGTCGAAACAGGCGCTGACGACGATGATCAACATCAACCGCGAACTCGCCGCAGGTCTTTCCGAGCAGGCGCCGCAACCCGCTGCCTGAATCGCGTGAGCACGTGTCATCCACAATCCCGCATCACCGCGCCTTATTGACCTTGCATGCGCAGGCTGGTTCTATGCGCGGAAACGGGGAAGGATTCGAGCAAGGTGGTGCGTTTTCTCCAACATGCGAGCCGCGTGGCGGATCGGTTTGCGCGGGCGGTCTGCATGCTCGCGGGGATCGTGCTTGTTGCATCCGTGCTGGGGATCGTCATCCTGCGCTACGGGTTCGGGGTCGGTTTCATCGAATTGCAGAATCTTGCCAGTTATGCTTTCGCGGTCTTCGTGATCTTCGCCCTCCCCGTCTGCATGGCGCAGGACGGGCATGTGCGCGTCGAGGTGCTTTCGGAGCGGCTCTCGCCGCGCTACCGCGTCTGGTCGGAGGGGCTGGCTCTGGTCCTGCTGCTGATCCCGGTATTCGCGCTCACCATCATCAGCTACTGGCCCAGCCTCTCCTATAGCTGGGCGATCCGCGAACGCGCCCTGGAAACCGGCGGATTGCCCGGCATCTTCCTGATCAAGACGGCGCTGCCGCTGGCCGCATTCCTGATGATCATCCAGGGGATCGCCGCCTTCCTGCGCAGGCGTGAAGCCGAGTACGGCGTGCCGCCCCTGCCGGGAGATCCGCCCTCCCCGGCCTCCAGCGGGACGGGCTGAGCGTGTCGGAACTCTTCCTCATCATCATGGTGATCGGGCTCTTCGCCGGGATTCTGAGCGGCATACCCGCCATGCTGGCGATTGCCGGGATTCCGATGCTGGTCGCCGTCGCCGCATCCGTATTCTTCGACGCCTTCAACCTTTCGCTTCTGGCGCTGTTTCCCAACCGCGTCTGGGGGGTGATGAACAACACCCTGCTGATGGCGGTACCGCTCTTCGTGATCATGGGCGTGTTGCTGGAGCGCGCGCGGCTGGCCGAGAACATGCTCGGAGTGCTCGCGCGGATGCTGGGCGGCTCACCACGCGGGATGGGGCTTTCGGTGCTGGCCTTCTCCGCGATGATCGCCGCCGCGACCGGCATCATCGGCGCCACTGTCGTGATGCTGGTTCTGGTCGCCCTCAAACCGATGATGGATGCCGGCATCCCGGCGCGGCGAGCCTCGGGACTGATCTGCGCCTCGGGCACGCTTGGGCAGATCATCCCGCCTTCGATCCTGCTGGTGCTGCTGGGTGACCAGATCGGCAATACCTATCTCGAAGCGCAGCAGCGCGCCGGCAATTTCGCACCGATACCGGTCTCGGTCGGAGATCTGTTTGCAGGTGCGCTCGTTCCCGGCCTGATGCTGGTCGCGCTCTACGGGCTGTATCTCGCATTCGTGCTCCGCCCGGCCAAAGGCGTCAGCGTTCCCGCGCAGGGCGAACCCGTGACCTGGACGGAGGTGATCTTCACCTTCCTGCCGCCGATGCTTCTGATCGTCTCGGTGCTCGGCTCCATCCTCGCCGGCGTCGCAACCGCAACCGAGGCAGCGGGGCTCGGAGCCATCGGCGCGATGCTGCTCGCCGGCTGGCAGGAGCTGCGGTTTCGCATCGAGCGCTGGCTCGTCGCCGGGGCCGGCATCGCCGCCTTCGCCCTCGTCGCCCTGCGCATGGCCGGTATGGGACGCGCGGCTTTGGACACACCTGCCGGGCTGCTCGCGCTCGCGGGTGCGATCATCATCACCCTCGGCGTGCTGATCGCCGCCACGCGGCTATGGGGGCGCGGGGCGCTGCAAGGCGCGCTCGGGGATACGATGAAGATCTCCGGCATGGTCTTCGGCATCGTCATCGCCGCCTCGATGCTCGCCCTCGTCTTCCGCGGCTTCGGCGGTGACCGGATGGTCGTCCAGCTCATGAGCGGGCTACCCGGCGGCCAGTGGGGTGCGCTGCTCCTGATCATGCTGCTGGTCTTCATCCTCGGCTTCATCCTGGAAGCCATCGAGATCATCTACATCGTCGTGCCGCTGCTCGGCCCGGCGATTCTGGGCACGGATATCTCGCCCGTCTGGTTCGCTGTGCTGCTCGCCATGAACCTGCAGACGAGCTTCCTGACACCGCCTTTCGGTTTTGCGCTGTTCTATTTCCGCTCGGTCGCACCGCGATCGATCACGACCATCGATATTTATCGCGGAGTGATACCTTTCGTCTTGCTGCAACTCGTCGCTCTGGGCATCCTGCTGGCAGTGCCCGAGCTGGCGACATGGCTGCCGGAGGTCATCTTCGGATGAAGCGTGTCGCCTTCGGATGAAAGCCGGCGCAACCGGCTTCGGGCGAAGGCAACGAGCGCCGCTACCAGGCGGCAGAATGTCAATGATCCAGAGGGAGGATCTCTTTTATGAAACGCAGAACGTTCCTGATGGGCGGCGCCGCCGCCGCCACGGCGACCACACTCGCCGCCCCGGCTATCGCCAGCGGCCATGTGAAGTGGGATATCGCCTCGTCCTTCCCGGCCGCCGCACCGGGCGTGGGCACCAACGTCACCCGCTATGCGGAGCTGGTCAAGCTGATGTCGGACGGGCGCATGGAGCTCACCGTCTACGGCGCCGGCGAACTCGTGCCGCCGCTTGAAGTCGAAGATGCCGCCCAGGCCGGTACCGTACCCGTCGTCCATGGCCCTCCCTACTATGCCGCCGGCAAGGAAGCCGCGCTGCACTGGTTCACCGGCGTGCCCTTCGGCATGACATCGAACGAACATTTCGCCTGGCTCAAATGGGGTGGCGGACAGGAGCTGTTCGACGAGATCTATGCCGAGCGCAATCTCAAGCCGTTCTATTCCGGCAATTCCAACACCCAGTCCGGCGGTTGGTTCAAGGAGCGCCTGAACAGCGTCGAAGATCTTGATGGTCTGAACATGCGCATTGCCGGCCTCGGTGCCGACGTGATGCGCAAGCTCGGCGTCAACGCCGTGCTCATGCCCGCCGGCGAGATCTTCCAGGCGCTGCAATCGGGTGCGATTGACGCAGCCGAATGGGTTGGCCCGATGCTCGACCAGGCCTTCGGCCTGCAGCGCATCACCAATCTGTGCTACATGCCAGCCTATGCCGAGCCGGGCGCTGCCGTCGCCGTCGTCTTCAACCAAGACGCCTTCGCTGAACTCCCGGACGATCTCAAGGCCGTCTGCGAGGCAGCGGCTCAGGCAGCAGCGCTCGAGATGCACGCGCAGTTCGATTACTACAACGCCCAGGCAGCCCGCGAGTTGGAAGAAGCCGGCGTCGAATTCCTGCCCTGGCCGGAGGATATCACCACCGCGCAGCGCGAAGCCTGGAGCGAAGTCCGCGAGGAACTGCGCGCCGAACACGGCAATGTCGCGCGGGTTCTGGAAAGCTACGAGCCTTATCTCGAAGCGGCTCGCGCGTTCAGCGGCATGATGACCGAGCCGATGCTGGCGGCCCGCCGCGGCTGATACCGCACGCACACCAGATCATCGCGAAGCGAGAGACGGCCCCGGTTATCCGGGGCCGTTTTCACGAGCAGGCGCGCGATCAGCCTTCCAGCTCCTCGCGCAGCATTTCCAGTTCGAGCCATTGCTCCTCTGCCTGGTTGAGCGCGAGCTGCAATTCACCAAGCTTTGCGGTGGCTGCCTCGAAACGCGCCGGATCGCGCCTGAAAAGCTCGGGATCGTCCATCACCGCCTGCACTTTGGTAATCTGCGCCTCCAGTTCGGCGATCCGCCCGGGCAGGGTTTCGAGCGCATGTTTCTCCTTGAACGAGAGCCGGCGCTTGCGCGCCTCGCCGCCGGATGAGGCCAATCTGGCAGCGCTCTTTTCGGCATCCTTGCCGCCCTTGCGCGCGCCTGAATTCGCCCCCGTCGCCACACCGCCATGGGCCGAGACACCGGCGCCGCGCTGCGCCACCATATCGGAATAGCCACCGGCATATTCGCGCCAGCGACCCTCGCCCTCCGCCATGACCGTGGATGTCACGACGCGGTCGAGAAAGTCGCGATCATGGCTGATCAGGATCAGGGTACCGGCGTAATCAGCCAGCAGTTCCTGCAGCAGATCGAGGGTTTCGAGATCGAGATCGTTGGTCGGCTCGTCGAGCACGAGCAGGTTGGAGGGGCGCGCCAGCGCCCGCGCCAGCATCAGCCGCCCCCGCTCGCCGCCGGAGAGCACACCGATGGGCGTGCGCATCTGCTCGGGCTGGAAAAGGAAGTCCTTCATGTAGCCCGCGACATGCTTCGTCTCGCCACCCACCTGAACCGTGTCGCCACGCCCGCCAGTAAGCGCCTCCGCGAGCGTCCAGTTCGGATCGAGGCTCTCGCGGCGCTGGTCGAGCGTCACCATCTGGACCGAGGCCCCGATACGCACCTCCCCCGCATCCGGTGCCAGGCCACCCGTGAGCAGATTGATCAGGGTGGTCTTGCCCGCCCCGTTGGGCCCCACGATCCCCACACGATCGCCCCGCGCGATGCGCATCGAGAAATCGCGCACGATGGGCGAGTCGTCATAGGCCTTAGTCACGCCCTTCGCTTCGATGACGACCTTGCCGGAAGTCTCCCCCTCGGTCGCAGCGAGCTTCACGTCTCCGGTGGCGCGGCGCTGCTCGCGCAATTCCTTGCGCAGGCCGTGCAATTCGCCGAGCCGCCGGACATTGCGCTTGCGGCGCGCGGTCACGCCGTAGCGCAGCCAGTCTTCTTCCGCCGCGATCTTGCGGGTCAGCTTGTGGCGGTCGCGCTCTTCTTCCTCGAGCACCTTGTCGCGCCAGGCCTCGAACGCGCCAAAGCCCTCCTCCAGCCGCCGCGTCTGCCCCCGATCGAGCCAGATCGTGGCGCGCGACAGCTTCTCGAGGAAACGGCGGTCGTGGCTGATCAGCACGAGCGCCGTACGCATGCCGGCGAGCTCGCTCTCCAGCCATTCGATCGCGGGAAGATCCAGATGGTTGGTCGGCTCGTCCAGAAGCAGGATGTCCGGCGACGGGGCCAGCGAGCGTGCAAGCGCCGCCCGGCGCGCTTCACCGCCGGAGAGCCCCTGCGTGTCACGCGCGGGATCGAGTCCGAGTTCGGTGAGCAGATACGCGCCGCGATAGGCATCATCGGCCGGACCGAGACCCTCCGCCACATAAGCTCCAAGCGTGTGATAGCCGGTCAGATCCGGTTCCTGCGGCAGGTAACGCAAGGTCGCGCCGGGCTGGACGAAACGCTTGCCCGCATCCGGCTCGACAAGCCCCGCCGCCATTTTCAAGAGCGTCGACTTGCCCGAGCCGTTTCGGCCCACCAGGCAGATGCGCTCCTGGGGTGCGACGGAGAGTTCGGCATTTTCGATCAGGGGCGTGCCGCCGAAAGTCAGCGCCACCCCCTGCAGATGAAGAAGCGGAGGAGCCATGACCGTCGTTTACGCCTTTTCGCGCGCCGGGTTAAGAGGCGTTTGCAGCAAACCGTATCATCAGCGCGCGCGCACGATCACGAACAGACCCGGATCCATGCGCGAGACGAAATCCACCTCGTCGAGCGCCACCGTGGTGGTGAAACCCTGCGGATCGCGGATGCGCCAGCGTTTCAATTCCGACAGGCGATCATCGAATGTGAGTGTCACCCGCGAGGTTCCGCCCAAAGTCGAGCGATCCTCGAGCTGGATGTCGACCTCGTCATCGAAGCGCTCGACATCGAGCACGCTGACGTCGCGCCCGAGATTGACGCGCGAACCGAGAAGGAATTTCAGGGGCGTCTGCGAGATCGGATAGAGATCCTGGGTGTTCAGCCGGCTGTCCTGGATCGCGACCTGCCGCCCGTCCGCGACGACCTGAAGCGTGGCCGGCTCATCGTAATCGAAACGCAAGCGTCCGGGGCGATGCACATAGAGCTCGCCCGTCAGCCGGTCCCCATTGGCATTCATCTGCGTGAAGCTGGCATACATGGTGGTGATGCCGTTGAAGAAATCATTGGCACGGGAGACGATCTGCTCGGCGCTCAGATTCTCGGCCGTGCTATCCGTCGCAGGCTGCTCGGGCGCCTGCCCGGGGGCTACGCCGCGCACGCCGGCCGGCGGCTCGGGAAGCTGCGCCTGGCTGACGAGCAGGCGCTCGGGCCGCGGCGGAGGCAGCGTATCGATCTGCCAGAAGGCGCGCTGCACGCTTTCAGCAGCGACCGGAGCCACACCGATCCCAGGCATCGGTACCAGAGCGGCACCGGCCAGGAAGGCGAAAGCAAGCCCGCGCAGACGCGCCAAATGACGCGGATCCCGCACCTTGCCCGAATGAATTTTCTGCTTCCCCATACCGTGAACCATGCATCGTCATCCCGTTTCAGGCGCGGACGCGAAACATCACACCACGCCGATTTTCTTGCGCAGGCGTAACGTCCGGCTGTGGCAAAACCGCGACTCCTTCCGGGCATGCGCGCGGCATATCCGGCTCGGAACAGCCTCAATCATCGCCGTTTCCATAACGATCCTCCGGCGATTCCATCAGGATCTCGCGCTTTCCGGCATTGTTGGGCGCGCCGACGATCCCCTCATTCTCCATCCGCTCCATCAGCGAGGCTGCCCGATTGTAGCCGATCTGCAGACGGCGCTGGATATAGGAGGTCGAGGCCTTCTTGTCGCGCAGGACCACCGCGACGGCCTGATCGTAGAGATCGGCGCCGGGATCACCGAACGAGCCCTTGTCGAACACGGCGCCGCCGTCATCGCCGCCGGAGCCACCCTCATCCTCCTCTGACGTGACCGCGTCGAGATAGGCCGGGCGCCCCTGCGTCTTGAGGTGGGCCACGACATGTTCGACCTCGTCATCGGAGACGAAGGGCCCGTGCACGCGTGTGATGCGCCCGCCACCGGCCATGTAGAGCATGTCACCCTGTCCGAGCAGCTGTTCGGCACCCATCTCACCCAGGATCGTGCGCGAGTCGATCTTCGAGGTGACCTGGAAGGAGATACGGGTCGGAAAATTCGCCTTGATCGTACCGGTAATGACATCGACCGAGGGGCGCTGGGTTGCCATGATCAGATGGATGCCGGCTGCGCGGGCCATCTGGGCGAGACGCTGGATGGCACCCTCGATCTCCTTGCCGGCGACCATCATCAGATCGGCCATTTCGTCGACGATGACGACGATGTATGGCAATTGATCGAGGCTCATTTCCTCCTCTTCGAAGATCGCCTCCCCGGTCTCGCGGTCGAACCCGGTCTGGACCGAGCGCGTGATCACCTCGCCGCGTGCGGTCGCTTCGGCCACGCGGGCATTGAAGCCGTCGATGTTGCGCACGCCCATCTTCGACATCTTGCGATAGCGGTCCTCCATTTCGCGCACCGCCCATTTCAGCGCGACGACGGCTTTTTTGGGGTCGGTCACGACCGGCGAGAGCAGGTGCGGAATGCCGTCATAGACCGACAGTTCCAGCATCTTGGGATCAACCATGATCATGCGGCACTGCTCCGGCGACATCCGGTAGAGGAT
>Ga0008836_101093_pt1 | contig 11063 bp, 11 predicted proteins | sample HotLakConsUCCR28_FD_62214 | JGI IMG/M metagenome (GOLD analysis project Ga0008836, IMG submission 62214) | Hypersaline microbial mat communities from Hot Lake, Washington, USA - Hot Lake Consortium UCC-R28 (Hybrid Assembly) ... | reverse complement strand
GACGCTGATCGGTCTCGAGCAACTGGCCGCAGAACCCGCCCTGCCGCGGCTCGATATCCCCGGCTTCGTCGATGCCATGCTGACGCCGGCAGCCATTGCCGCCGATCGATAGACCAAGACGCACCGGATCCGCGTGGCCCGCCGCTCACACCGGTTCGGCGGTCTGCGGCGCAACCGGGTCCCAGCGGTTCTGATCCGGCCACACGCCCCTGAGCGCATCCCCCTGCCCGACGAATCGCTCCGCCAGAACGTCGCAGCCATAGATCCGGTCGGTCCTGAAATGCCGGAACCCGGCGCGAAGCTCGCACCATGAGGCGAGCATGACGCATTCGAGGTGATAGACCAGAGCCAGCGGCCGCACGGTTCGCACGGTCTGGCAGCCCTGCTCGTCGAGATAGGTGAGCCGCAATTTGCGCTCGCCGCGGATCGCGTCGCGAAGCGTCGATATTGACACGCAGCCCTTGGCCGGGTCATCCGGCGGGGCGCCCCAAGGCGCCACCAGCAGCCAGTCCGCCGGTCCGTGCAGCGCCTCGACCTTTTCGTGGATCCGCCGCGCCGCCCGTTGCAGAGCGCTGTCGCCGGTGCGCGACAGCAGGGCAAGACCCACCCGGAGCGCCTCGATTTCCTCGAGATCGAAATTCAGCGGCGGCAGGTCGTAGCCCCGGCGCATGACATAGCCGATGCCCGGCTCCCCCTCGATCGGCGTGCTCATCATCTGCAGCGCCGAGATGTCGCGATAGATTGTCCGGGTGGAGACTTCGAGCTTGCGGGCGAGCGCATCCGCGGTTAGCGGCCGTTCGGCGGCGCGCAGGATCTGGATGATCTCGAACAGGCGGTTGGAGCGGGGCATCGGCTGGATCCTTCGAGGCACTGCTGACACTCTATCACCCCCTCCTGACACCAGTCTGTCAGCAGTGTCCCGCTATCCAGGCATGCGAAAGCGAGGGTCGGCCATGAGCTATTATGATCATGCGACGATGATGGCGCACAAGCTCGGACCCTGGGCCGACGACCGGGGTTGCGAAGACTGCGGCAGCGCACGACAACGTCGCGAGCCGGGGATGCAGGCGCTCAAGCGCAGTGTCGGGCGCATGCTCGCGCATATCGGGATCCGGATCCCCGCAGGTTCCGCGAGGATCCCGCCAGTCGACCCGGACGCCGATGGTGACGAAGCCGGCAAAACCTGATACAGCCCGGGGCTTCGCCAACAAGAGCGCCCTTTACCGATGCCAGCCACGATCGATCTGACAAACCCTGCCGCACGCCCGGCCCGCCCCACCGCCAGCCAGGCGCAGGACGGAAAGCCGACCCTGATCGGCATGAGCCGTGACGAGATGGTTGAGGCCATGGCGGACGCAGGCGTGCCCGAAAAGCAGCGCAAGATGCGCGTGAACCAGATCTGGCACTGGCTCTATATTCGTGGCGTTTCCGATTTTGCCGACATGCACACGATCTCGCGCGAGCTGCGCGAGGGCCTTGCCGCCCGTTACACCATTGCCCGCCCGGAGATCGTCGAGGAGCAGATCTCGAACGATGGCACCCGCAAATGGCTGATGCGGTTTCCGCCGCGCGGCGCCGGCCGGCCGGTCGAGGTCGAGACCGTCTACATTCCCGAGGAAGGCCGTGGCACACTGTGCATCTCGAGCCAGGTCGGCTGCACGCTGACCTGCACCTTCTGCCACACCGGCACCCAGAAGCTGGTGCGCAACCTGACCGCCGAGGAGATCCTGTCGCAATTGCTGATTGCCCGCGACCGGCTCGGCGACTTTCCGCACAAGGACACGCCGCAGGGCGCCATCGTTCCGGCGGAGGGCCGCAAGGTCACCAATATCGTGATGATGGGCATGGGCGAACCGCTCTACAATTTCGAAGAGGTCAAGAAGGCGCTGCTGATCGCCTCGGATGGCGACGGGCTGGCTCTGTCGCGCCGTCGCATCACGCTGTCGACCTCCGGCGTGGTGCCGGGCATCGTCCGCACCGGCGAGGAAATCGGCGTGATGCTGGCGATTTCGCTGCACGCGGTGCGTGACGAATTGCGCGACGAGCTGGTGCCGATCAACAAGAAATATCCGCTGAAGGAACTGCTCGAGGCCTGCCGCACCTATCCCGGCGTCTCCAACGCGCGGCGCATCACCTTCGAATATGTGATGCTCAAGGGCGTCAATGACAGCCTGTCGGACGCCAAGGAACTGGTGCGGCTGCTCAAGGGCATTCCCGCCAAGATCAATCTCATTCCGTTCAATCCCTGGCCGGGATCGGCCTATGAATGCTCGGACTGGGAGACGATCGAGACCTTCGCCGATTTTGTCAACGCCAATGGCTACGCCTCGCCGATCCGCACGCCGCGCGGCCGCGACATCCTGGCGGCCTGCGGCCAGCTCAAGAGCGAATCCGAGCGCATGCGCAAGACCGACCGGCTGGCGCTCGAAGCGATGATGATCGCCGGCCATGGCGCCGACTGACGCGCGATGAGCGACATGCTCCGCCTTCTCGTGAGGATGTTTGCCATCGTCTTCGGCTTCTTCGCCGGCTGCCTGGCGGCGGGCCTGGCCTATGCCTTTCTCGCCCGGCTGGTGGTGCCCGAGGATTTCGGCCGCTTCAGCGATCTCGAACTCACCGTGACCCTGATCGTCGGCGTGGTCGGCGTCGCGAGCCTGTTTGCCCGTGCGGTGCTGCTGCCGGCCTTTGCCATCATCGCGATCTTTGAATTTCTCAGGCGGCGCGACTGGCTCTCCTACGCGCTGGCCGGCGCCGTGATCGCCCTCGCGTCGGGCGTCTATCTGGCAGGCGGCGGTGCCGCCGAACCGGCGCGGATGATTGCCATCCAGACCGCCTGCGCCATCATCGGGGCCTCGGTCTACTGGCTTGTGACCGGCCGGAATGCCGGCCGCTGGCTGCCGAGCGAGCGCGCAAGAACCGCGACTGCCGTTGACGGCGAAGCCTGATCAGCGGCTCTGGGTCAGCAGGATCCTGACCGCAAACACCGAAAACACCGCCGCGAAAACATAATCGACGATCCGCATCACCTGCGGCTTGCGCTTGAGCCACTCCGCCAGGCTGTTGGCGCCAAGCACGACGGCGATGGCGACCGGCAGCGCGATCAGGATCGACAAGACGCCGAGAAAAATCAGCTTGCCGGTCACCTGCGGATCATTGACGCTGACAAATTGCGGCAGGAAGGTCATGAAGAAGATGATCACTTTCGGGTTGAGAAGATTGACCCAGAGACCGTTGAGAAACGCCTTGCCTGCCGACGCCTGGCGCTTGCCGGCGCTTTGAACGGCCAGGACCGACCTATTGCGCACCGCCTGGATGGCCAGCCACAAGAGATAGGCGGCGCCGCCGGTCTTGAGCACCAGGAACGCCATCGGCGAGGCAACGACCAGCGCCGAGACGCCAAAGGCCACCAGCAGCGTGTGAATGGCGATGCCGAGATTGGTGCCAAGCAGCGTCATCAGGCCGATGGTGCGGCCATCGCGAATCGTCCGGCTCATCCACAGGGTCATGTCGGGCCCCGGCGTTATCGCCAGCAGGAGCACCGCGAGGCTGAAGGCCGCGAGAACGGGAAGTGCGGGAATGTAGGTCATGGACTGTCCGGCTGCTCTAAAACAAGCAGCTTTCTTAGGCTGCTTTCACCGTCCTGCCAATCCGGTCATTCCTCCGGCGTCCGCTGGATCGTCGGATCGACCAGGTCGATGCGTTCGCCCGGCTCGATCCCGAAGACATTGCGGAAGTCTTCCGGACCAAGCAGCGCCGCGGCCTGATCCAGCAGATGCTGGTTGCGGGCGTTGAGAAAGGCAGCATCCGGCGGATAGAAGCCGGGCATTTTCTGGGCAGCGAAGGCATGCACCTCCGTTCTGAGCGACAACAGCCGCGAGAGCAGTTCGGGCTTGTCGGCCAGCACTTCCCTGGCATGATCCTCGAAATCGTCAGGCATCTTGTCCATTCTCTCCTCCGCGCCCGACGGGATCACCGTCATCGGCTTCACGCCGGCACAGGTCTGGAGCTTGCTCTGCCAGGCGGCGTGCTGCAATCCATAGGTGCCATACAGGAAGGTGCTCACGGAATAGCCACGCGCGGCTTTGACGGTCAAGGGCGGCGAGGCGGCCGCTGCGGTGGCGTAGAGCACCTGGTTTGCCAGTTGATGGCAGACACCGTCGATTCCATAGGTGAAGATGGTGCCGCGCGCGGCCGCGCTGGCGTTGCAATCGGCATTGGGCAGCACCAGGCAGTCAGCGATCTTGCGCACCCCGGACTTGCTGCCGATATATCCGTCCGCATTTCCGGGCGTTCCGCCATGCGGATGAAACGAGCCCCAGCAATACCAGTTGGCTTCCCGGGCATTTATCACCGCCGCGATATCGGGATAGGGATTGCGGCGACTGTCGTAGGTGGTCACCCATGTATGATCGACCGGCGACCCGCTGGTATAGGCCGGAACAACCCATGCGTAGAATGTGGACATCAAAGATCCTCCCCTGAAGCATGAGGACAGTCTAATGCAATTTTCAGGAGAAGTGAATTGGCATTATCCCTTCAGGTAGTCCTCGAACGTCGCCTTGTAGTCCGGGTGCCAGCGCGACAGTGGCGGGCGGTTTTCAATGATGTCGCCGGCGGCCCAGGCGATGCGCTTCTCGTCGGTGGCGCGGTCGACATCATTGTCGGGACAAAGGATGTAGAAATCGCCGCGGGCGAGGCTTTCCATCATGAAATCGACCGTCTGTTCCGCCGTCCAGGCGGCTTCGGGCTTTTCGCTGCGGCCGCGTGAGGTGAGCGGGGTGTAGACGAAGCCCGGGATCAGCAGATGGGCGCTGACCTTGCAATCGGGCGTGTTGCGCAATTCATGCGCGAGCGCCTCGGTGAAGGCCTTCACCCCTGCCTTGCTGACATTATAGGCCGGATCGCCGGGCGGGGTGGTGATTCCCTGCTTGGAGCCGGTGTTGATGATCATCGCCGGCTTGCCATGGGCGATCATGCCCGGTCCGAAGGCGCGGGTTCCATGGATGATGCCCATCAGATTGACGCCCAGGACCTTGTCCCAATTGGCCTGCGGGCCGAACAGGCTGCTTCCGGGCTGGATGCCGGCATTGTTCATCAGCAGGTGGACCCGGCCGAAGCGCTCCCGAACGGTGCGTTCCAGTGCCTCGACGTCCGTGCGGTCGCCGACATCGGTCTGGATCGACGCCACGTCGGTGGCGGGATTTTGCCACAGCGCACCAACCTGTTTTTCGGCGTCCGCCAGCCGTTCACGGTCGACATCGACCAGCACGACGCACATGCCGCGCGCGGCAAAGGATTTGGCCGCCGCGAGCCCGATACCGGAGGCGGCGCCGGTCACCACCGCAACCTTGGCCGTGTCCATCACCGATTGAAAATGATCCATCCTCGTCTCCCGCTTTTTCTCGATAACCGATTGTCGGAGAACTCTCAGACAACAGTGTGGCAAACGCGATGCCAAGATACCGCTTCCGGCCGCGATGGCCCGGAGCCTGCGCCCTGACCCTTGCATGACGCGACAAACCGGCTAAAAGTGCCGCGAAATTCAGGGTCCCGAGGGCAAGGAGCCTCCGGGGCGGAGCACCAGAACAGGAAGACAGTATCCATGGCATCGCACAAGGACGTCAAGAAGGTCGTTCTCGCCTATTCCGGCGGCCTCGACACCTCGATCATTTTGAAATGGCTGCAGACCGAACTCGGCGCCGAAGTCGTCACTTTCACGGCCGATCTCGGTCAGGGCGAGGAACTGGCGCCGGCGCGCAAGAAGGCCGAGATGCTCGGCATCCCTGACAAGAACATCTATATCGAGGATGTGCGGGAGGAATTCGTCCGCGATTTCGTCTTCCCGATGTTCCGCGCCAATGCGGTCTATGAGGGCGTCTACCTGCTCGGCACATCGATCGCCCGGCCGCTGATCTCCAAGCGGCTGGTCGAGATCGCCCGCGAGACCGGCGCCGACGCCATTGCCCATGGGGCGACCGGCAAGGGCAACGACCAGGTCCGCTTCGAGCTTTCGGCCTATGCGCTGAACCCGGACATCAAGATCATCGCGCCCTGGCGTGACTGGTCGTTCAAGAGCCGCACGGATCTCATCAAGTTCGCCGAGGAGCACCAGATCCCGGTTTCCAAGGACAAGATGGGCGAAGCCCCGTTCTCGGTCGACGCCAACCTGCTGCACTCCTCCTCCGAAGGCAAGGTGCTGGAAGACCCGGCTGTCGAAGCGCCCGAATACGTCCACATGCGCACGATTTCGCCGGAAGCCGCTCCCGACAAGGCGACCATCATCAAGATCGGTTTTGAGAAGGGTGACGCGGTCTCGATCAACGGCAAACGGATGAGCCCGGCGACGATTCTCTCCGAACTCAACACTTACGGCCGCGACAACGGCATCGGCCGGCTGGATCTCGTCGAGAACCGCTTCGTCGGCATGAAGTCGCGCGGCGTCTACGAGACCCCGGGCGGCACCATCCTGCTCACCGCACACCGGGCGATGGAATCGATCACGCTCGACCGGGGCGCGGCCCATTTGAAAGACGAGTTGATGCCGCGCTATGCGGAACTGATCTATTACGGCTTCTGGTTCTCGCCCGAGCGCGAGATGCTGCAGGCCGCGATCGACCTGAGCCAGAAACATGTCGAGGGCGAAGTCACGCTCAAGCTCTACAAGGGCAATGTCATGGTCACCGGCCGCGAGAGCGACAAGTCGCTCTATTCCGACGCGCTGGTCACCTTCGAGGACGACCTTGGCGCCTATGACCAGAAGGACGCGGCAGGCTTCATCAAGCTCAATGCGCTCCGGTTGAGGACGTTGGCGGCGCGCGACCGCAAGGCGTAAGTCCGGCACAGCACTGCGCACTTGCGGGCGGGACCGGTCAGGATCCCGCCCGTTTTGTTTGCGTGGCCGGCCACTGCGTCCGCCGCGCCGCTTGTTCGGAGGCGCTGCCGGGCCTACATGAGGGGCATGACAAGGAGCCTCTCATGACCGCATCCACCTCCCCCGTGTTCGACTGGACCGGCCCGCTCGGCCTGCCGGAATTCGACAAGATCACCGATGCCGATTTCGCGCCGGCGTTCGAGATCGCCCTGGCCGCGCATGACGCCGAGATCGAGGCGATCGCCAACAATCCCGCCGCACCCGACTTCGACAACACGCTGGTGGCGCTCGAACTCGCCGGCGACAAGCTGTCGAAAGTGTCGTCGCTGTTCTGGAACCGGGCCGGCACCGACACCAATGAGGTGATCCAGGCGCTGGAACGCGAGATCGCGCCGCGCATGTCGCGGCATTATTCCAAGATCGCCATGAACAAGGCGCTGTTTGCCCGCGTCGACGCGCTCTACCAGACCCGCGCCGATCTGGGCCTCACCGCCGAACAGGACCGCCTGCTCGAGCGGATCTGGAAATCCTTCATCAAGTCGGGCGCCGCTCTCGACGAGGCCGGGCAGACACGGCTGGCCGAGGTGGGCGAAACACTCGCGGGCCTCGGCGCGCAATTCGGCCAGAATGTGCTGGCCGACGAGCGCGACTATCTGCTGCTGCTCGAGCACGAGGCGGAACTGGTGGGCCTGTCGGAGGATCTGCGCGCGGCGATGGCAGCCGTTGCCGAGGAACTCGGCCACACCGGCAAATACGCCGTCACCCTGTCGCGCTCGATCATCGAGCCGTTCCTGTCATCCAGCGAACGCCGCGATCTGCGCGAGACCGCGTTCAGGGCCTGGACGGCGCGCGGCGCCAAGGGCGGCGTGACCGACAATGCTGCGCTGATATCGGAGATCATTGCGCTGCGCACCGAGAAGGCCACGCTGCTGGGCTATGACAGCTACGCCGCCTACAAGCTTGACGACACCATGGCCAAGACCCCGGAGGCGGTGGAAGCGCTGCTTGGCGATGTCTGGGCCCGCGCTGTGGAACGTGCCGGAGTCGATCGCGCCGAGCTCGCCAAGCTGATCGCGGAAGAGGGCGGCAACCACGAGGTGGCGGCCTGGGACTGGCGCCATTTCGCCGAGAAGCTGAAAGCCCGCCGCTTCGATTTCTCCGAATCCGAACTCAAGCCCTATTTTCCGCTTAGCCGGATGATCGAGGCCTGTTTCGACGTGGCGAATCGCCTCTTTGGCGTCACCATGACCGAGCGCGAGGACATTCGCGGTCCGCACAAGGATGCGCGCGTCTTCGAGGTCAGGAACCGCGACGGCGAGATGACCGCCACCTTCATCGCCGATTACTTTGCCCGGCCCTCGAAGCGGTCCGGCGCCTGGATGAGCGGGATGCGCAGCCAGCACAAGCTCAAGATGCCCGATGGTTCGGTGGGCGAAAAGCCGATCATCACCAATGTGATGAATTTTTCAAAGCCCGCGGCCGGCCAGGAGGCGCTGCTGTCGCTCAATGACGCGCGCACGCTGTTCCATGAATTCGGCCATGCGCTGCACGGCATGCTCTCGGACGTGACCTATCCGTCGCTGTCGGGCACGTCCGTCAGCCGCGATTTCGTCGAATTGCCATCTCAGCTTTACGAGCACTGGCTGACCGTGCCGGAGATCCTGGAAAAACACGCCCGCCACTACCGCACCGGCGAGCCGATCCCGCGGGCGCTGCTCGACAAGGTGCTTGCGGCACAGACCTTCAATGCCGGATTTGCCGCGGTGGAGTTCACCGCCTCCGCGCTGGTCGACATGGCCTGGCACACCGGCGGCGACAAGCCGGACCCGGCGACATTCGAGGCCGAAACCTTGAAGAAGCTCGGGCTTCCCGACGCGATCGTCATGCGACACGCCAGCCCGCATTTCCTGCATGTGTTTTCAGGCGAAGGCTATTCGGCCGGCTATTATTCCTACATGTGGTCGGAAGTGCTCGACGCCGACGCCTTTTCGGCGTTTGAGGAAACCGGCGATGTGTTCGATGCCAAAACGGCCGAGAAGCTGCGCCAGCATGTCTACTCGGCCGGCGGCTCGCGCGACCCGGCGGAACTCTACCAGGCCTTCCGCGGCCGCATGCCCGACGCCACGGCGATGCTCGCAAAACGCGGGCTGGCCTGACGCGGGATCGGAGGCGGCAAGCAGTTGGAGGCGAGCTTATGTATTACGATCACCATTCCTCCGAATCCGAAGGGCAGCGGTAACGTGGTTGCGCATTCACAAGGCGCGCGCGTGGGCTAAGTCAATCTTCGTTCTCATATTCGGAGGCATCTTCGAACCGCTGTTCGTTAGGGACGTATCGTTTACAAAAATATGCCCCGCGAGCATCCTCGGCATCTCCTACATATCGAATTGCCGCTATCATATAGAGTGTGTGGCTCCACTTACCTTTGGCGGAGATGCTGAAGCTATCAGGGACTTGTACATTTGTGGTGAAGCCGATTATCCCACCACTTGGAATAGTCGGCGGCGCCGGCGCTGGTGCCGGTTCTCCGTTTTGGAAGAAGTCCGGGGCCACCCATTTATCCCGCTCTTTTGCCCACCGGTAGGGTTCTCCCATTGGGATGCTTGCTCCCTTGGCAAAATACAGGTAGCAATCGGCGTAAAGCCTGCCAGAGCTGTCGGCATATATGGTGGCGGGGTATCTCCCGTAGTTAATCATGAATGATCTGCCATGGATTTCTGCACCAGCTAAAAAATCGGGGAGTAATGTCCGGTTCTTTTCGTCGAGCGGATCTTTTTTATAGACAATCGGTCGTGTTAACTTGAAGCGGGGCGGGTTGGATAGTTTAAGGTCGGTTTCTGCGTGTTTGGCGGCGACAACACCAGCTTTCGAGGCTTGCTTGGCAAAAATTGCAGCGGCAACGGCTGCAATAAGGGTAAAGAAGCCTATAAAGGTCGCCGCGAGACCGATAATAACGCTCCAGTCAGCAGCCTTCTTTGCCGCGTCCGCAGCTTTCCACTGGGCGCATAGATCGGAAACACGTTCGTCAGTTCCGGGTTCGCATGGCTTTGTCAGATCATTGGGTTCCTTCTCCTGATTGATGAGCCCAAATGCTGGCAAAGGTATGTTAAACCGTTCGCCTGAGGGCAGGTCTTTTTCCTGAGCCTGGCCGCTTCCTGGATAGGTGAATAAAGTGGTCAGAGATATGAACATAAACGCGACAAGTGTTCGCATTGATTACCCTGTGTTGCCCCAACGATAATTAATACCGGAGTAATCAGAACTCCTCAACTCGGTGTATGGAGGCGCGAGACATCCAGGTGAGGATTTTGAGCTTTTTGACGACCGATATTGGCCGTTGGTAGCGGTGCTTAGTTCGCTTGCTCGCCGCCGAATTGGTTTATTGACATACATTGATAGGATCGTAAGAAATTAGTCTTTGTGGCTTGCAATATATCTTAGTTTCCACGCCATTAGATTGGGGAAAAGCCTCAGTAAGCCTTTTTCGGCCCCCGGTCGTCAGACAGCGAGGGTTGCGACCTCCGGGTGATCGCCTCGATCGCATCGGCCAAGTGGATGTCGGCGATGGCGCGGTCGCCCGCGGCCACCCTGAGCTTGTGCGCCTCGAACAGAACCTCGGCGTGCGACGATCCCGCCGGCGGTTCGAAGCGGTAGCTCGCGAGCTCGATCAGGAAGCCCAGCGGATCGGTGAAATAGATCGAGTCCATGAAGCCCCGGTCCTTGACGCCGCTGTGGCGGATGCCGCGCTCGTCGAGTCGCTCGACTGCCTGGGAAAACGTCGCCTTCGACACGTTGATGGCAAGATGGTGCACCGCGCCGGGCTCCATCGAGGTGCGGGAGCGATCGGGCTTGCGGTCCTCGCTGGTGAAGATGGTGATCAGCCGGCCGTCGCCCGGATCGAAATAGAGGTGGCTTTCACTGTCGTCGTCGAGATTGGGCTGCTCGAAGATGAAGGGCATGCCGAGCACGCCTTCCCAGAAATCGATCGACGTCTGCCGGTCCGCCCCCACAAGGGTAATGTGATGGATGCCCTGTGCCTGCAATTTCCGCATCGTTTCCTCCCCGGGCCGATCATGTCGCCAGAACCATAGCAAATCCGGGGGCGAGGGCAAAACAGCGCCCCGGGGCGCCGTCATCAAACCTTGACGATGCCGCCATATAAACACCCTTCCCTGCTTGCCGCAAAAACCGG
>Ga0008836_101084_pt1 | contig 11152 bp, 8 predicted proteins | sample HotLakConsUCCR28_FD_62214 | JGI IMG/M metagenome (GOLD analysis project Ga0008836, IMG submission 62214) | Hypersaline microbial mat communities from Hot Lake, Washington, USA - Hot Lake Consortium UCC-R28 (Hybrid Assembly) ... | reverse complement strand
AGCCACCAACGCCGCCGCCCAGTTCACCGATGTTCCAGACCAGTCCGAAATACCCATGCCCGAACCTCCTTGATTCGGACACAGAATCAGAATGCAAAGGAATACGCAACTGTAGTACTAGGCCGCGCCGTTTGAGCAGGTCCCCGATGCCGCTCGCCGCAGGCCACGACACGTCTGTGCGCGTGCGCTCCAGATGCGCCTTCAGCTTGCGCGGACCCCGGAACGGATGGTCCCCGCGCAAATCCACGATCGCCGCCGCGCCCATTTCTGATACGCCCCTCACCCCCAATCCCTCTCCACGGCGGAAGAGGGGAGTTCTGGCGCGGTCTTCATGATGGATGCGCCTTTCCGGCGCTCAGAATTCCCTTGAGACGAGCAGCGGGGCGCTCTTGCCGCCATAGGCGCTGCGGGCGCGGCCGGGAGCGTAGCCTTGCGGTGCTTGTGCGCGGGACAGTTCTTTGGAGATGCCCTTGACCAGATTCTCGGAAACGGCGCGGGCGGTGGCCAGGACGATCTGGTTTGTTTCGATGGCGCGGGCGAAGGCAGCATGACGCGCCCTCAGCTCTTCCAGCGGCGCGGGGGCGAAACGGGCGAGCGCGACGGCATTGGCCTTGAGTGCTTCGAGCCCGCGCAGATAGGCGCTGGTCAACTCGCTCTTGCGGCTCTCGTTCGCGAGTCCTTCGCTGATACGTCCGACGCGGACATGCTCGGTCTCGACGGTGAGGATCTTCTCGAGCGCCGCCATGGTGGCGCTGATATCCTCGATCAGACCGCGCGCCTCCGTCGGGCCCGTCACCCGGATCGCGGCGCCTTCGGCGTTTTGCTGATCGGCCCACATGGCATCACCCTTCCTGCATCTTCAGCAATTCGGAATAGATCTGGTCCGAGAGGCCGATGCCGCCGGACTTGTTGACCATTCCCGCATATTCGGAGACCAGCATCGAGCGGTAGACGTCGGAGCCGGGACCGGCTTCGCCGAAGGTCCCCTCGTCACCATTGGCACTGAAGACCTGGCCGAACATCTGCTCGAGAAACATGGTCTCGAAATCGTCAGCCTGGGCGCGCAGGGCTTCGCGCCGCGCGCCGGAAACTTCGCTTGCGCCCTCTGTGCGCGCATCCGTCCGCGCCTGTGAGGCGCGGGCCATGCCCATCGAGACTTCCAGAGAAAGTGCGCTCATCACATCACCTCGATATCGGCCTGGAGGGCGCCGGCGGCCTTGATCGCCTGGAGAATGGCGATCAGATCGCGCGGCCCGATCCCCAGCGCGTTCAGCCCGTCGACGAGTTCGCGCAGGGTTACGCCTTCCGGTACGACGGCGAGCTGGCCGTCCTCGCCGAAGACCTCGATGGCGGTACGCGGCACCACCGCCGTCTCGCCATCGCTGAAGGGCAGCGGCTGTACGACCTGCGGCTCCTCCGTGATCGTCACGGTCAGATTGCCCTGCGCCACGGCGACGGTGGAAACGCGCACGTCGCGGCCCATGACGATGATGCCGGATCGCTCGTCGACGACGATCTTGGCCGGCTGATCCGGCTCGACGCGCAGCTGCTCGATCTCGGTGAGCAACTCGATCATGTTGCCGCCATAGCTTTCGGGAATACGCAGATGCACCGTCGAGGGGTCGCTCGGTGCCGCAGCATCATCGCCGATGAAATCGTTGATCGCGGTGGCGATGCGGCGCGCGGTGGTGAAATCCGGGTTGCGCAGGGCCAGCCGGAGATGGCGCTTCTCGGCCAGCGAGAACTCGATCTCGCGCTCGATCAGCGCACCATTGGAGATGCGCCCCACCGTCGGCACCCCGCGCTGGATGCGCGCGGCATCCCCCTCGAAGCCGAAACCGGCAACGGCGACCGAGCCCTGCGCGACCGCATAGACCTCGCCATCGGCGCCCATCAGCGGCGTCACCAGAAGCGTGCCGCCTTCCAGCGAATTGGAATCGCCCAGCGCCGAGACGGTGACGTCGAGCCGCGTGCCCTGGGTAGAGAAGGCCGGGAGATTGGCCGTGACCATCACCGCTGCGACATTCGCGGTACGCAGATTCGCCCCGCGCGTATTGACCCCGAGGCGTTCCAGCATGCCGGTCAGGGATTGCCGGGTGAAGGGCGAATTGTTGAGCGAATCGCCGGTACCCTGAAGGCCAACGACGAGTCCGTAGCCGACGAGCTGGTTCTGGCGCACGCCCTCGACTTCGGCGAGATCCTTGATGCGGGACATGTTGGATGTCGGGCGCGCGACATCGGCCTGTGCCGTGGCGGCATCGAGCAACGGGCCCGCCGTGAAGGCCAGGGCGCAGATGAGCGTGATGGCTTTTCGCATCGTCTTCTTCATGATCGCACTCTCGTCGCTGGTGGCCAGATTACCATGGCAAGCACCGTGCCAGCGGATGAGCGGGCCCGTCGAAGGCGAGAAAGGTGAAGGATTTCTTGTATTTATCTGCTGAATTCGCGCTGCTGTGCGAAGTCGGGTTCACGGTTGCGCGGCAGAATTTGCCGAAAATGCCCTGAGGCACTGTCCGACGCGGCGCGTACCCGGCAGAAAATGCCGCCTGGTTAACGGGCGATTAACCATGTTGCGTCAGCCTCCATGCGGGCAAAGCCGGAGGACGCGCCATGCGCATCGATCCCAAGACCACCGCATCACCGATCGCCGCAGCCGCAGCGCGTCGCCGCACATCGGGCAGCAGTTTCGCGGTCTCCGATGCGAGCGATGCGCGCCCGGCAGCATCTGCCGCGAGTGCCGCGCCAGTCGGCTCGCTCGACGCCCTGCTGGCCCTTCAGGAGGAATCGGATGAAGGCGAGCGCAGGCGCAAGGCAGCGCGGCGTGGCCACGATATCCTCGATTCGCTTGATCGGTTGAAAGCGGCCCTGTTGAGCGGGAAGGTCCCCGCGCGCGATCTCCAGACGATCGTCGCGCGCTTGTCCGAGCGCAATACGTTCAGTGGTGATCCGCGGCTCGATGAAATCATCGCGCATATCGAATTGCGCGCGAAGGTCGAGCTGGCCAAGCTGGGTGCCGAATCCGAAGCGGCGAAGACGGGCAGCGGACCATATCAGCAGCGCGGCTGAAAGCCGGGAATCATGGCGCGCGATTGGTTTTTGATCGCAGGTCCGGAGCGTGGTGATCGCGTCACGCCCCACGGCCATGGTTAAGAAAAATGCCGCTTCACCGCAATTGCGTCGATGCGTTCAACCAATGCTTAACCTGAATCGGCGTTTAATCGGATTCCAATGTTGCGTAGAACACCAGGTGCGCCGATGAGTTGTCTGCACGGTTCCGGCCGTTTCTCCCTTCTCTCGCGGGTGATGGTGATCGGTCTCGTTTCCGGTCTCATGGCCGCATGCAGTTCAGATACGATGCGCTTTGCGGGCGATCCCTTCGGGAACCCCTTCGCGTCGAATCGCAGTGAGCCGCTTACCACGGGCAGCATCAATCCGGACGATGCGTCTTCTTCGGGAATCATCGAGGCTTCGCCGCTCGCGGCGCCCGGTTCCGCGCCGCCGCAGGTGATTTCTGCCCAGACATCCGCACCGGCCCGCAATCAGCAGCGTTCGACAGGCCCTGCCGGCTGGACAGCGCTGGGCGGCACGCCGATCGTGGTGCGCGAGGGGCAGACGCTGGAGGCTCTCTCCAATCGTTACAATGTTCCCGCTTCCGCGATCCTTTCGGCCAATAACCTGCAGGGCCCGGCGGATGTGCGGCCCGGATCCACCGTGGTGATCCCGGTCTACAATGCGGTCGGCACGCAAACGGCTTCGGCACAGCCGGCCCAGACGCGCAATGATGCTTCGCCGGCGCGGGAGCAGACGCAATCGGGTCAGAGTTCCGACGCGCCGCCTGCCCAACCCTCCGTCGCCCCGCCCCCGCGCCCGCGTCAGCTGGCCAGTGCGGCCGGGCCTGCCACGCAGCCACAGACGCGTCCGGAAGCACAGACGCGCCAGCAGAACGCCGCAGCCTCGGCCCCGGAAGCAGCGCCGCGCGTTCAGCAGGCAAGTGCACCGCAGCCCCAGCCCGAGGCCTCGCAGCCGAACGCGACTGCCGCCGGGCTCGACTTCCGTTGGCCGGCACGCGGGCGCGTCATTGCCGGCTTCGGCACGGGTGGTAACGAGGGTATCAATATCGCGCTGCCCGAAGGCACGCCGGTGCGTGCAGCCGAAGGCGGCACGGTCGCTTATGCAGGCAGCGAGCTGAAGGGTTACGGGAACCTGATCCTCATCCGGCATGACGACGGCTATGTCTCGGCCTATGCGCATAACCGCGATCTTCTGGTGAAACGCGGCGATAATGTCCGTCGCGGGCAGGTGATCTCGAATTCCGGGCGTACGGGCAACGTCAACGCACCCCAGCTGCATTTCGAGATTCGCCGCGGCTCCGACCCGGTCGACCCGATGCCGTATCTCCGCAGTTGAGCGGCACTCGCCTGGATTTCGCCTGGATGAAAGCCACGCCGCTCCCAGGGGTCGGGCGCGGCGTGGCTGTCACGAAACTGATACATAAAAAGATTAAGCGATTTCAAAGCAAAATTCTTGAATTCCCGTGTCTTTGAGTCTAGATATCCGGCATTGGCGAAGTGCGAACTATTTAGTCGGCTTCGTTTACTTGTTTTGCGTGTATTCTTTCTGGTTGTTTATTTGAGGATTTGAACCATGCATGTTCGCTTCGATGCGTCGGCACCCGTTTCCGCGCTCCACTCCGACCGGAATCCCGCTGCGTTCGAGCTCGCCCAGCGGCATGACTATCGCGAGGGCGTGCCTTTTGACAGACAGCCCTTCGGCAATCTCGGCCACATCTTTCAGGTCCGTAACGCCGACGGTGACTACGAGCTCTATTTCGAATCGCGTATCGGCGAGACCGGGCTCGTCTGGACCAATCGCGGGCGCCCGCTCGATATGCGCGATGACTACAGCTACACCGTCCGTTTTCCCGACCCCCGTTTGCGCGGCACGCCCTTCGCCGAGCGCCTGAACGAGGTCGCGCGCGAACTCGATCAGCGTGCGCGCCAGGCGACGGAAAACCCGGAACGGCCCCTGTCGGAAAATCCGTTCGTGCGGTTCGGCAATGCGGTAGCCGGGGCCGTAACCTCCTTCGCCGTCGACCCGCTCGCGACACTGGCTGGCGTTGCACCTTATTTCGCGGTCAGTCCGATCATGCTCCAGGATCCTGCGACGATGGGCATCGCGCGCGATCTCAGTCGCCGGGGCAGCGGCGCAGTCTACGCGCAGGCCCGCGAATGGTTGGATTCGGTCGGGATCGGTGTCGATACCGCGGAGTTCGAATTCGGTCTCAACGCCTTTCGTGTCGCGAGCTTGTGCGCCGCAGCATATGGGCTTGGTGAGGGCGCCTTGCGGCTGGTGCACGCCAATGCAGGTGTACGCGTCGCCGGGCAGAACGCGCATGTGCTGGCTTCCTTCGAAAATCTTTCACGCGCGAATATCGGGCGCGTAGCGCGCTTCATCGACGATCTGAGCCCACAGGATGTCGCCGCCTTCGATCCAGCGCTTCTCAGGGCCATGCGCGCCGGTCTGGCCCGACATTCGGGCGATGCGACGGCCCGCGCCGCGCTCTCGCGTCTTGACGACCTCACGCGCGGACGCCTTGTGGTGCGCGGCCCCGAAAGCGGTGGGGCGCAGGCGGGAGGCGGGCCTTCGCCGCAGGCGCCGATTGCGCCGCGTCTGGCCCCGGGACAGGGCGATCCGATTACATTCGACCCCCATCCCGGCGCGCCGCGCGGTGGCGGCGGGCCGAACACCCGTCCGGGACGTCAATCTCCGGGACACGATGCCAGCGCGAACATCGCAGCCCATGCCCGCCAGGTGGCCGAAGCCGATGCGGCGCGCAATGCCGCTTTGCGGCAAGCGGCTGATCGCCACCCGGTGCCCACGGCGGACGACGTTTCGATCGCGCGGCCTCTGGAGAACTGGGATGTCGCCGGGCGTGTCGCGCGTGAGCACAATGCCAATACCGATCCACGCGACATCGTCGTGCGCGTGCCGCTCGAGCGGCGTCTCGGCCCTGATGAAGGCTTGCGGGAGATCGCGTTGCTGCGCGGCGACGCGATCGCGCTGCAGCAGCAAATCGGGCGCTTCGTCGAGGCGGGAACCATGAATCCCGATTTCGATCTGGCAGATGCGGCGCGGCAGGTCGGAATCAACTGGGAGGCGGCGCAGCTTGCGGCGGCGCAGACACGGGTGGTCAGCGTGGCGCTCGATCAGCCCTTGACCATCGCGGGATATACGACTTTCGCGATGCCTGATGCCGCACGGGCGGAGAGCGAATCGCTGCAATGGAACGGGTCGACGCCGGATGAGGGCATGGTCGCGCTGCCGCTGGTGATCATGCGTGAGATCGCAGATGGGGCCGGGGGCACGATTCCGGCGAGATCGCAAGAGGTCTGGTTCGGTCCTCCAGAGCGCGCACGCGGTGCCGTCGAAGCGCTGTCTGCACAGGGGCGCCTTGCGGGTGATCAGAGCCTTGCTCATATCCTGGCCCGCGCCGGGTTGAGCGACAGTTTCGCCACGCGCGAACAGGCCGGGCTCGATCTGCGTGCCGCGCAGATCGAAATGGAGCAGCCCACGCGGTTCGATGGCGTTGATATCGGCATCCAGCCGAGCCGTGAAGCGGCGATTTCCGCCGTCCTCGATCACAATGCCGAGGCGCGGCCCGGCTTCGATCCGCAATGGCTGTATCTGCCGTTGGAAAGCCGTATCACCGGCCCCGGATTGCCGCAGGATGCGCGCGGGCGGGTCCACGCGATCTATGCCAATGCATCTTTCGACCAGCTTGAAGCGTTCTATCAGCGCATGCGTGAGACGGGCCGCATCGGCCCCGATGTGAGCTTCGAGATGCTTCTGCGCGAAGCCGGAATCGCAGGGCGCTTCGCAGCCGCGCGGCAGCAGGAAGCAGATGATCAGGCGCAAAGGCAGAACCCGCAAGCGAGCGGAATCGTGCCGTCTCGTCCGGAGGATTCCGGGCAGACGCCAGGCGCTCCGCCAGCGATACGGGTTGCCCCCGCCGCATTGACCCTATCGCCTGAAATCAATTTCGAGGATCCTGGCGAAATCATGGATTTCGTGCGCGATCGGCGGCTCGACAGCTGGGAGGGTGACGGGATCGATGATCTCGACCCGGATGCGCTCGACGCCGCAGCAGCGACGCTCTACGCGCTCGATTTCAGTTCGCCAGGCGGAATCGGTTTCTTCGACGATGACCTGCGCATGGCAATGGATGCGATCCGCCGTGCCGGCGGTCGGGCTTTCCCCGATCCGGTTGCGCCCGGTGAGCCCGGTTACGAGGACATGCCGCGTGCGTTCGATTACGGCCTGCCGGATCGGGGCTACGTCTATGCCGGCATGGACGATGCCGGCCATCCCGTCTGGCGCGGTGAAGACGGGCGGCATGTCGGTCCTTTCGCCCGCGAGCCGATCGGTGCCTTTGCCAATCAGGCGCCGGAACCGGGACCCACGCCGATCCGGTTCCCGTTCAACCCGACGGCGCCCGGCGCGCTCATGCCGCTGGCGCCGCCCGGAGCACTTGCCGGTTACGATCCGGGTATGGCGGTCGAACCGGTCACGCGCGAAGATCTGCCGCCGGAATCGCGCGATATGCTGGATACTCTGATCGGCATGATCCGGGATGCCGGTTTCGATCTGCGCGCCGGGCTGAACGTGTCGATCGTTGATCCATGGGCGGGGTTGCAGGTTTTGCGCAGTACAGGCGCAGTCGGACTCGACACGCTGCGTGCGCTGAATGCGCGACGTGGTGATATCATGCAGGCAGCGGCAGCGGGTGATGTACGTACGCTGCTTGATATCTTTGCCCATGCGCTGGGCGTCGGCGCGCGCATCGGCGAGGGGGTGCACGAGCCTCAACTCGTGCGTCTGGCGCTGCAGGAACTCATCGGTTTGCGCGGGCTGGGGATCAATTCGGCGCTGCAATGGAAAGCACCGGCACTTGAAGGCTATGCCGAGCGCTCTTTCCTCGGCGAGGAAGCACCCTTCCGGTTCACCCCGGATACCGAAACTCTTGCTATTGATCGGGAGAATCCCGGATTCGCGGAAGTCGAAGGCCGCCTCGGCCTCGATGTCACGCCACTGACGCCCGAGGAAGCCGCCGGGACGGTCGATGTCTTCGGCAACAGCGACAGCGCTTTGTACAGACTCAATGCCGATCTGCGCATCAGCAAGACGATGTTCGAATTCTACACGCCATCGCTCGAGATCGGTCCTTTTGCCATTCCGAGCGCGGAGTATCGCGAGGAACTGGCCCAGGATCTCGTGATTCCGGCCGGCAGCATCCTGCCGCGCGAACTGGTTGCGGTGATTGATCGCGCCGTGGGCGACGGCCGCTTCGGGATGCGTTTCCAGACGGCCTATACCGAAGATCCGCAGGAGCAGGCCGCGCTTCTCGAGCAGGTCCATGCAGGCCTGGCAAGCGGTGAGCCACTTGCAGGGCAGCCGGGTTTCCTCGAGAGCTTCGGGCGTGAGAATGTCGAGGCGACGCATATGCCCGGGCTTCGTGCCCGATTGTCGGCGCCGCCAGGGCGTATGCTTTGCGGGCGCGATACAATTGACGCAAATTGTCTACCCTCTGAGCATTTCGTGAACTGGATCGTCTCGCTCGTGACCGGCGGGGCGGTGCATCTGCCGATGGACCGGGCCGTGCCTGGTGAATTCGATGTCGCGGCGCGCTTTGCCCCGGATGCGCTTCACGGCTTTGCCGACAAGGTCCGGATCAAGCTCAAGTTCGGACTGGCGATGGAGTTTGGCGACATTCTCGGGTTGAGCACCGCGTTCTACTATGTACGCGAATCGCGTCCGGATGCGCGCACCGCACTGATGCGCTCCACCGAAACCGCGACCGTGACCTTCGAAGACAGTTTTGCGCAGCAGCGCCAGATCGATGTGCCGGTCTGGCTGTCCCTGATGTTGGGGGAGGCGGTTGCGCCGGGGCAGGTTGAGGCTGCGCTCGGCTTGCAGCCGTTGCCGCCTGGCGGCATTGTGATACCGCCCGGCGGGAGCGAGAGCGTTCGTGATCTGCTGCAGCGTGCCTGGCATGAGGCGGGTCCGCAGGAGCGCGATGCAGTCGCCTCATTCATCGCCGATCACCTCGCCGGCGCGGCGCCTGATTTCGTCGACGGGCATACCCTGATGCCGCAGCTCAAGGACGAACTGATCGACGTTCTCTATCGCATCGCCAAACCGCAGGACGCGCTCGCACAGCCGGAGCAAGAGAACCCGCCGCCATCTGCGCCCTGAGTGAACGCCCGTCACGCCGCTGCGCTCATGTGCCGGCGTGACCAGGCGCGCGCGAGCGGTCATGCCTTGTAGCGCAGTGGCACGAGATCGTCTTTCCAGTGGCCGGCTTCGATAGTTGTTGCGGAAAGTGACGGAATTTATTATTATGAATTTATATTAATTATTAATTTTTAGGTGAGCTATGAGTTTCTCCATGCCAGGCGTATCGCAGGCCTCTTCGAATTCTGACCTCAAGGGGTTGAGCGGGCAAGCTCCTCGGGGCTTCTCGCTTGAGGGATCGGCAAAGGGCGCACCGGCCAATACACAGCTTGTCGCGAGCAATTCCAACCGCGCGCCCGCTCCGGATCTGGACGATGTAAGGCTCAGATCGCCGGATGGATACGGGATTCCGGTGATTCCTTTCGCGGCGGAGCAGGTGGTCCACTACCAGAGCGCGTCCGCAATGATTGCCGAGGATATTGAAACAAGGCTCGCGGAAAACCCTGATATGCGAATTGTCGTCATGGGTGAGGGACACTCGTCCACGGCGCAATCCGTCTTTGATTTTCTCGCCTATTACTTGCTCACGGGTGATTCTGGTCGCGAATTCGTTCTAGCATTCGAGGCCTTCACCACACCTCACGTGAATGATCTCATCGATCAGCTCTATGATGGCGTGATCGAGCCTGACGAATTTCTGGCGCGCGCTTCCGTCGATCTGCAGCTACGCTATCTGAGCGCTCTGGCGCATCACGAGGATGCGACAGGCGAGACTGTCGCGGAGCCGGCTACAATCGATACGTGGCGGAATACGCTGGAACGGGACGTCATTCGCCATTTCAATGACGGCAACCGCGTCGCCCTGCTGGATGTCAACCGCTACGACTTCGAGGATGATACCGGGCGCACGGCGAACCGCACGGCGGGGATGGAGCAAAGTCTCCTGGGACTGGCTGCGGAGCACCCGGACAGTGTCATTCTGGCCCAGATCGGGAAACTGCATGTCCTTCCGGAATTCGTCGGCACCCCTGATATCGTCGAAAACGGGCCGGTGAATTTCGGCGTGCCGGTTGGCCGAATTCCGGCGGAGCGCGCTCTTATGCCGGCCCTGAGCGAAGAGCTGGGACCCGAGAACGTGTCCTTTTTCATTGGTTCCGAGTACCGTGAATGGGCTGAGCGACACGGTGTTCCCGATCCGTATCACGGCAAGCCCACCTTGCCGAATATGGACCCGCGTCCGGACCGTGAATACGATGTCGAAGCAACGCGACAGCGGATGATCGAAAGTCGAAACTGTCCGCCAGAGGAAGACTCTTGCTGGCGTTTCGGTGATTCTCCCAACGCAACGTATTACATCTTCCATCACCCCTTCTTTAATGACGCCTCAGGTCGTGACATCCACGACATTCCGGATTTTGACGGCGTCGAATAATGCCAACGCTGCTGCCCGGGAGTATACCTTCGGGACTGACCCTGATCGGGCGCGGCATGGCAATTTCCGGCATGATCGTCTCCGCAGGAGAGGCGTTCATGCCACGCATCGGTTTGTTGTCTTCGCATGGTGCGCCAACGGGGCTCCAACCGCCAACTTACCCCTTCAGGTAATCATCCGTGGTGCGCACCTTGCGCATGCTCTCGTCATGCGGATCGAAGCCCTCGTTGACGACGGCCTCCACGCGGCAATCCTCGCACATTTGCAGGACGCGGCGACGCTGCTCACCGGCGGGGCCGGAGAACATCCAGTGGCCGCTCAGCTTGGCCTGCACCCGCTCGATGCTCGCCTTCGTGCCAAACAGCTTGCCGCAGCTGATACAGGCGAAAGGCTCCTCCTGCTTGAGGAGTTTCTTGGGTTCCTCCCAGGCCTCGAAATCGAGCTGAGGCACGAGCGTGATCGCGTCTTCCGGACAGGTCGTCTCGCACA
>Ga0008836_101072_pt1 | contig 11254 bp, 7 predicted proteins | sample HotLakConsUCCR28_FD_62214 | JGI IMG/M metagenome (GOLD analysis project Ga0008836, IMG submission 62214) | Hypersaline microbial mat communities from Hot Lake, Washington, USA - Hot Lake Consortium UCC-R28 (Hybrid Assembly) ... | reverse complement strand
GCTAACATGGACGTAATTGATTTTTGTGATGGGGGTGGCATCGAAGATGCACCCTTTTTTTCTTCTCCTATTCTGACAAATCCCAGTTGACCGTCTCCCCCAACCTTTAGATGCGCCCATCTGCTCAGGTTAAAGCGGCCCTGGCGGTCAATCGCGAGTTGCTGTTTCTGTACTGGGCCATTGGGCGCGAAATCCTGACGCGACAGCAGGCACAGGGCTGGGGTAGCAAAGTCCTAGATCGCTTATCCAGGGACTTGAAACGGGAATTTCCGGAGATGAAGGGGTTCTCGCGCTCCAATCTGAAGTACATGCGCGCCTTTGCCGAAGCTTGGCCCGATGGAATTAGCCAAGCACCCCTTGGCCAAATTACCTGGTATCACAACATTGCCCTGCTGGAGAAGCTCAAAGACCCGAATGAGCGGCTCTGGTACGCCCGCGAGACCATCGAAAATGGCTGGAGCCGTAATGTGCTGGTGGCGCAGATCAAAAATCGCCTGTATCAACGCGAAGGTACAGCGGTCAATAACTTTGCTAAGACGCTGCCCGCACCGCAGTCGGACTTGGCAAGGCAAATCGTTAAAGACCCCTACAACTTTGACTTCCTCACCCTGTCTAAAAGCGTTGAGGAACAAGAGTTAAAGCGCGCTTTGGTCAAACACATGCGCGACTTTTTGCTAGAGCTGGGGGTAGGCTTTGCTTTTATTGGCCACAACTACCATCTGACCGTCGGCGATAAGGATTTCTACATTGACCTGCTGTTCTATCACCTGGAACTTCGCTGCTTTGTGGTGATTGAGCTGGAGATGGGTGACTTTAAGCCGGAATATTCCGGCATGATGAACTTCTATATCTCGACGATTGATGATCAGAAACGCAAAGAGCACGACCAGCCTACGATTGGGATTATCCTGTGCCAGACTCGCCATAAAGCGATCGCTGAGTACGCCTTGAGCAACTTGCGCAATCCCATTGCGGTAGCCGAGCATCATTGGCCCGATGCCCCTGCCGATGCCCTCCCGAGCACTGAGCAGTTGCAATCGGAACTCGAAAGCGCTGCTCGACAGATCGAAGAAGGACAAGAAGACGCTGCTGATGACACCGCCCCTGGCGATGCGTGAACCGGATCTTCCCTAAATTTGAACTGTTATTTGGGACGTTCGTGACGGTAATCCGCGTTCTATCGCTAAACTTAGCTCTGTGAATTCAAAGGCTCAGTCTGTGGCGCGTGTTATTTCCTTTTTTAATCAAGCGGGGGGGACGGGTAAAACGACCCTAGCGATGAACGTAGGATATGCCCTGGCTGCAAGAGGGCATCGGGTGTTGCTGGTGGATATGGACCCGCAATCCTCCCTCACGGTGTTTATGGGCCTGCGGCCCCATGAGCTAGAGGCGACGGTGGCCCAGAGTATTTTGGAGAAAGCCCCCATAGCGCTACAACCCGATATTCACGGGATGGATCTGTCGCCGAGTAATTTGGCCCTCAGCGCCGCCGATGTGAGATTAGCCACCGCGATCGCCAAAGAAACTCGCCTCAAAAAGGCGATCGCCCCGCTACTGGCAGACTATGACTTCATCTTAATCGACTGCCCGCCCACCCTTGGGGTCCTGAGCTTACTCTCCCTTGTGGCTTCGACTCACGTGTTAATTCCGATGCAGACACAGTTCAAAAGTTTCATCGGGCTGGACTTGCTCTTGGGCACGGTGTCAGAGCTGCAGCAGGAAGGCGTCGCCCCAGAGCTAAAAATTGGTGGCGTGATTCCTAACCTCCACGACCGCACCTCCCAAAGCCGCGACATTCTGGATGCCGTCACGGAACAGTTCAGCGGCATCGCTCCGGTGTTAGAACCCGTGCCCCGCGCCATCGCTTTTGCCGATGCCTCAATGCAAAATGTGCCGCTAGCGGTCTATGACCCCAAACATCCCGCTGTCGCCATTTTGGATGAAATTAGTCAGCAACTGGAGTCGTTTTAGTGCCCTCTCGCAAGAATATTCCTAAACCTCAGCTCCGCAATGTGGCCGCCCTGCTCAATCGTGAGGCAGCGCCGGTCGAGCCGCCGCAAGTGGTGGCAATTTCCAGCATTCAACTGCCAGCGTCTCAACCTCGCCGATATTTTGACGAAGAGAAACTGGCGCAGTTGGTGCAGTCGGTAAAAGCGCATGGAGTCTTGGAGCCGCTGCTGGTGCGCCCAAGCAACCAAGCAGGCCAATATGAACTCGTGGCCGGCGAACGCCGGTTGCGGGCCGCTCAGGCCGCCGGATTTGAAACGGTGCCGGTGTCGCTCAGAGACTTCACTGACCAGGAGGCGCTGCAGGTAGCGCTCATGGAAAACCTACAGCGGGAAGACCTCAATCCCGTCGAGGAGACAGAGGCGATCATGGATCTCCTCGCCTTGTCTCTGGAGGTTTCCAGGGATGACGTGGCGGCGCTGTTTTACCAGGCCCACAACGCCAAACATCGGGGTCAGGAGTTGAGACAAAACGTTTTGTCTCAAGTGGAACAGATTGAATCTTTGCTGGTCAATATTGGTCGATTTAACTTTGACAGCTTCCGGGCCAGTCGGTTGCCCCTGCTCAAGTTGCCGTCTGATGTGCTGGAAGTCCTGCGTCAAGGGAAGCTGGAATATACCAAAGCGCAAGCGATCGCGCGGATAAAAGATGAGCTGCAGCGAACCGCTTTATTAAATCGCGCAGTAGACGAGGGCTTGTCGGTCAGCGCTATCAAGTCCGAAGTCAGGATGCTCAAGGCCCAGCCTGCAGATCAACCTGAACAAGCGCTAGTTGATCGCTATCAATCGCTTGGGCAAAAGCTCAAAAAGAGTGCTGTCTGGGAAGACAGCAAGAAGCGCGATCTCTTGACCAAGCTGCTGAATGACATCGAAAAATTGCTGGAATCTTAGGAGCCCACTCCACGATGTTTCGAATCGATGAACATGCTTGCGGTTGAATGAGCTCGTCTCGAACCGAGTCTTATTACCTCAGAATTGCTCTGGCCCAATTTAGGCTTGAATTCAGTTTAAAGCATGGGAATTTACCAGTTTCAATCCCTGAGAGGGTTTGGGGTGGGTTGGAGCAGAGCGATCGCGCTCATGGCACTCGCAAGACGGATGTTTCAATCCCTGAGAGGGTTTGGGGTGGGTTGGAGCGTGGTGGGGAACGCCTTGGAGTTCTGCAAGATAGGTTTCAATCCCTGAGAGGGTTTGGGGTGGGTTGGAGCGACCCAAAACGATCGCCATCAATATGAGCACTTACGTTTCAATCCCTGAGAGGGTTTGGGGTGGGTTGGAGCCCACTACCTTCCACGGTAAGCAGCTTTACCGCCTCGTTTCAATCCCTGAGAGGGTTTGGGGTGGGTTGGAGCGCAGTTAGTCATGTGATTAGGGGTAATTAATCGGGTTTCAATCCCTGAGAGGGTTTGGGGTGGGTTGGAGCGATTTGGGCAGTGGCTCGGAGACGAATCCACTTACTGTTTCAATCCCTGAGAGGGTTTGGGGTGGGTTGGAGCCCTAGCCCTTGGGAAAATGCGATATCGCCTATCGCTCAGTTTCAATCCCTGAGAGGGTTTGGGGTGGGTTGGAGCGTTTTTCATTTTTCTTTGGCTCGATAGAAGGTCAGTTTCAATCCCTGAGAGGGTTTGGGGTGGGTTGGAGCAGGCCTCAGAACGTGAGCTAGATCGGCAATTCAAGGTTTCAATCCCTGAGAGGGTTTGGGGTGGGTTGGAGCCCCAGTCTTGTCTGTGTGCTCGGCAAGAGCCTGCTTGTTTCAATCCCTGAGAGGGTTTGGGGTGGGTTGGAGCGCTGCCATCATCGCGGCGGTTTCTTGAGCGGTGTGGTTTCAATCCCTGAGAGGGTTTGGGGTGGGTTGGAGCGCTGGTTTGTTCCCACCAAGCCGCTTTGATCTCGTTTCAATCCCTGAGAGGGTTTGGGGTGGGTTGGAGCCCTGGAAGATGGGCGGCGATCGCGGTGAGCTGGTCTGTTTCAATCCCTGAGAGGGTTTGGGGTGGGTTGGAGCTAAAAAGCGGCTCCGACCGTGGCTCCCCAAAGAGCGTTTCAATCCCTGAGAGGGTTTGGGGTGGGTTGGAGCCTTAGCTGGATCACCCGGAATGTGATCTAATACGCGTTTCAATCCCTGAGAGGGTTTGGGGTGGGTTGGAGCGATGGTTCCTATGCAGGACAGACGATCAGCATGGGCGTTTCAATCCCTGAGAGGGTTTGGGGTGGGTTGGAGCACCACGCGGATACCGCTGCCTAGCCCATCCTCAAAGTTTCAATCCCTGAGAGGGTTTGGGGTGGGTTGGAGCGGCTTCGTGGCATAAATTTTGCCCCGGAAGCTGAATGTTTCAATCCTTGAGAGGGTTTGGGGTGGGTTGGAGCTTCAATGTGCGCTGTCGCCTATTGGCCGTTTGGCGTTTCAATCCCTGAGAGGGTTTGGGGTGGGTTGGAGCCCGCTAGTTCGTTTTCCATCGAGGTGCTGAAGCCGGTGTTTCAATCCCTGAGAGGGTTTGGGGTGGGTTGGAGCGTTTCGGTGGTCATGGCTCAATCCTCAAGAGTGGTGGTTTCAATCCCTGAGAGGGTTTGGGGTGGGTTGGAGCCTGAGCGCACCCTCCCCTGTAACTCCGAGGGATAAGTTTCAATCCCTGAGAGGGTTTGGGGTGGGTTGGAGCGCTGTCCGCAGCTATGGCAAAGGCGTCTACGACGAGTTTCAATCCCTGAGAGGGTTTGGGGTGGGTTGGAGCACGAGGAACGCGCCCTACCCATTCAGCCCCGTCGTGTTTCAATCCCTGAGAGGGTTTGGGGTGGGTTGGAGCGACCGGATGCCGGGGCTGGAATCAGGGTCGTTTCGTTTCAATCCCTGAGAGGGTTTGGGGTGGGTTGGAGCAAGTTGCTAACGCTATCCGCAATCTTGAGAAAGCAGTTTCAATCCCTGAGAGGGTTTGGGGTGGGTTGGAGCACTTTCCCTTAGCTTGCTAGCGATGATTGCTAGGTGTTTCAATCCCTGAGAGGGTTTGGGGTGGGTTGGAGCATGGGGGAACACCCCGCGCACTGCCTTTTCTACTGGTTTCAATCCCTGAGAGGGTTTGGGGTGGGTTGGAGCGATGTGGCCGTGCTCAACGGCGTCAAGGATGTCTTGTTTCAATCCCTGAGAGGGTTTGGGGTGGGTTGGAGCGATAAGGGAGACCCCGGCGAAGCAGGGCCAAAAGGAGTTTCAATCCCTGAGAGGGTTTGGGGTGGGTTGGAGCCTGATATTGCGCCACTGGGGAGGATCGACCGCTGTGTTTCAATCCCTGAGAGGGTTTGGGGTGGGTTGGAGCCGAGAGAATTTCGACCAAGTCACCCACGCCGAAGGGTTTCAATCCCTGAGAGGGTTTGGGGTGGGTTGGAGCCGCCAATGCCGATGCCGCCAACTACTCATTTTCTGTTTCAATCCCTGAGAGGGTTTGGGGTGGGTTGGAGCGGGCTAAAACAGCTTCCCTCTACCGTTGAAACTGGTTTCAATCCCTGAGAGGGTTTGGGGTGGGTTGGAGCGGCGATATCCTCCAGCGATAGCGGGGAAGGGGAGGGGTTTCAATCCCTGAGAGGGTTTGGGGTGGGTTGGAGCGTGAGCGTTTCGGACGTGTAGCCACGTGAGAATCTGTTTCAATCCCTGAGAGGGTTTGGGGTGGGTTGGAGCCGGTGCGCGGCATTTGCTATCCCCTCAAAATCGAGGTTTCAATCCCTGAGAGGGTTTGGGGTGGGTTGGAGCGCTTAACCGTTTTCGTTTGGCCCGCCACACCATTGTTTCAATCCCTGAGAGGGTTTGGGGTGGGTTGGAGCAAGCTTTCTGCAGCTCACCCACATCGAACTTTAGTGTTTCAATCCCTGAGAGGGTTTGGGGTGGGTTGGAGCGCCCCCAGACGCGGGACAAGGCCCCGGTGGACAAGTTTCAATCCCTGAGAGGGTTTGGGGTGGGTTGGAGCTCCCGATGTGGCGACCCCTGATGACGAGTTGTTTTTGTTTCAATCCCTGAGAGGGTTTGGGGTGGGTTGGAGCAAACCGCGCGTCGCACCCTTGTCCAATTAAATGCAGCGTTTCAATCCCTGAGAGGGTTTGGGGTGGGTTGGAGCCATTCGCGATCGGCTGGCTTCACTGGAAGGCTTCGTTTCAATCCCTGAGAGGGTTTGGGGTGGGTTGGAGCTTCTCCTTAAACTCCTCAAGCTTCTCTGAGAAGGGGTTTCAATCCCTGAGAGGGTTTGGGGTGGGTTGGAGCGCAACTCATCCAACGCGCTCGGGGCCATGCCGAAAGTTTCAATCCCTGAGAGGGTTTGGGGTGGGTTGGAGCCGCCAGATTCGCCCATTGGCGACGGCCCAGCTCTGTTTCAATCCCTGAGAGGGTTTGGGGTGGGTTGGAGCAAGATGCCGTAGCTTATCGGTACGAGGTTCGATATGTTTCAATCCCTGAGAGGGTTTGGGGTGGGTTGGAGCGGTGAGGGGCATCGCGGCCCCGGCGATCGCGGCTCTGTTTCAATCCCTGAGAGGGTTTGGGGTGGGTTGGAGCTCTTTAACGTCGCGATCCTTCCAAAGCGTTGATACGTTTCAATCCCTGAGAGGGTTTGGGGTGGGTTGGAGCGAGGCACAAGCAATCTGCTCGGAATCGTCGGTCATGTTTCAATCCCTGAGAGGGTTTGGGGTGGGTTGGAGCGCCAGCAGGAAAAACAATTTGCACCCGGATTTGTGTTTCAATCCCTGAGAGGGTTTGGGGTGGGTTGGAGCGCGCCTGAGCGGGCTTACCCCTGGCAATATCGGCCGTTTCAATCCCTGAGAGGGTTTGGGGTGGGTTGGAGCTAGCGCTCGCACGATGGCTACTGAGATTCCCTACGTTTCAATCCCTGAGAGGGTTTGGGGTGGGTTGGAGCTTGGATCGTCGGTTGGGAACTCAGAAGGAAATTCAGTTTCAATCCCTGAGAGGGTTTGGGGTGGGTTGGAGCCCAGAAGCAAGCCGATTGGCCCCAACAACGCCAAGTTTCAATCCCTGAGAGGGTTTGGGGTGGGTTGGAGCTCCTTCACAGTTAGGCGAGCTGATGCAGCGCTACGTTTCAATCCCTGAGAGGGTTTGGGGTGGGTTGGAGCAAAGTCTGGGGCGTTGAGAATGCCAAAAGAAAACGTTTCAATCCCTGAGAGGGTTTGGGGTGGGTTGGAGCCTGTGTCTGTACTAGAGATGTCGGGAGACTGGGAGTTTCAATCCCTGAGAGGGTTTGGGGTGGGTTGGAGCCAGCTGGTGATACTGGCCAGCTGCCCACCGATAAGTTTCAATCCCTGAGAGGGTTTGGGGTGGGTTGGAGCTTTCGCATACACAACTACTTACACGCGCGGTTAGTGTTTCAATCCCTGAGAGGGTTTGGGGTGGGTTGGAGCGGGCGCGTAACGTCGTCTATTCGCTCGGGCTAATTGTTTCAATCCCTGAGAGGGTTTGGGGTGGGTTGGAGCGTTGAGCGGTGTGGACTTTGCGAATGATTTCCCGTGTTTCAATCCCTGAGAGGGTTTGGGGTGGGTTGGAGCGCAGTTTCCCTACTTCCCCAACTGCGATCAATCCGTTTCAATCCCTGAGAGGGTTTGGGGTGGGTTGGAGCGTGCCCGGCGCTGGGATAGTGCCAGGAGTAAACGGGTTTCAATCCCTGAGAGGGTTTGGGGTGGGTTGGAGCCTTAGCGATCGCGGCATTACGGCAGAGATGGCAGGTTTCAATCCCTGAGAGGGTTTGGGGTGGGTTGGAGCCCCCGCGCGGGTAAATCTCTGCTGGCTCTCACCCTGTTTCAATCCCTGAGAGGGTTTGGGGTGGGTTGGAGCATTCCAGATTCGTCACGTCGGAGCGTTCAACCGTGTTTCAATCCCTGAGAGGGTTTGGGGTGGGTTGGAGCGGGCTGGTGCGATCGGCGATCGATCGCTGCAAACTTGTTTCAATCCCTGAGAGGGTTTGGGGTGGGTTGGAGCCCCCAAATCAAATACGACATCCAAGGGCGCAGCGTGTTTCAATCCCTGAGAGGGTTTGGGGTGGGTTGGAGCGAGCACTTGCTTGATCGCGATCGCCAGCACGATACCCGTTTCAATCCCTGAGAGGGTTTGGGGTGGGTTGGAGCCGGGTGCCCCCACGCCTGCACACACCTCCGAATCGTTTCAATCCCTGAGAGGGTTTGGGGTGGGTTGGAGCCGACTATGCTTATCGCCTTGCCTCGTCCCACTTCGTTTCAATCCCTGAGAGGGTTTGGGGTGGGTTGGAGCCAACCAGAGTCGCGGGGGTGACGGGGCGCTAATCCCGTTTCAATCCCTGAGAGGGTTTGGGGTGGGTTGGAGCCCCCTCTCTGACCGTGAGCAAATCTTGGGTATTTTGGTTTCAATCCCTGAGAGGGTTTGGGGTGGGTTGGAGCCGCCAAGGGCGTCAGTACGTGCTTGATCCTGACCGTGTTTCAATCCCTGAGAGGGTTTGGGGTGGGTTGGAGCACCCACCGAATACAACGCCCACAGACTACCGCTGCGTTTCAATCCCTGAGAGGGTTTGGGGTGGGTTGGAGCGCTGATGGCCGTCATCGCCGCTTCGTGGCTGATGTGTTTCAATCCCTGAGAGGGTTTGGGGTGGGTTGGAGCGATCGCCTCTCCGCAGGTTTGCCCCGCTGCCGCCCGTTTCAATCCCTGAGAGGGTTTGGGGTGGGTTGGAGCAACCGCCGCTCTAGCGCCTGGTATCGCATCCAGAAAGTTTCAATCCCTGAGAGGGTTTGGGGTGGGTTGGAGCCACGAAATGGCGGAAGGCTGGACCGACTTTGGCCAGTTTCAATCCCTGAGAGGGTTTGGGGTGGGTTGGAGCATTCTTTAAGAGCGCAGGCCAGGTTAAAGGTTTTGTTTCAATCCCTGAGAGGGTTTGGGGTGGGTTGGAGCGCGGAGTTTGCCTGATGGAGATGATCGTCTACTTTGTTTCAATCCCTGAGAGGGTTTGGGGTGGGTTGGAGCGGCGGGCCTGGGAAACCATTGTGGTATTTAGTTTTCAAGGTCCAAATGCGCGAACTACCCAAATCGTAACACCTGCGTCTCGATAAATGCCGTTTTGAAAAGCCCTGACAAAGCCTGAGAGTAAGGATTCATCAGGCTGACAGCGATTGCGCGGATCAAGCTTTGCTAGCCAACTGCTGAAAGCGTTTTCCGCTCAGGGTTTGAGGACTATTGAGCACACTCTGCGACTGAACACCCACCCCCTCGCGCCATTCCCAGTCAAGCAAAAAATACCGTATCATCTCTGACCACTTCTCCCCCAATGCGCTCTACCTTTTGCTGACAGCATTCACAGAGAAAGTAGAAGCGAATGCTGTCCTCCTCCGGTTTGATGAGCTGGTGTAAACGGTTGCGGAGCTTGGCGTATTGAGTCGTGGTCAGACTGCACTCAAACACGCTGAACTGCATCCACTGCCCATAGGATGACAGAACCTTATGGATCTTGGTGCGGCGCTTGTCTTCCGAAATATCGTAAGTCACAACTACGTGCATGGCTCACTTCAAAACGAGGGGTGGATACTGCTCGGTTTCGCCCATCAGGTACTTAGCCAGCAGGCGCGTCTGAATTCCAAAGGCTTCCTGATACGTGCATTGCCGCCCCATTACCGGATGCTTGAACTTCGATTGCTTCTTCTGCTCGTAGAGGCGGAGAAACTTGCGTCGCCCTTCATCCGTGAGCGATACCGCCTGGCTAATTGGCTCATCCTCGAAATCCTCCCGAGACAGGGCTTTACGGTTGAGTGCCGCCAACACCATGGCATCGACGACGAGGGGCCGAAACTCTTCCATTAAATCCAGCGCTAAAGACGGGCGACCATATCGCTGAGTGTGGAGGTAGCCCAAGTAAGGATCGAAACCGACGATGTTGATGGCTCCTTGCACGTCGTGTAGCAAGAGCGCGTAACCAAAGCTGAGCAGAGCATTGACCGGATCGGTCGGGGGGCGACGGTTGCGCGTGGTGAAAGTGAAGTCGGCGTTGCGGATGAGCCGCCCAAAGTGAGTGAAATAGGCAGCACTGCCCGCCCCTTCCAACCCTCGAAGGGCATCAATGATCGAGGTTTGATTGAGGGGCTGCATCGCTTGCTCTAATCGGGTGATGCCTGCCTCAAGACCAGTGATACCTTCCCGCTGGGCCCGCAGCAACAGGGCGCGATAGTTTTTGAGCTTGCCGCGAATGAAGCCCTGCACCGCATGAATTGATCGCGGCGTTTCCCCGGCGGCTGACCACTGAGCCGATCGCACAAAGATGTTTTTGTTCAACTCCGGCTCTAGCCGTCCGAGGAAGCGTCCCGTTCCAGTCATGAAGCTGAGGGGAATTTTGCGTTCCAGCAACTCAATCAGAGCCGCTGGTGAAACGGTGGCCCGCCCCAGTACCACGACGCCATCGACCTTGATCAGCGGCACATCGAGCAGTGTTTCCTTTTGGGCGCGGACTCGCAGCCGTTCATCGGTTTTGCCAATAAAGGCATCATCAGTGGAGATGTAAACAGTTCCCATGTTGAGTTGCTCCTAGGTTGGTTTGGGGAGTGGGGGAGTGGGGGAGTGATGGGGTGGGGGAGTGCTCCATCACCCCCTTTATCCGCTTTCTCGATACTGGCTAACCTTCTTTGCGGCTTGGGGGAGGCAGCGGCTGTAGAGGCTGCAACCTCGGCAGCGTTTGGTGTAGATGGGGGGCGGCATGGTGCCGGTGTGCAGGAGGGTGCGGACGGCTTGAATCGTGGCGATCGCGTTTGCTCGCAGCTCGGGTGTCAGCGCCACGGGTTGCCGCTGGTGGGACTGGGCGTAATAGATAAAGCCCTGAGTCACTGATCGCCCGGTCATATCTTCCAGGCACAGGGCTTGGGCGCAGACTTGCAGCTCGTCATTGTCGAACTCGCCCCGGTGGCCGCGTTTGTACTCCACGGGGTAGAGCTGTCCGTCCGTTTCTTCGATCAGGTCGGATTTACCGATGAGGCCATAGCGATCGCTCTTGAGCCAGATGGCCCGCACCTGCCAGGTGTCGTCGCGATGGTTGCTGCCGAGGGTGTGGACGCGATCGTGCAGGCCCGTGCCCTCTAGGGTGTATTGGTTGTCGATAAACTCCCCCGCACAGAACATCCGCCAACAGCGATGGGGGCAGTAGGCGTACTGGTTGAGGGCGGCGATCGGGATGTAGTCGATTTCATTCATGGGGAGTTTTGGGGTGATGGGGTGATGGGGTGAGGGAGTGAGGGAGTGAGGGAGTGAGGGAGTGAGGGAGTGA
>Ga0008836_101070_pt1 | contig 11276 bp, 10 predicted proteins | sample HotLakConsUCCR28_FD_62214 | JGI IMG/M metagenome (GOLD analysis project Ga0008836, IMG submission 62214) | Hypersaline microbial mat communities from Hot Lake, Washington, USA - Hot Lake Consortium UCC-R28 (Hybrid Assembly) ... | reverse complement strand
TCTGGGATATATCGACCTGGAACAGAGAACCCTGCAGACCATCGACAACCCGTTCGGCACGAGGTTGTCACCCATGTCTTAGGTACGTTGTGTAACCCATGTCTCAGGATCGTACAGCGGAAGAATGGAGCGGGCGATGGGATTCGAACCCACGACCCCAACCTTGGCAAGGTTGTGCTCTACCCCTGAGCTACACCCGCACGCTCCCTGGCACCCCGTCAGGGCACCGACGGTGAAGAACACCGCCTTGGTGGCGCTGATATGAACCAGACGCGCGGGCTTTGCAAGCGGAATTTTTGCGGAGTTCCGCAAGAGAATTGACCATGACAATTCATCGTGAATTCAGCGCGGTTCTCGCGAGAACCGACGCATGGCTTGAGGCGCGGCGCATGCCTCGTTACAAGCGAAGCCATGATGACACCGCAACAGCTTCTCGCCGCCCTCGATCAGCGCGGCTACGCAACCACCACGACCGAGCACGAAGCCGTGTTCACGGTCGCCGAATCGCAGCATGTCAAGGCGCGCATTCCCGGCGGGCACACCAAGAACCTCTTCCTGAAGGACAAGAAGAGCCGCATCTTTCTGGTGACGGCGGAATCGGAAAGTCCCGTCGATCTGAAGCGGCTGCACCCTGTGATCGGGGGCTCCGGGCGGCTCTCCTTCGGCTCGGCTGAGTTGCTCGGGGAATTGCTCGGCGTCGCGCCGGGATCGGTGACGCCGCTCGCGCTGGTAAATGCGCCGCCGGAGAAAATCTCCTTCGTTCTGGACCGGCGCCTGGCCAACAAGGAGATCATCAACGCCCATCCGCTGGTCAACACCATGACCACCTCGATGCGCGTGGTCGATCTGATCGCCTTCCTCGCCGAGCACGGCCACGAGACCCGCATTCTCGACCTTCCGGTGCCGCCCGGAGAATCCGGAGATTCCGGGGCTGGTCAAAACGACGCGGCGATCCCATCTTGAGGACAACCTTTACGAGGACAAGCCGGCGCCGAAGGCGCAACTGCCACAGGATGCCGCGTGAAGCGGCACAACGAGCCAGAGAGTGAGATGAGCATGTTCGGCAATTCGATGACAGGACAGGCGACCCCGGCCCCCGGCGGGGCGCAACAGGCGGGCGCCGCTCTGATCAAGGACACGACGACCGCGACGTTTCGTGAGGACGTGATCGCCGAATCGATGAACCAGCCTGTTCTGGTGGATTTCTGGGCGCCCTGGTGTGGCCCCTGCAAGCAGCTCACCCCGCTGATCGAAAAGGCGGTGACGAAGGCAGGCGGCAAGGTCAAGCTCGTCAAGATGAACATCGACGACCACCCCGCCATTGCCGGCCAGCTCGGCATCCAGTCGATCCCCGCCGTCATTGCCTTCGACAAGGGCCAGCCGGTGGACGGCTTCATGGGCGCCGTGCCCGAGAGCCAGATCGATGCCTTCATCGCCAAGCTGGGTGGTGGCGCCGAGGGGCCTTCGCCGGTCGAACAGGCGCTGGAAGAGGCGCAGAAGCTTGCCGCTTCCGGTGATGCGCAGGGCGCGGCGCAGCTCTATGCCGCAGTGCTTCAGCAGGAGCAGGACAATGCCCCCGCCATTGCCGGCATGGTGCGGCTGCATCTCGACATGCAGGATGTCGAGGGCGCCCGGCGCTTCCTCGACATGGCGCCGGAGGAGAAAAAGGACGATCCGGCGATCATCGCCGTGCGCACCGCCCTGGAACTGGCCGAACAGGCCGAGAAACTCGGCGATACGGGCGAGCTTGAGGCGAAGCTCGCGTCAGATCCCGATGATCACCAGACCCGGTTCGATCTGGCCACGGCTCTGGCCGGCGCGAACCGGCGCATGGAGGCGGCGGAGCATCTCGTCGAGATCGTCAAACGCGATCGTGAATGGAACGAGGATGGCGCGCGCAAACAACTGCTCCAGTTCTTTGAGGCATGGGGGCCGAAGGATCCGGCCAGCATTGCCGGGCGCCGCAAACTCTCTGCGGTGCTGTTCAAGTAAGTGGAGGGCGCCATGCCCACGAATGTGACCTATCGCGGCGCACGGGATTGTCCCGATGTGATACCGGTTTTCCCGCTTCCGGGAGCGCTGCTGCTGCCGCGTGGGCAGATGCCGCTCAACATCTTCGAGCCGCGCTACATGGCGATGATCGACGATGCCCTGCGCGGCGATCGGCTGATCGGCATGGTACAGCCGGAAAGCGATGGCATTCCCGGCTCCGGCGAGGGCGGCAACGCGTCCCCCGGGCGGCTCTACCGCGTCGGCTGTGCCGGGCGCATCACCCAGCTCGCGGAGACCGGCGACGGGCGTTATCTGCTCACGCTCACGGGCATTGCACGTTTTCGCGTGGTGGAGGAACTCACCGTGATGACGCCCTACCGGCAGGTGCGCGCCGATTTCTCCCCCTTCGAGGCGGATTTCACTGCACGAGCTGGCGAAGAAGAGGTCGATCGCGAACGGCTGATCGCCGCGCTTCGTCAATTTGTCAAGGTGATGGAGATCGAGGTTGACTGGCGCGGTGTCGAACAGGCGCCCAACGAGGCTCTGGTCAATGCCCTGTGCATGATGACCCCGTTCGGCACGGCGGAGAAGCAGGCGCTGCTCGAGGCGCCGGATCTGAAGAATCGCGCCGAGGCGCTGATCGCGTTGACCGAGATCGAGGTTCTGCGCGGCAGCAACGACGACGATTCATCACCCACGATGCAATGAGCCGCGCCCGTTCCGGTGGCGCCGGCAATGGCCGCGAGGAAGACCGAAACCATGTCAGAACCGAACGACGAATCACGTGAGAACGGGGCTGCCGCACACTTCGGTATTGATCCCAAACTGCTTGAAATCCTGGTATGCCCGCTGACCAAGGCGACGCTGGAATATGATGCGGACAAGCAGGAATTGATCTCCAGACAGGCGCGGCTCGCCTATCCGATCCGTGACGGGATTCCGATCATGCTCCCCGAGGAAGCGCGTCAATTGCCTGATTGAGGCATGCTCTGGGCGCGCGTGGCGATCGCATCAGCGAGATCCACGACGCGTTCGGCCATCTGCGCATGCAGACGCTCCACCATGCGTCCGTCCAGGGCGATCACGCCTTTGCCGGCATTTTCCGGCCGCGCAAACGCATCGAGTATTGCGCGCGCCTGTCCAACCTCCTGCGGATCGGGCGCGAAAACCGCGTTGGCGGGGCCGATCTGGGCCGGGTGGATCAGGCTCTTGCCGTCGAAGCCGAGATCGCGGCCCTGCCGGCATTCGGCTTCAAAAGCCTCGGCATCGCTGATGGCGTTGCAGACTCCGTCGAGAATATCGAGCCCGTATGTGCGCGCGGCGATCAGCGTGGTCTGCAGCCAGGACAGCATGCTCTCGCGTTCCGGCGTGAAGCGCGCGCGGGTCTCCTTGGCCAGATCGTTGAGCCCCATCACCAGACAATCGAGCCGCGTCGCGGGATCCTCCGCACAGGCTGTGATCTCGGCGATGCGCAGGATCGCCCCGGGCGTCTCGATCATCGCCCAGATGCGCACATGCGGGCTCGCGTCGGCTTCGCGAAGGCGGATGGCGATATCGAACAGCGTGCACGACCTGTCGACCTTGGGAATAAGGATCGCGTCGGGCCCTGCCGCGCAAGCGGCCTTGAAATCGGTGTCGAACCACGCGGTTCCGGGGGCGTTCACGCGGATCACGGTCTCGCGACCGGGCCAGGCGCGCGCCGCGACCATGGCGCAGACCCTCTCGCGCGCCGCTTCCTTCGCCTGTGGCGCGACGGAATCCTCCAGATCGAGGATCAGCACATCGGCATCGAGACCGCGCGCCTTGTCGAGGGCGCGGGGATTGGCGCCGGGCATGTAGAGCGCGCTGCGGCGGGGGCGGATGGGCAGTCTTGAGGGATGCGTCATGGCGAAACCTCGAACGGATGATCGGCGCGAGCATAACCGCCCGGGTGATTGCGGACCATGGCCGTGACGCGCGCAGCATGTGTGCAAGCGCGAAAATCATGCGGCGCACCTTCCGCAACGGGAAGCTCCCGCTTGCCCTTCGCGGGCCCGGAGGCCACATTGGGTCAAACATGTCTGTCAGGAGGATAACGTCAATGACCGCGACCATTGTGGGCTGGGCCCATATGCCCTTCGGCAAGCACGATACCGAGACCGTCGAGAGCATGGTCGTGCGGGTGACCCGCGAGGCGATTGCCCATGCCGGCATCGAGGCCGGTGATATCGACGAGATCGTGCTCGGCCATTTCAATGCCGGCTTCAGCGCCCAGGATTTCACCGCCTCCCTCGTGCTCCAGGCCGATGATGCCCTGCGCTTCAAGGCCACGACCCGCGTCGAGAATGCCTGCGCCACCGGCTCCGCCGCCGTGCAGCAGGCGGTGAAGACGATCGAGGCCAAGCGCGCGAAGGTCGTACTCGTGGTCGGCGTCGAGCAGATGACGACGACGCCGGGCAAGGAGATCGGCCGCAATCTTCTCAAGGCTTCCTATCTGCCCGAGGATGGCGAGATCGAGGGCGGCTTTGCCGGCGTGTTCGGTCAGATCGCCGCTGGCTATTTCCAGCGCCATGGCGACCAGTCCGACGCGCTCGCCATGATCGCGGCCAAGAACCACGCCAACGGCGTCTCCAACCCCTATGCCCAGATGCGCAAGGATCTCGGCTACGAGTTCTGCCGCACCGAATCGGAGAAGAACCCCTTCGTTGCCGGCCCGCTCAAGCGCACCGATTGCTCCCTCGTCTCGGATGGTGCGGCGGCGCTCGTCATCACCGATGTCGAGACGGGCCTGCGCATGAAGCGTGCCATTGCCTTCCGCGCCACCGCCCACAAGCAGGATTTCCTGCCCATGTCGAAGCGCGACATCCTCAAATTCGAGGGTTGCAGCGTGGCATGGGCCAGTGCGCTCGCCGATGCCGGCATTACCCTCGACGATCTCTCCTTCGTCGAGACGCATGACTGCTTCACCATCGCCGAACTGATTGAATACGAGGCGATGGGCCTCACCCCCGAGGGTGAGGGCTCCCGCGCGGTCAAGGAGGGCTGGACGCAGAAAGACGGCAGGCTGCCGGTCAATCCGTCGGGCGGCCTCAAGGCCAAGGGTCACCCGATCGGCGCCACCGGAGTCTCCATGCACGTCCTTTCAGCCATGCAACTCGCCGGTGAGGCGGAGGGTATCCAGATCAAGGACGCCACGCTCGCCGGCATCTTCAACATGGGCGGCGCGGCAGTCGCGAATTACGTCTCGGTGCTCGAACGCATCAAATGACGAACGCCGGCGACGACGAGACACCCGCCCCCGGATGTTGCCGGAGGCGGGGTGAAATGCACACTGTCGCATGCGGTCGTTCAGTGTTTGACGACGCTCGGGGCGGGCGGATGATAGGCGGTGCGCGCCGGGGCGTCGAGTAGCCAGCGCATGCCGATGCGCACGTCGTGGGAGTGGATGTTCTCGAGCACCCATGGCTGTGTCGTGGTGTTCGCGGCCCCCGCTGCGCGCGGTGGTCCACCGGTACGACCATCACCCATGTTGAGGTAGCGATAGCTCACATCCATCATCCAGCGATCGCTGAACTGATAGCCGAAGCCGGCATGCAGAGCCCAGGCGAAATTCGTGCGCGTGCCGGTGGGCGCCGTTGCGGTGAAATCCGAGCCCACATTGTAATCGCGGAAATTGCTCACACGAATTGTTGCAAAACCGAGGCCTGCGCCAACATACGGTGTCAATCCACCCCAGGTTCCCAGATCCAGATAACCGTTGACGAGACCGACCCATTCTTCCTTGTCGACCGTGAAATAATTCGTGTTCTGTGCGCCCCCCAGAGCTGGGTCCGGGAAGCTGTCGACGGCGCGCAAGGTCGATTTGGTGCGGTATTCGCCGGTCACGTCTGCACGGAACCAGGAGTTGAACTGGTAACCTGCGCCGACCCCGATCACGGCTGCCGGTTTGAAATGCCCCTTGTCAATCCAGGTATGCGGCAGAAGATCCAGCTCCGCATGCGTCAGCTTGCGGAACTGTTGCTGCGTCACGCCGATATCCCCGCGCAGGTACCAGCCGCCGCCGATGGCAACCGGCGGGGCGGGGTCATAGACGACTTTCGGCGGGGCCGGCAGATCGGCGGCCCCGGCAGGGAGTATGGTCACCAGGCCGGTTGATGTCACGATGGCGGCCGCGGCTGCGATGGGTGAGAACGAACGAAAGCGCATATCCTGTCTTCCCTTGCGAGGCGGAGAAGCCGCGTCGATAAAGACCGGCATCCGGAGAGGAGTTATGCGCAGAGTGGCGTGAATTGTTTAAATTAGGCTTAAGCTTAATTGTTATCCCTAAGAAATAAACTTAACCAAACGTAAACCGACAAACGTGAATACATCAGATGTTTATGAGATGACACGATGCTGCCGAATCCCCGGCGGAACGCTCAGGCTGCGACGCGCGTTACCGCCGCCACAATATCATCGACGATCTTCTGTACCAGATCGGCATCGTCACCTTCGCCCATTACCCGGATGACCGGTTCGGTCCCCGACGGTCGGATCACGAGGCGGCCATTGCCGTTCAGGCGCTTGCGGGCGGCCTCGATCGTGCCCGCCACCTGCGCGTCACCGAGCGGGTCGCCGCCGGCGTAACGCACATTTCTGAGAATCTGCGGAAGGGGGTCGAAGCTGTGGCAGACTTCCGAGACGGGTTTGTCGCTGCGTTTGACCACGCCGAGCAATTGCAGTGCGGCGACGAGCCCGTCCCCGGTGGTCGTATAATCCGACATGATGATATGGCCGGATTGCTCGCCGCCGAGATTGTAACCATGGGCGCGCATGTGTTCGAGCACGTAGCGATCACCGACGGCAGTACGGATGGTCTCGAGTCCCAGCCCCGCGAGATAGCGCTCCAGCCCGAGATTGGACATCACCGTGGCGACGATGCCGGGTTTCGACAGCCGTTCGTCTTCGCGCCAGCTGCGTGCAATCGCCGCCATCAGCTGGTCGCCATCGACGAGCTGGCCTTTCTCGTCGACGATGATTACCCGGTCGGCGTCACCATCGAGGGCGATGCCGATATCGGCGCGCAATTCACGCACCTTGGCCTGGAGCGCTTCAGGCGCCGTTGAGCCGACCTCCCGGTTGATGTTCATACCGTCGGGTTCAACACCGATGGCGAAGACCTCCGCGCCGAGTTCCCATAGCGCATCCGGTGCGACCTTGTAGGCGGCGCCGTTGGCGCAATCGAGCACGATACGCAGCCCGTCCAGATCGAGCCCGCGCGGCAGGGTGCGCTTGGCAAACTCGACATAGCGCGCCTGCACGCCTTCGACGCGCCGCGCCCGCCCCAGCTGCGAGGCGGTGGCGAGGCGCTTGGTCAGATCGGCATTGATGAATTTCTCGATGCGCTTCTCGGTGCTGTCGGAGAGCTTGAAACCGTCAGGGCCGAACAGCTTGATGCCGTTATCCTCGAAGGGATTGTGCGAGGCGGAGATCATCACGCCGAGATCGGCGCGCATGGAGCGGGTCAGCATGGCGACGGCCGGCGTCGGCATCGGCCCGAGCAGCAACGTGTCCATACCCATGGAAGTGAAACCCGCCACAAGGGCGTTCTCGATCATGTAGCCGGACAGGCGGGTATCCTTGCCGATCACCACACGGTGGCGATAATCACCCCGATTGAAGACGAGTCCTGCCGCCTGGCCGACGCGCATGGCGAGTTCCGGCGTGATGGTGCTGTTCGCCCGTCCGCGAATGCCGTCCGTTCCGAAATACTGACGCAATCTCGCAATCCCCCCAAAACTGCCCTGACCGCGTGCGCAAAGCCCGCAACGCGCCCCTGCAGCTACCCCGCAGCCGACCGATGGTCAAGCGCGCCGGGCATTCACATTGTCTGATGAAATGTTACGGCCTTGCAGGCTTCAACCTCAAGCGACCACGCCCACCGGAGGGGCGGGCGTGGTTTGTCTTTGCGGATGCGGTCTCAGGTCGGCTGCGGCTCGATGCCCGGACCGCCGGGATCCGGTTCACCGCGCGGGGGCGACTTCTTCTTGCCGCCGGCTGTCGGCACGATGGAGCCGCGTGCGGGAAGCGGTGTCTCGGGCACGTCGCGCACGGGGCGCTTGCCTTCGCGCAAGCCGATCAGTTCCTCGCCGGACAGGGTTTCGAACTCGAGCAGCGCTTCGGCGACCGTAACGAATTCGTCATAATGCTCGGTGAGGATCTTCTTGGCATCCTGATATCCCTGATCGACGAGGCGGCGAACCTCCGCATCGATCTTGCGCGCAGTCTCTTCGGAGGTCGCGTTCTGTTTGCCCATCGACATGCCGACGAAGGGCTCATCCTGCCCGGAACCGTAATCGACCAGACCAAGCTCGTCCGAGTAGCCCATTTGCGTGACCATCGCCTTGGCGATCTTGGTCGCCTGCTGGATGTCACCCATTGCGCCGGAGGTGATGTTCTCCTTGCCGAAGATCAGTTCTTCCGCCACACGCCCGCCCATGGCGACCGCGAGCTGCGACGTGTATTCCTTGAACTTCATGGAATAACGATCGCCCTCGGGGAGGAACTTCACCATGCCGAGCGCGCGCCCGCGCGGGATGATCGTCGCCTTGTGAACGGGTATGCCGGCGGGAACATGGAGCCCGACGATGGCGTGGCCGGCTTCGTGATAGGCGGTCAGCTTCTTCTCGTCCTCCGACATGGCCATGGACTTGCGCTCGGCGCCCATCATCACCTTGTCCTTGGCATCTTCGAATTCGAGTTGGGTGACGATGCGCTTGGAGCGGCGTGCGGCCAGCAGGGCGGCCTCGTTGACGAGGTTCATCAGATCGGCGCCCGAGAAACCCGGCGTGCCGCGTGCGATCACGCGCACATCGACATCGGGCGCCAGCGGAACCTTGCGCATGTGGACGCGGAGGATCTTCTCGCGACCCGTGACGTCGGGATTGGGCACCACGATCTGGCGGTCGAAGCGACCGGGGCGCAGCAGCGCGGGATCGAGCACGTCGGGGCGGTTGGTGGCGGCGATGATGATCACGCCTTCATTGGCCTCGAACCCGTCCATCTCGACGAGCAGCTGGTTGAGCGTCTGTTCGCGCTCGTCATTGCCGCCGCCGAGGCCCGCGCCGCGATGGCGACCGACCGCGTCGATCTCGTCGATGAAGATGATGCAGGGAGAATTCTTCTTGGCCTGCTCGAACATGTCACGGACACGGCTCGCGCCCACACCGACGAACATCTCGACGAAATCGGAGCCGGAAATCGTGAAGAACGGCACGTTCGCCTCGCCGGCCACGGCGCGCGCGGTGAGCGTCTTGCCCGTTCCGGGCGGGCCCACAAGCAACACGCCGCGCGGGATTCGACCACCCAGCCGCTGGAATTTCTGGGGATCGCGCAGGAATTCGACGATTTCCTGAAGGTCTTCCTTGGCCTCGTCGATGCCGGCAACGTCATCGAAAGTGACGCGGCCATGCGCCTCGGTCAGGAGCTTGGCCTTCGACTTGCCGAATCCCATGGCACGCCCCGCCCCGCCCTGCATCTGTCGCGACAGGAAGATCCAGGCTGCGATGAAGATCAGGATCGGCAGCCAGTTCAGGAAGAGCGCGACAAACCAGGGGGTGTTGTCTTGCGGCGGCTCCGCGTTGATCTGCACGCCGCGCTCCTGCAGGGTCTGCACGAGGTTGGGATCATTTGGGGCAAAGGTCCGGAAGGCGGCGCCGTCCTGGTAGCGCCCGGTGATCTCGTCACCGGCGATCACGACACTTCCGATGCGACCCGCCTCCGCGTCGGTGAGCAGCTGGCTATAGGCGATTTCCTGTCCCTGCTGACCCTGATTCGGGCTCTGGAAGAGCGTGACCAGGGCGAGCACGAGAAGGAAGATGACCACCCAGAGGGCGAAGTTTCTGAAATTCGGGTTCATCTCGATCCGTTCGTCGCCGGTTGCGAAAAGCTCTGCGGGTGCTTACGAGCCCGCAGGCAAGCCTGTAATTTAGGCGCGGCAAGGCCTCTTGCCAAGTGATGGTCCGTGAATGCGGCAGCGCTGCGGCAACGCCCCGCAGGATCGGCGTGTCTTCGGCGCGCTTCAGGGCAGCCGAATCGTGGTCATTGCACGGTCGGAATGCTCTTGAGAAAACCGGCAAACCGCATCAGCCCCTCGGGCCAGGGACCGAACCCGCCCGCTGCATCGAGTGCTCCGGATTCGCCGGCATCGACGAATTCCGCGCCCCAGGCCTCGGCGAAGGCGCGGGCGCGCCCGGCGGCGCAATGCGGGTCGTTCCGCGCAGCGATCAGCACGGCGGGGAACGGCAGGGGGGAAAGGGCAGGCGGGCCGAAATCCTGGACCGGCGCCGGCGCCGCCATGCTTTCGGTATCAGGAGCAGCGACGAGATAGGCACCGACCACCGGGCCGAGTTCGGCTCCGGAGGCCGCTGCACGGGCCACGACATGGCACCCGAGCCCGTGCGCTACGAGAATGACCGGACGTGTTGCCTGCGCCACGGCATCACCGAGACGCGCCACCCATTCCCCGGCTTGCGGCGCATGCCAGTCGGGCTGGTCGATGATTCGCGCGGTCGGCAGCTTGCGTTCCCAGCGCGCCAGCCACAGATCTTCATCTGGCCCGCCGAGGCCGGGAAGAATCAGGATATCGGCTTGAGAGGTCTTCATGCGTTCCGTCTCGTGATCACCTCGGCCCCGAAAAGGAGCATCTGACCAGCCATATCGGATACCATGCCCCGAACCGCAATACCGGGTGATCGGAACGCTCACTGGCAAGGAATGGACAGGGTCGTACAAGGTGAAGCTGGTGCCGCAAGAGGGACTCGAACCCCCGACCCCCTCATTACGAATTGTTTTTCGTAATGATTTCAGATATTTAGACGATCTACTCAATCGTTGGACCCTGTTGGACAACCCATTGGTTAGAATCCACTTCCACGACTTGAAGGGTAGCACACCGTATCACCCTTTTGCCACCCTTTTGATCCCGCGACCCTACTGGAAAAATACAAATCAGGGATTGCCCTACTAATCTGCACCGCGTCCCCCGGGACCTCCCCCTATCAACGGCGCTCTCAGATTGGGTGGGGGGAGCAGGCCCGTGGATGGAGGGATGTCGCGGATCTGCCGGATTCGGTATGTTCTGTCTCAGCGGGCTCAGTTGACTGTGTACTCACGCCAAGGGATGCGATGAATCGGCACCGTTGACATGAGGTGGCCCCCATTCGTCGGACAGGTTTGCGGCCTGGATAAGCTGGTATCGGGTTTTGGTTTTCAAGCCGCAAGTTGAAGTAGGGGGTCAGCCTGATCCGGGGTTAACCCCGGATCAG
>Ga0008836_101067_pt1 | contig 11314 bp, 6 predicted proteins | sample HotLakConsUCCR28_FD_62214 | JGI IMG/M metagenome (GOLD analysis project Ga0008836, IMG submission 62214) | Hypersaline microbial mat communities from Hot Lake, Washington, USA - Hot Lake Consortium UCC-R28 (Hybrid Assembly) ... | reverse complement strand
GGTGAACAGAAGCGCGAGCGATCCGAGTGGCCCCGAGCGCGAGAGCAGAAGATAGACGACGAGGCCCGCGACCACAGGGGGAAGCCCCATCAGCGCATTGAACAGGATGATCGCCAGCGATCGCCCCGGAAATCGCGCCAGTGCCAGCCCGGCGCCGAGCGGCAATCCGATCAGACAGGCAATCAGCACGGCGGTGACCGTCACGCGCAGAGACAGCCCGATGATCTGCATCAGGGCCGGGTCACCGGAAATGATCAGTGTAAACGCTGTCGCGAAAGGGCCGCTCAATCAGAAGAATCCTGCATTGGATCTTGAAATCAGAGCAAAAAACAGAATAGATGGCAACAATGTAATTGATGCAGGATATTGCGCGATTATGCAGTCGATATCAATTGACGAGAAGCCCGGATCGAGCCCCGTGATTCCGTCATCGCTGATGACGACGACGGAGGTGGCCGATTATCTGCGTGTCAAGGAGCGCACGATCTACGAGATGGTCTCGCGCCAGACCATCCCGTTCACGCGCGCCACCGGCAAGCTCCTCTTCCCCAAACGGCTCGTCGATGCCTGGCTCGAAGCGCAGACCGAGCTGCCGCAAACCGGAATCGCCCCGCCTCCACCGATCTATGCGGGTTCGAACGATCCGCTGCTCGAATGGGCCCTGCGGCAATCCGGATCGGGGCTCGCGGTGCGCGTCGCTGGCTCGACGCAGGGGCTGGAGGAACTCGCGAGCGGGCGCGCTCTTCTGGCGGGCTGCCACCTCATCGATCCTGCTTCGGGCACCTGGAACATCCCGGCCGTCAGAAGTCACCTGACCGGCGCGTCGCATGTGGTCATCCATTGGGCGAAGCGGGTACAGGGGCTGATCACGGCGCCGGGGAACCCGCTCAAGATCACGGGGCTCGAGGATGCCGTCCGGCGCGGATGCCGCTTTGCTCTGCGTGGGCCGGGGGCGGGATCGCAATTATTGCTGGAGATGCTGCTGGCACGGTGCGGGCTGAGCCGCGACGCGTTGGTCGTCGCGCCAAACCCTGTCGAGACCCATGCCGATCTCGCTGCGATGATCGCCACCGGCGACGCGGATTGCGGGCTCGGCCTGCAGGCTGCCGCAGGCGCGCTCGCCTTCCTGCCGTTGCTGCACGACGAATGTTTTGATCTGGTCATGGCGCGGCGCGACTATTTCGAGCCGCCGGTCCAGGCGCTCATGGCGTTCGCCGCAACACGGGAATTCGCCCGCCGGGCCGACTATCTGGGTGGATATGACATCGCGCAATGCGGGGCAGTGCGCTGGAACGGGTGAGACCACCGTGCCAAGTGCCCTCTGGAACGGCGCGATGGCGACCACGCCGAGTGCGATCCTGGCACGCGCGCAATTCGGATAGAGCCGTAGCGCAGTGCCACAGTTTGCCGACGAATGCGATCAAATTATCAGTCTTTTGAATCATTGGGGCCACAATGTATTTGTATTGTCCTCGTAGAATCTGGTGCTGTGTCGTGTTCGAACAAGGATATATTTGCGATAGTTGAGAGCAGCTTTTCTTGGAAAAGCTCCGGGGCTTCGATCTGTGGTATGTGCCCTATCCCAGCCATCGTTATCAGCTCGGCCGCAGGAATTAGCGCCGCAAGGTTCTTGGCTTGTGGAAGCGGTGTCACGGAATCCTGATCGCCCCAAATGATCTGGGTCGGAAGGTTCAGCTTCTGCCATTCAATGGGCTGCGTGCTCCTAGCGTGGCGTGGTGTTTCGAATAATTGAGGTAACCATTGAGCAACGGCTGCCGTGTATCCTTCGCGGGAGATTGGTTGCCGTAGAACTTTGACGATTTCAGGCGTTGCTGCGTCTTTTATATTAATGAAATTACGTAGGAAAACTCCCGTCAGAATTGGATTTGAAGCTGTTGCTCCGGTAATAATCCGGCGGGCGCTTTCATTCGAAAGTATCATCGGTATGCGTGTTGAATTTTGATCTTCCCGAAGGCCGATGGCGCCTGCAACGATTACGTACCCTGAAAACGCAGCAGGTTTGCTCAGGACCGCCTCTGAGGCGGGACCGGCGCCGATTGAATGCGCGACCATGATGGGCCGGATTTCCAGTGCCTCAATCAGAGCAAGCGTGGTTTGCGCAAGATCCTGGCGGCTATAAGATCCATCAGCTGGATATTCAGAGTAGCCGAATGGAGGCATATCAAAGGCTATAGCGCGGTATGAATGTTGTCCAACCGTTTCAAGTGTCGGCAGCCAAAGACCGGACCAAGCGGCAGTACCATGCGCGAAGAGAACTGGGATTCCGTCTTCAGGGCCACGTTCAATGATATAGATTTTGCCGTGTTTCGTATCTATGAAGCGTCCCCCTTGATCAGGTAGAGTCCCAAATTTTTTGGTTTCGCGAATAGATACATAAATTTCTGACGATACGAATAATGCACCTATAATAACTATTAATAATATAATCAGATGGACGAATTTTCTGAAAATATTTCTAGGGGATAGTATTTTGCGCATGGCGATCTCCGGGAAATTTCTTTGGTTATTTTCTGAGAATACAGTATGTATGACTTTACTTTGGCGGCAGCGTTGCCGGAATTCCTCCACGGCTCGCCGCTCACCCCATCTCCACCAGCGTCGCCTGTATTGCCTCGATATCGCTGAGTGCGGGGAGGCTGGTTTCGTTGCCCAGATGCTGGATTGCGTGAGCTGACGCTGCGCGGGCGAAGCGGAAATGGTCGGCCCAGGTGGCTTCGGGGTGGGCCAGCGCCGAGTAGATATAGGCGCCGTGGAAGATGTCGCCGGCGCCGTTGGTGTCGACGACCTTTTCCGAAGGCACGGCCAGTGCCGGCATGTGCTGCCGGGTGCCGGTTTCGTCATACCAGAGCATGCCGCGCTCGCCCATGGTGACGCCGCCGATGTGCACGCCGCGCGTCTTCAGATAGGCCAGCATCTGTGCCGGAGTCAGGTCCATCTGCTCGCATAAGCGCTCGGCGACCACGGCGACATCGATATAGGCGAGCAGCTCGTGCGTGTTCTCGCGCAGCCCGCCCCCGTCGAGCGAGGTGAGGATGCCGGCCTGGCGGCAGGTATGGGCGTAGTGAAGCGCCGCATCGGTCTGGTGCCCGTCCACATGCAGCGCCCGGCACTTCTCCAGATTGAGCGGCGGGAACGGGTGCAGATAATCGTCATCGCGGCAGCGCACGATGGCGCGCTTGTCGCCGCGCGGCATGATGAAGGAGAGGGAGGATTCGCGCACTTTGCGATGGTGCACGCTGATACGGTATTGCGCGGCCATGTCGATGAACATGCGCCCGAGCCAGTCATCGGCCACGGAAGCGAGCAGATCCGGTGCGATGCCGAGCTTCGCGCAGGCGAAAGCCGCCGTGACGGCGTTGCCGCCGAACGAAACCGCGTATTCGCGCGCGACTTTCTTCTCGTCGCCGCTGGGCAATTCGTCGGCGACGAAGGTGACGTCGATATAGGCCTGGCCGATGAACAGCGCTTCCACGATCGCAAACTCCTTCGCTCAACCGCTGCCCGATTCCGGATGAAACCGGACAGCCTCCATAAACGAACGAGTTTACAGGCCGATTGCAACCCCGCCGCCGCGCAAAAATGCCTTCGGCGTGATCAGCCTGCAGCTGCCTCCTCAGGCGGCGCCACGACTTTCTGATACAGACGCCAGCTGGCATGGCCGAGCGCAGGCAGGATGATCAGCAGGCCGAGGAAAAAGGGGATCGAGGCGAGAATCAGCCCCAGCACGATAAATAGACCCCAGCCGATCATGGGCTTGGGATTCATGACCACGCTCTTCACGCTCGCGATCATCGCCGTGATGAAATCGACATCCCGGTCGAGCAGGAGCGGGAAGGAGATCACCGTCAGCGAGAACAGGCCGAGTGCCAGCAACGCACCGACGACATTGCCGACGAGCAGAAAGAGCAGTCCTTCTGGCGTGGTGAAGACCACGTTGAGGAAGTCGCCGAGGGTGGCAAAGGACTGGAAGCCGAGGAACAGCGCAAGCAGCAGTCGCACCTGGTAGAGCCAGATGATCAGCACGAACAGCGTGACGAAGGCCATCCAGCCGAGCTCGCGCTTGCTCTGCGAGAAGATCACCCCGAGAATCGGCCCCCAGGCCAGCTTTTCGCCCTGATCACGCCTGCGGCTTACCTCGTAGAGACCCACGGCGACGAACGGGCCGATCAGCGCAAAACCCGCCGCGAGCGGGTAGGCGAGATAGACCGCGTCGAGGGCGATCACGAGGGCCAGCATCAGGATGCCGCCGGCGGCATAGACGGCACCGAAGAACAGCCCGTAGGCCGGGGCGGCGCGGAAATCGTTGAGGCCTTCATAGAAGGCGGCCTGAACGTCTTCCATGGTGATTTCGCGAATCACCGGCTGCGGCGCGGGCTTGTATTCCGGCACCATCGCCGCTGCCTGCCCCTGCACCTGATCCTGGCCGGTCGTTTCCTGAGCCATCTGCGCTTCTCCCCTGCACGCGCCCCGCCATTTCTGTTGCGCCGAATCCGGCACGCCGAGGGCGGATGCCATGCGAACCGTATTATTGTTACGATAAACCCGCAACCACACCATACGGCGCCCTACTTACGCGGGGCGCCGTATCGGTATTCATCCCTGCCGCGACCGTCGGGGGAGGGCCGGTCGCGGTGCGGCCCGGCTTCAGCCGAGCCGTCCGCTGGCATGGGCCAGCATTGTATAGACCTTGCCCGTCTCGGAGACGAGATAGGTGCGCGTCAGGATCTGATCGCGATCATCGCGGGCGACCTCACGCAGCAGGCGCTCGAACTCCTCGACATAACGATCGACCGTCTGGCGGAATTCCGCATCGCGCCCGTATTTGCGGCGGATCTCCTCGAAGGTCTCGCGGCCCTGCGCGGTGTAGATGTTGCGGTCGAACACGCCGTTCTCGCCGCGATTGAAACGATCCCAGGCGGTCACGACGGCGCTGTGCTCGACCATCCGGGCGATATCGACCGAGATCGCGTTGAGGGAATCGAGCGCGGTGGCGCCGGAATTGCGCGATCCGCCGGTGTCGCCGCGTGACGGTTCCACGCGCGGCTGAGGTTGCGCCGGAGGAGCCGGTTCGACTTTCGCCGAGGGGGCATCATCGTCGTCGCGCGAGGCGCGCAGCAGCAGGTCCGAGAGCCAGCCGCCATTATCGCCGCCCTGACGGGCCGTGCCGGATCGCGGTGCCTGCGTGTCGGTTCCACGCAATTGCATCGGCGCGGGAGCGGGAGCCGGCGCGGGCGCTGAAGGTTGGGCCGCAGGCTGCGCCGCCGGTTGCGGAGCGGGACGCTGTGGCGCCGGTTCCGCCGCGCGCGCCTGCGGCGGCGCGGCGGGCTGCGGTGTCGTCTGGGCGGGGCGGGAGACCGCCTCCGCCACGGCTGCCATCGCGCCTTGGGATGCCGCACTCGTGGCCGCGCTCTTGGCGACGCCCGGAGCCGGGCCCGACGTTCCCGTCATGCGCGTTGCCTGACCGCTCTGTGCGCTCTGCGTCGCGAGGCGCGCGGCATCGGCCTGAGCCACGTCTACCGCCTTGCCGGAACGGCTGACCAGCGAGGAGAGCTCATTGAGCGCCTTGATCTGGTCGGCGACCACGCGCCGCATGCTGGTCGTGGTCTCCTCCGTATCCTTGGGGAGTTCCGCGAGGCTGCGCTTGAGTTCGTTGCGCGTCGTCTCCAACTCGCGCTGGATCTGCGCGGTCATCGCGCGCAATTCGTCCGTCGCTTCGCGGAAGCGCTCGGCGGTGCCTTCGAGCGCACCCTGCATGTCGCGCGCGACATCCTCATAGGCCGAACGGATCGCCGCGCTGGTGCGGCTGCGCTCGCCATCCGTCGCCTGACGGATTTCGGCGAATTGCTTCGTGATCGCTTCGCTGCTGGCCTGGGCACTGTCGGCGAGCACGCCGCCAATCTGTCTGGCCTTGCTTTCGGCCTCGGTCAGCGAGCCTTCGATCAGCCCGGTGAACTGCCGGCTGATCTTCTCCATCTCGCCGGCGCGCTCCTCGACCCGCGCGAGCAGGCCTTCGAGCGCTTCGCTGCGGCCATGCAGGCCGGTGCCCATGCGCTGTTCGAGCTGCTCGAGCATCCGCGTCGCCTCGCCGAGCGCCGAGACCTGGTGCTGTGCGCTCTCGGCAGCCGATTCGCCGCGCGCATCGAGCGTCTTGGCGAGTTCTCCGGCCTCGTAGAGAGCGCCGGAAGAAATCGAGCGCAGGGCCTGCGCCTGTTCGGCGATCCGGCCTGTGGCCGCGTTGGTCTGTTCGGCGACCTCTCCGAGCAGGCCGGAAATCTCTGTGACACGGGCTGAGAGGTTGCTCTCGACCTCGCCGAGATTGCCGCCGGCGCGGCGGGCGACCTCGTCGAGCACGCGGTTGGCGTCGTGCAGACGCACGAGCACGCTGCCGAGTTCACCGCGAATGCGTTCGTTGGTTGCGACCAGTGCATCGATCGCCTGCTGTGCGCCCTCGTCGATGGCGCCCTTGAGCGCGTCGCTGGAGCGGCCATAGACATCCTGAAGCTCGGCGCTGCGCTCGCGCAGCGTGTCGAGCAGGCGACCACCCTGCATTTCGAGGGAGCGCACGACATTGTCGCCGGCATCGGCGATCTCGCGGGCGAGCCCCTGGCTGCGCTCGCCCAGCGCATGGACGAGGCCTTCACCGCGTATGTCGATCAGGCTCTCGAGCTGGCTGACCTTGGCGCCGAGATTGCCCACCAGCGCGTCGCCGCGTGTGTCGATGCGCTCGCTGAGTTCACCGCCGCTGCGCTCGATCAGATTGGCGAGATTGCCGACCGTCGTCTCGATATCGGCGATCAGGGCCTGACCGCGCTGGTCAAGATTGTTGCTGAGCGCGTTGCCGCCCTTCTCAAGCAGATAGGCGAGCTGGCCGAGGCTGGTATTGAGCTTGGCGACGACTTCCTCGCCACGCGCATCCAGCGTCGCCGTGAGGCGCTCGCCGCCGCCGTCGAGCAGGGCGTCGATGCGGGCGATGCGCCCCTCGAGCTCCTGCACGAAGGAGTCGCCGCGCTGATCGAGCAGCTTGCCCAGATTCTCGCCGCCATTCTCCAGAAGGCTCGCGATCCGCGAGATACGGCCCTCAAGGATCGCGACCATGGCCTCGCCACGGGCGTTCAGATTTGCGCCGATGCGTTCGCCGCCCTTGTCGAAGATCGCCTGCAACTCGTCGACGCGGGTACCGAGCGTGCCGACCAGCGTCTCGCTGCGCTCCTCGATCATGCGGGCGAGGCCGTCCGACTGCTCGTTGAAGCTCTGTGTCGCCGCCGCGATGCGCTCCCCGAGCGAGACCACCATGTTGCGACCACGCTGATCAATGACCTGGCCGAGCATTTCCGAGGAGCGATCGATCAGGGTCGAGAGCTCCTCGATCCGGTTGCCCAGATTGGCGCTGATCTCGCGTCCGCGCGTCTCCAGCTGCTGGCCGGCATCGCGGCCATGGCTGTCGAGCGTGTCGGAAAGAGTGCGGGTCTTCTCGTCGAGAATGGTCGCCAGTGATTCGGTGGAGCCGCCGATCGCCTGGGCGATCTCCTGACCACGCGTCTCGAACAGTGTGACGATGTCGTCGACGCGGCTGCCGAGCAGGGTTTCGAGGCTGGTACTGCGCTCGCCGATACTGCCGGCGGCGGTTTCGAGCCGGGCGAGGACATCGCCTTCGAGGCGGTTGACGCTGGTATCCAGCGCCTGGACGATCTCGCCGGAGCGGCTGCCCAGCCTCGCCTCGATCTCATCGGCCTTGGTGGAGAGCGTGTCGGCGATGGAGGCAGTACGGGCCGTGACGATCTCGCCGATCTCGTCGACGCGCTTCTCCAGCGCCTGCGACACGTCGCGACCGCCTTCGGCCAGGACGCGGGCCATCTCGCCGGTGCGCACGACCAGCGCCTCGTTGAGCGCATTGGCGCGCGCGCCGAGGGTGGCATCGACTTTTCCGACAATATCGTCGAAGCGGGTGGTGATCTCGGTGCCGCGTTGCGTCGCGCGGTCTTCGAGCTCGCGCAGGCGGTTTTCGATCATGTCCGCCGCATCGCGGGTGCGGTCGCCGAGCGTGTCGGCCAGCGCCTTGCCCTCGATGTTGATGACGCGGTCGATCTCGGAGAAGCGCCCGGAAATCACGCCGCTCATGGTCTCCACGTCGCGCGAGAACTTGTCGACCAGCGCGCCGCCGTCGCGCAGCAGCGCCGTCTCGATACGCGCGAGATTGTCGCCGATCACGCCGGACAGCTTGTCGGAACCGGCATTCACCGCCTGCTCGAAAGCCTCCGTGCGGGTGCCGATGGCGCTGGTCAGCGCTTCGCTGCGGGCATCGATCGTCGTCTCGAGGCTGCGCGTGCGCTCCGTGAGTGCTTCGGTGAGAGCCGCCGTGTGCGTGTCGAGGCTCTGCTCGATCTGTTGCGTGCGCTCGCCCAGCTTGCCGGTAAGCATCTCCGTGCGGCTGTCGATCGTCGTCTCCAGATCGTGCGAGCGTGCCGTGAGGGCCTCGGTCAGGGCTGCCGTGCGTGTGTCGAGGCTTTGCTCGATCTGCCGGGTACGCTCGCCGAGATCCTGCTCCAGCTTGCCGCCGCGTTCGACGATGATGGTTTCGAAGCCGGCAAGGCGATCGCCCAGCAGCTTTTCGATCTCCCCGGCCTTCTCGCCGACAAGGCCGGAAACCGTTTCACCGGACTGACGCAGCGCATCGTTGATGCGTGTGCCCTGGCCAGCAATGGCGAGCGCGACGCTCTTGCCGGTATCGGCCAGCTTCTCGCGGGTCTTTTCGGTGTGTTCGTCGAGATTGCGGTTGAATTCCTCGCCCGAGCGCGAAATCCCCGCTTCCATGCGCTGGCTCGCCTCGTCCAGGCGCGCGACCGCCTCCGTGCTCTTTTCGGCGAGGCGGGCAACCACCTCGTCCCCGCGCCTGCCGAGATCCTCGCCGATCTCGCGCAGGCCGGCGGAGATTTCCTCACGCATGCGGGTGCCACGATTGCCGAGCTCTTCGGCAATGCCGTGACCCGTCGCTTCGAGGCGTTCGTTGATCTCGCTGCCGCGTGCGGCAAAGCTCTCTTCGAGCTTGCTCGCGGTGCTTTCCAGATTGCTGCGCAACTGCTCGCCCTGATCGGCGAGGGAGCGGTTGACCTGATCCCCGGTCTCGGCCAGCGAGCGCGTGACGCTCTCGGCACTCTCCAGGATCTTGCCGGAAAGCGCGCCGCTGGTTTCTTCGAGCGAGGCGCGGAATTCGTCGGCGCGGGCCGTGATTGCGGCGGCGAGTTCCTCGCCGGCCTTCGAGATGCCGGAGCGCACTTCATCGGTGACGCCGCCGAGGCGCTGTACCAGTTCCTCGCCGCGTGAGGCCATGTCGTCGACGACCTGTTCGCCGGCGCGGCCAAGAGCGGTGGTGATGTGTTCGCCACGGCTTTCGATCGAGCCGCTGACGCGGTCGCCCGTGGCAGAGATCGCCTCGACGATGCGCTGGGAGGCCTTGTCGAGATCCTGCGCGAAGGTCTCGTGCGAGCCGGAAATCGCCCCGCGGACGCGCTCGGCATTGGCGACGATCGCCTCGCGCTGGGCGATCAGCTCGTCAACCAGTGAACGGATGCGGATTTCGTTGTCGGAATAGGCGCGCTCCAGCGTCGAGATTTCGCTGCGCACCAGCGTTTCGAGCTCCCCGGCGCGGGCCAGCGCCCGCTCGATACCGTCACCGACGGCCGCGACTTCGCGGCGCACAGCCTGTGAAACGGTCAGAACGGCGTCGGTCGAGAAGCTCTCGGGCTCCGCCAGACGCATGGCGACTTCGCCCATGGACCGCGCGACCAGCTTCATTTCCTGCGAGCGCACCGCCAGAACGGCGGCGGTGAAGAAGAAAATTGTCGGCACCAGCATCACCGCACCGGCGATCGCCGTCTGCGCGGCACCCCAGCCGGCAATCATGCTGCCGAGCCCGCCATCAAGGCTCGCGAGCCCGATCAGCGCGCCGATCCAGGCGAGCGAAGCCATAGCTGCATAGCCATAGGGCTTGCGGGAGGGGCGCACCTGCATGGCCTGCATCAGCATGCCGATGCTCTGGCGGTCGTCATTCGCCACGCGCGTGCGGTCGGGGCTTACCACGCCGGCCTGGCGCTCGCCTTCCGCGCGGCGGGCGGAGAGTTCCTCATCGAGGGCATTGCGGTCGAAGCGGCGGGTCAGCTCGTCTTCCTCGATCGCGGGAAGGCGCGGCTCGTCCGGCGCATCCTGCGATGCGTCTTCGGTCTGGGCGGCACGGCCTGGACCCTTCACATCCGCGCTCGCATCGGCCTTTGCAGGTGATGCATTGGAGGATGAATCCGTTTCGTTGCGCTCGGACTTCTTGTCCGCCGCATCGTCCGGTCCCAGGTTCAATGCCTGCTCGACTGCCGACAGCGCCGCTTCCGCCGGATCCTTGAGCTTCTTTTCCGTTGCCATGTCGCCGCCTCGATAACGCAACCATTCGCGGGGTCATGCCTTAGCGCCGGCCGGTTAATGCTTCGCGCCGTGCATGGATGAAACGCGTCTCACGCCGCCTCCATGCGTGCAAGAACGCTACCCACGATTTTCCATCGCCGAGTGTAGTCCCCTGCAAACTCAATGAAAACCGGCCCAGCACGCGATTTTAGCCTTTCATTAACGATATGGTTACCAAACCAGCAAAAGTTAGTCTGCACAAGGGTTTCACGCACCACATAACTGTGGACCGGGCGCGCGGTGGCGGGCAGAATCGCAATCTGGCCCGTGATGATACACGCTTCGGGCCAATGGAGGCGGGGAGTGATGATGAAAGCGGCTGCTGCATCAGGGTGGGACATGCCCCTTCTCGACAGCGACTATCTCGCCACCGCGACCTTCGATGACGAAGCGCTGGCGGGCGAACTCCTCGGTCTTTTCGAAGGGCAGTGCGATGCGCTGGCGCCGGTGATCGCACGTGAGGGTGGCGCGCTGCAGGAGCGCATCGATGCCGCCCACACGCTCAAGGGCGGCGCCCGTGCCATCGGCGCTCGCGCCGTCGCCGATGCCGCCGAGCGGGTCGAATCCGGCCTGCGCAGCGAGGGGGTCCTTCCGCGCGCCGAATGGGCACGGCTCGAAACCGTCATTCAGGAGACACGGGCCGTCATCGCCCGGCGCGGCGCGGCATAGCGCGGTTTTTGCGCGTGCCTTTTGCGTTGCGAAGGCTGGCATCCTGTTTTGAATTGACCTAAGTACCCCCCGGATCAAGGCGCCGGATGCACGGGCGCGATGCCGGATCGGCCCCGAAGGGCCAAAGGGGAGCAGTTGATGGTCAAGATCAATTTCGTCGATTTCGAAGGCAACA
>Ga0008836_101062_pt1 | contig 11352 bp, 10 predicted proteins | sample HotLakConsUCCR28_FD_62214 | JGI IMG/M metagenome (GOLD analysis project Ga0008836, IMG submission 62214) | Hypersaline microbial mat communities from Hot Lake, Washington, USA - Hot Lake Consortium UCC-R28 (Hybrid Assembly) ... | reverse complement strand
TCCCGGCCAGCGGCATCTATCGGGCCGCGCTAACAGGCCTGACAAGAGTCCGCACTCGATCACATGTCTAAGGTTCAGAAATTCCTTGCAAATGAGGGCGGCATCCACAAGAGAAGGTTGGATATCAGACCCATTCCCTCCGCCACTTGCCCTCGCGAAAGCGTTCTCCCGATCCGGCTGCGGCCGGATTTTCTCGTTGTTTTCGAGGGTTATGCGGCAAGGGCTGAGCACTGCCCCTGCTGCCAGGTGGCCCGGAAGCGGTCTCTCAGGGCCGATATTCTCCGGACCTCATGACTGCGCGGGTTTGGTGAATTTTTCATAAGCCCTTGTAGATATTGACGAAATTCAAGCCGGTGAAATTGCTTCGATTGGAGTCGCGTTTGCGTCTGCCGCGACCGGGTTCGGAAGTTCTCATGCCATTGCCCGCTCCAGTCGTTGCTTCCGACGCTCCCAATCGGGCATCACTTTGTCGAGTAGCTCGAAGAATGCGGGGCCGTGATGAGGCTCCGCCACATGGCAGAGCTCGTGGGTGATCACATAGTCGATGGCGTCGACCGGCGCCTGCACGAGGCGGCGGTTCAGCAGCAGGCGGCCCGCCGGCGACATGGAGCCCCATCGCTGCCTAGTCTGGCGCACGATGAGCCCCTTCGGCCGAAATGCCTCGGGATCGGGGAAGAGCCCGAGACAGAGTTCGATCCGCTCCGGGAACTTGAAGTGTGCCCGGTGCCGGTACCATGCCTCGACCAGTTCGCGCGTCACTTCTGGCTTGGCCGGCCGGTGCGTCTGCACGATGATGAAGCCGCGGATCAGCTTCACGCTTTCCTGGACATGCGGGACGACCTTCAGCCGGTACTGGCGCCCCAGGTAGAGATGCGTCTCTCCGGCGACGAACCTGCGCTCCGGCGTCCGCGGCAGGAACTGTGAGAAGTACCGTTGCTGCCTTGTCACCCATGCCGCGCGCTTTCGCAGCTTGGCTTCGATGGCATCGAGCGTCGCGTCCTCCGGGGCTGCGATCACCACCGAAGCATCAGGCTCGACGGCGATCTCGAGCGTCTTCCTCGGGCGGCGGACGATTTCGTATCGGATCTCCTGCTCGCCGTAACGCAGGCAGTGCAACTCGCGCGTCATGCCGCGAACCGGGCCCGGGCGAGGTCCATGATCTTCAGTTCGAGATCGTCGAGCACCTCCACGGGGAGGTCGATGCCTTGCTCGTCGCGCAGAACGTCGAAGAAGTAGTCGTCTATGGCGTTGCGCAGATTGTTCTGCGCCACTTCGTTCGACCAGATGTCCACGATCAGGTGGGACTTGATGATGTCGATGATCTGTTTTGCGATCGCTGCGACATCGTCGCTGGCTACCGGCTCATCGCCATTGGTCTTAAGCTGACCGTCAAGGATCCCGAAGAACGCCTGCGCGTCCTCATCGCCACGGATGCCTTCCGGAACATTCCGACCCCGATCCTTGCGGGCCACCTTGCTCGCGAGGTCCACGACGCTGTTAAGGTACTCGCGCTCGGACAGCCGCTTCTCGCGGTAGGCGCGGATGGTCTCTTCGAGCAGCTCGGAGAACTGTTTGTAGAACGTCGGGTCCTCATCCATCTTCTCGGTGATCGCCCGCCGGGTCGCGCTGGCGATGCGGTCGGCCCTCGATGCCTCAGAAACCCCCGTCTCTTCGACGACGGCCTTCAGCGCGTCGGGATCGTTGATGTTGACCACGTCGATGATGGTCTCCGCCGGCATTGCCACGACGTGGTCATCAAGGAGCTTCTGGATCTTCGGCTCGAACTCGCGGACATCGACCGTCTCCTGGTAGCGGAGCTGGACCGAGCGCTTGAGTTCGGAGAACTGTTTCCAGTCGCGTTTCAGGGCATCGATCTTGGCCTCGTCGAAGACATCGAACAGCTTGTCGGACGAGAGCGAGATGTGCAGGCAGCGGCTGAATGCCTTGAGGCGCGCGTAGAACTCATGGCGCAGCGCCTCGTCAGCGAGGTGCTGCTCGAACTGCTCCATGTCCTTCTTGTTCCGCACCGGCTTGAAAAGGTCCCAAAGCTGATCGTGCAGCTGGGGCAACTTGCGGATCTCCTCGCGGACGTCATGCACCGTCCCGGCGAGGTCGGCCGCCTCGTAGCCTTCAAAGGCGCTGTACGTCGTCAGGGCGCTGTCCAGCTCGCCGAGCAGCCCCTCGTAATCGACGATGAAGCCGAACTGCTTCTCCGTTCCGCCGTGCTCGTAGAGCCGGTTCACCCGCGCAATCGCCTGAAGGAGATTGTGTTCCTTCAGGGACTTGCAGACGTAGAGCACCGTGTTCCGGGGCGCGTCGAAGCCGGTGAGGAGCTTGGAGACGACGATCAGGATCTCTGGATCGCCAGAGCCTTTGAAGGCTTCGATGATCTGGCGGTTGTACTCCTCCTCGGTCTTGTACCGCGCCATCATCTGCGACCAGAAGCGGCGCACCAGGTCCTTGGATTCCTGGTCGACCTCCTCGTTGCCTTCGTTCTCGTCCGGAGGCGAGATGACAATCGCGCTCGAGACGTGGCCGATCTCGTCGAGAACCTCCTTGAAGCGGACCGCCGCCGCCTTGGATGGGGCAACGAGCTGCGCCTTGAAGCCGGTCCCCTGCCAGTACTGGCGATAGTGCTCGGAGATGTCGAAGGCCTTGGCTCGGATTGCTTGGTCGGTCTTGGCCAGAGCGTCCATCCGGGAGAACTTCCGCTTCAGATCCCGCTTCTGGTCCTCGGTGAGCCCCTCGCTGATCTTCTCGAACCAGCGGTCAATCACGGTGCCCGAGACCTGCTGCTCGACAAGCCGTCCCTCGTAGAGCAGCGGCACGACGGCGCCGTCGGCGACCGCCTCGTCGATGGCGTAGCGGTGGATCAGCCGCCCGAAGGTCGAAAGCGTGTTCTTCTCCTTCTTCAGCAGGGGCGTGCCGGTGAAGCCGAGGTAGCAGGCCTTGGGCAGGAGGCGCCGCATCTTGGCGGCGAACTGGCTGTGGCCGCCGTAGCGCCCCGTCTGCGTCCTGTGGCTCTCGTCGACCAGCACGAAGATGTTCGGGTCGTCGTCCGCCAGCTTGCTGTTCCTCAGCGCCGTGTCGAACTTGTTGATGATCGTGGTGACCAGCGGAGCCTTGTTGTGGACGAGCTCCAGAAGATGAGACCCACTCGTTGCCCGAACCGGTTCGAGGTCACAGGACTTGAAGGTGTCCTTGATCTGCTTGTCGAGATCGTCGCGGTCCGTGACGATGATGATCCGTGGGTTCTCGATGCTGCGCTCGAGAGCGAGCGAGCGCCCAAGCATCACCATCGTCAATGACTTGCCCGAACCCTGCGTGTGCCAGATCACGCCGCCCTTGCGGGCCCCGCTCACGTCGTGCTGCTTGACGGTCTCGACGGCGTGCCGGATTCCGAAGAACTGCTGGTGGCGCGCAACCTTGCGGACGCCGCCGTCGAACACGGTGAAGCGGCGGATGAGGTCGAGCAGCCGCTCGGGGCGACACAGCGCGTACACGGTCCGGTCCTGAACCGTGACCGCGCGCTCGCCCTCAGCGGCCAGCGCGTCGAAATAGACGCGCGCGCCCGCGAAATCACCGGAGAAGATGGCGTCCTTCTCCGCCGCGGTGAGCACGCGGTTGGCAAAGGGCGCGATGGCCTCGTCGGTGTCTTCCTCGTCGCGCCAGGTCTGCCAGAACTTCCGGGGCGTCCCTACGGTCGCGTAGCGCGCCTCGTTCCGGTTCATGCCGATCAGCAGCTGAGCGAAGTGGAAGAGCTGCGGGATGTTGTCCTCGTTCTGGTAGCCGATCAGCTGGCTATCCGCCTTCTTGAGGCTCTCGGTCGGCCGCTTGTTCTCTATCACGAGGATCGGGATGCCGTTCACGAAGGCGACAATATCGCAACGCTTGGTCTGGCTCGATGCAGTCCTCTCGACCGAGAACTCGGCCGTGACGTGAAAGACGTTGTTCTCCGGCCGCTCCCAATCGATGTAGCGGAACGAGTAGCTCTTCGAGTCGCCGTCGATGGACTTCGTGATGGTCGTGCCGAGGACGAGCGTGTCGTAGATGTCCTGGTTCGTGCCGCGCAGCCCCTTCAGCCGATCTGGCGTGGGCTTCAGCCGCCGCATCGCCTCGTGCGCATCCTCAAGATCGAACCCATACTCGCGGCCGCGATGCGTGAAGCGGTTGATGCGCATGAGTTGCTCGGCGAGGATATCGTCCAGCACCACGTTCCGCAGGCGCCCGCCGCGCAGGCGAAGAGCCTCCTCCTGCGAGAGCGGGGTGAACCCTAGCGCTACGAGCAGCTGCAGCGCCGGGACTTGGGATTGGTGCTTCTCGCTCGAATTGAAGGTCTCGGAGCTCATAGCGCCCACTCCGAGTGCCTGGCTGCCTTGTAGAAAGTCACGCAGGGCGCGTCGGGCGACTGGCCGAGCTTCTCGCGCTGCGGTTCTAGGATATCGACCAGGCTTTGGTAATACGCAGCCTCTCCCGCGTAGGCTTCGCCCGAGGATTTCATCTCGAGGTGCCGGCGATACACGTAGCAGATCGCATCGGCGACCTGCACCAGCGAGGAATGGTGCGACTTGATCGCGAAGGCCGTGTTGATGATGTGATCGAACCGATCCGACTTGCTGCGAGGTAGCCAGATCTTCTTGCCGCGCTTGGTGCCCCGAAGCTGATACAGCCCGTCATACCAGGCATTCGCATCGTACAGGCCGTCCGAGAGCTGAGGCATCTCGACCTTGTTGTCATCCATGATGACGACGGTCAGACCCTTGCTGTTTTTGACGCTCTGCATCTTCTTCTGAACGAGGGCGCAGGTGAACATGCCTCCGGCGAGCCAGTAGCTCTCGCCAAACGGATGACCGTGCCCAGCGGCACGCGCTGCATTCAACGCCGGAAACGACAAGCCGATGCCGAAGAGCTTTCCGCCGTTGGCGACTGCCAGCTTGCAGATGTCGGTGAGGAACGCCTTGCGCTCGTCGGCAGCGATCTTGCTCCAGCCGCCCTTGCCGTTGATGAACCTGCTCGTCTTGAGCTCGGTGCTCGACCCCGGGTGCTTGGCGAGGAAATCCGCCAGCATCATGTCGAAGTCGGCGGTTTTCTTGCGCAGCTTGTAGGCGTCAACCATCAGCCCGCACATGACAAAGACGTCGCTGTCTCCGGCGGCGCCACTCTCGTCGACGTAGATGAACTTCATTGCGCCACCTCCGTCGCCTCTGTCGTGTTCACCCTCCACTCGCCCGTCAACAGCTTCTGCATGAGGCCGCGTTTCTGACGGGAAACGGCTTCGATCTCGTCCGTTATAGCATCCAGTTCGCGCCGCGACGTCCGGAGGACATCGGCGATGGCCTCCTGTTCCTCCAGCGGCGGGACTGGAAACGGGAGGCGGGAGAACTCGCTCCAGCGGAGGCTGCCGCGGCGGTCTACCGAGGCGCTGGTACTGACTTCGAAGATGTGGCGGTAGAGGTCGGTCTTCAGAACCGCAAAGGCGTATTCGGAGTTCACTTGGTCCGCATCGAAACGGAATACGGTGTAGATGGGGCTGACGACGCCGATGTCGGTCAGGTTCTGGAAGCCGATCGACCCTTCCTCGACATGGTTGCTGGGAAAGCCGAAATCACCGCGCCAGATCTTCTTGTACCCGGTCAGGTCAGCGCTGAAGACCTGCTTCTTGAAGTACTCCAGAGATCGCACGAAGCCGTCGTGCTTCGAGCAGGAAAGGACTTCGTGCTGGCCTCCTTCGCCGTTCCGTTCTGAAATCTCTGCGGCCAGATCACCGATGTGCTGGCAGTTCCAGGAACTGGGAAGTTGAAACCACCGGTACGGCGTGACCTCATTGGACCTACGGAAGCGTTTCAGCTGCCAACCGCCAAAGACGAGAGCCATCGTGAGCCCGCGGTGCCGCTTGAGCTTCGCAGCGCGGAGGGCGGTGAGCTTTTCGAGCGCCTCGTCCCAAGTCCGCAGGATCTCGGCGATCTTGCGCTGTTCGGGGAGCGGGGGTAGCAAGACAAGCATTTCCTTGTAGGCACCAACATTGAAATGTTGGAGGGCGAGTCCGCCCTTATTGCCGAGGACATGCTGCTTGCCGACGTCCGAATTCGTGTAGCTAGCCAGATACTCTGGCAGAACTTGACTGCGATCCGGACGCGCAAACACGACATCGATGCAGTTGCTGCCTGCGAAATCCTTTGGCACGACACATGCTGTGCCAGGGGCGCCTGACCGCACGACCAGAACGTCGCCTTCTCGGAGGGCAGATTTCTTGTTTGCCTCGTGGCCGGCGTTAGACAGGTACACCCAGTCCCGATCAACGACCTTGTTCTCACCGATATTGGCGGACCGGAAAGCGCGAATACCCTCGCCGTTCTCGACGTAGTACTGTGACGGCTTGATCACGATCCCAACGCTGACTCTCTGGCAGATTTCCTCCACCGTTGCATGGCGCCATCCTTCAAGCATCAACACCGAGCTCCTTGAGATACCCAGCCATCTTCGCACGCACCTCCGCCAGCTCGGCCTCGATCCGCTGGATGTCCTTCTGCACGGCGGCGACGTCGATCTCTTCCTCCGGCGCGAAGGTGTCGACATAGCGGGGGATATTCAGGTTGTAGCCGTTCTCGGCGATCTCCTCGGGGCTGGCCCGATGCGAATACCGCTCGACCTCGGCGCGGGCGCCGTAGGTCTCCAGCACCTTCGCGACATGCGCGTCGTCCATCACGTTCTGGGTCTTGCCCGGCGTGAATTCCTTGCTGGCGTCGATGAACAGCACGTCGCGCCGGTCCGCATTCGCGCCACCTTCCTCGCGCGAGCGGTCGAAGATCAGGATGGCGACCGGGATGCCCGTGGTGGTGAACAAGTTTGCGGGCAGGCCGACGACCGCGTCTAGCAGGTTCTCCTCGATCAGCTGCTGACGGATGCGCCCCTCGGCACCGCCCCGGAACAAAACGCCATGCGGCACGATCACAGCCACGCGACCGGACTGCCGCTTGGCGATCTCGATCATGTGGGTGATGAAGGCGTAGTCGCCCTTGGACTTGGGCGGCACGCCACGCCAGAAGCGCTTGTACTGGTCGCTGTCCGCATCCTCCGCGCCCCACTTGTCGAGCGAGAAAGGCGGATTGGCGAGCACCACGTCGAACCGCATCAGGTGGTCACCCTCGACCAGCGCGGGGCTGTTGAGCGTGTCGCACCATTCGATGCGCGCGGCGTCCTTGGCGTGCAGGAACATGTTCATCCGGGCCAGCGCCCAGGTAGCCCCGTTCACCTCCTGCCCGTAGAGGGCGAAGTTCTCGGATCCCACCTCCTGCGCGGCCTGGATCAGCAGCGAGCCCGACCCGCAGGCGGGGTCGCAGATCGTGTTGCCGGGCTGCGGCGCGGCCAGCTTGGCCAGCAGACGCGACACGGCGGTCGGCGTGTAGAACTCGCCCGCCTTCTTCCCGGCGTCGGAGGCGAAGCGCGAGATCAGGTAGATGTAGCACTCGCCGATGATGTCCTCGGTCACCCGCGACGGGCGCAGGTCGAGGGCAGGCTTGGCAAAGTCCTCAAGCATGTTCTTGAGGCGGCGGTTGCGATCCTTCGGGCGGCCGAGATTGGCCTCGGAGTTGAAGTCGATATTGCGGAAGACGCCCTCGAGCTTGGCCCGGTTCGCGTCCTCGATCTTCTCCAGCGCGATGTTGATCAGCTCGCCGATATTGGCCTCGTTCCGCTGGGCGTGGAGGTCGTAGAAGCTGGCGCCCTCGGGCAGGATGAAACGCTCGCGCTCGAGGCGCCGGCGAATGCGGGCCTCGTCGTCGCCATACTGCTTGCGGTAGGTTTCGAGGTGGTCGTTCCAGAGGTCCGAAATGTACTTCAGGAACAACATTACGAGGATGTAGTCCTTGTACTGGCCGGCATCGACGGCGCCTCGGAAGGTGTCACAAGCCGCCCATGCGGTCTGGTTGATCTGCTGTTGGGTGATCTGGTCGCTCATCGGGCAATTTCCTTCTGGTCGGCAGCCTTGGCGGCATCGCCGAGAATGGCGCTTACGAGTGTTTCCCTGCGAGCGGCGAGTTGCCGAAGCAACCGCCCCTCCTGCCGTGCGAGGGCGTCGAGCTCGACGATACGTTTCTGCGTCTGCAGGTCGGGCACAGCGATCTCGAGGTCTTCGAGGGCCGCCATCGGGATCATCCTGAGACTTGTGCCCTGCGCCTCCGCGCCGAGCTTACGCTGCGCGTCGGGCTGGTTGATCGCCCATGCCAAGTATTCGGGGAGAACTCGCCGCCGGTCGGGTCGAACGATCACCAACGGGACGATGACCGCGACAGGCTCTGGCAGCGGATCGGGAATGGCTGCTGCGGCGTTCGGCTCGCCACGCGAGCGGAAGACGACCTCGCCTCCGCGGACGAAGTATCGGTCGGACAGTTCGCCCAGATCATACCTCTGGAAGTCCGGGCCAGGCTCTTCGCCGTTCGTTCCGACGTCACGCAGTTGCAGCGCCGGCACACCACCCTCCGGCAGAGGATCGAGTCTGCCGCGCGCCGTGAAGCCGGAGTGAATGTCGGAGAGCTCGGCGAGTCGCATGTAAGAATCCTCTGTAAGTCGATTTACAGAGAAATAGGCGCTCACACCTCGCGAGTCAATCCTTCAGATTGCAGTTTTCTCCCTACAGAGAAAAATGCGTTGTCTGATGCTGCCATGTGAGCGGGAAGGGCTCCAGAACGCGCGCCAGCGTCACCTCCGGCCCCTGCTTCCCGTCCAAGATGCCCTCGATGATGTCAGGCGCGAGCAGCGTGAGCCGCAGGACGCGGGTCATGTAGGAGGGCGCGATGCCCTCCCGTTCGGCCAGTTCGGCGATGGTGGCGTATTCGCCCGACTCGAGCATCCGCTTCCATCGGAACGCACGGGCCAGCGCCTTGACTAGCGTGCTGTCAGTCCGCTGCGATTGCGTGGCGCCCTCGGGCAACTGCATCTCCTTCTTCCCGCCACGCTTCACGATCCGGAACGGGACGTGGAGCGTCACGGTGTCGGGGATGGGTGCGCCGCGTGTCATGCTGCGGCCTCGATGCCGCCGGTCAGCATCTCGCGCGCGAGGCTGCCGAGCCCGTCGACGCGGAGCCGAACGTTCAGCCCGTCCGTGCCTATCTCCACCCGTTCAACCAGCAGCGCCACGATGCGGGCCTGCTCTGCGGGGAAGAGTTCGTCCCACAGCGGGTCTAGCTGCTGCAGGGCCGCGCGGGCGTCGTCTTCGTTGATGTTGTCCACGTGGGAGCGCGCGGCCTTCCATGTCCCCGCCACGATCTCGGGCTGGCGGAACACGGTGCGAAGCTGGTCGATGACGGCAGCCTCGATCTCGCCTGCGGGCACGCGGCCCACCGGGCATGATCCGGCGCCGTGTTTCAGTACTGTCTGGCTGACATAGTAGCGGTACAGCCGGTCGCCCTTGCGGGTGTGCGTCGGCGAGAACGCCGCGCCGTCGGGTCCGAACAGCAGCCCCTTCAGCAGTGCCGGCGTCTCGGCGCGTGTTCGCATCGCTCGCTTGCGCGGGCTCTCCTGCAGGATCGAGTGAACGCGGTCCCACGTCTCGCGGTCGATGATCGCGTCGTGCTCGCCGGGGTAGCTCTCGCACTTGTGGACTGCCTCGCCGATATAGGCGCGGTTGTTCAGCATCCGGTAGAGGTACTTCTTGTCGATCCGGTTGCCGCGTGGCGTGCGGATGCCGCGCTTCGCGACCTCCCGCGCCAGTTCCGTCCCGGATCCGATCTCGAGGAAGCGGGCGAAGATCCAGCGGACGTGCGCGGCGTCTTCCTCGTCGACCAACAGCTTCCGGTTCTCGACCCGGTAGCCGTAGGGCGGGACGCCGCCCATCCACATGCCCTTCTTGCGGCTGGCGGCGACCTTGTCGCGGATCCGCTCGGCAGTCACCTCGCGCTCGAACTGCGCGAAGGACAGCAGGATGTTCAGTGTCAGCCGGCCCATCGACGTGGTCGTGTTGAAGGACTGCGTCACCGAGACAAAGGTCACGCCGTTTCGGTCGAAAACCTCGACCAGCTTGGCGAAGTCGGCGAGCGAGCGGCTGAGCCTGTCGATCTTGTAGACGACGACCACGTCGACCAGCCCGTCCTCGATGTCCTCCAGCAGCCGCTTCAGGCCGGGCCGTTCCAGCGTGCCGCCGGAGATGCCGCCGTCGTCGTACTGATCGCGGACGAGCACCCAGCCCTCGGAACGCTGGCTGGCGATGTACGCCTCGCAGGCCTCCCGTTGGGCGTGGAGCGAGTTGAACTCTTGCTCCAGACCTTCCTCCGACGACTTGCGGGTGTAGATCGCGCAGCGCTGTTTCCGGATCATTCCTGGTTTCGAGGGGGCCTTCGTCATGTCCGCGCCCTCCGGTTCTTCAGCCCGAAGAACACCCACCCGTTCCAGCGTGTGCCGGTGATGGCGCGGGCGATGGCCGAGAGCGACTTGTAGGGCCGACCCTGCCACTCGAAGCCGTCCGTGGTGACGGTGACCACCTGCTCGACGCCCTGCCACTCGCGGATGAGTCGCGTGCCGGCGATGGGCATGGTGTCGGCGCGGATCCGGCTCTTCTTCCGGTCGCCGCCGTCCAGCTCCTCGCCAAGCCGTTCCAGCCGCCGGATCGTATCGGGTTTCAACCCGCCGTAGGCCAGCTCCTGGATGCGGTAGGCCAGCCGGCTCTCGAGATATCGCCGGTTGAACGGCGGCGGCTCGCTGTCGAACAGATCGCGCCATTGCTTTTTCAGGTCCGGCGTCGTCGCGAACTTCAGCGCGGCCAGGCGCGCGGGGATGGGATCGTGGGTCGTCATGCAGGTCTCCGGTGAGTTGGAGTTGCATGACGGCATGCGTTCGCCGGAGAGTGTAGGCGAATTTCTCCAGTATCGTCAGAAGCTTCGCCGCGCTCGCGATGCCGAAGCCGGACGAGCCCGAGCGCCAGCAGGCCGCACAGTTCGGCGCGTCGCTCGGCGGGCGTCATCTGGTCGGGCGGCAGGGGATTGGGGCGTTTCATGAAGGGCGGGTCCGTGAGGTCTCGCCCTTCTCCTACTCATCGCATTTGCGAACCGTCCCACGTGGCCGGGCCAGGCACGGGTGGAGCCGTCACGGACTCGACTCGTGGTTGTCCTGTCGGGTAGAACATAATCAGAACATGTCCGGCATTAGCGAGGTGAGTATATGGGTTCCGATCTCAAGAAATTCGTCAATCCCAAGTTCCTGAAGACCATCGATCTGGGCCTCATCAAGGTGCTCTTCGCCCGGCATTTCGAGGCGGAGGACCTGCCCATCGATTTCGATGGCGAAGCTTCAGAGGTCCGATCTGCACTCGCCAAGCATTTCGAAGCGGCTGTCACGGCCTGGAACGAGGGCATGGTCGCC
>Ga0008836_101048_pt1 | contig 11493 bp, 8 predicted proteins | sample HotLakConsUCCR28_FD_62214 | JGI IMG/M metagenome (GOLD analysis project Ga0008836, IMG submission 62214) | Hypersaline microbial mat communities from Hot Lake, Washington, USA - Hot Lake Consortium UCC-R28 (Hybrid Assembly) ... | reverse complement strand
TCGTCAGGAAACCGCTCCTGAAACTCAAATATTGACAAACTTCTATACCTTTTTTCCATAAAACCGCTGTTTGATGGTAATATAGCCCTATTTTTACTATTAAAAAAGCGCCTTATTCAATAATTAATTTGCTCAAGTTGAACGGGCAAAAGGATCCAAAAGCCTTATATATTATGAAAAAGATATTAGTTGTTGACAATCAAATTTCTACTTGTGAGCTTTTACAAAAATTTCTTTCGCAGAAAAAATTTGAAGTGGAAACCATTACACAGGGAAACCCTGCTCTGAATATCATAAAAAAACGCCATTTCGATATTATTATCAGTGAATATCGCTTACCTGATATAGGAGCCGTGGAATTCTTTGAAAAAGTATTGAAAATTCAGCCTGAAGTATTCATGATTTTCATGAGTCAGGAGGTCAATCTAAAAAATGCTGTTGATCTGATTAAAAGGGGAGCATTCAATTTTCTGACCAAGCCATTGCATCCAGATGAGTTACTCGAAGTGATACAGGACTGCGATAAGCTGAAAACAACCTTTACCCCGGAAGCATCTTTTGCAAATAAACAACCCAAGTCCCGGGAGAATGGGAAAAATGAGGAATTCGGCTTTGTGGTGGGTGAAAGCAAAGAGGCTTTGGAGATGATCAACCTGATAAAAAGGGTAGGCAGTACTAATTTTACCGTTATAATAGAAGGTGAAACCGGTACAGGGAAAGAAGCCGTGGCCAGGCTTATCCATAAAGTAAGTAGCCGATGCAATAAACCATTTGTAGCCGTGGATTGCGGAAGCCTGTCCAAAGAAATTGCAGGAAGTGAGCTTTTTGGTCACGAAAAAGGAGCCTTTACCGGAGCCATTACTAAAAAAACAGGTTTGTTTGAACTGGCCAATGGAGGCACCATTTTCCTGGATGAGATCGCCAACCTATCCCCGGAAACGCAAATGGGATTGCTCAGGGCACTTCAGGAAAAGCTCATTAGAAAAATCGGTGGGGTTGATGAATTGCCCATCGATGTGAGGGTAATCGCAGCGACCAATGAAGACCTGATCGTCAAGTCCGGAGCAAACTGTTTTAGGGAGGACCTGTTTTTCAGATTAAGTGAGTTTATTTTGAAAGTCCCCACCTTAAAGCAAAGGATTTCGGACCTACCCTTATTCATTGATCATTTCCTCCAGCAGACGAGCGAGGAATTAAAGATTGAAAAACCCCTGCTTTCAGAGGAAGTAAAAAGAATATTCAACAGGTATGAGTGGCCCGGAAATGTAAGGGAATTGAGAAATGTAATTCGTAGGGCTTGTTTGTTTATCGAAGCGGACAACTGTATTTATCAAAATGCTTTGCCTAAGGGGCTGTTGGATGCGCTTGTACCCATTGAAGAAAATGGACTTTCAAAGGCCAAAAACGAAAGGTATGCTGTAAATAGGCTGGATGAAGGTGCTGACCCGGATCTCAAATCAGCGGCCAGACAGGCTGAATTAACCAGAATTATGGAAGTCCTGCACAAAGTTGACTTTAATAAAACAAAAGCCGCAAAGATTCTTAACATCCACAGAAAAACCCTATACTCCAAATTAAAAGTTGTAAATTTAGCCTATTAGCGAAGCAGGCCGGCTTTCTTTTGAATAGAAGGTAAGCAAAGCTTCCTTATTTCTTCCTTGCAATCACTTTGAGAGAAACAAAAAGAAAACAGAGAAAAAGTACCGCTTTATTAATAACGCTGTTGCTTTTATATTCCCTGTAAGCCTTGATTCCTTTTCTGATAATTTTTTTCTTCGCCCCTGTAGCCAAAAAAACCCTTTTTGTAACGATAATTGCACATTCTCCTGAAGTAGTCTTCTGAATTCCCCATGGACAATACAGACAAAGATCTCCCGTCTTAAGAAATGGGTGGGCCAGCCTTCCAAAACCTGACTAATGGGCTACCTGGTTGAGAGGATTCCAAAGGCTGCTCAATGGCCTGCACGCCTACTTTCTTATCACTCTACAGCAGAGTCACCCACCAACCAGCTTGGAAACACTTCTCCCATGCCTTCTACCATAAACTGGATGGCTATTGCAGTTACGATTACTCCAAAAATTCTAGTGAAAACGACAAATACCAAATTATGTACATTTTTCTCAAGCAGGGAAGAACTAATTAGAACTAAAAAAAGGAAGGCGTAACTCAGCACCAAAACAATGGAGTTACCGACAAAATCCATCAAGCCCTGTGCTTGTGCACTGAACAATAAAACGGTGGTCAGGGCACCCGGGCCGGCCAGCATGGGAATGGTTAGGGGTACCAACACTTTTTCAAACCTCAAGGTTGCCAGTTCTGTATCGCTAGCACCCTCTTCCTGATTTTCCGATAATTTGCTGGCTTTTCCTTCTACCATGGAGATACCAGTAAGTAACAATAAGAACCCTCCTGCAATTTTAAATACTTCAATATCAATGGAGAAGAAATCCAGTATAAAATTCCCAACATTCACAAAAACCAATAAAATCACAAATGCGGTTCCTACTACCATAAAGGCAATTCGCCTCCTTACCTTGGGCTGAGCATCTCCTGTCAATTCATACCAAATCGGTACCAGACCAATGGGGTTTACAATAGCTATCATCGCTAACAGAAAATTCAACATTAAATCAACGTTCATATTGCTTTATGTGATTAGTGAAGGCATTTTCAATACACATATCATTCCATAGGAGTTAAATACCACTGATGAAATCCTGTTTTCAGTCAAAAAAAATCATCAATTTATGAAATAAGTTCTTTTATGGGTTTGATCTAACCTGAATGGCTTTTGTAAACGTCGTCTATAGATAGGACTGGCACAGGAATTGTAAATTCAACCTTTAAAAGCCAGGCAGATTGAAATTGCGGAGCCTCAAGTATCCAGTTTCCAAGGTTCCAACATCAGGTACAAATCCCCTTCAAGCCAACAAATTTTATGAAAATCAAAAATTCCCATCAGACCTATTGGAAGCCTGAAGAAATGAGTAATTGTGAAAACGATCATATCAGGCAAATTCATTCTAATCTAACTAAAAAAATAACTGACCCTAAATATCCATGCTTAGGGGCAAAGGCGTCTATTAATACGGGGCAATACCGATTGGGTGTGTATGGAAGTATGGCTTCCGATGGGTTCACACCGCAATTAAGCAAGGACTTAAAACAATACACCAGGGAAACCATTGAATCAGATAGTGATTACCTTACATTCATAGCGGTGTTTACCGACGAAATCCATTCTGAGCTGGATTTTGAGAACAAACTATGGCAACAACTTCAGAAATTAAATGATCTTGAATCTACGGAAGAAATCTGGGATCCGAGCGTTAGTAACAATCCCGGGGATGACAATTTTAGTTTCAGCTTTGGGGGAACCGCTTTTTTTATTGTAGGACTCCATCCCAGGTCCAGCAGGAAGGCTCGGAGATTCAGTTTCCCCGCCATGGCCTTTAATTTGCACCGGCAGTTTGATAAGTTGAGAGAAAACGACCAATTTGAGAACATGAAAAAGGTCATCAGAGAACGGGATATGGATTACCAGGGATCTATAAATCCGATGGTGGAGGATTTTGGAGAAGGACAGGAAGCGCCACAGTACAGTGGCAGACGAGTGACAAAAGACTGGAAATGTCCCTTTCATCCAGGAAATGTTTCGTCTGAAAAAGAAAAAATATGAGGGAAATTATTGAAAAACAGTCAGGAGTAGCCTTTTTGCTAAAAAAAGGGGCACTTTTAAAAGTAATTGATCCACAGGGGGAACAGGTCAGTGATTTGGTGGCATTTAATGCCAGTGATAAACGGGAAAAACTCTCTTCCGGAAAAACCCTGGATTTTGAAAGTTCACTTTTCATTACCCAAGGACATCATCTTTGGAGCAACAGAAGCCGGAAAATGATGGAAATACTTGAAGATACCAATGGGAGAAATGATTTTCTTTTGGCCCCATGCAGCCCCGAAACTTTTCAGATACTGTACGATAACCCCCACTACCATCCCAGCTGCTTTGAAAACCTGGCAAAGAATTTAATCCAATATGACATACAGGCTGATGACATTCCCACAGCATTCAATATTTTTATGAACGTGCAGGTTGCCCTGGATGGCAAAATTCATGTGGCCCCTCCCGAAAGTAAAGCGGGTGACTATGTTTTATTTAAAGCCTGCATGGATTTAATCATTGGCCTTACCGCCTGTTCAGCGGAGCAATCCAATAATTACTGCTTCAAACCCATCGCCTACGAGATAAATCCTACTCAATAATTAAACAAAGGAAGGAAAGTGTTTGCAAACCTACTGCCTGCTTGATTGGTTCAACCCATCTCTAGGCTCCTTTTTTGCTGAATTTTCAAATGACTATGATACCATTCAGGGTCATTTCTTAGAATCAAGCTTATTCCTTCATCCAGATTCGCATTCAGTTCTTCCTGAAAAAGATCATCCTCGGAAAAGGCCTCCTGTAAAATCATTTTCCATTGTTCTTTTACCTGTATATCGCCTGGTGTAGACCTGAGTTGGTCCAATCTGTCGTGTCCGGTGGTCCGGGTCAATTTACATTCTAACCATTCATAAATACTTTCAAGTTTTCCTTTTACTTTATCATTGCCTGAAGGGTTGTCCAGGTAGTGTAATACTATGGGCAAATGTGCTGCTATGGTTTTCATGGGTAGTTGGTTTATATGAAGCTCTTTCGCTTCGGTTGATAAAAAAGACTGATAAATGCATACAGGGTATTGGTATTCAAAAAATGAACCAAAAATTTAATCAATTTAAAAAAATCAAACAGAATTCTGAAAAAAGTAATTTTTGTTCCATAATCAGGATTTGTATGGAAAATTAACACAATTTTAAAAAGAACCGGTTTTTAAAATGATATAATCAATCAATAGGTTATTTTTTTGTGATGGTTTTGTTAAATCCTTCATTTCCAACCCCAAATGAATTAGTTAAATTCGCAAAATGAAGATTTATATACGTGATTTGCGCAGAAATTCTAGTTTTAAACCTTGATATTCATAAAAAAATAAGACGGACCAATCCAAATAATATGTTTTGGCCTGTAACCGAAATATTATTACAACTTAAATACTTGGGATATGGAACAACCTGACAAAAAATTACTGGATGGTTTTCGAAACGGAGACCGAAAGGCCTTCGAGAAGATTTACCAATACTACAGGATACCTGTGATCCGTTTCAGTGTTTCCATTATCAAGGATGAACAGGAGGCGGAGAACATATACCATGAAGTGTTCATGAAAATCCTCAAGCGAAGAAAAAACATTAAACCGGAATTGAATTTCAATTCCTATGTGTTTACCTCAGTAAAAAACGAAATATTTGATTACCTGAAGGCCTTGAATAAAAACAACAACCTGAAGGAGCAGTTTTGGGAAAGGATCCATCAGGAGGAAGAAGAGTGCAGTCAGGTAAAGGAGGAGCAGCTGACCAGAATGGAAAGTATTATTCAAAACCTTTCACCAAAAAGGAGGCAGATCCTGGAGATGAATTATTTTGAAAAGAAATCCTACAATGAAATAGCAGATATTCTGATGATTTCAAAAAACACGGTAAAAAACCAATTGGTAAAAGCAAAGTTTATTTTAAGAAGGGAGATGGAATAGATTAGTTTTAATTTTTTGCCCATTTTCCCGGATATTTTTTTAACTACGAATTAGCAACAGGAGTAACAATATAATAATTTATCGAATTAAGGGTGGCACCATAAAATCTCCCGGGAAAATTGTATTGATATTGTAGAATAAAGTAGAAGCCTTCATTTTTTGCTTATAATATCTTTGATAGGACAAATGAAAGTATTCCAATAAAATCATTTTCCTATGAAAGTAATTGTACACATTCCACCTACGTGGAAATTTATCTTGATGTTGGTTTGCTGTATGTGCTGCATGCAATACAATTTTGGCCAGGGCGAAAGAACCGTAAGTGGTACCGTAACAGACAATACTGAAGAATCCATTCCCGGGGTCAATGTTTTGGTAAAAGGATCTTCTGTTGGAACTATTACGGATATTGACGGAAGTTATACCATTAAAATATCGGAGGGTAGTAATATCCTTGTTTTTTCCTTTATTGGCTATCAAACACAGGAAGTAGATATAGGGAACAGCACCCAGGTTGATGTATCCCTTGAACCTTCCCTGGCAGATATGGAGGAGGTTGTGGTGATAGGTTTTGGAGAAATGTCCAGAGAAGTATTGACCACTTCGGTGAGTAAGATGGATGAGAGGGTTCTTGAGAGTGTGCCATTTGCAAATGCTGCTTCAGCTTTGCAAGGGACAGTATCAGGTGTCAGGGTACAAAGTGTTACTGGTCAGCCTGGAGCTCCTCCTAGAGTAATAGTAAGAGGTGGGACATCCATAAATAATCCAAATGGAGCTACGCCCTTATTTATCATTGATGGGGTAATCCGTCAGGATATGAATGACTTAAATCCAGAAGATATTGAATCTATGCAGGTTCTTAAAGATGCGGCATCTACTTCAATCTATGGCGCACGAGGTTCAAATGGTGTCGTAATTATAAAAACTAAGTCTGGAAGAGCTGGAACAACAAAAATAAATTACCGATCGGATTTAACAGTTTCAACACCCAGCCTTCTATACGACCATGCTACCGCCAGAGAGTTTTTATACTTTCAAAGGGTAGGGACTCATTTAAGTGCACAGAAAACACCTTCATTAAATTCATTGTTAACAGGTCCCTGGGGTGGCGGTGTCGGAAATGATCTTACAAACAATACTGGCTTCACTCCTCAATATTTATCAGACGAAAATCGACATAAATTAGAAGAGGGATGGGAGACTATGCAAGACCCATTAGATCCAACCCAAACTATTATTTTTAAGGGTACGGATTTTCAAGATAAGCTTTTTAGAACTTCTTTTTCTCACAATCATGCTTTAACTGCATCTGGGGGCACGGAAAATGCAACTTTTAATATTGGCTTAGGATACTTGAATAGTCAAGGAACAGCTATTAGCACCGATTTTGAAAGGTTAACATTAAATATGAATGGTGACGTAAAAGTAAATAATTCCCTTAAACTTTTTGGAAGATTGATGTATTCCAATACAAGTGATAACAGGGTTCCAAGCGAAGGAGTAGTTTTTAAAAATAATCTTAATACAGCCCAGACATCTAAATACAGGTTTGAAGATGGAACATTGGCCCCTGGTAGGCTTTTCACAAATGGAAACCCAGAATATTACATAAGTCGGTACAACACTAGAAATAGCAGAGACATGACTACATTGGCCGTTGGGGGACAATGGGACATATTCCCTGGCTTATCTTTTGAACCTCAGGCTTCCATATACACCAGAGAGACTAATGAAAGAAGTTTCCTTATGTCATATCTGAACGGGCCTGGCCAATTGAATGAAAATAGATCTGCGTCTGCGTCTTTTTCAAAACTCATAAATACACAATTTGATGGGGTGTTTAATTACTTTAAAACATTAGGAAATGAACATAATGTGCAAGTTAATGCCGGATTTCAGTATTTGGGAACTGACAATCAATCTTTTAGCGCTTCTGGAAGAGGAGCCGCTTCAGATGCAATCCCTACTTTAAATGCATCTGCCGAACCCGTTTCGGTGACAGGTTCAGAGACTAGATTAGTGACCATGGGGTATTTTGGAAGATTAACGTATGATTATGCACAAAAATACTTGCTTTCAATAAATGCCAGGCATGATGGGGCATCTAATTTAGGGGATAATTATAAATGGGGGTTCTTTCCAGGGATATCCCTTGGATGGAATATTCATAAAGAAGATTTTTGGCAGAGTGTAGCTGAAACATTTGATAGAGTTAAGTTAAGGGCAAGTTATGGTGTGAACGGAAATATAGGAGGCCTAGGTCCTTATCAAGCCCAAGGGCAATATGGTGTAGGGAATAGGTATGCAAATATAGCAGCTGTTCAAAATCTTGCATTAGCTAACCCAAATCTTCAATGGGAACAATCTAGCACTTATAATGGAGGTATTGATTTCGGAATGTTTAATTCCAGGATTAGTGTGATGGTGGATGTATTTAGAAGGGTAACTGATAATTTGCTTACCAATTTTTCGCTTCCACATTCTACTGGATTTTCAAGTATATTAACGAACCTTGGTAGTCTTGAAAATAAGGGAGTAGAAATTGAAATAACAGGTATGGTGTTACCAGAAAGGTCTCCCCTTCAATGGAATGCTTCATTCAACGCCTCAAAAGTCAGAAATAAAATCCTTAGGCTACCAGAAAATGGACAAGAGAATAATAGGATTGGGGGAGTGTTTGTTTGGGATTCAACAAGAGGAGATTATGCTTGGTTAGGAGGATTACAAGAAGGTGGTACAATGGGGGAAATGTTTGCTTATAAACAATTAGGTATTTATCCCACTGATGAAGCGGCACAAGCAGGTCCTACAGATATCATTATACCCGGGGATGACAAAACTAAGCATGGAGGGGATGTTAATTGGCTCGATGTTGACGGGGATGGTGTTATTGATGAAAGGGACCGAATACACGTTGGAAACTCTTTCCCTGTTTGGACAGGAGGCTTTTCTAATACTATGTCGTACAAGAACTTTAGTCTTTATTTTAGAATGGATTTCACCACTGGTCATACCATTTATAATGAGACGTTGGCCAGAACTCTGGGTAATTTTTCGGGCCAGAATGCATTGAATGCACTAGTAAATAATTCATGGCAACAACCAGGTGACATTACTGATATTCCACGTTATTATTGGGCAGATCAAAACCAAAAAAGAAATCTATGGAGAGGAAATTCAGCTTATTATGAACCAGGTGATTTTCTAAATATCAGGGAGGTCACATTTTCATATATACTATCAAAGACACTTGTTGAAAGAATTAATATTAGTAATGTAAGAATTAACCTTACAGGAAATAATTTACTGTATTTTACTCAATTTAGAGGTTTGAATCCGGAAGAAGGGGGAACAGATAATGGAAGGTTTCCTATTCCAAGAAATATAATTTTTGGATTGAATATTACTCTTTAGTTAAATCTAAATTAGAATTTATCATGAAAAAGTTTATAAAATATTTATTGTATTCAATATTGGTTTCCTTTTCAATTTCCTGCAATGAAATATTATTTCAGGATCCAGTGAGCCAAATTTCTACAGCAAATTTTTGGCAAAACGAGGATGATGCAAAGGCAGGATTAAGAGGGATGTATGCTCGATTGAGAGAGGAAGCGGCGCAGAATTTCTTTTTATGGGGAGAAGCTAGAAGTGAATTGCAAGTTCAAAGCTTTTTTATTGCAGGAGGATTGATTCCAATTTTTGAAAATGACTTAGACCCTATTACATCGGGGCCCAACTGGATGGGGCTATATACCTCATTACATGATGCAAATTTGTTATTAAAATACGTTCCAAATATAGAATTTAGCTCTACAGACGAAAAAAATGATATACTAGCACAAGCTCATGCTACCCGCGCATTTATATATTATCTTCTAGTAAAGACTTGGGGCGAAGTTCCGTTGGTAATAGAGCCTACGGAAAGTTTTGATCCAGAGACGACTTTTAAGGAAAAGGCAACAATAAATGAATTGTTTAGCTTTATCAAGAGTGAAGTTGATCTGGCAATTGAATTATTTCCTTCCAATTCTTATCCTGATGGTAGAAATTTATGGTCTAGACCTGCTGTTCAGGTTTTAAAAGCAGACGTTTATTTATGGACTGGAAAAAGGTTAGGGGGAGGAAATGATGATTTTAATATTGCGTTAACTTCGTTGGATGAGGCTGAGAATTCAGAAATTTCACTTTTGGAAAATTATTCGGATATCTTCAGCTATGAAAATAAAGGGAATGAGGAAATAATGATGGCCATGAGGTTTGAAGAATTTGAAGCACCACAAACTATATTTTCCAATATGTATATTTCAGGTGCCATAATGCCTCGGAATACAGACCAGGAGACTCTTGAAGCCATCGGAGCAGGAGGTGGATTCGCTTATTTTGAGATTCAAAGGAATGTTGTTAATAGGTTTAGAAGTGATGATCAAAGGAAAAAGGGTTCATTTATAGAGATCTATGAATACAACGCAGATGGTTTGCCAGAATATTATACGTCGGTTCAATCTAAATATAAGGGTTTAGTTGTTGGGGGTGTGAGACAGTTTTTGGATGATTTTGTAATTTACAGATATGCAGACTTATTATTATTAAGGGCTGAGGCAAAAAATGCTTTAGGGATGGACCCATCAGAGGAAATGAATCAGATTAGGCAAAGAGCATATGGTGACCAATTTTCACAGTTTCAATTTGTAAATAGTTCTCAAGAGGAAAATGACGAAGAAATATTAGAAGAAAGGTTGTTTGAGTTTTTATTAGAGGGAAAATATTGGTGGGACTTGATTCGATTTAATAAGGTATTTGAAGAGGTTCCCTCGTTACAAGATAACGAGGATAACCTTTTGTTTCCCATTCCAGAAACAACCCTGAGTTTAAACCCACTATTAAGTCAAAACCCTGGTTACTAAGAACCAATAATTATTTAATAACCCAATTTAATTAGGTTTAAAATCTTAAAAAATGAAAACAATACTAATGATAATTGCTTTAGGCAATGCTTTTATTATTCTGTTGAATACTAATTTTCAAAATCATGAAGTAATACACTTAAAAAATAGAAGAGAAATTTTTGTTGATCAATTTTTTATAGAGAAATTAATTAGTTCTAAAATTGAGTTACATCAACCTATAGATGAAGGTATTGCAATAAAGTTGGATAAACCATGGGAAGGGGCATTTTCATTATATAGTACTATCATTAATGATGAAAAAGGATTTAAGGCGTATTATAGGGGAGTATCAGTTTCTGGACTAGACGCTACGGATGGTGAAGTCACCTGTTATGCGGAATCGGAGGATGGTATCATTTGGACAAAGCCAGACCTGGGAATTCATGAGGTTAACGGCTCGAAAGAAAACAATGTTATTCTTGCCGATGCCGCTCCGGTGACTCATAATTTCAGTCCGTTTTTGGATCAAAATCCAAATGCGAAGATTTCGGAAAAATACAAGGCACTTGGTGGTACTCAAAAAAGCGGTTTAGTAGCTTTTGTTTCTTCTGATGGAAAGCATTGGAAAAAAATTCAGGAAGATCCCGTTTTTACCCAAGGTGTATTTGATTCCCAAAATGTTGTTTTTTGGTCGGAAAATGAAGGTCAATATGTCTGTTATTTCCGCTCCTGGACAGGAAAAGGGTATAAGGGTTTCCGTTCTGTAAGTCGTACTACCTCTCAAGACTTTGTCCATTGGACCGACCCTGTTCCGATGAGCTTTGGAAATACCTCCTATGAACATCTTTATACCCAACAGACCAGTCCCTATTTCCGTGCGCCGCACATTTATTTGGCCATAGGAGCTCGTTTTATGCCCAATAGAAAAGTGATTTCTGACCAAGAAGCAGAAAAACTGGGAGTGGATACAAAATATTACAAC
>Ga0008836_101042_pt1 | contig 11631 bp, 11 predicted proteins | sample HotLakConsUCCR28_FD_62214 | JGI IMG/M metagenome (GOLD analysis project Ga0008836, IMG submission 62214) | Hypersaline microbial mat communities from Hot Lake, Washington, USA - Hot Lake Consortium UCC-R28 (Hybrid Assembly) ... | reverse complement strand
CTATTACCTCAAATCTCAACCTACAATCCAGTGAACCGCCGGATACGAGACCCGTACGTCCGGTGGTGTGTGAGGCGCTCCCCGTCAGAGGAATCTGGCGGGGCCGTCTACACGATTGGCAGTAGTATTTTCATTTCATCATTGCTTTTAATTCACTAATAGAGTATGCTGGTTTTCTTTTATGAAGCATAGAATGACAATTCGGACAAACTGGAATTAAGTCAGTTAAAGGATTAACTGAATATTCGTTTCCAATTGTTGCTATGTCTATTTTATGGTGAACGTGAATAAAATCTTTTCCCAAGTCTCCAAATTTTTCTTTGAAATTAAAATCGCAAACCTGGCAGTTCAGTCCGAAATGTTCAATGCACTTTTTTCGTGCTAGTGGATTTCGTTCATAACTATTTACTAATACTTTTTTAGTTTTTCCTTCTGAATATTCAATTTCTATATCAACTTCATCTGGGTAAACTGTCTTTTGGGGTTCTTTGTCAATTAAATTCAAATACCTTTCATAGACGTCCTTTCTTTTCTTTACAGAGGAACCCGATTTTTCTTCGTAATAGTCAATGTGTTGAGACAAGGAAAGTAAAGCATTTTGAAGTCCGTCAACTCCGTTTTCTTCATATATTTTCTGCAAATAATACTCTGTTCCGTATATATTGGTCGTTCTTGTGAATAGTTTTCCCTGAATTAGATTTGAATAGTTATAAACGTAATCAACAGCAGAATTTTCATTCATTCCTATGTCGGTTAAGATTTTTATTCCGTCTTTAAGAGAAATTTGGTTTTTGTAAAATCTTTTTCCAATTTCAAAAGACTTCTCAACCATTTGATTCGTTATTTTTCCCATTCGTTCTCGGTTCTGTTATATTACTGCCAACTCCTGGCTAACCGCACCCCTTGCGGTTACTTCCCTTTTGGCCTTAAGGGCAAAAGCTCCTAAATATAAGAAAAATCCAAATACCATCAACTATAATTTTCATTTCAGTTCAGGGTAGCCATCCAACATTTCTTGGGGCAAACTACCTGATCCAGACGTTTCCGGTACCTATTTTCCAAATCAATATTGGCTTCTGTCCGTATTTTCTTCTATTGCTACAATAAAAAGCTTTCTAAAATATATATTCCGTGTTTTTAAACGTGTGTAAACGTTTATACTCATTTAAAAAAACAGGTGTCTAACCAAAATATCTTTTTCGATAAGAAATAGGAGAGATACCCAGGTTTAATCTTTATCCCTTCATGGCATGTTGCTCTATTTCGGAATTCAATTCTGCTCCCAGGAGAATAATAAAAGTGCTGATAAAAAGCCAGAGCATCAGAAATACAACCGCCGAAATGGAGCCATAAATTTCACCTAAATTCCAGAAATTGCGGATGTAAAACGAAAATGCCCAGGAAGCCAAAAGCCACAAAAGGGTGGCCAATACGGCACCTGGAATGACCCATTTGAACTCAGGCCGCTTTCTTCCCGGTGCAAATCTATAAATCAGGCCAATACTGCCCACCAGGATAAGCCCCATGATCAACCACCGCAGCCAACTGATAAGGCGTTCCAAATTATCGGGTAAACCTATTTGTTCCACGATTGAAGGAAATGCCACGATTAAGGCTGCACTGAGAATAATTAGTATGATGGCCCCAAAGGTAAATAATAAAGTAAGCCCATTGTGTTTTAAGATCCCCCTGTTACTTTTGGTCTCATAGGCGATGCTTATTGCCCTAAACAATGATTTGGTCCCTATGTTGGCAATCCAGATGCCCAGCAGAATTCCGAAAATGGTCCCCCAGCCCAGGGAATCTCCCGTGGGTTGGATAAACTGATCCACCCTGTACTGGAGGATTTCATGGGTCTGCTCTGGCATCATTGAACTGATTTTGGATACCTGCTCCTCGATTTGCTGTGGATCCATGACGACACCATAAATGGAAATCAAGGCCATAATTGCGGGAAAAATGGCCAAAAAGCCAAAAAATCCCACACCGGCCGAAACTATAACGACATTATTTTCGCCAATCTGCTCTTTTACATTTATCACTATGGCCTTCCATCCGGAGAATGTTATCTCAGAAATGGATTGCGCCTTTTTGTCCTTAATATCTTTGGGCATGTGGTTTTGAGTTCTATGGAGTTTAAGTCGGCCCCATTGGGAAATGGAGCTGCATCATACGGAATCATTTCTCAATATAAGGTAATTTGCATTGAATTGAATTGAACCAGGGTCTCACTCCCTACTTCGCAAGTGGGGAGGGGAACTTCAAACGGACAAGCTTGAAGTTCTGAACCCGAACGTTGCGGTTCGGAAGTCCCATCTTAAGGTTCGGAAGCGCACATTTTGACCCAAAAATCGAAACTTTCCGGTTAAAATATAAAAACCCTGACATGTTGACCGAAGCTTTTCGAATTTTCTTCTTGAAGAGGGCACTTCGGAACTGGGGGGTAGTACTTCAGAACCCGGCCTGTCAGGTTCCGAACCGCAAGCTTGCCCTTCGGAACTGGGTCAATGCAGCTAAAAGGCGGAAAAAGGTGCCACTTTGGCGGCTGATCCGGGTAAAAGGTGGATGTTTGCAGTTAAAAAACAGATCGTTTCAGTTCGGAACCTCAGTATTGAAGTTCGGAATGGGGCCTGGAGCCGAAAAATGAAGATTTTATTTGGGGACAGGCAGTGGCCTACTTCAACTCACTTTCAGTCTGCTTGCTGATTGTCTCGTGTAGTGCATTTTATTTTTTCTTTCCTTTCAAAATTCCTTTGGTGTCTTTTGAGTCAGGAATAAAAAACTTGAATTCGTTTTTCTGTCCAACTTGAATTGCAATTCGTCCGCAATTTTCACACTCAAAAATATCCTGTGTTGTCTGTACTACATTAAGTAAATTTTGAATCATTGAAGAATTTTTTTGGATGCAGTTTAACGAGATTCAACTTGGAAATGGCGGATCCGTCCAGAGTCGTTTCCCTCATGTCCTGACCGGATATTATTAAGAGTACAAAATAAAATCATTACAGGGATCCTCGATGGATCCAAGGTGATGTTGTGGCATCGTTTTTACTTTTACGAGGATATTGGATTTATTTTTATTTGCCCACCCACAGCTCTTAAGACTTTCATTATTGTTTCAAATTGAGGCTTTGCACCAGTTGACAATGCTTTATACAAACTAGGCCTACTCATCCCCGTTTCTTCCGCTATTTTTGTCATTCCAATGGCTTTTGCAATGTGGCCAAGTGCTTCAATCACATCATCATTATTCCCTTCCTCTAAAACAGCATTCAGGTATTCGACAATCATTTCCTCGCTATCTAAATAATCCGCAATATCAAATTTTGTTGTTACCATTTTTTTACTTTTTGATCTTTTTCCAAATTTCTTTTGCTTTTTCGATGTCCTTTTGTTGCGTTGATTTTTCTCCACCGACAAGAAGAATAATTATTTTCCCATTTTGTACCTTGAAATAGATTCTGTACCCTTTCGCATAGTTTATCCTCAATTCATGAATTCCTTCCCCAACTGGTTTACTATCCCCAAAATATTCATCATTTTCAAGTTTTTGGATTCTGAACAAAATCTTGGCTTTTGCCCTCAAATCCTTTAACTTTCTTAACCAATTGTCAAATTCAGTAGTCCTCTCTATAAAGTACATCAAATTTTTTTGTATCCAAATGGATACAATAATACGTAATTTTTCTAAATTTAAAAAGTTGTTTTGTTGTTAACTGGTGTTCTTTTAAAATGTGGTACAGCCTGTATATAACCCACTAATTATAAGAGAGATACAACAACCCCTTGCTGCACATCCTCCAATCTACCTCCCTTTTCGGTTAACCATTTTAAACAACCATCACCCTAACTACACCAAAAACCCATCACAGCACGATATTCACAATCTTGCCGGGGACCACGATGACTTTTTTTGGTGTTTTGCCGTCAATCCATTTTTGCAAGTCCTCATGTTGCAGGGCAGCTGCTTCGATTTCTTCTTTGGAAAGACTCAGCGACAGCTTGATCTTTGCCCGCATTTTACCATTGATGGACACAGGGTATTCATGGCTCTCCTCGGTAAGGTACTGCTCCTCTGCCTGGGGATAACGCTCGTGAATGATGGATTGGGCATGGCCCAGCTTCTCCCAAAGCTCTTCCGCTATATGGGGAGCATAGGGGGACAGGATTACCAATAAGGGTTCCAGAATTTCCCTTTGGTTGCACTTGAGCGCAGAAAGTTCATTGACGCAAATCATAAAGGAAGAAACCGAAGTATTGAAGGCATGCCGTTCAATATCCTCCTCCACTTTTTGAATGGTTTTGTGCAGGGCTTTGAAGGCCTCCTTTGAGGGCTCTTTATCCGTCACCTGCCAGTTTCCATTTTGGTCATGAAAGAGACGCCATAATTTTTTCAAAAACTTAAAAACCCCATCTATGCCATTCGTATTCCAGGGCTTGAACTGCTCCAGCGGGCCCAGAAACATCTCGTACAGGCGCAGGGTATCCGCCCCATAGCTTTCGATCACATCATCCGGATTGACCACATTGTATTTGGACTTGGACATTTTCTCCACTTCGGCACCACAGAGGTACTTTCCATCCTCCAGAACAAAAGTAGCATCTGCCAGGTCAGGTCTCCATTTTTTAAATGCGTCCAGGTCCAATTGATCGTTGTGAACCATATTGACATCCACATGCATGGGAATCACCTCATGGTCCTTGATCAACCCATGGCTGATGAAGGTATTGCTACCCTTCTTCCGGTATACAAAATTGGACCTGCCCTGAATCATGCCCTGATTGATCATTTTCTGAAAAGGCTCATCTATGGGCACCAGGCCACGGTCATAGAGAAACTTGGTCCAGAAACGCGAATACAACAAATGCCCGGTGGCATGTTCTGCCCCGCCGATATACAAGTCTACAGCACCCCAGTAGGCCGCCGCTTCCGGGCTGACAAAGGCCTCTTGATTTTTGGCGTCCATGTACCTGAAAAAATACCAGCTTGATCCTGCCCAGCCCGGCATGGTACTCATTTCGATGGGGAAGGTCCCCGCTGCAGTGGTGTAGGTCCAATCCCTGGCCCTGCCCAGCGGAGGAGCGCCATCTTCGGTAGGAAGGTATTTATCCACCTCGGGCAACCTTAAGGGTAAGTCTTTTTCATCCATCAGGTAGGGAAGATCCCCTTTGAAATAAACAGGCAGGGGCTCACCCCAGTACCGCTGTCTGCTAAAAATGGCATCCCGCATTTTATATTGGATCTTGCCCTTTCCAATCCCCTTCTCCTCAAGAAAGGCAATGGCTTTATCCATGGCCGCCTGCATTTGCATACCGCTGATAAATCCGGAATTCATAATGGTCCCTCCCTTTCCCGGGAAAGAACCATCTTCCATGCTACCTTCAATCACCTGCCTGATTTCCAGGCCAAAGTGTCTGGCAAAATTATAATCCCGCTCATCATGGGCCGGTACCGCCATCACTGCCCCGGTGCCGTATCCCGCCAATACATAATCTGCGATCCAGATGGGAATGCTTTCTCCATTGAAAGGGTTGGTGGCAAAGCTGCCGGTAAAGGCACCTGAAATGGTTTTTACATCGGCCATCCTGTCCCTTTCGGATCGGTTTTTGGCCTGGGCTACATAGGATTCGGCGGCTTCCCGCTGCTCATCGGTGATCAATTGTCCTACCAGCTCATGTTCTGGTGCCAAAGCCAGGTAGGTTACCCCGTAAATGGTATCTATCCTTGTAGTGAATACTTTGATTTTTTCCGCATGTCCTTTTATATCAAACACCATTTCAGCTCCTACGGACCTTCCTATCCAGTTCCGTTGCATTTCTTTGACTGGTTCCGGCCATTCCAGTTTGTCCAGGCCCCTGAGCAGGCGCTCTGCATAAGCTGTAATCCGCATGCTCCACTGCCTCATGCGCTTTCTTTCCACCGGATGTCCTCCTCTTTCCGAGTAGCCGTCTTTTACTTCATCGTTGGAAAGTACCGTACCCAGGGCAGCACACCAGTTGACCGTGGTTTCAGCCAAAAAGGTAAGCCTGTACTGCAACAATATTTTCTGTTGTGCCGATTCCGAAAAGCCCAGCCAATCTTCCCGGCTGAAAGATCCTGTATCTTCATCGCAAACTGCTCTGACGGCACCGTTCCCTTCCTTTTCAAATCTGGAAACCAGATGACTTATGGGTAGTGCTTTATCTGCATCCAAATCATAATAGCTGTCAAAAAGCTGCATGAAGATCCACTGAGTCCAGCGGTAGTAATCCGGGTCTGATGTCCGCACTTCTTTGTCCCAGTCGAAGGCAAAACCTATATTTTTCAGCTGCTCGGTATATCTTTTGATATTTTCACCGGTAGTAATGGCCGGATGTTGTCCGGTTTGAATGGCATATTGCTCTGCAGGTAATCCGAAGGAATCGTATCCCATGGGATGCAATACATTAAAGCCTTTTAACCTTTTGTACCGGGTAACGATATCGGAAGCGATGTAGCCCAGGGGATGCCCTACATGAAGGCCTGCTCCTGAGGGGTAGGGAAACATGTCCAATGAATAAAACTTAGGTTTGCCGGTATCTACTTTGGCATTAAAAAGCCCGGATTGCTCCCAGCGGCCCTGCCATTTTTTCTCAATGGCACGAAAATTATAATCAGACATTTGCAGCTTTGGTCAATTTGTATTTAGATTCAGGTTCAAAATTATAAAAAATATCGGTATTCACTTCCAATATGAACCTGGGAAAAGAAATATCTGATAAATGAAGAAAAACAGCCCTGGATAAATCACCAAAACCTGAATCCCCTGCCCCTGTATCTAAAAATCCAGTTGTCCCAGATATCTTCAGAGAAATATATTTCGGCCCCAAAATTTAAAGTAAAATACCCGTCATACCTTGCCTCAGGTTCGTCCAACCTGGGATCGCCGCTTCCTCTTCGGGGCGCCCCCCGGCTGTTTCTGATCATCTCCACATTGGGCTCACCGTTAGGTAAGAGGTACCTGGCCTGCCTTACCGAATACCTGAGCCTGTCGGGATTTTCCCCCGAAACATAATCGGCAATCAGCTCCTCATAATATCCGGAAATATTAAAGGTGCTGATATCATCCATGTAATCTGAAAGCGTGAAACGATAATTTCCTTCAATAAAAAAATCCATGTACACATTGACCTTGTATTTCAGGCCCAAACCCATTGGAAACACCATTACCACATCGGAATACAACTCATTTTCCGTTCTAAGCGGTCTTAAATCGACCCATTCTTCCCTGTAAAGGGTCCTGGGCTTGTTGGTACTGGCTCCAACTCCAAAAAACAAGTAGGGATTGATAAACTCACGGGTAATGTTGTAAACTTTTACGGGTTTATAGTAATATTCAACCAAAAATGCCCCTTCCCAATTTCTGGCCCGGAAATTTAAATCTCTGGGAATTCGACCACTTCTGGGATCTGCTTTGACATCCTGTCCTGAAATTTGGTAGTAAGTAATATCTGCTCTGGCTTTAAGGTTGGTACCGAAAGTATACCTGCCACTCATAGCTACATTGTAGTCCGGTTGTATTCCTTCATTATATTGCCACAAAGCATACAAATCACCAAAATACTGAGAGGGTCCGGCCTGTAAAGAAAAGGACCAGGGCTCTTCAAACCTGAACCTATACATGCTTTGGGCAAATATTTCTGTTGAAAATAACAGTAAAAAAAATACTGCAACTAAAAAGAATCTACGCATAAAAAGCTTCACCTATATCCTACCCTAATAAATAACCCATTGGTAATTAAAGCCCTAAATATAAAATAAAAGGTAATAATAAAAAAAATTACGATGGAGTAAATTTCTCCAGACCTGAGCGGATATGAAGGTCTCTCTGTGGAAAGGGGATTTCAACCTTCTCTTCTCCAAATCGCCTGAAAATCTCATAATACAATTGACTCTTCAATACCCTGGGTTTGTTAATGTATTGAGATGTCCAAACCCTCAAGTTGAAATCAATGCTGCTATCGTTGTATTGCTCAAACAGCACATCCGGTTCAGGATACTTTAGCACCCCATCATTCGCCTTAACCACCTCAAGTAAAATTCTTTTGATCTTTGCCGGATCTTCCCTGTAGGAAACGCCTACAGGAATATTAAACCGTATATTCCTGTCATTATGGGACCAGTTGATCACTGCATTGTCGATAAACTGGCTGTTGGGCACTATGATTGAAATGTTATCATTGGTCAACACCATAGTCGACCTGGCCGATATCTTTACTACATCCCCGTAGACATCATTGACCTCAATCCTGTCTCCGACTTTTATGGGCCTTTCAAACAGAATAATCAATCCACTGATGAAATTATTGGTGATATTCTGCAAGCCAAAACCAATACCTACCCCTATGGCTCCTGCCAAAATACCCAAAGCACTTAAATCCACATTGCTATTTTGTAGAATGGTAACCAGGCCAAAAATGATAATGATGTACTTAAAAATCGTTGCAATGGACTGCCGGATGCCTACTTCCAGTTTGTACCGGGTCAATACTTTGTTGGCCAAAAACTTTCTGGCCAATTCCGAAATGAAAAAAAGTAAGAAAATGGCAACCGTAAGACTGATGAATAAGCCTAGTGTTAATTTGGTATCCCCAAGCATCAACAATTTCAGATTTAGTAAATCGTTAAAATGCCCCAGAAAGGCTTCAAAATCTCCGTTCTTAATATCTTCAATTATTTCCTTCATGCTTCAATATGCTCCATTGATCAAAATTTAATCCTGAACCAGGCAACAGATAGCTTCCAATATATGATTTTATTGCCGGGAATTGAACGGGATCGCACTAAATTTTATCCAGAAAAGTCCGGTTTGCCCTCTCTTTTCTCCTTTGTTGAAAAAATAGGGATAAATTCCAGTTGAGATTGATCATTAGCCATCAATTTAGGTAAATTTGTAGTTAATTTTACGTTATGAGTAAACAAAAAGAAGAACTCGAACACCGACTTAAACTCCGGAATATCAAACATTCCGATTTCAATGATATCCGTGATATCATGGTTTCTGCCTACAAAACCCAGGGAATGACCTGGACCAAGGAGGAATTTAAAAATCAATTGAATGCCTTTCCCGAAGGACAAATTTGCTTGGAGGATAATGGGAAAGTTGTAGCAGTAGCATTAAGTCTGATAGTGGATTATTCGAAATATGGAGATAACCACACCTACGACCAAATAACCGGCTATGGAAAATTTGATACGCACGATGAGGAAGGAGATACCCTTTATGGTACGGATGTATTTGTAGACAAGGAATACAGAGGGCTTCGTTTGGGCAGGAGGCTTTATGATGCCAGAAAAGAGCTTTGCGAAAACCTGAACCTGCGCTCCATCATCGCAGGAGGCAGGATACCTGGGTATAACAAATATGCCGACCAGATGTCGCCCAGGAAATACATAGAGCTAGTCAAAAACAAAGAAATATTTGACCCTGTACTTTCCTTTCAGTTGGCGAATGAATTTCACGTGCGGAAGGTAATCACCAAATACCTGCCTGAGGACACCGATTCCAGGGCTTATGCCACCCTGCTGGAATGGATCAACATTTATTATGAAAAGGAAGAAAAACTAATTGGCAACAAAAAAACCATCGTCCGACTAGGTTTGGTTCAATGGAAAATGAGACGCTTCACTGATGTGGATGACCTGATGCAACAGGTGGAGTTTTTTGTCGATACGGTATCGGATTACAAATCAGATTTCTGCTTGTTTCCCGAGTTTTTCAATGCGCCCTTACTGGCAGAATTCAACAAAATGGACGCCTCAGAAGCCATCAGAAATCTGGCAGATTACACGGAGGAGATTGTCATTCGGATGCGGGACCTGGCCCTTTCCTATAATGTGAACATCATCGCCGGAAGCATGCCTGAGTATGATGGAAAAAAACTGCGAAATGTGAGTTATCTCTGCAGGAGAGATGGTACCATGGATAAACAGTATAAATTGCACATCACTCCTGATGAGCAATCTTACTGGGGGCTGCAGGGAGGAAATGGCATCAAGGTTTTTGATACCGATGCAGGCAAGGTGGGGATTTTAATCTGTTATGACATTGAATTTCCGGAATTGAGCCGCATTCTCGCAGAGAAGGAAATGGACATCCTGTTCGTTCCTTTTTGGACGGATACTAAAAATGCCTACCTTAGGGTAAGTACCTGTGCCAAATCCAGGGCCATCGAAAATGAATGCTACGTGGCGATTACAGGCTCGGTGGGTAATTTGCCAAGAGTGGAAAATATGGATATTCAGCATTCCCAGGCAGCCATATATTCTCCCTCTGACTTTTCCTTCCCTCACGATGCCATCATTGCTGAAGCCTCTCTCAATACAGAGACCACCATAGTAGCAGATGTAGACCTGGACTTATTGACCAAATTACGGAAAGCAGGCAGCGTTCGGAATCTGGCACAAAGAAGGCTGGACCTCTACTCTATTCAGTGGAAAAACAAAAGGTAATGCATTATTTTGACCACTTACCGGAAGACCTGATTCAAAAAGCCGGGCGGATCAAGCTTTTGGTTTCAGACCTGGATGGGGTGCTGACTGATGGAGGAATCATTCTGGATGACCAGGGAATGGAGTACAAAAAATTTCAGGTGAAAGATGGACAGATCATTCAATACCTGCAGCTTGCGGGTATTGAAACCGGCATCCTATCCGGTAGGAATGTAAAGGTTTCGTCGCTCCGATGTGAGCAAATGAAAGTTGATTTTCATTTACATGGTGTCCGCGATAAATGGTCCACACTAAAGGGGATTATAGAAAAAAAGGGGATTTCCCCTGAGGAGGTAGCCTATATGGGAGATGACCTCATTGACCTCGAACTGCTCAGCAGGGTCGGGCTTGCTGCTTCCCCTGCTGATGCCATGATCTATATCAGAGATAAAGTAGATTACGTCACGGTCAAAAATGGAGGAGAAGGTGCCTTCCGAGAATTAGCAGATATCATCCTTTATGCACAGGGAGGACTAAAAATCAGTTTGTAAAACCCTTTCAAGCCACTAAGATTTTCCTTCTAAAATTCAACGCAATGAAAAAAAGCCCGCACAAAATGTCCATCAGGGAAGACCTCCGGCTAGGGGGCGATCGGCCGGTACTATTTTCCGGGCCCTGTGCCGTGGAAAGCCTTGATATATGCCTGGAAATCGGCACCCAGGTCAAGGAATATGCCCAAAAACATGGTTTTGGCTATGTGTTTAAGGCCTCTTTTGACAAGGCTAACCGCACCTCCGGAGGCTCTTTCAGGAGCATAGGCTTTGACCGGTCTTTGGAGGTGCTACAAACAGTAGGCAATATCCTAAAGGTACCCTTGGTTACAGATGTACATGAAAGCTATCAGTTAGAAGCTGTAGCAGCAGTGGTGGATGTGATTCAGATACCTGCCTTTTTATGCCGGCAGACAGACCTATTGCTGGCGGCTGGAAAAACAGGAAAAGCCATAAAAATCAAAAGGGGACAATTTATGGCCCCTGAGGACATGCAATATGCCGTAGATAAAATCCGTTCCACTGGCAATCAGCAAGTATGTCTTACGGAGAGGGGCTTTTCCCTGGGCTACCATAATCTGGTGGTCGACATGCGGGCATTGCCTATTATGAGACAGTTTGCGCCCGTGG
>Ga0008836_101036_pt1 | contig 11665 bp, 6 predicted proteins | sample HotLakConsUCCR28_FD_62214 | JGI IMG/M metagenome (GOLD analysis project Ga0008836, IMG submission 62214) | Hypersaline microbial mat communities from Hot Lake, Washington, USA - Hot Lake Consortium UCC-R28 (Hybrid Assembly) ... | reverse complement strand
GGCCTGCATGCGGTCGGACTCGGCCAGGCTGGGCAGGTCGGTGCTCATCCAACTTATATTGCCATTGTACAAGCCTTTTGCCTCGGTCGTACCCCGGTCGTCCTGGTACCTTGTCCATAGGTTGTCCCGCGTATCGGAAAGCGTGATGCCGCTGCCGATCGGCATGTAATCCCCCTGGTAATAACCCAGCGAAAAGGCCATGGCATCCCCTCCGGTACGCAGACCGTTTTCCCCATCCCCTCCGGGATCGCCTGTGTATGGGGTGTTCACCCCCTTCAGCCAGCCCTGCAGGGTATAGTAGTAATCCAGCCCCTGTACGTTATATTCTCCCAGCTCTACCCGGGCCAATGGACCGTGGGGATAATAAAAGTAGGTGGCATCTGTGTCCCAGACGAAGCCATCCGTGCTACTCATCACTTCCTCTATGCGGTTGTCTGCATCGTAGCGGTAGCGGTGGATCAGTTGGTCCTCATAACCGCCCTGGTAGATCACCGCATTCACATTGCCGCTAATCAGGTCATAGATGTAATCGGTACGTTTGGTCCCTATCTCAGGAAGGTCCTGAAGTAAGGCCTTGACCCACCCTGCAGCCCGGCCCTTCGCTAAAACAGTCCACCGGACTGTTTCTTAACGCTCAGTCCTCATGCGCATCATAGCTATAATTTATTCTGAATCAGAATACTTGGTGGGATATTAGTAAGACTTAGGTTCTTGTTTTACATGCCTCAACCGCAGAATTTTGATTTCATGGGCAGTATGGCGATAAGCTACCCGATAGGAGTATTTTTCAAAAGCCCGGTAATTTCCTGAGTTGTCTTTCTTAAACTTGTCCAGCGGGTATTCCTCAGGATGATCCGCCAATTTTCGGGTCATGAAAAGAATGGTGTCTTTCACTTTCTCAGCACTCGCAGGGGAGTTTTCTTTAATTTTTTCGTAAGCTTTTGAAGTGAAATAAAAGCACTTTTGGTCCAGGATACCGTAGGTCGTTGGTTGGGAAAACTCTCTAAAGGATTACCTTCTACCATTTTTTAGCCATTTTCTCTACTTCGTCCTGGCTGTAAAATTCTCCCCGGTCCATCTCAGCTTCAGCTTCATCTATTTCCCGGTTGTATTGCTCAACGCTGACAGGACTTTCCGAGAACTTAATCAAAGAACTTTCTAATTCAGTGAGCTCTTCTTCATTCAATTGCATGACCTTCTCTATAATCGCATATTTTCTGGCAGCAATTGTTTCCATCTTTATCAGTATTTAAGTCTTTTCAAATATAACGATTTTATAGGAATTTAGATTTTTCTGACTATTCCCGTTAATGGTATTCCACCCCATTTTTCAATCCAACCCTTGGACTTTCAAGCGAGTCAATGAGTCTGTCGATTTCACCTGCCTTCACTCCCAATTTTGCCAGATGGAAAATCGCCTTTACATTTCTAAGCTGATCGATCCTTTTGGGAGAAAGATTTGCTCCATATCTGATTTCGCTTACCCTTTTGGTGATATCCTTTTTGATGTTATCCGGAGAAGCTGTCAGAATTTCTCCCAACACCCGATATACCCCTTCCTTAGACAAACTGCAATTTGGATCCAGGCAGAGTTTGTTGATCAGTTCACTTAAAGTCCCTGGCTCTCCCAACAAAAAATCAATGGCCAGCAATTTTTCGGTTTTATCCAGCTTGTTTTCCGGGGTTTCTAAAAGATTATAATCCCGCTTTGCCCGCATGTTTTCATAGAATAGTTGAGCCCCTTCCCTATCCTGAAAATCCAGGTTTTCGAATTCCCGGAAATTGGCCAGTTTTTCGGTGGGGTCGACATACTTCAGAAAAATGCCGGTCTCCCGGATGTTCTTAAGGGTATTGCCAATAAGGTTATAAATAATTCCTGCTGTGATCCCTGAAATAAGTAGGGCAAGGGGTAATTTCAAGGATACCTCAATCGTAAGCACCGAAAGGGCCAGGACCAGGCTGAAAAAAGCAAATAGGATGGGGTAAACAAGGGACAGGTTGATAAACCATTTCCTGCGACGAATAAAGTTTGAAAAATCCTCAAAATGTTGCCGGTTACTGGAAAATATATACCATCCAAAACGGTATGCCAGGATCCGCTCCTCTTCAGAATAGCCGTCAAACAGCAACAGATACTCCCTAAGCTTGTAATGCCAAAGGGGTGTTTTTGGATCTAACTTTTTCATGGCTCATCATTTAATCATTTAAACAGGTGCTCCCCAGGCTTTCTGCATTTCGTTTCTTTTTCTTTCTTCCGTCACCTTCACATAACGTTGAAAGCTCTTGTAATCGGCATGGCCGGTAATCTTCATTACGGTCTCTGCTGGAATCCCTTTTTCCAGGGAGAGGGTGGCGAAGGTTTTCCTTCCTGTGTGCGCACTGATAATTTCGTGCTTTTTGTAGAGATTGGATTGCTTGGTGGCACCCTTGTACCGGATTATTTCAATAGGATCATCGATCCCCGCCAGTTTGCATAGCTCTTTGACGTATTTGTTGAATTTTTGATTGGAAATCATGGGAATGGGGCTAGCCAGGTCCGTGTATTTTTCCAAAATGGCTTTGGAATAACTGTTCAAAGGGACAATGGATGGCTCCTTTGTTTTTTTTATGGTCAGCCTGATTTCCATTTCTTTGATATGCTCTCTTCTCAATTGCTGGAGATCAGAAAACCGAAAACCGGTTACGCAGCTAAAGCAGAACAAATCCCGCACCTGGTCTAAACGCTTATTAGCGCTCAGGTTAAAGTTAAATAGCAGGTCCAGTTCGTCCTGGGTCAAAGCGATTACTTCGAGTTTGTCTTTTTTGATAGAAAACTCCTTATACCCATCATTGACCTTAATTCCCTGCCTTCTGGCATAGCCAAGGAAAGTTTTGAGCGTACTCAGCTGTTTGGCAATCGTGATATTATTCAATGTTTTAACCGTGCCCGTTGTCTCATGTACCTCTTCCCAACCAATCAAATGGTTTTGAAATGCCTGCATAAAATTGTAATCGATTTTATCAAACCGAATTTTGGTCCTGGTTTTGGCCTCATAATTTTTTAAGTGCTTTTTAAGAGATTTATAAACTACCAAACTTCCCTTCACCCGCGTCAGTTCATGCTCCTGAATGTAGCGGTCTATAAAATCATAGACGAGATTGGAGGGGTCCTCTTTTTTGGTTAGTTGAAATTTTGATTCCTTTATTTTTTCCACCAGCATTTCTACACTATAGGCTATTCCCTTAGACCTATAACCTTCTTCCAACTTTCGGACTTTATTTTTTAAATCAATAAGGTCATCCTGGTACTGGATCAGGGTATGCTTGTTTGGGAGGTTGTCTCCATATTTTTTTTGGAGTTGGATTTTAAGCTTTGTGGTTAGGTTTAAAATTTGCTGGCGCTCTCCGGACCAAAGTTCTGGGATCAGATTAATTCCTGTACCGACTTTTTTCCTTTGGCTTGCCAGGTGAATCAATAAGGTTAGCGGTTGCTCGCCTCTTTTGTTTTCCAAATCCCGTCTTAACTCATATCTCAATGATGCTTCCATCTTCTGATTTTAAATAATGATAGCTAAATTTACGAAGAAAAAAATTCAGGGGCGAATTCAGGGGCGAAAAAGTTGATTAAATGTGTTCAAAACTTATCTTTACCTAAGATTAAATATATCTATATATATGTATATATGGCATTTATGACACCTTTTGATAAAATAGTATTGATAGGTTCGAATCCCTCCTCCTCTGCATTCAAAAGCCAGGTATTTTGCCTGGCTATTTTTATTTCGAGTCGTCGGGAACTGCCCTGCAAGCTGGCCCCTCCTAAAATCTCCACCGGAGCTTTTTTTAACGCTCGGTCCTCTCCTTCTCTGCTTATTAAAAACTTAACTAATTATTAATCAATATTTTAGGTTTTTTATTTTTAGATCAGGGGGGAATCTGAAGGGATTTTGACTTCACCCAAACCAGTCAAAAGATGCGATTCTTTCTTGTCCATCTAATCAAATTCATGGCCAAATGATAAAAAAACCAATTTATCCATAAAAAAATTTGGATATTTACATAAATTAACTAACTTCACTATCAGAAAAGCCAACAGTAACATTAACTACCTTGTTTTCGTCGCTGACATCTTGTTTTGTCAAGGGTCCTTTTTGCAGGAATAGCCGTTGAACTTTCAGGCAAAAAGGTTTTTCAATTAATTGCAAAGCCGAAAACTGTTGACATTAACCAGCTTTTTTCAAAAACAAATCTACCAATTATCAGCCTTTAAGTAACGTTGCAGTCCCTGGTGACTTTTTGAATACAAATTACACTTAAAACTTAAAGGTTTCCGTTTCATCGAGCTTGGGTTACCCCTGTAAACAGGAGTATGGCATTAATCTGTGTTATCCTGATAGATTACCTATGAAACCTTTTTTATTCCAACTCTCAGGGCTGATATGGCTTTGTCTGGGTTCCCTATATGCCCAGGAAAAAATCAACCAAAGCCTGCTTGTTAACGGCAATATCCAGTCCACCTCCATGTTAAGGGCATTGAATCCGGCCAACCCCAAGGCTTCTGCATCCCTTAATTGGTTAAACAACACGGCCCGCATCCGGGTGGGCGGTAACGGAATTGGCGCCACCGGAGGTCTGGACATCCAAACCACCGGCAACCGCAGCCTGATGCGCCTGCTACACAATGGCAATGTGGGCATCGGCACCGACAGGCCAGATGCCCGACTTACTGTAAACGGTCCTATCCGCGCCCGGGAACTCAGGCTCGAAATCGCCAATTGGCCGGACTATGTATTTGCACCGGAATATTCCCTGCTACCTCTGATAGAGGTAAAACAGCACATTCAAAAATATGGGAGACTTCCCGGTTTTCAGCCAGCCGCCCGGTACCAACAGGAAGGCCTGCCCATGGCCGAAACCACCAGGCTGCTACTGGAAAAAGTAGAAGAACTGACCCTTTACCTGATCCAATGCGAGGAGAAAATCAGGCAACTGGAGGGCAAATTAGCCACCATGCAAAGGGCTGAATAAGCCGGTAATCGGGTAGCGATCTGCCCGCAGACAGAAGCGAATTTTTACAAGCCTAATGATTTTAATATGATACCCATCTTTAAAAACAACCAACACTGGTGGATCAGCTTGATCACCTCTATTCAATTGAGCCTGATGCCTGTCTTTACTTTTGCACAGGATATGGCTTTCAGAGCCCCGGTCATTCCTCCTTCTCCCGAAGTGAGTGCTTTGGCCAGATTTGCCGATACCCGGATATCACATTATTCCGGCCTGCCAGATATCAGCATTCCCCTATATACTATTACAGAACAAGACCTGGAAATACCCATTGCCCTGCATTACCATGCCGGGGGAATCCGGGTGGAAGAAAGGGCGGGCTGGGCAGGACTGGGTTGGGCCCTGCAGGCGGGAGGAAGCATCAGCCGGACCATGAAAGGTCTTCCTGATGAACACAATCTCTCTCAAAGTGGCTATATCAACCATAAGGTGGTGCCCGATCAATTATCAACCAATGATTTGGTGGACTATTACAAGCGCAGCCAAAATGGTCTCGTCGATTTTGAGCAGGATATTTTTCACTTTGCCTTTGGAAACTACTCCGGAAAATTTGTGCTCGGAAAAGATGGTGAAGTTTCCTTTTTGAATGCCAGCCATTTAAAAATACAATTTGAACAGCGGAACAGAGACATCCTCCGCTGGAAGGTTTGGGACGGGAATGGAAACCAATACATTTTTGAAGATCTGGAACGAACCATCACAGAAGATATCGCTGACAGCAAGTCGGTACCTTACCGCTCCAACTACCATTCGGCCTGGCACCTGAGTAAAATCATCAGCTATAGCGGCAGGGAGATAAAATTCGATTACCAAAGCTACACCGAATCCTATTACAGCAGATCCGTCCAGTCTGCTTCCTACTTCCTCAACGGGAGTTCCGGCAAAGGCGTTTGCGGCAGCGATAGGATTACCGATGGCTTTTCTGAAGTTACGATCCGGGGAAAGCAGTTGCAGGCCATCCATTTTGGATTGGGAAAAATACAGATCGAAAGCATAAATGACCGGGAAGATGCGTCCACCAACCGACTTTCGGGCATCAAAGTATTCAACAATAAGGATCGGCTGATCAAATCCTTTCTCCTGGAGCACGATTATTACCAATCCACGCTATCAAAAGCCCATTCCCGGGTTCCCGAATTTATCGATCAAGCCACTCCCGCCAAAAGGCTCCGACTGGTAAAGGTTACCGACAACACGGCCAGTCCTGCACTGCATTACCAGTTTGAATACCATGGCAACAGCTTGCCCCATTTTTTCTCCCATTCCCAGGACCATTGGGGTTTTTACAATGGGCGGGACAACCAGAGCCTTATTCCTCAATATTTAAAATTCCGGAAAGCCAATGCCAACAGGTTGGTCAGCCCCGAAAAGGCCATATCAGGTTCGTTGAAAAAGATAAGCTATCCTACAGGAGGAAGCATTACCTACGAAATGGAAAGCAACATAGCCCTGGTCAGCTCAGGAGATTACTTCAATTTTTTCAGTCCGGTAGTCCTGGAGGAAGATCAACCCTTGTATTCCGCTTCGGTGAACAGCCAAAACACAAAAGCCAACTTTCAGGTGGAGCCTCAGGAATCAGCTGAGGACTCAAGCAAATTGATACAGTATACTGTCCACCTTAGCGATATGAGGGATTGTGACGGCCGGGGTAAAGATTGCAACGGCACCTTGGATGTGTACCTGTATTCTCCCGAAGAAAGGTCTTTTATAAGTTTGCTTTCCAGGAACATCAAAAATGGCAGTATTTCAGGAGAACTCTGGTTAAAGGCTGGAAGCCTATACCAGTTGCATCTGGAGGGGCCACGCCGCCTGATAGCAGGAGTATCCGCTACTGTATCCGGAAGAAAAAACCCGCCCCAACAGAAAGAAAACGGGCATATTGAAGTGCCTATAGGTGGACTCCGGGTAAAATCCATTACCAAAGATTTTGGCAGGCAAACCGAAATCATCCATTACCGCTATGAGCAGGCAGCAGACAGCCTTTCCTCCGGCTCCCTGGCCACCTTTCCAAAGTACGATTTTGTCACCTTTAATACTCTCGCCCAAAAGGTCCCTGGCAGAAATGACATTATAGTAGATCATTGTTTGAAATTTGAATTGAGGTCTTATTCTCAGGTCCCCTTATCGACAAACGCAGATTTCTTCGGCTATGCCAATGTCAGGGAAATCCGGAAAAATGAAAAAGGGGACATTTTGCTTACTGATTACCGATACCAGTCACCCAGGCATTTCCCGGATCAATCCCGCTATGAGGCACCCTTTGGCATCGTCCGCAGTGCTGCCAATAAAAGGGGTGTTCCCACCGGGGAAGTCTATTTTTTTCAAACCAAGGAGGGCTTCAAAAAATCCCGGGAAATGGTTTATACCTACCAACCCAGAGAAAGTGTCTCTCATGAAAACTTTATCTTTACCTGTATGGGGTACGGCCCCGGCGGTTGTCAGGATGTCCGGTACCTGAAGTATTATAACACCACAGTCTGGAACCCGCGCATTGAAATCAAGGAAATCCGGTATGATGTCCAAACAGGTGCTGACTTTGAAAAAACCAGCAGGATTGCCTACGATGAAAACTACCTGCTGCCCATAAAAAAGACCTTTTCACTATCCCAAAATACCCGCCAGGAAGAATATTTTTATTACCCTTTCAACATTCCCGCAAGCCTGAATTCTTCCGGGGAGCAGGCCCTACTTTCCGGCTTAATGGAAACCAACAGGATTGCTCCCAGCCTGGCCCAGGTTAAAAAAACGGCCGGACAGCTACTGGAACAGCAACAGCTCGAAATGAAAAGGTACCATGGAAAAATCCTGCCAGCGGGACTGCTCAAAAAACATGCTGACCAGGCTCCCTACGAGGATCTTAGCATTTTATCCTATGACCCTTACGGAAATATCCTGGAACAAAAACCCAGAACCGGCCCCAGGGAAAGTTTCATTTGGTTTGAGGAAGGGAGGTTAATGGCGGCAGCCATACAAAATGCGGGTGCAGATGAAATTGCCTTTACCTCCTTCGAGACGACCGATCAGGGAGGCTGGACCTTTAGTGGCGAACCCTATCCCGACAAAAGTGCCAAAACCGGGAACAACCTGTACCACCTGGGAAGGGGAGCCATCAGCAAATCCGGTATCCCGGCAGGGAAAGACCGCATATTTCTGCTTTCTTTTTGGGCAAAAAAAACAGGCAGCCGGGCTTCCGGCAGCTGGAGCTTTATGGGCAAGCCGGAGCTTTTAACCAACGAATGGCTATTGATTCAGCGGGAAATTACCAGCGATAATATCACCCTGCAGGGTCAGGGAGTATTGGTAGATGAACTAAGGTTGCACCCAAAAGATGCTTTTATGGAGACCTATACCCATGAACCCCTGATCGGCATCAGCAGCCAAACAGACCAAAGGCACCATACCCGCTATTTCGAATACGATGCCATGGGCAGGTTGGCCACCATTCGAAACATGGACAGGGACATTTTGGAACACTACGCCTATACCTACCACAACCAAAAGCAGGATTTGCCATGAAAACCAGGTCCGTATTCCTCATCCTTCTGGTCCTGCTTTCCCGGGCAGGTATTCCTGCTTTTGCCCAGGAAAACAGCATCCGGTCTTTCCGACCTGAAGTGCCCCTGAAAGAAGTCTCCTCTTTGCAGACTTCCTCCCCGGTAAAAAAATCCAGCCTTTACCTGGACGGGCTGGGCCGGGAAATTCAGGCTATCCAGCAGGCTGCCGCTCCCGGTGGCGGGGACATTGTGCAGGCCCTGCACTATGATGCCTTTGGCAGGGCGGACCGGGAATACCTGCCCTACGCCATAACGGCCCCTAAGGTTCCCGGTGCTTTCCGGTCCGATTTTGAGGCCGAACATGCCGCCTATTTTGAAAAGGCCTACTCCGGGGATTCCTATGGCTACAAGGAAACGGTCTATGAACCTTCTGCCCTCCAAATCCCCCAATCCCTCTCGCCCCCCGGCAAAGCCTGGCGACCGGGTTCGGGCCGGGAAACCAAATTTCAGCAAAGGCCCAATTTGGCCGAAGAAGAGGTCAGGTTCTGGACCATAGACGAAAAGGGGCTGCCACTGACTGAGGAAAGCTATGCGGCAGGGGAGCTGTGGGTCCATGTAATTACCGACGCAGCGGGTATGCGCAGCCTGATCTACACCGACAAACTTGACAGGGAAATCCTGAAAAAGACCCAGGCTACAGCCAATCCCTCCAAAGCGCATGCGGGGTGGCACTGCACCTACTACCTGTATGATATGCCGGGTAACCTGCGGGCTGTACTTCCTCCCAAAGCAGTAGAAACCCTGGACGACAACTGGCAGCGCTCCCGGGAAAGCGACCTGGCCGAAGGCTTGTATTTCCTTTACCGCTTCGATGCCCAAAAACGCCTGATCGAGAAAAAAAGCCCGGGAAAGGCAAAGGAACAGTTTATCTATGACCGCAGCGACCGGCTGGTGGGCAGCCGGGACGGTAACCTGGAAGCGGCCGGGCAGTGGCGCTATACCCAATACGATGCCCACAACAGACCTGTAAAGACGGGCATCGTCACCGATGAGCGGGACAGGGAAAGCCTGCAAATAATCCTGGATGCTAAAAACCCCCGGCATGAGCAGGCCCGGCCAGAAACCGGCAGGGTACGCTTCGGGCAAACCATCAGTACCGGTTCCTTTGACGGGCATGAACGCTACACTGCCGCAAAGGCTGTGATCCTGAAACCGGGCTTTCATTTTGTAGCAAAGAGAAACAGGAGTTTCACTGCCGGCATCGGTCCCCAGCCGGAGAAGCAGGTATCCTCAGGAAGTTTTCCAGGAGAAGAAGGCCAAATCCTTACCGTCAGCTATTATGATGACTACAGCAATAGCAAAAAGGCAAAAGGAAGCAGAAACCACTCCCTTCCGGCTTCCGGGCTCCCCACAGGCAAATTGGTGAAAGATTTGGGTTCCGGCCAGTTTCTGGAAACCGTTCTGCATTACGATGAGATGGGCCGGGAGGTGCTCATCCTTTCGGAAAACCACCTGGGTGGGGAAATCGAAAATTCCATCAAATATGACTTCAGGAGCAGGCCACTCGAAATACAAACACACCTTACAGGCAACCTGAACATGCACTATACTGACAGGTACAGCTACAGTCCGGAAGGCTATCTCAGTGCCGTACACCGGCGCATGGCTGAGGAAGCGGAGACCCTGCTGGCCGCCTACTCCTATGGGATGACAGGGGAGTTGACGGCAAAGAATCCCGGAGGTCTGGCAAGCTTCCGGTACCAGCAACATATCCGGGGCTGGACCCAGTCCATCAGGCCAGACAGCAATGATCCCGGTCTGTTTTCCCTGACCCTGTCACATGAGACCGGCACCAAACCCCTGTACAATGGCAATATTTCCGAATGGGTATGGACCGGCCGGGACCGGGAGAGCAGATCCTACCGTTTTGGTTATGATCCTGCAGGACGCCTTTCAGGAGCTGCCTATACCGTTTCAGGCAAAAGTGCTGAAAAGGACCGGTACAGCCTCCGGAACCTGCGCTATGATGCCAATGGCAATATCCTCTCCCTTTCCCGCAGCAACAGGCAGTCTGGGGACAGTTTTGGGGAGGTGGACCGGCTCAGCTACCGTTACTCTCCCCACAGCAACCTGCTGGAAAGCATCAGCGATGCCATACCCGATGCGGGCTTTCCCGCAAGGGACTTTAGCTCCGCTCCTGCCGGGGGAAATTACCGCTACGATGCCAATGGCAACCTGACAGCCAACCCCGATAAGGGCATCAACCACATCCGGTACAATCACCTGGACCTGCCAGAAGAGATGGTCTTCGCTTCGGGTGAAAAGCTGCACTTTGCCTATTCTGCCGAGGGGCAGTTGCTCTACAGAAAGCTGGAAAAAAAGGGCAAAACATTGGATCGGACAGACCAGCTGGGAGAACTCGTGCTGACAGCGGGTAAACCAGACTACTTGTTGCACCGGGAAGGCAGGGCTGTTTGGGAAAAGGGCAAATGGCTGCCCGAGTATTTTGTCCGGGACCACCTGGGCAATGTACGGCAGGTGCTCAGAAAACCGGTGAGCTCCTCGGTGATGGCCAGCATGGAGCCGGGCAGAAGTAAGGTAGAAAACAGGCATTTTGAAGGAATAGACCAGAGCCGGCAGGCCGGCGTAGAACACAACAGTACGCCGCAAGGCAGCTATTCTGCCTGGTTGAATGCGGGCCGGGGCAGAATACTGGGCCCTGCCCGCCGGCAGCGGGTGGAGATCGGAGAGCAAATAACGCTTTCGGTTCAGGGCAAATTCCGGGACAGCAAGGGACTGGCTGTCAAACCGGAGACCTTTGTCTCCACCGGTGCCAAAAACCGCCTGCTGGACCAGCTGACTGAATTCGGAAATACCCCCGTATCGGCCAGCAATCCCCTGCTCTGGTTTTCCCTGGCGGACCTGCTGATCAAAGAGCTGCAGACCAAACCTGTTCCGGAGGCCTATTTACTATATGTCCTCTACGACAAGGATGGAAAAATTTACCGCCAGGAAAAGCGGGCATTGACAAAAAAAGCTGCGGGGAAGCATGAATTTTTGAAGGCAAATTTTTATATTGAAAAGGCAGGGCATATGGAAGCCTTTCTGGTCAATGAGACGGAGAC
>Ga0008836_101033_pt1 | contig 11690 bp, 5 predicted proteins | sample HotLakConsUCCR28_FD_62214 | JGI IMG/M metagenome (GOLD analysis project Ga0008836, IMG submission 62214) | Hypersaline microbial mat communities from Hot Lake, Washington, USA - Hot Lake Consortium UCC-R28 (Hybrid Assembly) ... | reverse complement strand
ATAATCCAGCGCATCATTGGCCGGGCCGTGGACCTGGGGTGCGCAGCGCAGGGAATAGACATCCTGCACGCGCGGCGATGCGGGGGTGCCCGGCGCGCGGTTTTCCTCCGGGAATACCACGTCCCGCGCGGCCTGTGCGCAGCGCTGCGTCCCGTCGAGAATACGCAGGATGTTGCGGGCCACCTTCATCTGACCGGGATGGGGGCGGGCGCGCTGGAGGCGCGGATCGAAGGCGGCGCGTTCGCCGCGCATGGCCTCGAGCGAAAGACACAGCGCAATATCGGCGGTCTTCATCAGGCGCCGCGCATCGTGCGCGGCAAGGGCGGCCAGCGCGAGCGACGTGGTCGAGCCGTTGATCAGGGCCGACGCATCCTTGGCGCCAAGCCGGATATCGGGATCAAATCCCGCCTGGGCGATCGCCTCGCGGGCCGGCATGCGCTTGCCGCGCCAGGTCATTTCGGCCTCGGGGAAGCCGCAGACGGCAGCGGCGAGGTGGGCCAGCGGCGCGAGATCGCCGGAAGCGCCGACTGAGCCCTTCTGCGGGATCACCGGATGCAGGCCGGCATTGAGGAAGGCGAGCAGCCGTTCGACCAGTGCGATCTGGGGCCCGGAATAATTCGAGGCGAAGGCGTTGGCGCGCATCAGCATCATGGCGCGGGTGACGTCCTCGGCGAAGGGCTCGCCGATACCGGTCGCATGGGCGTAGACCGTCTTCTTTTGATATTCCGCCATGTCGGCGATGACGATGCGCTGGTCCTTGAACAGGCCGACGCCAGTGTTGAAGGCATACATCAGCGGCGCATCGTCATGCATCCAGGTCTCGTCGATATAGGCGCGCGTCGCCGCGATGCGCTCGCGGGCGGCGGGGGCAAGTTCGGCATGCGCGTAAGTGCCCTGCGCATCCGGGCGTGCCACACGAGCGGCATCGGCGATGGTGAGGCTGGCGCCGTCAAGAGCGATGATCATGGTCGGCTCGTTTTCGTTGTCATGCTCCAGCGATAGCCTGCGCCGCCGGTGCCGACAAGTATAGCCGGTCGGCGCGGCACGAAACGACGCCCCCTGAGCCGGGCGCATTGCGGCATGCAGCGATACCCGGCAATTCTCCGGAACCCTTGCCAGGCTTGCTGGTTTTGACGGAAACTTCACCAAGCAATGATCGAATAATAAAATTTTTTACAATCTTAAATTTTATAAAACAGGATTTAACATTATATGCGTGTTATACGGTCCTCACCATTCCAAGGCCTTGTAACCCGGGCAAAAAATTATACGCGACAGACAATGTCCGGCAGCGCGCAAGGGCATTATTTCGGTGTTTAGAAACATTTTCAGATTGCATATATTGGAATTTGTTACTCTGGAATTCAGGAAAATGGCGAAATCGCGTTAACGACTTGTTGAGTCGGGTGGTCGAGCATGGTTGCCACAGGGATCTGGCTGCGGTGCAGGGGGCGCCGTTGCAGCAACCTTCCCTGATCCGTAGGAGCGATGAGCCAGCCCGAACACCATGATGCGCCGTCTCATCAGGCGATGACATTAGCGGACTGCCACCCAGCCGATGCAATGGTGGCCGGTGACGCGGCGGGCGATGCTCTGCGTTACCTTGCATTGCTGGAGGCTGGGGGTGGGCTGATCTGGCAGGCCGATCCGGATGGGCGAATCCGGGCCGTCCCCACCGCCGGGCATGTCGGGAGGGCTGCGATATCCCTGATGCAGGGGCATGGCTGGCTTACCCTGTTTCATCCTGATGACCGTTTCCGCTTTCTCTTGCAGGCCGGTCGTGCGAGGCGGGTCGGGCGCGCGTTCGAAGGCAGGTGGCGCATCGGCATCCCGGCCGGATTCTGGCGCTGGCACCGGATCCGTGTCGTTCCGCTCATGAATGAGGATGGGCGCATTCATGAATGGGTCGGCAACGCTCTCGATATCCACGAGCGGTATCTGGCCGATGGCCGAATCGCCGGATCGGAGGCGCGGCTGCGTCTGGCGCTTTCCGCCGCACGTATGGTTGCGTGGGAGTACGATCCCGAGGCGGGCAAAAGCAGCCGCACCGACAATTCCTGGACCATACTCGGCGTAGCTCCCGACGATTTCGATGGCTATATCGCAAACATGCATCCCGATGATCGGGCCGTCTTTCACGCAGCCTATGTGAAGGGTGGCAGCATGCGCGTGCCCGAATTGCGTTATCGGCACCCGGATGGGCGCATGCTCTGGCTTTCCTCCCGTGGCCTGGAGCGGCGCGATGCGGACGGACGACGCCGGATCATCGGTGTGACTTACGATATCACCGATCGCAAGGTTGCCGAGGAGGAGATCTGGCGTGCGGCCAATCATGACCCGCTCACCGGCCTGCCCAACCGGGCGTGTTTCCTCGCCAGCCTGAATCAGCATGTCGGGAATGACGCTGACTGCGGCTCCGGCGTGGCCATCGCCTTGCTCGATTATCTTGATTTCAGGGCGCTTGACGCGGCACTCGGCCATGAGGGCGCCGACGCATTGTTACGGCGCACGGGCGTGCGTTTGCGTGAAAAACTCGGTCGTGACGATTTCGTCGCCCGCATCGGCGGCGACGAGTTCGGTGTCGTCCTCACAGATGCCGTGAGCGCCGAAGAGGCGGTTGCTGTCGCCCAGGCGCTCACCGAGACGCTGGCCGAAGATATCTACCAGGCCGATCACATACTCACGGCGCGCGTCTGCGTCGGCCTCGCCTGGTCAACCCGAAGCGAGGCAGAGGGCGAAACCCTTTTTCGGCAGGCCCAGACTGCCCTGCATGCGGCAAAACAGAGTGCGCGGCGTGGCGCTGCTTCGATTCTGCTGTTCGATCAGGAACTGGCGCGAGGCGGCGCGCGCCGTGTCGGCATGGCCGCACAGATCGCGCGCGCCCTCGATGCCCGTGAAATCATCCCCTATTATCAACCCAAGATTGAACTCGATTCCGGGCTCGTTTGCGGCTTCGAGGCGCTGGCGCGCTGGCGCCACCCCGAGCGGGGCGTGCTGACACCCTCAGTCTTCGGCTCGGCCTTCGACATGCCGGAGCTCGCACGCGCTATCGGGCGTGAAATGGCCCGGCAGGTGCTCGATGATCTGCGGGGCTGGATCGATGCCGGGCTGGCGGCGGGGCCCGTCGCGCTCAACCTGGCTGCAGCCGATTTCGGTGAGGGCGGGCTCGCCTGGACGCTGCCGGACATGCTGGCCGAAAGCGCCATTCCCGCGCGCTACTGTGCCGTTGAGGTGACCGAGCGCGTCTTTCTCGGCGAGGGCGGGGGCGCCGTCGCGGGCGCGTTGACCTATCTCGACCGCGCCGGAATACGCATTGCCCTCGATGATTTCGGCACGGGCTATGCGTCACTCGTACATCTGAAGCAGTTTCCTGTTTCCGAAATCAAGATCGACCGCTCCTTCATCCGGGATCTGGAAACGGATGCGGAAGACGCCGCCATCGTCGCCGCCCTGCTCGGCCTCGCGCGGGCGCTCAGTCTGGACGTGACCGCGGAAGGGGTGGAAACCGAGGCTCAGGCCGCTTTTCTGCGTGATCATCATTGCGAAATGGCGCAGGGCTTTCTCCTTGGGAAACCCATGGGCCGCGATTGCGCAAGCGCCCTTCTGACCCGGCAGGCGCTCGATCGAAGCATTTCCCACCGCCGCAAGCGGGTGATCGACGCCGAAACTCCCGGCCCGGTTCAGCCGTTGCTGGCGGGGCAAGGCTAGGGTTCCACTGTCGCGAAACATGCCTGCTAAAGCAGAAAAACCTTGTCGCGGGTGCGCATGACTTCTCGCGCGATCAGATAGCTCTCGATTGCCGCATCGTCGAGAAGCGGTTTGCTGATCAGTTCACCCTGCGCAAAATCGCAGCCGGCCATGGCCAGGCTGTCGAACTGGGGCTGCTGATCAACGCCCGCCGCGATGACACCGATCCCGAGATTATGCGCCATGTCGATGATGGTGCCCGGGATCCGCGCGGATTCGCAAGCCGTCCCGATGGCCCTCACGAAGGACGGATCGATCCTCAGGCGCGAAATCGGAAAGCTCGTCAGATGGGAGAGCGAGGTGGCGCCTGTGCCGAAATCATCGAGCGCGATCGTGGCTCCCAGGGTATCGAGTGCCGCAAGCGCCTCGCGAACGGTTTTTGCGCCGCGATCGACGAGCGTGTTCTCGGCAATCTCGAACTCGAGGCGGTTGGGCGAGAGGCCGAACCGGTTCAGCATTGCCGCGACGCGCGGAACAAAGCTTTCATCCTTGAGCTGTGTCGCGGAAATGTTGAGTGCGAGACGACCGGGATCATTCCCATCCGCGACGAATCGCGCGAGGCGCGAAAGGCCGACCTCGAGGAGTCGGTCGCCGATCGCCTGGATCTGGCCGGTATCCTCGGCGATCGCGAGATAGTCGCGCGAGAGAAAGACCGGTTCCGCCTCATGGGTGAAGGCCAGCGCTTCGAAGCCGGAATGCTCACCGGTATCGAGGCGGATCTGAGGCTGGAACGCGATTTCGAGCCCGCCTCCGACAACGGCCTCCTCAATCGCATGACCGATCTGCTTGCGACGGGCGATGCGTGCGCGCAGATCGGCATTGAACAGGCTCCAGGTGTTTCGCCCGGTTGCCTTGGCATGATACAGCGCGCTGTCCGCGTTGCGATAGAGCTCTTCCACCGAGGCTCCGCCGGCTGGCCGTAATGCGATACCGATACTCATTGAAGGGTTGAGCGCGCGCCCGTGCAGCATGAACGGCTCGCGGATACGTGCCAGCAGCGTCTCGGCGACAGTCTCGATATCCTCTTCCCTGCGCATGCCGCGCAACAGAATCGCGAATTCATCACCGCCCAGCCGCGCCACCAGATCACCGTCACGAACGCTCTCGCGCAGGCGGTGGGCGATTTCATTGAGGAGTTCATCGCCGGCGATATGGCCGAGGCTGTCGTTGATCTCCTTGAAATAATCAAGATCGAGCAGAATGAAGGCGCCACTCCCGCTGCCCTCACGACGATCACCGGCAAAGTGCTCGAGTTGCTCCATCAGCGCCGCTCGGTTGGCCAGACCCGTGAGCGCATCCTCGCGCGCCTGGCTGAGGATACGCGCCTCGTTCGCCATCCGCTCGGTGATATCGGTCACGGAGCAGACGACCCGGGCGCGTGTTCCGTTTGTCTGTTTGAGCGGGGCGGCATTGATCGACAGGACACGGCGCCGGCCATCAGGCCAGACGATGGCGTGGCGCACGTCATAGACCGGCTCGCCGGTCTTCATGACGCGAATGAAGGGCAGATCCTCCATGGGGAATGGGCCGCCATCGAGATCGGTAATACGCCATTCCGGCGCATCGAAGCTGCGCCCCTCGACATCGGAATGGGCGATGCCGAGCACGCGTTCCGCTTCGTCATTGGCAAAAACGATGGCGCCATCGGCATCGAGGGCCGTGATGGCGGAGACACTGGTGGCGTTGATCTGAGCAAGGAAATCCCGCTCCGCTATCAAGGCGGCCTCGAGAGTCTTGCGGGCACTGATGTCTTCGATGATCGTCCAGATCAGCTTGCGACCCATTGAATCATGCACGAGCATGCCGTTCAGCAGAACCGGATAGCGGTGACCATCGTTGTTGATGTATTCCTTTTCAAACGGCCCGAAACGCCCGGTGCGTTGCATGCTGTCGAGCTGTTCCTTTTCGGCCTCTGCGTAACCCTCAGGTGTGACGTCCCAATAGCTGAGCCTGAGGAATTCCTCGCGGGTATAGCCCGCCGAAGCGAGCAGGGCATCGTTGACGTCTATGAAGGCACCCGTCTCGAAATCATTCAGGGCGATGCCGACCGGGGACAGTTCGAACAGGCCGCGCAGCAATTGCTCCTGATGTTCCAGTTCGATCTCGGCCTGCTTGCGCTCGGTGATGTCGAGATGGGTCCCAGACATGCGCAACGGTTTGTCGTTTTCGTCGCGTTGCGAAACGCGTCCGCGATCGAGCACCCAGACCCAGTGCCCGTCCTTGTGGCGCAGCCTCACCTCGCATTCGTAGAACTCGGTCTCCCCGCGGAAATGGGCTTCGAGACACGCGCGGGCCCGGGCAATGTCGTCCGGATGGCTGATGCGTCGCCAGAAATCGATCGTTGCCGGCAGTATTTCCTCCAGGCGGTAGCCGATGATCTCGGCCCAGCGGTCATTGTAGGACATGACATTTTCGGTCATGTCCCATTCCCAGGTGCCGACATTGGTGCCCGCGATGATGTCGGCCAGTCGCTGCTCCTGGCGCTTGAGATCGGTGATGTCGACGCGCATGCCGACGCGACCGCCATCGCGGGTCTCGGTCTCGATGATGCGTAGCCAGCGACCATCCCGGATCGGCTGCTCGACGAGGGAGCGGGGCAGGGCATGGGCGGCGAGACGCTCGGCCATCCACTCCTCTTCACGTCCCTCGGCTTCCGGGAAATTGCCGCGCTTCAACGACAGGCGCACGAGATCCTCGAAATGCGCGCCCAGTTGCACCGCATCGGCCATGCTGGGATAAAGACGCCGGTGCTGTTCGTTGAAGGCGACGATCCGGTCTTCCTTGTCGAACAGAACGAAACCGTCAGGCAGCGCTTCGATGGCACTCTGCAGCTCTTCGCGTGCGCGGCGGGCCTCCTCGCGCGCCGTGTAGAGCTCGGTGATGTCCTGGAAGGTGCCGAAGACGGTGGTAACGGTCCGGCCGTCATGCTCTGCGCCGCCGGTGGCGCGTCCGAAGCGTTTTTCGCCGGCAGCGGTCATGAAGGCGAGTGTCAGGTCAAAAGGAGTGCCCTGCGCGATCAGTTCTGCGATTGCAGCCCGCAGGACCGGTTCGTCTTGCGGGTCGAACAAGGCCAGTGCCGATTCGAGATCCGGGCGGAAGCGCTCCGGATCAAGGCCGAAAATCGTATAAGTCCCGGGTGACCAGATCAGTGCCTGCATGCTGGGATCAAGCTCCCAGCTGCCGATACCCGATATGGCCTCCACCTGTCTGGCATGGGCCAGCTGGCGCCTCTCGCAGGTGATGTCACGTATGGAGGCGTGAATCAGGCCGTCATCCGCGACGCGTGCATACCATTCGAACCAGCGATAGCTTCCGCTGCGGCTGCGATAGCGGTTGACGAAGCGCGTCACCGGAGCGCCCGAAAAGAGCTGCACGGCCGCCTCACGGGTGGCTTCGAGATCCTCGGGATGCAGAAGGTCGAGATAGCGTTGTCCGATCAACGCATCGGGGTGCCAGCCGAGCACGCCTTCCCAGTCACCGTCGAGGGACACGAAACAGCCCTCGCGCGTGGCTGTGCAGAGCAGATCGAAGATCCCCTCATTCAGCCGTGTCGACCGTCCGGGTTGAGCATGTTCGGATTCAGGCATCGGATTCAAACGTTTCTTTCATTTAGCCTCAGACAACATGATTCGTCTGAAAAAGTCTTTAATCGGGACACAACCTTTCGGCGCTTCGCGTTGGCGACATGCTTTTAAATTGCATCCCGGTCCATCGGGCAACTATCAGGAGGGCTGATCCGGAGCACTCTCGTAGTATTACGGAGGGCTTGGTATTATGGATGGCTTGCGTGTCGCCATTCGCCGGATTCGGAGCGTGAGGTCGAGCATGACCCTTTCCCTCATTGGACGCGATCGGCAAACACGTCAGCCATGTCATCCGCATGCCGGGACTGTGGCGCGGCAGGCGCTGTTCAATCCGTATCCCCGGATCGACGGCGTGCTATGCCGTTCAAGGCAATCGACTTGCCTGGCAGCCTTGTCGCACCACCTTGGTGCACTGCCTTGCCGGTTCGCCTGATCGCAGTGCGCCTAGCCGCAGCCGGTCGTGATCGCGACGGCGAGCGTTCCGTCACGATCCATATCTTGGCCGAGGGGGAATGCCGACTCGGGGACATCCGCATCGCCGCGCATCAAGAGCCCATCGTCGGATTGCGGCTTTGCGGATGACGATTGCGTCGTCTGATCCGTCGCAGTGACGTTTCAGGTTTCGATGAAGGGACGGACGGCGATATCCTTGGCAATGAGCGCGTCACGTACGGCGCGGGCCATGCCGATGGCGGCGGGATTGTCGCCATGCACGCAGATCGAATCGATCTGCGCCTTGATCTTGCCGCCAGTCACGGTGGTGATCTCACCATCCTCGATCATGCGCAGCACCCGGGCCGCCGCGAATGTGGGATCATGGATGATGGCGCCTTCAACCTTGCGGCTGGTGAGGTTGCCGGTATCGTCATAGGTGCGGTCCGCGAAGGCCTCGCGCGCCATGGCCAGGCCGAGCTTCTCCGCCGCGCGCTCGGTCGCCTGTGTGGGCATCACCATATAGACCAGCGTCGCATCGACGCCCTTGATGGCGCGTCCGATCGCCATGGCGATGTCGTCATCAGCCTGGGACAGATTGCCGAGCGCCCCGTGCGGCTTGACATGGGTGACCCTGTGTCCGGCGAGACTTGCGCAGGCCTGCAGCGCCCCGATCTGGTAGGCGACCTGCTTCTCCAGATCGTCCATGGAATGGCCTGCGATCACGCGCCGCCCGAAGCCCCAAAGATCGTTGAAGCCCGGATGTGCGCCGATGGCGACTCCCTTGTCCTTCGCGAGCGCCGCTGTGTGATGCATGATCCCAGGGTCACCCGCATGCCACCCACAAGCGACATTGGCTGAGGTGACGATGTCGAGCATGGCGTCGTCGTCGCCCATCTTCCATGCGCCGAAACCCTCGCCCATGTCGCAATTGAGATCGACGCGCATCATGCTGTCTCCGTTTCGAAAAAGTCTGCCCCCGCATCGACCATGCCGCTGATGAGGTTGAGCGACAAGAGCCTTTCGCTGGTGAGATCCATCGCACCGGCAGGGATCAGCCTGTCGCGCAATTCTGCACGCCATTGTGCCGCCTCGCGCGCCGCCATCACGGCCTCCTCCTGCGAGACCGCCTGAAACCGTACCGGATCACCCGGACGCAACTGCGCAAAACGCCCGAGATCCGCGCTGATGATCGTCGCGATCTTCGGATAACCGCCCGTGGTCTGGCGATCGGCCATCAGCACGATCGGTTCACCGGAGCCGGGCACCTGGATGGCGCCTGTGACGATGCCGTCGGAGATGATGTTGAAGCCGTCTGCATGTTCGATGACCGGGCCGTTGAGGCGGTATCCCATGCGATCTGCCTGACGCGACAGGGTGTAGGTGCTGTCGAAGAAGGTCGCGAGACCGGCCTGCGTGAAGTGATCATCCTGCGGGCCGGGCAAGACGCGAATGGGGCCGCGCGCTGCTTCCGGCGGATCGGGCAGGGTGAGATCGTCACCTGCCGGGGCGTCCTGGCGCAGCGACAGGATGGCGCCGGCCTGGAGCGGTTTGCCGTCGAGGCCACCAATGGCGGCGCGCCGGTGCAGCGAGCGGCTGCCGAGCATCGATTCGACGGCGAGGCCGCCGGCAATGGCGAGCATGGCATAGACGCCTTGCCGCGCAGGGCCGACGCTGAATGCATCCCCGGCCCGCAGCGTGATACTGGTCTGCGGCGGGACGGGCTCACCCTCAATGGACAAGGTCGCATCCGCCCCCGCCAGCGCGATGCGGATCTCACCCTCCTTCACCTTGAAACGCCCACCGAGCCCGGCGAATTCGATCGCCGCCTCGTCCGGATCATTGCCGACGAGCAGATTGGCGAGGGTGAGCGCATCGCGGTCCATCGCGCCCGCAGGACCGACACCGTAACGCTGCAATCCGTAACGCCCGGCATCCTGAATCGTGGTTGCAGGGCCGCAATCAATGACCTCGATCTCAGCCATGCCCGGCCTCTTTTTCGCTCTGTTCTCTCTCGACCTCTTGCACGATCCACTCGCCTGCAGCGGCTGCGGCGTCGAGTTGCGCCCAGTCACTTTCCGGGATCGGCGTGAAGACGATTTCGTCGCCGGCATCGATCAGGAAGGCGGGATCGCGCGCCGGCATGAAATTGCGCAGGGGCGTTCGCCCGATCAGATTCCAGCCGGAGGGCGCCTCGATCGAGGCAATGTTGGCCTGATCACCCCCGATCGCGATCGTACCCGCCGGCGTGACCTCGCGCGGATCGGTGCGGCGGGGCGTGGCGAGCGCGGGATCGAGCCCGGCGAGATAGCAGAAGCCGGGCGTGAAGCCGAGCATCGCCACTGTATAGACGGCCCCGGCATGCCGCGCGATAACGTCATCCGGTGTCAGCCCGCGTGCCTTGGCGAGATCTTCCAGATCGACGCCGTAGGACCCGCCATAGACCACGGGCACCCGCCAGCGGCGCGGTGTCTTGGCGCTGCTTGCAAGGTTTCCGAGCAGCGCGCTGATGGCTTCTTTGATCTGTGCATGGTCGGTCACGAGCGGATCGAAATGCACCAGCAGCGCACGATAGGTCGGGACTGTTTCCAGAAGCCCTTCCGGCGGCGCTGCCGCGAGTGCGGCATCGAGATCAAGGGCGAGCGCGTTGAGTCGCGGATCGACAACGCGCCCGAATTCGACGCTCAGAGCCGCATCTCCGCAAGGCAGAAAGGCCGGATCACCGGTTGTCACGCGTTCCTCCCGCGGAGAGCATCTGGCCTCATCCCCGGATTCGAGGTGGCCATAAGGTCAAGAATATCGATATTTTATCATCATTTTATTGATAAGCAAGCAATCATGTTTCAACTTTCCGAATCGACGCGCCACGCATCAGGGCTTCCAGCCATAAATCCAGGAATAGCGCTCGGCCATTCCTTCGGCTCCCAGCTTTCGCATGATGAGGTCGCGCCCGAGCCCGGCGAGGAGACCCGCATGATAGACTCGTCCATTGCGCCGCGCGGTAGCCTGTATCCGACGCACCCGTTGAAATCGCAACTTAGCATAGCGATTTAACGCATCAACCGGTTTATGTGGCATGTCCGCGAGCGCAGAGCCCATTATGGCCGCATCCTCGATCGCCATCGCGGCACCCTGTGCCATGAAAGGCAGGACGGGATGAGCGGCGTCGCCGAGCAGCGCGACCCGCTCGCGCGCGAGCGCGCCCACGGAGAGGTCGTGCAGCGACCATAACAGCCATTCCTGCGGTGCGGCGAGAAGGCCCTGCAGGGGCCTGGCGGCACCGGCAAAGGCGGCGAGCAGTTCGGCGCGTTCTCCCGGTTCCGACCAGCCGATCGCGGCTTTCGGCTGGCGGCGGATCGCCACGATGTTGAGCTTGCGACCGGCGCTGACGGGATAATGCACGATATGGCCCTGCGGCCCGAGCCAGAGGCCGGTTTCCTCACCGGCCAGTTCCGGTGGCGCATCCTTGCGCGCGATCGTGGCGCGCCAGGCGACATAGCCCTGAAAGGCCGGCACGCGGGGATCACCGATCAGCGGGCGTGCCTTCGACCAGGCTCCGTCCGCCCCGATGACGATTGCGCTCGCCATATCCTCGCGCCGTTCGCCCGAGCGCGTGAAACCGAGCCCGACATGGCCGTCCTGCTGGTCGAGATGTTCGAGCGTGCGCCCCATCAGCAGGCGGATATTCGGTTGCGCACGCACGGCGTCGAGCAGGATCGTCTGAAGATCGGCGCGGTGGATGACGTAATTCGGTGTTCCGAAGCGCTCGCGCATATACGCGCCCTGAGCGACTTCCCCGATCTCGCGTCCCGAGCGCACCGCACGCACCACGACGCGCTGTGGCTCGCAGGCCTGGCGGGCGAGCGCCTGGCCGAGGCCGAGATCGCCGAGGATGCGTGTCGCGTTCGGCGAGAGCTGCAGCCCGGC
>Ga0008836_101032_pt1 | contig 11714 bp, 17 predicted proteins | sample HotLakConsUCCR28_FD_62214 | JGI IMG/M metagenome (GOLD analysis project Ga0008836, IMG submission 62214) | Hypersaline microbial mat communities from Hot Lake, Washington, USA - Hot Lake Consortium UCC-R28 (Hybrid Assembly) ... | reverse complement strand
CGTTCATACGTGTCGACATGATCTCTAGCCTCCGACTCAGTCGGAAACCTATGAATCACAATCGATTCCACCGAGGAATCCTCAACGTTCAACTCGCGTGATTTCGTCCACACGGCCTAGCGGCGTCCACGAACAGAAGCATGAAGCCCGCAGACGACGAGGCGCTCCAAAAACGCCGAGGGGAGCCCGTTGACTGATTACAGAAGGCCTCCACCTGCTGAGTTGACTGCATCCTCCGTAATATGATCCACATGACGCAAAGGTCCCGACCATTTGGGTCGGGACCTTTGCGATCATGAACCGACGTACCCACAAGGATCGAGATCGCCTCGTTCATGCTGCCAATGCTCTTAAGGCTTTCTGCGAGATCCCGTCATTCCTGCTGTTTCGATCTCATCGGCAAGAACTTCGTTCACCTGCTTCATCGCGTCCACGGCTGCGGGCGCGCCGCAATAGGCGGAAACATGGATGAGGACTTCCCGTATCTCGTCAATCGAACATCCATTCCGCCGTGCGGCCATCAGGTGAAGACGCAGTTCCGCAGGTCTATTAGTTGCCATCAGCACCGCAAGTGTGAGGAAGCTCCGCTCGCGCCGCGTCAGCGTTCCGCGGCCCCACACATCGCCCCAGATATTCTCCGTGAGAAATCTCTGGATGGGCGCATTGAAGCCGTCCTCCCGCGCTATGGCGCCGTCGACGTAGCTGTCGCCCAGAACCTCCCTGCGACGCGCGAGCGCCTCCTGATACTTCTTGTCATCTGTCATGCCAGACTCCCTCGATCAGCGGCGCCACACGCATTGTGCTGGCAGGATGCGAACCTCATCGCGGTCTCGCCAATTGCATGAGTTCGCCCATGTCGGAAAACTCCTCCAGTGCGTGGATCGCAGCCGTTAGCGATACCGGATCGCATCCCGTTCCTCCGCGGGCGGCCAAATCGGCTAGCTTGTCGTCGAGTTCTTGATCCGAGAGCGGCCGCTGCAGGCTGCCACGCGCGTTAACAACCTCTTCGGAGATCAAAGTTCTGTCACGCATGCGAACGGAGACACGGGCGGCGCCTACCGGTATGCCGGCATCCGCCTCCGCCCTTACCAATGCACGCAAGCGCGCGACCTCGGGGTCGGCCACGGCCTCTTCCGAGAAAGCGTTCAGTCCGCCTTCTCCGTGGCAGAACGCGACTGCTGCCCCGTGCTGGAGGCTCACCTTGGCGTCGCGCTCGTTGAAGGTCTGCCTGTCGGCTCGTTCCAGAAGCAGCGGATGCCCGACGACCAACACGCTCTCCAGCTGCTCTGTCGAAAATCCCGGCTTTTCGCGAAGGAGTAGGCAGGCGTCTATGACGGAATGGAGCACGATGCCGCAAGGATAGGGCTTGAAGGTATTGCCGGCAATTTCCCACCGCTCACCAAGCCCCGAGGTAACAGCCTCGAGGACCGGTTCGTCTCCCATTGCACGCGCCCAGCCCAGCCGCCCCTCGATGGCCTGGGGCGCAGCGGTATAGCCCCTTTCCGCTAGAAGCGCGGCAAGCAGGCCGTTGCGCGCGGCATTGCCCATGGCCACGTTCTTGGCGCCGGATGCGAGATTTTCCACGATCCCTGCCGACTGGCTTGCTGCGATGCCGAGAGCGTGGGCGGTCTGGGCGCCATCAAGACCGAGCAGGCGCGCGCTGCCGGCCGCGGCGCCGAAGACGCCGCAGGTGGCGGTGATATGCCATCCACGCTGGTACTGTCCGGGCGACATGAGGCCGAGCCTGCATTCGACCTCTCCACCCACGAGAAATGCCTCAAGGACCGCCCTCCCACTCAGCCTGCGGCGCTCCGCCAGCGCCATCAAGGCGGGTATCACGGGCGCGGCCGGATGTATCACCGTGGGCAGGTGGGTATCGTCGAAGTCGTGGTAGTTGGCCGACAGCCCGTTGACGAAGGCAGCGCCCATGGGGTCCAGCCGCTCGGTGCGTCCGATGACGGAGCCTTGCCCGTCGCCCTGCCATTCGCGGAACAGCGCCACGGCCGCATCGACCGTGGGCGTGCGGGCCGCACCGAGCGAGGCGGCGAAGGAATTGAGGATGGAGCGCAGGCCCGCGCGGCGCAGCTCATCCGGCATGCCCTGCAGGGGCGCGGCGATGAACTGTGCAAGCTCATTTGCAAGCACTGGATGTCGGTCTGGGGTCGTCATCTGGCGGTACTCTTCCTCTGCATCTAATCTGTACACAAAGATGCAACATGTAGCTGTTCGCTACAGTCGCAGGCTAGTTGCCGCCCAACGTCTCGACATTGCCGTCGACGCTGAGCGTTTGGCCGGTTATGTGCGACCCTGCCGACGATACGAGGAAGGTCGCGGTATTGGCGACGTCCTGAAGCTGGGTCAGCTCCCGCAGTGATATGCGGCTGCGAATCTTTTGTTTCTGTTCCTCGTTGGTGATGCCGAGCAGTGCCGCGCGGGCCTGCGCGTTTCGCTCATGGCGCGGACCAGCCACGAAGCCCGGCAGCAGCGCATTCACGCGGATGCCGTGGGGACCCAGTTCCATGGCAAGGCTCTGCGTAAGGCCGATCACTGCCCATTTGGAGGCGGAGTATGGTGTTCGCAGCGCATATCCCATCCGGCCTGCAATCGAAGAAATACTGACGATGCTGCCGCCCCCAGTGCGCTTGAGCATCGGCACGGCGTGGCGCGTGCAGAAGAAGAGCCCGTGCAGGTTCACGTCGATAGTCCGCTTCCAGTCCTCTGCTGCCAGATTCTCGATTGAGCCGAACGGACCGGTGACGCCGGCGTTGTTGACCAGTATGTCGAGGCGGCCGAATTCGCTTTCGTACCACCGGAAGAGGTCGTCGGTCTGCTGTTTGTCGCCGACGTCGCACAAGCGGCAGGCAACTCCGGATGACGCCCCTGAGATTTCTTCCAGACTGGTCTGATCGGAATCGCACACCGCAACGGTGGCGCCAGCGGAACGGAACGTCTCGGCAATACACCTTCCGATGCCCGCGGCACCGCCCGTCACCAGCGCGTTCAGTCCGTCAAGCGACAACTTCATCTTCATCTTCCCTGTCAAGATCGGCAGCCGCACAAGATTGCGAGACCGGCGTCGAGGTCATGACAAGCAACCCTCATGCCACGCTGGCCCGGTGCTTGCTTGTCCGGGGTGGAATCGCGCAGGACGGGAGAAGCAGATGGGAACGAACGTGGCGGGGTCGGACGTGCCGATCGGCATCATCGGGCGGGGTGCAATGGGCCTGCCCATCGCCCAGCGCCTGCTGGAATGCGGAGTGGACGTGGTAGGCTACGACATTGATCCCGCTCCGGTCACTGCGCTTGCAGGTCAGATATATGCGGCATCGTCGCCGCGCGATGTCGCAGACAGAGCTGCCATCGTGCTCGGTTGCCTGCCTGGCAACGATGCATATCGCGACGCTCTTTTCGGCATGACTGGTGCCGTGGGCGGCACGCAAATGACCCACTGCATCCATCTTGGCACATCCGGCGGCGCCTTTGTCGATGAACCGGCGGCACTCTGGCGCCGGAGTAGTGCTGCTTGACGCGCCGATCATCGGCGGCGCGCGCCGCGCGCTCGAGGGAACGCTCACAATCGTGGTCTCGGGCGATTTGGAAGGGAGCGACCACTGCCGGACAGTATTGGAGGCAATGAGCGCCAGGCTGTTCGTGGTGTCGGACCGGCCGGGCCCGGCGCAGATGATGAAGCTGATCAATAACATCTTGTCGTCGGTCAATCTCGCCGTCGCGTGCGAGGCACTGCTTGTCGGGGTCAAGACAGGACCAGTGGTTTGATCGGATCAAAAGAGTCCGAATTGGGATTCTCATGGACATGCTGGCATGCGAGTCTGCCGCATGCGCAGCGACGTCTCCTTCACAGTATCTCCCAGCGACTGGCAGCGGTTACGCGCCATCGCCGCTGACCCGATGAGCCCACAGAAGCACGTCTGGCGGGCGCGTATCGTCCTTTTGAGCGGTGACGGTCTCGGCACCTCGGCGATCATGGCCGAGACCGGCAAGTCGAAGACCTGTGTCTGGCGCTGGCAGGAGCGGTTCATGCACGAGGGCGTCGATGGCCTGCTTCGCGACCGGTCCCGCCCGCCCGGCAAGACGCCGGTCCCGCCGGCGCGCGTCGCCGAGATCCTCCGCCTGACGCGGGAACCGCCACCGCACGAGGCGACCCACTGGACGCTGCGCGCGATGGCCAAGATCGCCGGCATCGCAGCGTCGACGGTGCAAGGCATCTGGAAGGCCCATGGTCTCAGCCCTCATCGCTGGCGGCAGTTCAAGCTCTCCAACGACCCGGCCTTCGCCGAGAAACTCACCAACATCGTTGGCCTTTATGTGGATCCGCCGGCCCATGCGGTGGTGCTTTCGGTTGACGAGAAGTCGCAGATCCAGGCCCTCGACCGCACACAGCCGGGCCTGCCCATGAAGAAGGGTCGCGCCGGAACGATGACCCATGACTACAAGCGCCACGGCACGACGACGCTGTTTGCCGCCCTCAACGTGCTGGACGGCACGGCCGTCGTCGACCTGCGTGTTTCGGTAATTCCCGGACACCGATTCCGGTAATCTCCGGACAGCGATTTCAGTAATTGGCGGACATCGATTTCGCTAAACCCCGGACAGTTCCGGGCACGACTATGGCGGTCGGTTCTCGGCTGCGCCGTTCTGGCATTTTCGCCCCTCACGATGACGTTGCGAGGGGCCATGCCGAGACGGAAGCAAGCGAGACAAACGACAGTGAAGGACATACGCACGATCCTGCGCCTGGCCCATGAACAGGGTCTGTCGGTGCGCGAGGTTTCGGAACGGCTGAAGATCAGCAAGACGACGGTCTCGACCTATCTGCTGTGCGCCCGGGAGGCGGGACTGACGTGGCCGCTGGCACCTGCCGATGACGATGATGCTGCGCTCGAGCGGCTGCTGTTCGGTCGCGCCGGCCGGCCGCCCCGTGATCAGCACGAACCGGATTTCGGGCTGATTGCCCGCGAGCTGAAGCGCAAGGGGGTGACGCTGACGCTGCTTTGGCAGGAGTATCGCGCCGCCCATCCCGACAGCTACGGCTACACCTGGTCTTGCGAGCGCTACGCCGCTTTCGAACGCCGGGCGAGTGCAACCTTCCGCAATCGCCATCGAGCGGGTGCGGTGATGCAGACCGACTATGCCGGCCAGACGGTGCCCATCGTCGACCCCACGACTGGGGTCATCCATCAGGCGCAGATATTTGTGGCGGTGCCTATGCCGGAATTGTCTCGACCGTGAGCGGCCTTTGTGGTTGTGGCGACGGAAACAGCCGGTCCATGGGCGCCGAGCGCCCGTCTGTCGATCAGTGGCAGCGGGGGGGGGGGCTCCGGTGCCGCCTTCGCCGCCATCAAAGGTGATGAAGTCGGGTGCGCATTCGGGGCCTCGGGCCACGATATGCGTAAAAAGCCGCGAAGGCATCCATCGAACCCGCCCGCGCCCGGCGGCTCAGCGTCGTATGATCCGGAACCGGCAGATCAAGGCCCATCAGATCGAGAAGCGAGTTCACCAATACCTCGCTCTGGCGCAGGCGTAGGCCGAGCACGCAGCCAAGCGCCAGAACCGTCTCAATGGCGAGATCGGAATTGCGGACCTGACCGCCGCGGGTTGATCGTCGCGGCGCATGCCACTCGGCCAGGACTTCCTCTGCTACCCACAATGTCAGGTTGCCGCGTCGCCGAGGGCCCGCCTCGTATTCCGCCCAGTTCGTCACTTTGAATTCCATCTTCGGTATCCGGTGACGGCGACTGGCATTGTGTTTGAAGGGCATTGGGCGAAGATCATGTGGTTGGAGATCTCGCCCACCTACCGGTACATCCTTGAAAAGTGAACCGTGCGCCAACGCCCTAAAGCGACACCAACAAACAAAACGTCTTTCATCGAAGACCAATGACTGCTGTTGCAGTCAGTTCATTTTCGTGCTAATCAAAACTCATAAGCCTGACGCCTTGTCGGCTAAGATTCAACTTTCTCTTGAAGGAATTGCAGAAAATGGCGGCTGAGGACCAACGGGAGGAGCTTGCAGCTTGTCTTAAGAAGCTCATCTCCCTTGCGCCGGCGATGCCTCTATCTTCGATGGCGGATTGGAGAGCCGCTGCCAGAGAAAGAGCTAAGTTGATGAACTTTGCCGCATCGAAAGTCGGTTCGGTCCGGGATATAGCGTTTGAGACGCTTTCTGGGTCTGTCAAATGTCGGATGTATGCTCCCGAGGGATCGAGCTTAGGCCTCATGATGCCCACGCTTTTCTATTTGCACGGAGGAGGATTCGTTGCAGGCGATCTCGACATGTGCGACCCCCAATGCCGGGCGCTAGCGAATGGCGCCTCCATTCGTGTCATCTCCATCGAGTATCCGCTTGCACCGGAAAACAAGTTTCCGGTCGCACTGGAGGCTACTCAGGATGTGATTGCGCAACTGCTCGCGGAACGGGAGACACTTGGGATCGACACCAAACGTCTCGCCGTCGGGGGAGATAGCGCGGGTGCCAATATCGCTACAGTGCTCACGCTTGCGATGCGCAGTAGCGCTATGTGCACGATCCGATATCAGTTCCTTATATACCCAGTGCTCGATCTTCGGATGCAAAGCGGCTCTTATTTGCGAAATGCCGTGACATCGACACTTACTTCAGAACGCATGCGGTGGTATATTGGGCAATACTTACCTTCGATGACATACGCATCGGATCCGCGCGCGTCCCCCATCCTCGTGCGCGACCTTCGCGGCGCGCCAGCAACTTTCTTAGTCACTGCAGCGGAAGACCCGCTGGTAGATGAAGGACGTGACTATGCCGATCAACTCGCTGCACAAGGCGTCGCAACCGAGTATCGATGTTATTCCGGGCTGCCACACGGTTTTTGGGGGTGGGGAGGAACCTTGAGCGCTACCAAACAACTCCTAGCAGACCTTGTAGAGAGACTCAAACGAATACTAGAGACCGACAGAACTATCACCGCCGACGAAATAGCATCGAACCATGGCGTATAGCGTTTGTTCTACAATGATCGTAGAGTCTGCAATTGTTTACGACGCTCTGTATTTTTGCATAACACCTCGTGATATTTAAATCATGGCTCGGCTTCCGCCCAACTAGATGCGTCATTATTCATCTGTACCGCGAACCAAAGGGCATCAGAATGAAAGAACTACGCGTAATAAATCATGTTACTCCCACTTCCCATGGCGAAGGACGGAAGCAAATGAAAATAGCAGGTTTAGATATAGAAATGTTGTCCTTGGGAGACGGGCCGCCACTTTTGTTTCTGCATGCCGGTGAATATTTTGAGCAATGTCTTCCGTGGCTCAAAACACTATCCAGTACGTATAATGTAATTGCTCCACGTCACCCAGGCTTCGGGAAGTCCGCACTTCCAAAGGACTTCCGTTCGGTAGACGATCTATGTTACTTCTACTTATGTTTGATGAAAGAGCTTGATCTTCATGACGTGACGTTGGTTGGATCCTCTTTCGGAGGATGGATTGCGCTCGAAATAGGTGTTCGCGATCTCAGTCGACTAAAGGCGGTCGTTCTCTTGGATTCGCTTGGCGTCAAATTATGCGAACCAAATGAAAGAGAGATAGCCGATATATACGCAACGAACGAAGATGATCTCATAAAACTGACATTTGCCGATCCTGGGAACGGATCTCTGAAGGTGGATATGTTGACAGACGAGGAACTTTCCATCGTCGCTCGCGATAGGGAGAGCACCGCAATGTTTGGATGGAAGCCTTACATGCACAATCCAGTGCTTAGCCGGTGGCTGCACCGCGTTGAGGTGCCCACTCTCGTAATCTGGGGGGACAGAGATGGGATAGTAACGCCTAAATATGGCGAACGCCTCGCCCACAAGTTGCCCAATGCTCATTTCCGAACCATCGCCGGCGCGGGGCACTATCCGCAAATTGAGCGGCCAATCGAAGTTGTGTCGGCCATAGAGGAGTTTATATCAGATGTTCGCTAATATGAGACAGTGGGAGAATGTACAATGAAGGTTTGGCATTTTTCAGAGATGCCGTACTTCCCAGCTTGGGAAAATGGCGGTCAATCGCTTAGAGTAGATATTCCCAATAGGCTTTTTGACCCAGTTATTGGATCTGACCTATACAATCGTTACCTTGATGAGTGGGCTCTATGTGACGAAATTGGCCTTAATGTAATGGTTAATGAGCACCACAGCACTGCGACTTGCATGACATCAGTCTGCACGATTCCACTAGGAATTCTGGCTCGCCAGACGGAGAAGTGCAGAATTCTGGCACTCGGAATGCCGATCGCAAACCGCCAAGAGCCGATTCGCATCGCCGAAGAATTTTCGATGATCGATGTGATTTCTCGCGGGCGTTTAGAGATGGGGTTCGTCAAGGCAGCTCCATATGAGATCGCTCCGGCAAATAGCAACCCGGTCGATTTGTTAGAGCGGTTCTGGGAAGCTCACGACCTTATAAAAAAGGCGATGACCACAACCACCGGCCCATTTAATTGGGAGGGGAAGCATTTTCATTATAGACAAGTGAACATTTGGCCTCGGCCCTATCAACAGCCACTCCCTCCAATTTGGATGACCGTCGCAAGTTCTGAGTCGGCGGCGGTGGCAGGTGAGCGAGGTTACGTCGTAGCTACGTTGAACACTGGATTTCGAACGAGAGAGATATTTGATGCTTATCGGCGCGCAGCATCTCTGGCAGGAAATAACAGCGAGCCGGATCGTTTTGCGTATCTCGCTTTGGTCGGCGTGGGACGGACGAAGGAGGAAGGATATCGCAGAGCAGAGAGTATCCTGGGATATCTGCGAACTAACCCATTAGTTGCTTCACAGTTTGGGAATCCACCAGGGTATAACTCGGTAGCAGCTAATATTAAAGCCATGCGCCTTGGCGCGAAAGGTGCTATCGGGGCCCATCAAATGATCATGACCAGAGATGGGCGTCGATTAGACAAAACCACTGCGAGTGTTGAGGATTGTATAGAGGCCGGCCTCCTATTCGCCGGTACTCCTGACATGGTATTTGATCAGATTAAGACATTCTCGAACCATGTCGGTGGACTTGGCCACTTGCTAATGATGGGGCAGGGTGGCAATCTTAGCCATGTAGAGACAGCTGCTAATTTGCGGTTATTCAGTGCCGAAGTGCTTCCGCGGCTTGCACAACTACAAGTGGCTGAAGCGGCGGAAGGAACGGCTGCCCACTAGTGAGCGCTTTGGATGCCTGTCTCTGGATCGCCAGCGATTCACAGCGATCATGTTGGATGCGGAACTGGAGAACCCTAGCGATGGGCATTCACTCGTATGCGGAGGACCAGCTGTCTTCGGCGGTCAATCGAAAAGCGACGCGTTTCTACTCCAAGCGAACGCCTGATACTTAACTGCGGCGGATAATTGATCTCGGGAACGCCGGACTGACAACTCAGCGTCTTGGTCGGTATATACAGCTCAGACAAGATAACGGGACACTGCCAAAAACTTCTTCGAAGGCATACCTCTGGACGTGTGGCCACGACAATACATCAGGGTCAGCAGCAGAACAGAGCGGAATAAACGCCTGCCAGTAGCCAGCACCATTTTGGTTCCATAGGGTTATAGAAACTTTTTACTGGTTAACGGCAAGACGCATATCTGTTTCGGTTTGGGAATGGACAATAGTATAAGAATAGATAATTCCATTTAATATACGGCGCTCGTTTTCATTTTACGTGGATTGCAAGTATCCATCGTTCGCTACAATGCCGGTAGTTGTCTCGCAAAAAAAAGGAAACAATATGGTTTCGATATATATGCGAATATCGTGGGGTCAGTTACGCCCTGGCCAATGGGACTCTTATGAAAAGGTCTTCAGAACTGTATCAGACCCCACCGTTGACGGATTAGTGGCAAGGTGGCTAACAAGAGACTCAACAGATGGCGACGCGCTTTTTATTATTACGTTGTGGAGCAGTAAAAAGGCGATCGCGGAATGGGAAGCGTCTTCTGCATATAAAGAGGTGTACTATCCCGCGTTGGTACCGTTCTTACTGGGATCATATTCTGTATCAATCTCGGAAGTCAGATACGCCATGCCGGACTTAGAGCCATCAATCCCAAATAACATCGAGACCAAGGAGTAGGGCATGGGTATTGACACGCGACCCTTTGTACTGGGCGTTGGTGGTACTCCGCGCCCAGATTCATCGACAGAACGCTCGTTGTTGGTAAGCTTAAGGGCAGCAGAGTCAGAAGGTGCAGAGACATTGCTTATATCCGGGCAAGAGTTGGTCCTTCCGATGTATGATCCTGTCTCAACGGCGCGTACACCAGAAGCGGAGCGACTTGTCGCGGCTTTTCGAAGATGTAACGGGGTTATCATCGCCTCACCAGCATATCATGGATCCGTCAGCGGCCTCGTGAAAAACGTGTTGGATTATACAGAGGATCTGAGCAGCGATACTCGCGTTTATTTCGACGGTTTGGCCGTGGGATGTATCGCCTGCGCTGGTGGCTGGCAGGCCGCAGGGCAGACGTTGGCCGCGCTTCGAGCGATTACTCATTCTTTGCGAGGCTGGCCAACTCCACTGGGAGCTATGATAAATACGTCCGGGAAACTCTTTGATGAAAATGGAAATTGCATGGAGTTATCTACCAGGCTTCAACTGGAAACCGTTGGGCGACAGGTCGTGCACTTTGCGAGGGCGCAAATTGCGAACGGTGGGTCGATCTAACCTGTCTTATGCATAGGGCCATGTGCGAGCGCCTACATATGAGCAGTTCTCGAAATCGCTCGGCACTAAACCGCACCTGATGGTCGCCAAGCTCGGCCAGGACGGCAACGACCGGAGAGCCAAGATCATCGCCTCGGCCTTCGGCGACATCGGATTCGAGATCGTCGCCGGCCCGCCGTTCCAGACCCCGTCGGAAGCCGCCGAAACGGCCATCGGAGAGGGCGTTCATGTCGTCGGTGTCTCGTCGTTGGCGGCCGGCCACAAGACGCTGTTACCGCAACTCGTGGACGAGTTGAAGTCGCGCGGCGCCGAAGACATCATCGTGGTCTGCGGCGGCGTGGTGCCACGCCAGGACTATGATTTCCTGAAAGAGAATGGCGTCGCCGCCATCTTTGGTCCGGGCACCAACGTGCTCGACGCCGCCTGTGCCGTGCTCGACCTCATGGAAGGCAAGCGGCACAATGTATAACAAAAAGATTCTTGTTGAATGCAGTATTGTGGGCTTGTCGCACACGCCCTTCGGCAAGATTGCGGACGAGACGCTGGAGAGCCAGATCGTCGATGGGAGCGGGAAAAGGTGGCGGTCAAGCCGAAAGGGCAATCTTGGCTTGCTTGAGCCGATCATCAGCAACCGCCGCCGGGCCAGCAATTCCCGATGGGTGTCGGCAGGAGGCCAACGCATTTGACGCTTCTCGTTCAGAGATCGGCGCGCACTTCGCAGTCAAGCCGACATCCTCGATCCTCCCGTCGCGCCGCTCGATCGATGCCAATGGTCGGGACGTCGAAATCGTCACCAAGGGCCGGCACGATCCCTGTGTCGGCATTCGCGCGGTGCCGGTCGCCTAGGCGATGCTGGCCTGCGTGCTCGCGGATCACTATCTGCGGCACCGTGGCCAGACCGGCCGAGCCTGATCCAATCAACGAGATGCTGGAAAACAACCATGCCTTATGACCAGAAACGCGTGGTGGAAGCCATCCGCGCCTTCGAGCGCGGCGAGATCGTCGTGGT
>Ga0008836_101031_pt1 | contig 11723 bp, 8 predicted proteins | sample HotLakConsUCCR28_FD_62214 | JGI IMG/M metagenome (GOLD analysis project Ga0008836, IMG submission 62214) | Hypersaline microbial mat communities from Hot Lake, Washington, USA - Hot Lake Consortium UCC-R28 (Hybrid Assembly) ... | reverse complement strand
AAGTCCAGTATTGTCTGCGTGATGTTTTCGTCCAGCTGCATGCCCGCCACCGTGTTGTCAGGACTGACACCCACCAGCAAGTAACCTGGCAGGTCCTCCTCAGGCAAGTCGTTGGCAAAAGCGCAGATGGCCTCACCAAATTTCTTGCTGTCCTGGAGGCTGACAGTCTTCTCCAGGCGCCAGCCTTCCTCCGGGCTTTGGATCAACTCGTACAACTGCTCCTGATCAATCATCGTATTTTTTTTTAAAGTTAACGATTTTTACCTCAACTCACTTTTATCTCTTGAACTGAGGGAACTCGAAGTTTCCCCGTCACCGCACTGTCTATCAGTGTCGCTTTGTATTCTTTGAGCTTTTCGATTTGCTTTTTGTTAATATTAAAGGACTTTTCATATTTTTGAGTTTCGGCAGTAATAAAATCTAAAATTAGAAGTTGTTCCTCAAGTGGTGGTAAAATAACTTTCTGTTGTCCAATTGCTTCACATGTAATCGCACCTTTAGTGCTTCCTTGCCCAGATGAATTTGCTCTTAGGCGATTGTACATGGATTCAAAAACTTTCAATAGGTAATAATTATGGGCAATACGTTTATCAACTTCTATATAAGCAATGTGCTGATTAATTGTTGCTCGTATATTGCATATAGCCACCTTACCCCTAGTTTTTCCTTCACCTGTGATAGCCATTAATATTGTCCCTTTTTCAATAATTGGAAGGTGGCATTCTGCTAAGGCTTTATGTGTTATGAATTGGTCACTTTCCTTAATTAATTCTTGGTTAACTTTTGAACTATTCAACCAGGGAAAATCACCCCTGTCCCAATACTTCGAAACACCCCTATTAGGAGTTGATCCATTTCCTATTTTTGAAAAATAGCCAACTTTTTTCACCTCCCACCCCTCCGGAATCTCCCCAATCCACGCTACACCAGAGTCCTTGACTTCGGCAGGCGCAGTCCAAGCCCCTTTTTCTTTATTCCATACCCTTTTCCCCGTTACCAAATCCTGGATCATGATTTGTTTGCGTTCTTTGAGCAGGGCTATCAGCTTTTCTTTTTGGACAATGGCCCGATCTATTTTGGCGGTTTTTTCGTCCAGGAAGTTGGCGATAGCGGTTTGTTCTTCTTTTTTAGGAATTGGCAAAAGTGAATAAGAGAGCTCGGGGTAACTTATGTTTTTACCCTCTCTAATGCCTACTACACTTGTTTGTATTTCAGAAATAAATGATAAAGATTTAAATAAGTATTTATAATATCTATCAACCAATCCACTTTGTTTCTTTAGGACGGTGTATGCAGGACTTATTATACCATCATGATGACAGTATTCCAGGCCCCCTTCAAAGGATCTTAAGCTTATGGCAAAATCACCTTTCTGGATAAATTTAAAGCTTGATAGATTTCCAGAAGGCATTACCATCCTGTTTTCCACCCATGTCCTAGGAACAACTCCTTTGTCTTGGGTTACAGATAGTAATTCTGCTTCAGGCTTATTCTTGGAAGAGTAATCCCGGAACACATATTTCATTCTTATGGCTTTCCAATCCTCCGGAATTTCCCCCAGCCACTCCACGCCAGAATCTTTGTAAGCGGGGTATTTTTGAAAGGTTGTTTTTGATACTGTTTTAATCATTCCATCAATTTTTTAAGGGTTTCCGCATCGGGGAGTGCGTCTTTCAGCTGTGGTGGTAAAGTGTCTGACGTTTTGTAGGTGGCTACACCCAGGGGTTTGCTCAAATCTCTAAAACTATACTCTACCTTTTTTTGGTCTTTTTCCTTGCACAAAATGATGCCAATAGAGGAGTTTTCGTGTGGCTTACGCACCAAGTCATCGAGTGCAGAAAGGTAAAAGTTCATCTTGCCAATGTATTCAGGCTTAAATTTTCCACGTTTCAATTCAAATGCAATCAGCGATTGTAATCCCCGGTGAAAGAAAAGCAAATCGATAAAGTATTCGTCTTCCTCAACCAAGATGCGGTACTGATTTCCCATAAACGAAAAGTCGTTACCCAAGGACATGAGGAACTTTTTGATGTTGAGCACAAGCTCCCGTTCCAATGCCCGCTCATCTATTTCATCATCCCCATCCTCCACATTCACATAATCCAACAGGTATTGATCCTTGAATGCCCGAATGGCTTGATTTGAAATTTCATTGGGTAGCACTTGTTTAAAATTATTGCTTTCATTGACTTGCTTTAGGTGACTTTCGTTGCTGAGTTCAGTACGTAATTGTCTAACCGTCCAAAAATTAAGTGCAACTTGTTGGATGTAATACCATCGATCAGATTCATCCTTGGTTTTTAAGATGATTTCGTAATGATGTGAAAACGAAATAGAAAAAAAACAATTGGTAAATTGATCCGCATCAACGCTACCGATGTCGTCCTGATTTATGGTATTCAAATTGTCCGACACTGTCGGTAAAAACGGTTTCATGTTATTTGAATCTAATTTGTCCGTCATTGACGAACCAATTACAGCAGATATCTTCCACGCTTGATAAAATAAACGCATTTTCCTGATATTTGAAGCTGAAAAGCCCCGTAATCCAGGTAATTCTTGTTGCAATCGACTTGAAACGGAATCCAGAATTTTATCACCCCAAGCGTTCTTTTTAATTTCTACATCTAAATCGTAGCCTATGGTAAAATACAAACGCAAGGATTCTGCATTCGCCATTTTGGCGACTAAGTAGCGACTCATAAGAATGCGCTGTTTGAGTTGTTTGATGAGTTCGATGGTTACTTCCATTGTCTAGATCACGGATTGATTCGGATTATTGGATGTCACGGATTTTTCTGTTTGAACTTGTTTCACAATACAAGCCTTTTAAACGTGAGGGATTTACTCCCGAAATTGATTAACAGACCTACTTCCAATTTGTAGGCTTTCAAATAGTTTAGCACCTGGGCAAGGTGAACGTCCTCTAATTGAATCAATGCTTTTAGCTCTACCAGGACTTTCCCTTCAATAACAAAGTCAGCCCGCCTGGTACCTATAGGTTCTAGTAGGTCTTTATAAAATATCTCCTGTTCGATCTCTCGGGCAAATTCCAATCCTCTTTGCGCCATTTCCCAAGCCAATGCCCGTTGATAAATGACTTCTTGAAAACCATTACCCAAAAAGCTGTGCACATCAAAAGAAGCTCCAATGATCTTTTCAGTGATGTCCTTGTATTTTAATTTTTCATCCATCTGTGTCATCTTTGAATCCTTCTAATCCGTGATTCAGACAATATTTAAAATATCCATAATCAAACCTTCATTTTCCTTTTCCAATGCCAAAATTTCACTGCTAACTTCTTCAATGGTTCGCAGCGGTTTGTGCTGGTAGAAATACTTGTTAAAGCTGATTTCATAGCCGATTTTGGTTTTGTCCAGGTCAATCCAGGCTTCAGGTACGTGTGGCTTGACTTCTTTAAGAAAGTAGGCATGAATACTTTCTTCCAGGGGCACGCTTTCGCTATCGCGAAGGTCGGATTGGCTGTCGTAAACGAGGTATTCATTGGGTTTTCCGCTTGGGTAGTAACCATAATCAGGCAATTGCTCCTGGGTACAACCCAAATGGTGCAACAGTTGATCGAGCTTGTCCCCGCTGAGCTTTTGGGTTTTCTTGATCACCTTTTCGGCCGTTTCGTCATACCAACTCACGGCCTGCAGGATGGCATTCTTCTCTGAGGCCGAAAGTTTACTTTTGTTGGCCTTCCCTTCGACCTTGCTCAGGGCAAGTAGTTGCTCATCCACCAATCGGGTGAACATATTAAAATCGCTGTACTCCTCGCTTCCAATGGCATTCATTAGCTTGTTAGCTATGTCTAATAATTCCTTTTGTTTTTTCCAGGTGCCGTTCGAAGTAAGGGCCTTGCGCTTTTTGGTATTCAAATCCAGGTCGTTTTTTTCGCACCATTCCAACAGCTCCTTTTCTATGGACTTTAAATCTGTGTAAACCTGTTCCCCATAGGTTTCATAGGCCCATTGCATGGGTTCTTTCAGTGTTTTGTCATACCGGAGATCGGCTATGCGTTCAGTCGTAAACTGCGCTTTAAGCCTGGCAGGGCGCTCGATGCTGACCTTATAATAGCCAAAATCCCTGTTGGCAAATACTTTGGCCGCCAAACCATCTTCCCCTTGCCGCTCAATGGTTTCAAAATCCAGGTAGGCATCCTTAATTTCCTTGATGTGCCGGCTTGCCAATTCACAGTTTTTATTCCCCAGGTTTTTGCGCAGCTTGGCATACCGCTGTGCGGCATCGATCAGCAGCACTTTGCCTTTGCGTTTGGCCTCCTTGCTATTGCTCAGAATCCAGATATAGGTGGTAATACCTGTGTTGTAAAACAGGTTGTTGGGCAACTGGATGATGCAGTCCAGCCAATCGTTTTCGATGATGTGCCTCCGGATATTGCTTTCGCCCCCTCCGGCATCACCGGTAAACAGGCTGGAGCCGTTGTGCACCGAGGCAATCCTGGAACCCAGGGCACTTTGGCTCAGAGGCTTCATTTTATTGACCATTTCCATCAGAAAAAGCAATTGCCCGTCAGAGGACCGGGGCGTGGCATCGGCGAGTTCCGTATTGCCCCAATAATCTTTCAGGGATACCTGAAATCGAGGGTCAATGATGTCCTTGCCATCTTTGATGTTTTTGACTTCGCTGCTCCAGGATTTGCCGTAAGGGGGATTGGAAAGCATAAAATCAAAGGTATGGCCGGAAAATTCATCGGTAGAAAGGGTGGAACCTACCCGGATGTTTTCCGGGTTATTGCCCTTGATCATCATGTCGGACTTACAGATGGCGTAGGTCTCATCGTTGATCTCCTTGCCGTACAGGTAGACATCCCCCATCGCCCGGATGGCTCCTTCTTCGTCTTTGATAAAGTTTTGCGATTCCGTCAGCATTCCGCCCGATCCGCAGGCCGGATCGTAGATGGTCATGACGGGCGGTAATTGGTCCTTGATGGGATCAAAGACAATGTGCGTCATCAGGTCAATCACCTCCCGGGGCGTAAAGTGCTCCCCGGCTTCTTCGTTGTTTTCCTCATTAAATTTCCGGATCAGTTCCTCAAACACATAGCCCATGCCCAAATTGGAAAGCGGAGGTAATTTTCGGCCATCCGGATCTTCCTTTTCAAACGGCGTCAAATTGATATGTGGAGAAGTAAATTTTTCCAATACATCCATCAACACATCCTTTGTTGCCATGTGCCGGATCTGGCTTTTGAGCTTGAACTTGTCGATGATCTCCCGGACGTTTGGGCTGAAGCCATTGAGGTAATCCTCTACATTGGCCTGGAGGATTTGCTGGCTATTGGTGGCCGTATCGTGCAGCCGCTGCAGGGTCCATACGCTGGTATTGTAGAACACATAGCCGCTAGCATCCTTCAAACCAGTTTCATCCCATTCCGTAAATCCCGCTTCGTCCCTTTGAAAGGCCAGTTCCTCCATAACCGCATCCTTGGTAGGTTCCAGCAAGGCATCCAGCCTGCGCAGGACCACCATGGGAAGAATCACATCCCGGTATTTTCCCCGGACATACACATCCCGCAGGCAATCGTCGGCTATGGACCAAATAAAGGATACTAATCGATTGTGTAGGGATTGGTTCATTGTTTTTTATTTCGGTTTCGTTTTATGGTTTATACAGTGCTAACAACAATATAATTACATTTAGAAAGCTGGGTTTCCTGCATTCAAATAAATTGCAGCACCTCCGAATAGTTTCTAAACCCAAAATTAGGATTTGAAATAAGAATTCAATTATGGCCAGCTTCTTTTTGGTATTGTTTTGGGATGCATATTGAAAAGCGCATGGCATCATTTTAAAAGATTTGATAAAAAATTGGTTGACCAACAATATGGATCATTTATTAAAAAAATCCAAAAAAAGTCCTTTGAAATTTTACTAAGGGGACCCTACTCCAAATCATTCCTAAAATCTTGCCACACCTTCCGTTCGCTTACTAGCAAGGTGCAGACGGGGGATTTGATGATATGATGATGGAAGGATGGAAATAATCAGGTCTTTATGTAAGCTGTCGGCAAATAGCCATCTTTTGGATATAAAAGGGATTTATGTTCAGGGTCTAAAAGTTCTTCTTCTTTAACCGAAAAAAGAAAGTTATTTTCCATCAACCATTCTTTCAATTCTGTTTGGTTATGTAAATCCATTTGGGTGGTAAGGAAGTAAAACATAAAAATTCGTTCATGATTTCCCATTCCCGCCTCTATAGCTATAAAATATTGTGTTAAATTATGGGTTTTGATATAATTTAATAAGTAAAAATTGGACCGAAGGTAAGAATCAAAATGACCTTCAGATAAAATAACCCTAAAGATAAATTGAATTTGAACTGTATTTAAACCTTCAAAGTCTTCAGGACGGGATAAAAACTTTAATACGGATAGATTGGATAGATCATATTTGGTGCCCCGATCTATCCACCTAAATCCATATATTTTGTAAAATTGATCAGATTCCACCCCTTTCATTTCTCGAAACCAACCATTTTTTCGGTCATCTATCCAATATAAAAGATGCCAGATCATTCCTAAGAAGGATTTTTCCCCGGAATAATTTGTTAGGCCTAGCTTTAGTATATCAGGGTTCATATCCTTATCCTCTATGTTTGGATAGGACAATCTATCCCTAGTACTAAAATGCTGTTCCAAAATTCTAAAAAAATTTTGATGAATGAAGTCTCGATCCATGCGGCTGATCTGATTTGTCAGGGCTTCGGCTTGGATTTTAAGTTCTGCATTGGATTTCTTCATTTCTTCGCGGTTGTCACGGATCTCTTGCTGTTGATAAAGCATCTGCCAGCGCTGGCCGAGAAAAGCGATGTAAACGAATAGGACTCCGGAGAGGGAGGCCAGGACTACAGAGAGGTTATTGGCATAGTCGTGAGGATTGGCGGGAAACCAGTTGTACACTTTGCCCGGGAAATAGGCGTAAAAAATGAAAGTACCGACCGAAATCACTGCCAAAAGTATAGCAATCCCCAGGAAGGTGTTTATTTTCCATTTTAAACTATCGATCGAGGCTTTTAAATCCGGATCTAGGTTCATGGTTTTTTTTGACAAGATAGGGAAAATTGTCATTTTAGGATAATGGTTCTGATTTAGCTTGGAACTGGTATCTGGATGAGATTTATTAGCTAAAAACGTCAAATAAAAATCACTTTGATTTCAGGTTTCCAAATATCTCCAATTTGTACTGTGGACTGCGGGGTATGGCGGTAATACTTGGAGTCATTCGCCCGATCCCAAACAAACATGGAACATAGCTCGTAATCCAAAGCTGGTTCGATAAGTTTGCTTGTTACGTATGCTGAAAGGTTGTTTGTAACATTGTGCGAATAAAATTCTCGTCTATTTACATGAGGTAGGTAGTTTGAAGGAGTACCGGTGAATTCTGCTGATTCGTAATACTCATTAAATCCTTTATAAGCCTGTATCTTCCCAATACAAGAAATACCGGTTTAGATGCGTATGATGTTAAAGGCCTCGGTAAATCCCACTTGATTTTTTACAATGTATCCACTTTGATTGAAAAGGGTGTGCTTGATATGATTAGTGATGATGGGATGCCCCTCGATGTGGGTATTTGGCTCAACCACGTCCCTGGTTTCGTAAAGGTTGCTTTTAACGATAAAACTAAATGAGGTACATGGAAGCAATTCGAATGAAATCGTAAAGGTCTTTAAAGCTCCATCAATGTAAAATGGGAAGGGCTGGTAAGGGCAGGGAACGTTTGCCTTTGACGAGGAATATGGTATCAATCGGAGATGCCTCGGACAGGGCTTTGGTGATGGTCTGAAATGGTCCGACCTCGGTACTGGGATTGGTATCCGATCCGGCAGAAGGATTGACGTAATAGCTTGCCATAAGGGGAAATTAGGCAAGGTTGTCGGTGGAGGGGTGGGACCCTTCGATATGCTCAGGGACCGGGTGGTTTGGTGATGTGATGATTTGGGGATTTGATGATGTGAGGTCCGCCTTTGGGAGGGATTATGTTTTGAGGGAGATGGCCTTCTACAGGCTCAGGTGCCGATGATTTAATGATTTTAGGATACGTTTCGCATTAGACCTTTGTCGGATCGATTATTGGATTATCATGCGTAAAATTAAAAAATTAGTTGTCCATATGGAATATTTTACCCAATTTAGAAGAATTCAACGTAAGGACGTAAGGGAAATTACCGAAATCGGCTGCGGTTAGCCATTATTTGGTACCAAAAAAAAGACATTGCAGCTCACAATTAATATATTCACGATTATAGGATCATCCTTGGGAGTAATAGCGTTTATCATCTCAATAATAAATCCTATTCAAGTTTATAATACAAAGCAATGGACTAAGTTAAATTCACTCCTTGACCTTAAAGACCTTGAAGAACTCTGTAATGGTGTGTCATATGGTGTTCTATACAAAGAACCTAGCAACCGACTGAAGAACTTAATATATCTCATTAAAAACGATTTCGAAGAAGTTAACTTCAAAGGTTTTACAGGTAAGAGAATAAACAATAGACTTCAAAAAATAAGGGAGACCGGAGATAGATTTTACGGTAAAGTTCAAGTTCCTAATTGGGATTTTGTTAAAAACAACCCAGAACATTTAGACAAACAGCTTAACAAGGACTATATTTTCAAGAATTGTTCGTCTGATGCTGAAGCACAAGAAAGAATAAACAAAGCCATGTCTACAGCAACATCCGAAATAGAGGAGATAATTTACTTATATCGCTCTATTCATCAGATGGCAACAAAACTTCCCATAGAATATCTCTATAAAAAATAACTACTGGTGCTCTTTTGCAAACCGCATTTCAACCAGTGAATAGTGGTGTCTATGGGCGACAATTTCTTTCCAGGAATCACTTAATAACTTCAACTCTTCTGTCGCATCGACTTCTTTCAGTATTTCGGCATTAGAGTGGATCTCCATAGCAGGTGAATGGTTTGGTGTCATTTCCTCTTTTCTTTTCAATTAGAAATATTTTTTTTAACCAACTTGCGCCTAAAACGCTTTGTACTGCGTAGCTCCATATTGCAGGCTTTGCCCGCTTTTATTACTTTAAGCCCAGGGCCGTAGGCTCCGCCCCGCGGTATGTTCCCGTTAATGGGGTTTTGGATATTTCGATTTTTCGGGAGGCTACACTAAGGCTCCTTATCGAATTTTTACTTTACGATACTTTCGGTCTCACGAATCGATTTCGGGAACTCCAGCGCTTAAGGGACTTTCGTAGGTTGGAACGGTAAGATTATTGACCTATATTTACTATTGAATACACTCAAATTACTTTAGATATATCGATTGGAACTAAGTAAATATTAGATGAAATTTTGGGAAAAGCGTTTTAGAATGCCCGCCGCTTTCAAACTAAAAAGCGGTATAAATTAGAAAAACGGAACAAAAACATCCATAAAAAATGAAATTAATATATCTTGTTTTGGTTTTTACAATTCTAACAAAAGTATCAGTGGCCCAAAATCAAGTCGATACAACAAATATTGACCAGAAAATAGAGGAAGATAAAGATGTTATCTACAAATTATTCCCTACTCAAAATATATGGACCTTTATAAAGTTAGATACCCGCAACGGTAAAATGTGGCAAGTACATTTTACTGTAGAAGAAGATGGTAACGAAGGCGAAGTAGTATTAAACTCTCTTTCCCTTGTCGATGCTGAAAAAGAAACTAACGGAAGATTTACACTATATCCTACCGAAAATATTTATAATTTCATTCTACTCGACCAAATTGATGGGCATGTATTTCAAGTACAATGGTCTATGGAAGAAGAATATAGAGGTGTTTCAATAATTTTTTAGTATTGTAAAGGGAGTATATTAAAATACTGCAAAAGTATACGAATAGAATTAAAAGTCAAATACCCAAAGAGTTTGACGGCCTGATTTCCTCCATCTAAATTAGAAAACGGCTCTTCTAGAAGTACTTTATTATGCCCTTGAAGTGGTGGTCACGTTATTCGCTATGCATTATCGAGGGGACCTTTAATGGCTTTTATGGCGGATTCCATGAGTAGGTACCCAAGTATGCCCTGTCGTTCAGACAGTCGTAGTAAGCACGGCTATACCACTTTTTGACTCCAAAGCGAACACTTTACTTAATTGGTCTATATAACAACTACTCCCAAAGGCGAAGATCTCTCAAAAATCGACCTGATTTGCCAGTTCATTTAAAATCAAACTGAAGACAAACCACTAATACCCCGCAGCCTGCCCATCCTTTCTGGATTCGGAAGCCCCATAATACACCCCATTTTTACGCATAATGGCCTGATACCCGCCAAAGATACCCTTTCCTATTCGCAGGGTATGGCCTTTGTCCATTAAGTCACGGATCACTTCGTAATCGAAGCCTGACTCCAGGTAGGTGCCGCCGCTTTTGAGATTTTCGTCCCGGTGATAAATCCGGGGGGCATCGCCTGCTTCCTGCAGGTTCATCTTAAAATCGATGATGTTCATGATGATCTGCGCATGTCCCTGGGTTTGCATGTCTCCGCCCATCAGACCAAAACTCATAAAGGGTTTGTCGTCCTTCGTCACAAAGGCCGGAATGATGGTATGAAAAGGCCGCTTACCGGGCGCATAGTTATTGATATGTCCTTCTTCCAAAATAAATCCGGCACCCCTGTTTTGCAGCACAAAGCCTAAGCCTGGGGGCACCACCCGGGAACCAAATAGCGCCGAATTACTTTGGATGAGCGAAATCATATTGCCCTCACCGTCTGCTACGGTCAAGTAAATGGTGTGGTCGCCCGATGTCAATCCTTCTTCAAACGTTCCTGCCCTTTCGGGATCAATTAGTTTTCTGCGTTCTGCTGCGTATTCCTCCGATAATAAACGCTCCAGGGGAATCGTACCGAAATTGGGATCTCCGTAGTAGGTGGTCATGTCCGCATAGGCCAACTTCTTGGCTTCTAAAAAGGTATGGATATGGGCGGCACTGCCATAGCCCATGCTGGCCAGGTCAAAGCCTTTGAGGATATTCAGCATCTGCAGCGCCGCCATTCCCTGCCCATTGGGTGGCATTTCCCAAATATCGTAACCGCGGTAATTGATCGATACCGGATCCACCCATTCGGGCTCGTTGTTCGCCAGATCTGCTATACTTAGGTAGCCTCCCTCCGCTTGAACGTGCTCGGCAATGGTTTGGGCGACTTTTCCTCTGTAAAATCCGTCTCTCCCCTGGTTTGCAATTATTTCCAGGGTATTCGCCAGGTCCGGATTTTTAAACAGCTCCCCCAAACGCGGAAGCCTGCCTTCACTGATAAAATAAGTTGCTTCAAAAGATGGATTGCCAGGCCCCAAATTAACGGTGGGAAATTTATCCGATACTTCCGAGGAAACAGGAATTCCCTCCCTGGCATAATTGATGGTGGGCTCCAGCAAATCGTTAAATTCCAGGCGTCCAAATTTTTCGTGCAAGGCAAACCATCCACCGACAGCACCCGGCGTAGTCACCGAAAGTGGGCCGGTCGTGTAACTTTTACCGCTATTGACTTCGGCTTTGAATTGATCCAGGGATAAGTTTGTCGGTGATTTTCCACTGGCATTGAGCCCATGCAATTCCTGGGTTTGGGCATCCCAGACTATGGCAAACAGGTCTCCTCCTACCCCATTATTCCCGGGGTCGGCAAATCCCAAAAAAGCATTGGCTGCAATGGCTGCATCCACGGCGGTTCCCCCACGCTTCAGTATG